>Ga0247727_10000138_pt1 | contig 161809 bp, 137 predicted proteins | sample WisWelCaveWW1625_FD_202498 | JGI IMG/M metagenome (GOLD analysis project Ga0247727, IMG submission 202498) | Biofilm microbial communities from Wishing Well Cave, Virginia, United States - WW16-25 | ecosystem: Environmental > Aquatic > Deep subsurface > Groundwater > Cave microbial mat... | reverse complement strand
TAGACCACCCGATAGCCCAGTTCTCTCATCGCGAAGGCGAGATCCGTGTCTTCGTAATAGGCCGGGGCGTACCGCTCATCGAACCCACCCACCTGGTCGAACACGTCGCGTCTGACCAGGATGCACGCGGCCGAACAATAGTCGACATCACGAAGGTAGTTGTACTCTGGCTTTTCAGGATCATCGTGCCTCCCGTAGTTCAACGCTGTTGCATCTCTCCAGACGATTCCGCCGGCCTCCTGAAGCGACCCATTCGCGAAAACCAGCTTCGCGCCCACAAGCCCCACTGTCTCGTCCTCTTCCGCCACGTCTACCAGAGCCCGCAACCAGCCATCGTGCACCTGGGTATCATTGTTCAGAAGTACCACATACTTCCCGCGGGACTCTCGCACGCCGCGATTGCTAGCGTGCACGAATCCCATGTTTTCTGCGTGATTCACAACACGCAGGTTGCGGACGCGACTCAGGACATCCGCCGTCTCATCGTCCGATCCGTCGTTGACCACGATGACCTCGTACGGTATTCCGGAGGTGTTTCCCGCCACTGCGAGCAGGCAATTGAACGTATAGCGCGCCTGATTATAGACCGGGATGACGATTGAGACCTGCGGCTTATCGAAAACGGGAAGGCTCATCTCCCGAAATTCGGTCTCAAGCTTCGGGCCGGTATCATAGCTTGCGCCCGTCAGCCGTCTCTTCACTCTCGAAAGGAGCCCGGACCAACCCTCTCGCCGCACGACCCGGACTCCTCGTCCGGGCAACAGGACGAAACGCGCGGCGGAAAGTAACAGCTCATACGGAACCCGACGCCACGATCCGGCCGGAAACAACGCTCGCACCACGCGTCGTATCGCTTGCAGCAGGCGGTAGCCGCGGCTGTTCTGGATCGCCTCCATCTCATGTCGGGCCCGAAACAACGCCTCATCCCGCGCCGCCACCATCTCGTCTCGCTGCGCTATCACCGCGTCCCTGGCGCCTATCTCCACCTCGATCTCAGCATTCAGAGCGGCTATCCGCGCTGCTTTCTCCTCCAGAGACTTCGCCTGATCGTGGAGTCGCTGTTCGATCCCTCTTAGAGCTCGCATCGCAGGCGCCACGACACGGGAAGGAGCATCGTCGCTGGACGCCCGAACGCCGGAATCGCCCGTCCGCGGCTCCGCTACGACTATGAATTGGAATGAAAGCGCTTCTGGGTCATCCCTCATGGCCGCTGCCAGGTAAGCCGGATAGTCGGATTCCTGAAGTCCCTGCTCTGTCCCGAACGGGTCCGCTCGCACCTCGCGCCACGTGTTGATCGCATATCCCGCTTTCTGGAACAGTTCGGCCAGCGTCTCTCGCGTGAAGAACCGCAGGTGAGTCCTGTCCAGCAATCCGGTCTCCGTATACCTGAATTCCCCGCTGAGCAACGAAAGTCTAACGCTGCCGTGAGCGACATTCGGAAACGAGGCGACTATGCACCCGCCGTCGCTCAGGACAGCCTTCACTCGCTTCAGCACGTCGAGCGGATTCACGAGATGCTCCAGCACGTCGCCGAACATCGCCACGTCGAAGCGCTCAGCGCCGAATTCCCTCTCGAAGTCGAGGTGTTCGACATCCCCGATAATCATCCGCTCACAGAACGTCGACGCTCTCTCGCCGGCTTCCGGGTCCACTTCAATGCAAGTCACCCGGCATCCCCGCGACTTGAGCGCTTCTGTGATGTAGCCGGTCGCGGGCCCCACCTCCAGGACCTTCTTGTCAAGCCCGGTCAGGAGTACAAGCTGAGTCTGGCTATTGTCCACGAGCGAAAGGTCCAACTGGGAGTGATAACGGGTGGAATTCTCCATGCCCCGCCATTATAGCGCGGATGCGATGCCGAATCTGATGTATTACGGGCAGGGCGGCGCCACGAGCGACGCGCCGGAGGGGATAGCAGCGATCGAGCTGCTAGCTATCTTATTCACGTTCCCCCACGCGTATCCACACGCTGTCATGATGGACGGACCGGCAACGTGCCGCTTCAGGCCCGCATCCATTACATACACGCTGGCCAGGGTGCCCTGGATCAGACTCCCATCGGGCGGCAAGAACAGCGGGCAGGGTGCGGCCGTCAAGGGTACACCCGCGGTCAACGCAGAAATGCGATCGTCCGGCACCTCACGAACGGCGTCCCACTTGTAGCCGCAGGCGTTGAAGACGCTCGGGCTCGCGACATGGCGACGGGTGCCACCAGCCATGACGTACACGGCCGGTCCGCTCCCCTTCAACAGGCTGCCATCCGCCTCAGCATCTAGCAGTGGATCGCCCGCCGGCAACCACTCCAGCGTAGAGTCCGGCAGCGAATCTACCTCCGCCCAGAGAAGCTCCATCGCCTCGAACGTCAGGCCGTTTGGCACATGCCGTTTCAGAGCCTTGCTCACGAAGTACACACTCGGTCCCGATCCCTGCACCAGCACTCCGTGAGGCGGGATCACATGGGGACACGGAACCCCGGCCAGCTGTGTACCCTTCGCGAGTGCGCTCAGAACTCCATCTGATACATCATGGACCGCATCCCACCCGTAACCACAGGCCGTCATTGTCGCCGGGTCCATTACGTGTCGCCTGGTCCCGGCTTGCATCACGTAGACAGCGGGACCCGAACCTTTGATGAGGTTCCCATCAGCTTTCCCGTCCAAAAGCGGTCGCGCTTCAGCCACTGAGGCCAGGGTTGAGTCCGGAAGGCGATCTACGTTGCCCCAGAGCAGCCCATTGACCTCGAACGTCAGCGAGTTGGGAATATGGCGCTTGAGGCCGCGCCTGACCTCGTAGATGTGAGCCCCCGTTCCCCTCACGACTTCACCCTCAGTTAGCGTCACGCGCGGGCAGGGCGCGCTCGCCAGAATCGATCCGGTGGCAATCTTGCCGAGCGTCGTATCGCTTATCTCGTAAACGGCATCCCATTCGTACTGGCAGGCACCCATCACCGTTGGGCTCTTCAAGTGACGCCGTTTTTCGCCCTCCATGACGTAGACCGCTGGACCCGAACCTTTGAGCATGTGACCGTCGCCGATCACGTCGTGCAGCGGCCTGCCCCGGGTCATCAACGGAAGCACTTCGTCCGAGATGGAGTTGATTTCTGACCTGATGAAGCCGTTCGCTTCGAACGTCGCCGCATCGGGCACGTGTCGAATCAGCCCCCTCCTCACGACGAAGACCTCCGCACCCGACCCTTTCAGCAGCGTCCCGTCCGGATAATTGTTGACGGTGACGGCGATCGTCTTGGCGGTCGGGCTGCCGTACAGCGATTCGATCTTTACATCGGCCGTGTAGACGCCGGGGGGCAGTTGCTCCGTGCGCGTTGATATCGTCACAGTGGAGGCCAAAGACTCTAGGTCGCTGCCAAGCGCAACACCCTCATAGCGCGATACCTTCAACCAGCTAGCCGTCGTGGTCGCGCGCCACGCCAGAACGCCGGTGCCGGTATTCTTGATCATCACGTCCGCGTCGCCATTGACGGTGGGCGGGATCGTCACGAAGGTCAACTGGCCCTTGGAGACGCTCATCGCGGGGCTGCCGACAACCGTGGCGCGGCTCGCCGGGGACGCCGTCGCGTCTATATGCGACGGGTTTGGCGTGGGTATATCCATCGGAGCGCATTGCAAGTTCTGCGAGCAGGGGGCCCAGTTCGCTATCTTGAGCGGGCCGGAAAATGCCGGGTTCGCCAGATCGGGTAGATGCACCGCCTGCGCCGTCCAGAGTGGTTGCCCCCCTCGCACCGGGGGATGCACCACGCAACCCAGGATGAGTTCCTGGTACGGATAGTCGGATCGAGGCTGCGTCCCATCGCAGATATACGCGGGGCGCTTGGGATCCAGGTCCGGGTTCAAGGGATGGTTCTTGAAGGCGAAACCGTTGTACGCCCACAACGCGTAGTACCAGTTCTCGATCACGTGGGGGTCGCGATTCCCAACGATGGGGCGCCACTCCGGCGCGTGGTTCCACTTGTCGGCCAGAATGCGCGCGCCACGGGCGATGTTGAAGGCGTAGTGTCCACCGATCATCGCCTGGTCCAGTGTCGGCAGGCCGGTGACGTTCTGCATCCCGCTCGTCACCTGCATCAGCCCGTAACCGCAGTCGTGTGACACAAGCGTTGGCCCAACCTCGCCGTACTGAACAAGCGGGTCGTAGCTACCCTGAGCCCATCCACTCTCCAGCCAGGCTATGCTCTTGAGAAGAACGGGTGGAATGTAGGGTGCCACCGGCTGGCTCGATCCCGCGGCGCGGTTGCCGCTTTCTAGCGGCGGGACAAGGAATGACGACAGCTCTGGAAAGAGTTTGTTGTGCCCGGCCAGCGCCATCGTCTTCGCGTAGACCACCTGGTAGTCCGCCGCTTCGTACGTTTCGAAATCGAACGGGCCGAACGGGCTGCCTGTGGCGCCACAGAGATGGCTCCCCTCCACAACCGGCGGCCGGCCGCTTGCGAACCCCGCCATCACCGCTATCACTACCAAAAGCGACAGCGCTCCAATACGCGCGCGAGTCAAACGTCTCTCCAATTGCAACACATTGTACAACGCAAACGGGACCTCCACCGAACAACAAGACGCCACCGGTTCCAGCTTCGTAACAGCCGGTTGACCTGCTCTGAGGGTTGACCTGCAGAGAAGAGAACATCAGACTAGGGGATTGGCAGACCCGGCAGCGGCGTCCGCCCAAACTCGTCTCGCCAGTCAGTAACCAGCCACACTCGCGACCGTTAGTCTAAGCAAGGATATGCCCACAACGGCCACCGTCACACAGAAGACCGGACAGCCTGCGACCCCCGCGGCGGCCGCTAAGGGCGCGCTCAAGGGTCTCATCCTCAGCGGCGGTAAAGGCAGCCGCCTGCGCCCGTTCACATACACCAACGCCAAACAGCTCGTACCCATTGCGAATACGCCCGTCTTGTTCTATGCCATCGATCAGCTCGTCGAGTGCGGTGTCAGCGAGATCGGTATTATCGTCGGCGATACAGCCGACCAGGTGAGGGCGGCAGTGGGCAAGGGCGACCGGTTCGGCGCGAAAATCACCTACATTCAGCAGGACGCTCCCCTCGGCATCGCCCACGCCGTCAAGACCGCCCAGGACTTCCTCGCCGGATCGCCTTTCGTTCTCTATCTCGGCGACAACTTCGTCCTCGGCGGGATCAAGCCGTTTGCCGAGAACTTCCTCGCCGGCGGGGCCAACTCGCAGATCCTCCTTCACCCTGTCGCGAACCCACAGGACTTCGGTATCGCCGAAATCGTCGACGGCCGCGTCACCAGCATCGTTGAGAAGCCGGCAGAACCGCTCAGTAACCTCGCTGTCATCGGCGTCTATATGCTCGACGCCAACGTCTTTGACATCATCGCCCACCAGCAGCCGTCCGCCAGAGGGGAGCTCGAAATCACCGACGCCCTCCAGGGGTTGATAGACAGCGGTCTCCGCGTGGATGCGGAGATCATGGACCGCTATTGGATCGATACCGGAAAGATGGATGACATCCTCAACGCCAACCGCATCGTGCTGGAAACCCTCCCTCAGCGCTGCGACGGCGAGATCGACGAGCGATCACGCGTCCACGAACCGGTAATCCTGGAATCCGGCGTTACCGTGATCAACAGCGTGCTCAGAGGCCCCCTCATCATTGGCCGCGACACGCAAATCGTGGACTCTTACGTAGGCCCGCACACCTCGATAGACCACGGCTGCCGTATCAAGGGTTGTCGCATCGAGAACAGCATCGTCATGGAGAACACGATCATCGAAGAGATTCACTGGCCAATCGTCCAGAGCATGATCGGCCGCCACGTAGAGCTGCGGGGCGGTCACGCTGCCGGGGGTGGTTACAGCCTCACCCTGGGCGACCACTCCCGCATCGAGATGCCGGACGGATGACAACCTACCTCGTCACCGGCGGCTGCGGCTTCATCGGCAGCAACTTCATCCTTCGCCTCCTCGCCGACGAACGCGGCGCGCGAGTGATCAACCTGGACAAGCTCACCTACGCCGGCAACCCCGACAACCTGCGCGCCGTGGAACGTGACCAGGGCTATACGTTCGTTCAGGGCGATGTCTGCGATCAGCCACTCGTAGACGACCTCGCTCAGAAGGTGGATATTATCGTTCACTTCGCCGCGGAGAGCCACGTCGACCGTTCCCTCATCGAGTCCGGCGCCTTCATCACCTCGGAGGTGCTTGGCACCTACGTCATGCTCGAGGCGGCGCGCAAGAACCCGCGTTTGAAGCGCTTCCTGCATGTTTCGACCGACGAGGTCTACGGCGATGTTCCTGATGGAGAGTTTTCTGTCGAGACCGACCTCCTCCACCCCCGCAGTCCGTATTCGGCCAGCAAGGCCGGCGCGGAGATGCAGGTCACGGCATTCGTGGAGACCTACGGCTTACCCGTCATCGTTGTTCGCCCCGCCAACAACGTGGGACCCCGCCAGCATCTCGAGAAGTTCGTCCCGCTCTGCACAACCAACGCCCTCAACGACCTCCCGCTTCCCATCTACGGCGACGGTAAGCAGCAGCGCGACTGGCTCTTCGTCGAGGACAACTGCGAGGCGATAGGGCTCCTTCTGCGCGATGGCGAGCTCGGCGAGATCTACAACATCGGGGCGAAGAACCATCGCTACAACATCGACGTCGCGGAGACGTTGCTGGACCTCCTCGTCAAGCCGCGCAGCCTGATCCGCTACGTCGAGGACCGCGCAGGCCACGACCGCCGTTACGGCGTCAACTTCGACAAGATCGTCGCCCTCGGCTGGTCGCCCCGCCACGACTTCAGCGCCGGCATCGAGGAGACCGTCCGCTGGTACGTCGAAAATCGCTGGTGGTGGGACTCCGTTCGCGGCAAGAGCGACTTCAAAGACTACTACGATCAGCAGTACGGCAAACGTCTGGCGGAGGCGCGGCCCTACAGCGCTGGGGGAGCAAACCGGTGATTGAAGGAGTCCAGATCAAGCGCCTCACGCCAAACGCCGACGAGCGTGGTTACCTGATGGAGTTGATCCGCGGCAGCGACGAGTTCTTCACGAAGTTCGGCCAGTGCTACGTCTCTCTCAACTACCCCGGCGTCGTCCGGGCCTGGCATTACCATAAGAGGCAAGAAGACTACTTCGTCGTCGTAAGAGGCATGTGCAAAGTCGGCCTCTACGACATGCGCGACGACTCGCCCACGAAGGGCCTGGCCGAGGCCCATTACCTCGGCGAGAACAACAACATCGTTTTGCGCATCCCCATCGGCGTCGCCCACGGCTACAAGACCGTGGGAACGGAGCCATCCCTCCTAGTGAACTTTCCCACGGAGGAGTACGACCCAAGGGAGCCCGACGAGCACCGCATCCCCTGGGACTCCCCCGACATCCCCTTCAACTGGGACATCGAGTTCAAATAATGTCACACATCATCCTGAGCGCCACTGAGGAACGATTGCGGACCAAACGATCCTCGCGAAGGGATCTAGGAACCGGGCGGGGCGTGGACGGCCCCCGCAACCCGCGCGAAAGGCACAACGCGTGCGCATCCTGATCACCGGCGGCCAGGGCCAACTCGGCCTCGCGCTCGGGGCCGCTCTCGCCAACGACAGCGTCGTCGCCCCCGGTCACACCGATCTCGACGTCACAAATCCGACGGGCGTACGCGAAGCAATGCGCACGTTCGGCCCTGAAGTCGTCATCCACGCCGCCGCCTGGACCGACACCGCCGGCTGCGAGCGCGACCCTGCGCGCGCCATGGCGGTCAACGCTGAGGGCGCCCGCTGCGTCGCCGAAGCGGCGACGGAAGCCGGCGCGCGAACGATCTACATCGGCAGCAACGAGGTCTTCAACGGAGCGAAGGGTGCGGTCTACACGGAGGACGACGTTCCCCATCCCATAAACGAATACGGGCGCTCCAAGCACGAGGGTGAACGCGCCGTTCAGTCGATCGACAGCCGCTCAATCATCGTGCGCACGTCGTGGCTGTACGGGCCGGGCCGCGTGAGCTTCCCCGAGAAGATCGTTGAGGCCGCCGCCCGTGGCAGCCTGAGGCTAGTCACCGACGAGATCGCCTCCCCGACGTGGACCGTCGATCTCGCCCAGGCCATCGCCCGCCTCATCCGAACACCGGAGGCGACCGGCGTCTTCCACCTCACAAACACGGGCGCCTGCTCTCGCAAAGAGTGGGCTGAGATGGTCTTGAGCCTCGCGGGCATCTCTAATGTTACGATCACGCCGGCGAAGATGGCGGAATTCGGCCTACCCTATAGCAAACCTGCCCAGTCCGCTCTCGCCAACATCCGGGCGGCTGCTCTCGGCATTGAACTTCGTGGGTGGCAAGACGCCATGGCAGACCACTTTCGGACGGCAGCGCAGGCAACGCTGTCTGGCACTGCGTCGGGGACGCCGTAGTCATGTCGCACGCAGAGTCGCTCCTCACGAAAAACGGCCACCGAAAAGGCAAAAGCGCACCCGCCCCGGCCAAACCCCGTAAGAGGAGCGGCAACGGCGCCCGCGCGAAATACGAAGGAATCCCGCGCGGGGTCGTGACCGGGCCCACGCCTACAGCCAAGCGCTGTATGGACGTCGCTCTCGGCTCCCTGGCGATCGGCATCCTCTGGCCGATCTGGGCGCTAACCGCCGTCCTTATCGTGGTCGACTCCAACGGGCCCGTCCTCCTCCCGCAGCGGCGCGTCGGCCTCAACGGCAAGGAGTTCAAGTTCTACAAGTTTCGCACGATGGTCCACCGTCGCAGGCAGGACGACATGAAGGAGCGTCTACCCCTCGGCGATCTCACCAGGCGCCTGCTCAGCCCAAAAGGGCGCCCCCGCCACGCCACGAGCGTCGGCTGGGTCCTGCGGAAGACCACCGTGGATGAGCTCCCGCAGCTGCTGAACGTCGTTCGAGGCGACATGAGCCTCGTCGGACCGCGGCCCGACATGCCCGAGATCGTCGCCTGTTGGCCGAAGGAGTTCCTCCAGCGCCACAACGTTAAGCCGGGAATGACCGGGCTCGCCCAGATCAACGGGCGCTCCGACATCACTCACTTCCAGAAAGTCCGCTACGACCTCCAATACGTCCGCAGGCACCCGATCGCACGCGACCTCAAGATACTCTTCAGGACCATCAGGCTCGTCGCCAGCAAGAAAGGCGCGCGCTAACGCCCGCGTCGCGATTACGCGTAAACGTAGCCCGGTGCCTTAAGGCTCCGCCGAATCCCGCATGCGCATCCTTTTCCTGACACCGGAGGTCCCCTACCCGCCGCTGAGCGGAGGCACGATCAAGAGCCACAGCATCCTTGAGTATTTGCGGCGGCGGCACGACGTCAGCGTCCTTTGCTTCCGTCGCGACACCCTGAGCGCTGCGCCGACCGAGTGGGCCGGAATGTTTAGCCACGTGGACACCGTTCCGCTTAAGCGCGCTAGAAGCGCGTTTAATCTACTTATGAGCTACGCCATCGGTCTGCCGCTCGGCATTCAACGAACACAGAGCGGCCGTATGGAAGCACTTGCCCGCACACGCCTGCAATCCGGTTCCTTCGACATCGCATTCGCCGATAGCTGGCTCATGGCGCGCTATGTTCCGCCAGATTTCGCCGGCCTGAAACTGCTCCACGAGCACAACGCCGAATACGTCATCTGGCAGCGCCACGCCACCCGCGAGACCAGCCCCCTTCGCCGGCTGCTCGTGCGGCTCGAATCGCGGCGCGTGCGGGCCTACGAGGCCGCAGCCATCCGCCGCTACGACACGGTATTCGCCGTCTCCGAGCCGGATCGACAGGCTCTCGTTCAGATCGGCGCCGATTCCTCTCGCCTGCGCGTTCTGCCAAACCTGCCGGATCCGGCCCTGCTAGAGATGCCTCCTCTCGCCTTCGACGAGAGCGACCGGGCGATCCTCTACTTCGGCACTCTCAGCTGGCAGCCGAACATCGAAGGGCTCGAGTACTTCCTTGGGTCCGTCTTCCCGCTCGTGCGAGCCAGAGTAGCTGACGCGCGATTCCTCCTCGCCGGACGCGGCGCTTCGCCCTCCCTCCGGCGTCTCGCCCAGAGCACGCCCGGCGTCGAGTTCATTGGGTCTGTCGACGACGCTGAGTCGCTCTATCGCCGTGCTCGCGTCTTCATCGAGACGACGCGCAGCGGCGGCGGCACCAAGCTCAAGATACTCAATGCCCTGGCACGTGGCTTGCCCGTCGCCACAACCCCCGAAGCAGCGGAAGGCCTTGACGTCATTCCGGGCGAACACCTCCTTACCAGCTCAGATCCGTCCGCCCTCGCCGATAGCGTCTCTCGCCTTATGAGCGACGGCGACCTCTGGCAGCGACTGAGCCAGACCGGCCGCGCCTTGATCCGCGAACGCTACATGGCGGAGCAGGCTTTCACACCCCTGGACGAAGCTCTATCGGGCGCCGGCAAGCATGACTGACTTACCTACCATCGAGCTCCTCGGCGTCCGCTTCCACAACCTCAGCCGCGAGCAGGCCGCACGAGAGATCGCCCACCTCGCAACTGGCAGCGGCAAGCACTACGTCGTCAAGCCCTACTCCGAGTTCATGCCCCGCGCCGTGCACGATCCCCGTATCCGCACGGTCCTCAACGGCGCGTCGCTCTGCCTCGCCGACGGAATCGGCATTCTCTGGGCGGCGCATTATCTCTCCCTGCCGGGCGGCCGCCTGCGTGCGCTCCTTCAGCTCCCGCTCTCGCTCGCTTCGCTCCCCCTAAACCCTCGCGGTATCCGCGACCCGATCGCCGAGAACATGGCCGGCGTCGATCTCACCTGGCTCATGCTCGAACAGCTGGAACTGGCTGGCGCGTCAGTCTTCCTCCTCGGTGGAACCGAGCAGGAACTGCTCGCCGCGCATCACCGCATCGCTGAACGCCTGCCCGGGCTCCGCATCGCCGGCGCTCGCAACGGCCACTTTGACAAGCGCGGCGACGAGAACCAGCGTGTCATTGACCAGATCAACGCCGCTCAACCGCACGCACTGATCGTAGGAATGGGTTTCCCGCTTCAGGAGACCTGGATCGCCGACAACCTGCCCAATCTCGACATCCACGTCGCCGTCGCCGAAGGGGGCTCCTTCTCCTTCATCTCCGGCGCCACGCGCCGAGCGCCCGCCTGGATGCGCCGTATCGGCTTCGAGTGGCTCTTCCGCCTCGTTCGCCAACCCGCCCGGCTGCGCCGCCAGACCGCCCTCCCCCTTTTCGTGTGGCTGGTCTTGCGGGAACGTCTGGGAATACCCCGACACCCACGCGCCTGACTCAATCGCGCGCGACGTCGTCGTCTGCACGCCCTGCAAGGCGTCCCGTCACCCGCTCCCACACCTCCCGGTATCGGCGCAGATCGCCGCGCTGAATGACCAGCGCCTCCCAGACACCGCCGCCAGACACCAGCCGGTACCAGTACAGCGTGGCCACCAGCGCCACGCTGTACGCGATTGACGACGCGATCGCCGCACCCTCCACCTCCAGCCACGGGATCAGCGCGAGATCCAGGCTAATCGTCACACCTAGAGCGATGAGCGTAGCGTAGGTGTTGTAGATAACTCGCCCCTGGCTGTACAGATAGCTCCCCAGCACACGCGTGGCGCTCGCCGCGACGATCCCCGGCATCAGCAGGATCAGCGGCAGCACGGCCGGGTCGAACTCGCCGCCAAACAGAAGCCGAATCGCCACCGGCGACACGATCACGAGAGCCACACCTCCCAGGGCGCTCACCAGCATCGTGTTCCGGCAGGCTACCGGCGTCAGCCGACCCGCCTCCTCACGATCCATCTGAGTCAACCGCGGCTGCAGCACCAGGGCCACGGACGACGAGAGCCACCAGACGCTCTCGCCAAGCCCAACCGCAACGGTGTAATGCCCGACTCCGGCCCGGGACACGAAGCCGGCGACCAAGAATTGATCGAGGCGATAGTTGAACAACGCCGTCAGGTTTGCGATCTGGCCCTGCGCTCCGTAGCGGATCTGCTCACGCAAGACATCCCAGCGCGGCCGAAGGAGGGAAGGCAGGTCGATGCGGCCAAGGCCAACCAACCCCAGTGCGACCAGATCCGCGATCACGAATGACCCACCCCAGGCCGCGACCGCACCTAACACGTCCAGCTCATCTACCAGGTAAAGGCTTCCCGCGCTGGCCACGCTAACCGCTCCCTGCGTGACAGCGACCACGCTCAGGGCGGCGAAGCGGCTAGCGCCGTGCAGGAAGGCTGTGAGCAACACATAGGCGACCGTCGCCGGCACAGCGACGCCATACAGCCAATAGGAACCGCTGCTGACGAACAGACTCGGCTCAGCGACTACGCCATATCCCGCCAGCAAGACCCAGCCGGCGGCCGACGTGGTGGCGAACACAACAACGCTGCCCGAAAGCAGGACACCGTAGGAGTACGTGCCTTTGTTCAGGAAGTAGATGCTCCCCAGGCCCACCCCAAGATTCGCCACGCCCCCCGCCACAAGGACGGCGTTGAAGAACAGCGCGAAGGTACCCAGTCCGGAATCGCCGAGCCCGCGCGCCAGGATCACACGCAGCGCAAAGGCCAGGCCGTAAATGACAATCTGTGAGAAGAAAACGAGGTTGACGTTGAATAGCAGCCCGCCACGGCCCTCCACTTCAACCTGTGACATAAATCCTCATCCCTCTGTGTCGCCGCGCCTTCTTCGGTTAGAATTGAATTAGATCGCCTCGGGGTGTAGCTCAGTCAGGCTAGAGTGCACGGTTCGGGACCGTGAGGTCGGCGGTTCGAATCCGCCCACCCCGACCATCTCATCCATCATCCCCAGTTTCTAGTGAACCGCCGCGGGCGTGCGTTCGTATTACCTGCCGGAATGTTCTCTCATCTGAACGCTGCACCCGACCCTTCAGTTACTGGAGGGAGGCCATCACCATGCTGCACACGCGCGTTTCAGGTGCCCTGGTAACAACCTAATCGCGCTGTCGTCTTACCATAGCAGCAACGCGTGCAACCAATTGCTAATCGAGGACGTTATATAAGGGAAAATCGGTCGGGTGCCCCTTGCAATGTCCAGGGGCGCCCGGCTAGAATGCGGCGGAAAAGCAGATGGTTTTTCAAGCGGAAGACAGGACCAGGACCAAGAGGCAGCAGGCAGATCAAGCCATCCAGCTTGCCCTCCAGGGCCGCTGGACAGAGGCCGTTCAGCTCAATCAGGCGCTCGTCGAACTCTTTCCGGGTGACGTCGATGCCTTGAATCGCCTGGGCAAGGCGCTCACCGAGCTGGGACGTTACCCGGAGGCACGCAGCACGTACATGAGGGCGCTCGATGCTGATTCCCTCAACTCCATCGCGCGCAAGAACCTGGCTCGGCTCTCGACGCTCGGTGAAACCGCCAAGCCCCGCATCGCCAGCCAGAAGCTATCCCCGCAGATGTTCATCGAGGAGACGGGCAAGACCGGCATCACCACTCTCCTTCGCCCGGACACCAGCGTCTCCAACCGCATGACCGCCGGCGACCAGGTGGGACTTCACCGCCAGAACGGTTCGCTTGTCATCCAAAGCATCGAGGGCGAGTACCTGGGCGAAGTCGATCCCAAGCTCGCCCAGCGCCTGATGAAGCTTATGGATGGCGGCAACGAGTACGTTGCGGCGATTTCCGCCCTCAGCGAACGAGACGTACGCGTCTTCATCCGCGAAACCTTCCAGCATGGCTCCCAGACCGGCAAGCTCTCCTTCCCACCCACGGTCACGGAGACTTTCCGGCCTTACATCAAGGGCCGCCGCCTCCTTCAGGATTCCGACGACGATGTCTACGCGGATGACAGCGACGAAGTCGACGACTGGAACTCCTCAGACAACTCCGACGATGGTGAAGCGGCCGCTTACGGCTTCAGCAAATCGCCCGCTGCCGGCGCCGATTCTGACGATGCCTCCGACTCAGGCGACGACACAGACGACGGAGAGTAGCCCCGCGAACTGACCGGCTGGTTCAGGCCTTCGGGGATAGCCGTTCTCGCCCAACCGAACCTTCTCCAACCTCCCCGCCACTGCTATCATCACCCCATGACCGAGCCTGACGCCGACCGCCCTTTGCCCGCGGACTGGCAGCGTGGCCCCCGCTACGGCGGCGCCTACACCTTCGCTCGCTGCCCCGCCACAAGAGACCTCTCTCACGCCGACGTAGCCATCGTCGGAGTCCCCATCGACATGACCACCCTCTACCGCTCCGGCGCCCGCTTCGGCCCCCGCGCCATTCGCGCCGCCTCCGGCCAGCTCCGCCCCCACCACTGGGACGCTGACAGGCTGGAGCCGCCCTACGACCGCCTGCGCGTCATCGATTACGGCGATATCGATGTCTTCCCCGGCTACATCGAGCAGTCCGTCGCCCACATCCAGTCCGAACTCGCACCAGTGTTCGAAAGCGGCGTCTTTCCGATCGTCCTCGGCGGCGATCACTCCACCACCTTGCCGGTCCTCCGCGCCTGCGCCGCCAGGCACGGCAAGCTTTCGCTCGTCCACTTCGACGCCCATCCCGACTTCTGGCGACCGTTCGCACCGGAGCGGCCCATCCACCACGGCACCGTCTTCCGCCTCGCTGCCGAGGAGGGGATCATCGATCCGAGTTCGTCTGTTCAAATCGGTATCCGCGGCTCCATCTCTGCCAACCTTATCCCCGAGGCCCGCGCCGCGGGCTTCAACCTCATCACGGCCGACGAGTTCTCGCAGCGCGGCGTCCTCTCGACCCTGGAAGCCGTCCGCAGCACTGTCCAGGGCCCCGTCTACGTCTCCCTCGACATCGACAGCGTCGACCCCGCCTTCGCCCCGGGCACCGGCACACCAGAAGTCGCCGGCCTCACCAGCCGCGAGATCATCGAGCTCGTTCGCGGCCTCCGCGGCCTCCCCCTCGTCGCCTTCGACGTCGTCGAGGTCGCTCCCGCCTACGACAACGCCGAGATCACCGCCCTCCTCGCCGCCAACCTCGTCTTCGAGATGCTGCTCCTCCTTGCCGAGCGCGACTGAAGCCAAACTAGACAAGCGCCCCGGCCTGGACCTCCTCGAACCCGGCGACTGCTCGGAATCAGTGGTGTATCTTTATGTTTCCGCCGATCACCGGACCGGAGTTCGAGTACCCCCCGTCCAGCACCTCTATTGTGAACGCGTCGCCGGCTGCCAAATCGTCGATTTCCACGCGAAACCTCTTCCCCGCCGCACCATTCACCGTGGCCACTCCAGTGATCGTCGCGTGGTTTCCGCTGATGATTAGGCCATTGAACGAAGTCGCCTTGATCTGGTCACCCGTTCCATGATCACGGTAATTGAGGTTCCCCCTCGGCGCGGCGTCGCGGCTACCGTACTGGACGACCATGCCGAAATTCGCCTGCGCGCCGCTGGCCGCGCTGGGCGTGATCGCCGGCAGCGTAAGTAAGTCGCCTGTTGGTGAAAAGACCGGGTCGCCGCCGTCTATCTGGCCACCCCCGGTAACTTTCCCGGCCGTCGACGCACACGAGCCTCCCGTCACGAATCCGCGTGAGCAGAGCCAGTCATTGATGATGGCGCGAAACTGCGGCGCTGTCCGTCCCATCATCAGGAAGTGGCCTGTGTTCTCCATGATCACCGATGTCACATCACCGTTCACGCCGTAGAGGGCTGCTTGACGTTCGCCGCCTTCGCGGCTGAATCCGAAGTCGTGATCACCCAGCACGTAAAGGACAGGCGCAGTAATCTCCTGCAACCTCGCCAGGTCGCTAGCGACGCCGGTCGGAACGGACGCCAAATCACCGCAGGGGTTCAGCTCCCGCGCATCGTCGAACACCGCTTCGATCACCGCCTCGTCTGTGTTGTAGAACACTCGATGGAGCAGCGCGTCATCCTGCCTCAACTCCTCGTCGCTTTTCGCCGGGAAGTGGTGATAGTTCGGCGCCCCGCGACTGGAGGGCTCCCCACCCTGCGCGCAGACCGCGCCCGCCTCCAGCGACCACTCCGTCACCTCCTGGGTGAACCCGGTATCCGCGAAGCCCGCAACCATAAGTCCATCGATGTCGCGGAACGAGTACGCCTCGATTTGCACTGCCTCGGCGCCGGTGTCGTGTCCCGCCAGCACCACCGTTGAGAACGTGACCCGATCGCCGCCCGGTAGCTCGACGCCGGGGCTCCGCAGCTGACCAATGATTTGGTGCACTACGTCAGCCGCTGTCCCGAGGCAGCTCTGGAAACCGGGCGGGTGATCGCTGCTCAGATAGCCCAGCCTATTGATAGTCAGCGAGATATGACCAAGCTTCGCCAGCTCGACCGGCAGGTCATAGCCCGGCACGCCTTTGAACGCCCAGTTCGGCTCCCCCATGCTGAAGCCGTGGACGTACACAGTGATCGCGCGCGACCCGGACGCTTCTAGAGCTGACAGCGGCCCCACGACGTGTCCCTGGACCGTGTATGGCAAATTGTCGAACGGACAGGCGACTCCTGACGTGTTTCGGTTCACAACCTGGAACGATACCGGCCGCTCCACAACAGTATCCTCTGCTCGAACTCCTTCCGCAGCTGTGACCAGCAGTGTTACGAGCAAGGACGCGAAGAGTCCACCGATAACGACGATTCTACGTGTTGTCATTTCTCCCTCCCTCTTGACTCGGCGCATATGCTGGGTATTATGGTGTAGAAACTTTGTTTAGTCAAGTATCTAATCCGGATAGTTGGTAGTAAACTTAGAAATACCGAGCGCGCGCTCGGTTAATGGAATCCGAGGCAGACGCGTACGGACGGACCTAGTTACCAATGACAGCGGACAGACGCACCTACAACGAATACTGCCCAATGGCCTACGCCCTCGATATTCTCGGCGAGCGTTGGACATTACTCGCCGTTCGTAACCTGGTGGCCGGGCCCCAGCGCTACACTGATCTCCTGGAAGGGCTGCCCGGCATCCCGACCGATATCCTCACCGCGCGCCTTAAGGTCCTTCAGCGGGCTGGAGTCATCCTCAAGCGAAGGTTGCCGCCGCCTGCCGCAGCAGTGACCGTTTACGAACTGACACCCCTGGGCCGGGGGCTCGAGACGGTCGTCAGCGCCTTCACGGACTGGGGACTGCAGTTGCTGGGCGAGCGTGGTGTCGAAGAGACGGCTCAGGCTACCTGGTTCATGGCTGGAATGAAAGCCCGATCGCAACCTCACGCCGCAGTCGGACTGCACGAAACCTATCAGTTCAACATCGACGGCCAGAGCTTCTACTTCCGGATCGACGACGGCTCCATCAAGCCCTTCATTGGCCTTGCCCCCGAGGCAGACCTGATCTTGACTGGTGACAGCGCAACCTTCGCCTCTGTAGGAAGCCGCTCGCTATCCCCGCAGGACGCATTCGCCGCCGGTCGCCTCAAGATCGAAGGCGATGGTGCCGCGCTTCTCCGTTGCCTGAACGTACTCGGCGTGATAAAAACGCCGCCGGTACTACCCTGACCCTACATCGCGCCCAAGTATCCCCAGTGGGCCAGGCTTAGCCTGGCCTGGGGCCCGCGGCGAAGCCGACGCCTCTCCCACGCGCGCTGTTATCATGGTCAGAGCATGCCCGAAGACATCATTGTCGCCCGTGACCTCACAAAGCGCTACGGCGATTTCACCGCCGTAGACTGCATCTCCTTCTCCGTCAGCGCCGGTGAATGCTTCGGCATCCTTGGCCCCAACGGCGCGGGTAAGACCACCACCATCCGCATGATCACCTGCGTCTCGCCACTTACCGAAGGCTCCCTCACGGTCGACAGAATGCACGTCCAGAGCGACGCCCGCCGCATCAAGGCGATCCTCGGCGTCGTGCCCCAGGACGACAACCTCGACCCGGAGCTCACCGTGCGCCAGAACCTTCGCGCCTACTCACGCTACTTCAGCCTACCGCAGCCCATCGCCGACCAGCGCATCGACGAACGGCTCGAACTGATGCAACTCACCGAGAAGCAGCACGACAAGATCGACTCACTCTCCGGCGGCCTCAAGCGCAGGCTCACATTGGCGCGCGGCCTTCTGAACTCGCCCAGAATTCTCGTTCTGGACGAGCCCACCACCGGGCTCGACCCCCAGGCCCGGCACCTCGTCTGGCAAAAGCTGCGTCAGCTCAAGGCCCAGGGCATCACGATGCTCCTTACCACCCATTACATGGAGGAGGCGTCCCACCTCTGCGACCGCGTCGTCATCCTTCATCAGGGAAAGATCATCGCTGAGGGAAGCCCGGGCGAGCTCGTCGCCCGCTACGCCGGCAAAGAAGTCGTCGAGGTGCATGCACCGCTGGAGGAGCGCCTGCCTCTGCTCAAACGCCTCGAGGGTCGTGACGGCGTCCGGGCGGAGCAGGTCGAAGATATCGTCTACGTCTACCTCCACGGCGAAAATGGCTTCGACCCCGCCTCGCTTAAGCTGGACGCCGACCGCCTCGTCTACCGACACGCCAACTTGGAGGACGTCTTCCTTCGGCTCACCGGAAGAGCTCTGGCGGGGGAATGAGTCCCGTGATACAATGTGGCCACAAACGAGACTACATCCGGGGGAAGCCATGACACAGCAGATAGGAATTCGCGAACTGAAGCTGAGAATCGGCGAAGTCATGCGACGCGTCCGTGAGGATGACGAACCTTTCGAGATCACCTATCGCGGGCGTGTGATCGCCAACCTCACGCCGGCCGAAGATGTCGAGGCCAAGCACAAAAGAGCCCTCGCTGTTTGGGCCGAGATGGACAAACTGGCAATTGAGATCGGTAAGGTCTGGCCGAAGGGAGTCTCGGCTGTCGAGGCGGTTAGGGAGCAGAGGCGTGAGCTTTAGTGTATGTCGTAGATGCCAGCGTGTGGACCAGTCGCTTCATCCCCTCCGACGAGTTTCATAATCCCAGCTTGAGATGGATGACTTCGCTCGTGGCCAAGGGAGCGACGATCACTGCACCCTCCCTTCTCCTTCCCGAGCTTGCCGGAGCGGTGTCACGGCGCAGCGGCGACACGACGCTGGCCGACAGCATCGTGTCATTGGTGCGTAACTTGCCATACGTTCGCCTTGTTTCGATCGAGGAAGATTTCGCGCAAAATGCCGCCCTGGTCGCTTCTCACGTTCGCCTGAAAGGCGGGGACGCGATCTACCTAGCGCTTGCCGCTCAGCTCAAGCAGCCATTAGTGACGTGGGATCGCGAACAGCGCGAACGCGGCACCCAGTTGACCGCCGTGCTCACTCCCACCGATCTATTGAATAGCGCAACGCCATGACTGCTATCCCCCTCCCTCGAGTCGCAAGAACCGCGGTCCGCCGCCCCGACCTCTCACCCCTCGCCCTCCGCGTCTGGCAGCGCAATCTCGACGTCTACCTCAACATCTGGAAGGCCGAAGCGATCTGGCCCCTCGTCGAGCCTCTAATCACACTCGTTGCCCTTGGCCTCGGTCTCGGCGGCTTCGTCGAGCTTGGCGGAGGACGCAGCTACATCGACTTCATCGCGCCGGGGATGCTCGCCGTTTTCCCAATGTGGATCGCCGCCGCAGAGATGGGCTGGGGCTCCTTCTTCCGCATGGACAGTCAGCGTACCTTCGACGCCATGATCGCCACCCCTACCAGCGTTGACGACGTCACCACCGGCGAGATCCTTTGGGGCGCGACGCGGGGCTGCATCAGTATCTGTTACGTCATGGTCATGGTGCTCATCCTGGGCGCCATCGAGTCGCCCCTAGCTATTCTCATCCTCCCTCTCTCCTTTCTCCCCGGCCTAATGTTCGCCGCCATCGCCCTCTGCTACACGGCCATTGCCCGTAACGTCAGCTCCCTCAACTACTTCTTCGCCGTCTACATCACGCCGCAGTACTGGCTGGCAGGCGTCTTCTTCCCCCTCGACCAGCTTCCGGGCTGGGTCCAGACCGTCGCCTGGTTCACCCCCGCCTACCACGTCGTGCGCATCTACCGCGGCCTCGTGGCTGGCGAACTCCAGTGGGACCACCTGCTCAACCTGGGTTGGATCGTCGTCGTCACCGCGGTCTTCTACGCCCTTGCCCTCCACCTCATGCGCAGGCGGCTCGTGAAGTAGGGCGCACCTTTCTGTCGCCCTTCCCGCAATCCGCGGAGGCGACCTGGAATCATCGCGCTCCGGGAAGCCGGCGGGAGGGCGTCCGGCTCCCCGGAGTAGAGCGCATGTTAGCTGGATCTCTTCTCGTAGTCCTGAGTCCTAAGTTTTATGTCCCGAGTCCGATGACCGGGACCGGCGGGGGTAGTGCGGCCTGCGACCCGCCGCGCGCCGGTCCCGAGAAAGGGGGTGTACGTTGAACTGGACCCGCTGCCGGGCTGCCACGCCGGATCTCCCGTCTGGGTTGTTGCTAGGCGACCCGGCAACGGGATGCGAGACCGCTGCGTTTGGCGCCTGTCTGCCCCGTCACGGGCCTGATACGCGCTCAGTGTCTGGGTGACCATCCGCCCTCCCTGCTTTGCTATTGATCCGGCATTGCGTATTATTTAGTTTCCACTATATATAAGTCAAGTATCTGATGGACAAAAAGTGCTCGAGTGTCCTATCATATAACGAGCGCTCGCTATGAGTTATTCAACTAAAGGGACCCAGCGTGGCTCATTCTAAACGCATTTACAACCAGTTCTGCCCCTTCGCCCGGACGCTCGACATCCTCGGCGAACGCTGGACCCTCCTCGTTATCCGCAACCTCCTGATCGGACCCCTGCGCTACAAGGACCTGCTCGATGCCCTTCCCGGCATCGGCACCAACCTCCTGGCCGACCGCTTGAAAGGCCTCGAATCCGCCGACATTGTCCGGCGCCGCAAGCTCCCTCCCCCTGCGGGCTCCACCGTCTACGAACTCACGGAGCTAGGGCGCGGTCTCGAGGCGCCTCTGCTCGATCTCGCTCGCTGGGGTCTCTGGACGCTCAGTCAGCCGGTCGAGGACACCCAGTTTCGCCCGCTCTGGGGCGCTGCGGGCCTTAAGATTGTCTTCCAGCCCGAGGCGGCCCTCGGCGTCCATGACACATACGAGCTGCGCATCGACGGCGAGGCCTTCCACGCCACCGTCGCCGATGGCGATCTCGATGTCCGCCAGGGCCCCGCCGAGCGACCGGATGTCGTTATCACCACTGATGGCGACACCTGGCAAGGCATGGCCTCCGGCGCCCTCTCGCCTGTAGAAGCGATCGCTACCGGAAAGCTGCGACTGGAGGGCGATCCCGCCGCCGGGCTCCGTTTTAGCCAGATATTTAGACCGCCCGCGTCGAGCGCTCCGCCAACCGCTTCAAGTTCAGCAACTGCCGTCGCATCATAACCAGGTCGCCCCACGGCAGGACCAGCCTTAACAGCCGGCCCAGGGGACCGCGCGGATATCTCACCACCATTTTCACCAGCAGCCGGCAAAAATCAGGCGACTCCGCCGTCACGAGATACGTCACCGCGATCTCCCCCCAGGTTCGCGACCTCATGAGGACCGTCGCATGCCGGTCTGTTTCGAATTCGACCAGCTGGCCAATCATCACCCTCTGCCCGATCTCCAGCTCCTCCAGACCGGGCGTGAGCGTCTGCGGACTCCGTCGGCCCCGATTGTCGATCCAGTCATAACTGTACGGCGCGGCGCGGAGCTGGCACAGCCAGCGGAACATCGTGGCTACCGGCGTTTCGACGCTCACCCCGCGGTAGTACGCCGCGTCCGCGCGCTCGACATACTGGTCGCACGGGAACGGCCGCAGACGCTCCTCCTCCGTCGTCCCCCAGGTCGCAGCTACGGACACGCTATGCTCCCTCCCGTCGTAATCGGGCGAGGAGTTGACTGACGCGTTCCGTCACCACAGCTCCGGAGCCATCCGGCGACGTTGGGCTATTCGGACGTTCCAGGCGTGTTCGATCTGTCGCATCAGCGCCGGGTAGACAACTCGATGTCGGAATGGCGCGATCAGGGCCATGTAGCCCAGCCCGAACCTGCCTCTAGGCTTGACGTACACACCCATCTGCCCTCGATAGCTTCCATTTCCCTGGTCAACCCACCCCAGGTGCAACACGGCGTGAACAGTCCGGTTCGACAGCTCCGCGGCCCATTCGACATCCGTTCGATAGAGGGGGGCGAAGCTTGTCGAACTGAGATCCAGATCCGTTGCCGTGTTACGCAGATCGTCGGGGAGCCGGGCGCTCAGCGTCGTTTCGGCCTTTCCCGGGATCCGGAGTTGGCGGCCGGCGGCATCATCCCAGCCGAACCAGCGGCCAAGGCGAAGACGAAGGCGGAAGAGCACGCGGGTCGCCAGGGACGGCCCGTTGGCCGGATCGAGGGTGGCCATCACCTCAAGCAACGTTGCGAAGTCGCCGGCGCCGCCTTGCACTGGTAGAGCCCAAACATCCTCTAGTCTGAAGTCGGGCGCGACTTCGCGGATACGCCAGGCGTGGGATTCATGCGCATTATTGGGAAGCCTCATGTCAGTCTCGGTTCGTGCCCCAGGTCAGCGCCCGAGACATCTCCGCGATCCCACCTACACCGTCCCCCACCACGCCGCCACCGCGACTATCGTCCCCCCAATCCACGCGAAGTGACGGCCCCGCGACATCACGAGGACTACGACCGCGAACACCGCCCAGTACGCAGCGATTACCCGCACTGCCGTCCAGTCGCCCCCGCCAACAGCGCTGACCGACAACAATAGAAAGAGCACCGCCGTGCTCCAGACGACGACGGCGAAGAAATGCCACGCGAACCTGATCATCACCCTGGTGAATTGGACACCGCCGAACGGGCTCTCCGGGATACCGTCGCTGCGGAATAGAGGCATAAGGATCATCCGTTCGCCCATGTACGAATGGGCGAGCCCACCGACAATCGCCATAACAGCGGCAACAGCCAATGCCACGTTCATCGCCTTACCTCCGTTCTCAAATTCGTGCGTTTGTCATATTCTGAAATTTCCAAATATTTATGCGTAAAAAAACACTAGATCGCCGCCTTCTGCAGCGCCTCCGAACTCAACGACTCGCCGCGCCGGAACCCCTCCAGCAACGCCACGGTCGTCTGCAAAAAGATACGCATCCCCGCCAGACGTGCCTTCACCGCATCGCCCGCCGCGCCGTCCGTTGCCATCTCCCCCTCAACGCCCTCCAGCGCCCGCAGCAGCGCCTGCGCTTCCTGCTGCAGCCGCCGCCCTATCACCTCCGTCGCGATCGCCCATAGGTCTGTCACGGCCTCGTAGTAATCCCGCCGGCTGCGCCTCACCCACACCTTGCGCACCATCCCCAGCGCCAGGAGCTCCCGCACCTGCACGCTCGCGTTCCCCTTGCTGATCCCGGCCTGCTCGCCGATCTCGTCCAGCGACAGCGGCCCCGGGCTCAAGTAAAGCACCGCGAATATCTTCCCCGCCGTCTCGCTGAACACCCCCGATCGCTCAGCCGAATCCCCCAGCGCCTGGACAATCCCTGCTCGCCATGTATCCATCGTTTAGAATATACGAAACACTCAGCGGTCTGTCAACGCATCAGTGCGTACAAGGTGCCGGCTGATATGATAACCGCGGAGGGGTGCCAGAGTGGTTGATCGGGGCGGTCTCGAAAACCGTTGTGCGTCTTTTGGCGTACCGTGGGTTCGAATCCCACCCCCTCCGCCAGGAGTTTGCGCACCTCCGGCTAGAGCGACAGCCGCGCTCCACGCTAGACTAGGTTGTGAGGAGTCTCCCGGAGGGGTGCCAGAGTGGACGATTGGGCACGACTGGAAATCGTGTGTGCCTTCACGGGTACCGTGGGTTCGAATCCCACCCCCTCCGCCAGTTGGGAAATGAAGTCATTGGTTCGCCCGCTACGCGGGCTCGCCAGCCGTTTTTCGGGGAAATTTCAAGCTGTTTTGGAATTCAGCATAAAGTTCGAGCCGACATCGGCTTTCTCGCCCAAATAGCTTTGCTTTCTTTACTTGATACTCGTCCGGCGATATTCCTTTACCCTAGGTTTGCTTTTTCTTGGTCCGTGTGTGCCTTCACTGGTACTGCGGATTCGGGTCGACGCCCGCCTGCCTGGGCGAATCCCACCCCCTCCGCCAATCCTATGTCTTGTTGCCGCTCCCCCGCTTCGCCATCTTCTCGTAGCGAGCCCGCATCTCCTCCTCCGCCTCCTCCGACGCCTCCTTCGCCTCCGAGAGCGCCGCGTTGATCTGGTCCTGCAGCGACTGTAGCGCCCCGCGCAGGCCCCCGGCCGACCCGTGGTTTTGACCCATGCTGCCCTCGGCACGCTCACCGTCCGGGGGCCAGCCAGTATCCGCCGCCTTCGCCCTGTCCGGCGCAAGCATGATCGCCCCGATTAGCCCCGCCCCGAAGCCCAGTGCCAACCCGATCAGAAATCGCATATCCGGGGCCCTACCCCTCGCGCTTCGGGCGGGTGATCCTGGTCATCACAGCGACGAACCGTCGTGCCCCCGCCGCCGTCCCGTATACCTTTATCACCGGCTTAACCGCGTGGTCCGAAATGAATCCCACTGTTCCGCGAACGCTCTCCGAAGTTTCCCGCACGCTGTCCAGCGTCGGCGCCAGATTCTCGCTCAGCACCCGCCGGACCCTGAGCAGAGTGGTCACCGACAGCCACCCGGTGACGACCGTGAACATGAATATCGCGAGGAACGCGAAGAAGCCTGCAACCGTGAAGAACATGAGAAAGAAGTCACGCCACTCCTCGGGTGTGTCCAGCCAGCCGATCTCCATTGGGGGCTACCTCCTGGTACGTATGGGGCGATTCAAAGTGGCGCTCATTATACAGCAGTCGCTTCGCGTCCTACAGCCGCCGCACGATCGTCCCACCGCCGACCACCCGCTCGCCTTCGCAGAACACCACCGCCTGCCCCGGCGTCACCGCTCGCTGCGGCCGCTCGAAACGCACTTCGGCCGAGTCCCCGGCCACCGCCACAGTCGCCGAGACAGGCTCGGCGTGATAGCGAATCCGCGCATCGACGCGTATCGGCGCCGCGGGCACTGACCCGCTGACGAACGACAGCTCGTCTGCGACCAGGCCGTCCGCCATCAGCTCCTCGCCGGCGCCTGCGATCACCTCGCCCGTCTCGGCATCCAGGTCGATCACGAATAGCGGCTGTCCACTGTTACTGGCCGGCAGCCCACGCCGCTGGCCGATCGTGTAGTTCACGATTCCATCGTGCGTTCCCAGCCTCTTCCCCGACGTGTCCACGATCGCCCCCGGCCGCGCCTCCACGCGCTCGCGCACGAACGCCCGATAGTCCCCCGACGGGATGAAGCAGATATCCACCGAGTCCGGCTTCTCGGCGTTAGGCAGCGACCAGTCGAGCGCCATCTGGCGGATCTCGGCCTTCGGGTATTCGCCAGCCGGGAACAACGTCCGGCTCAACTCGGCCTGCCCGAGCGTGTAGAGCACGTACGTCTGGTCCTTTGCGCCGTCGATCGCCCGCCACAACTCCGTCGCCTGCCCCTCTCGCCGGACGCGGGCATAGTGCCCCGTCGCCAGGTAGTCCGCCTCCAGCGCCAGCGCGTGCTCCAGCAGCGGCCTGAACTTCACCCGGTCATTGCAAGCCAGACACGGATTCGGCGTCCGCCCGCGTTCATACTCGCTCACGAAATGATCGACAACGCCCTCAGAGAACTCGCGCTCAAGGTTGAGCACGTAGTGCCGTATCCCCAGCACGTCCGCCGCCGCCCGCGCGTCATCCGTATCCTCCACCGAGCAGCAGCGCTTATGGTGGCGACCTGCCGCCGCATCGTCCTCTGTCCACAGCCGCATCGTCACACCCAGCACTTCGTATCCCTCCCGCACCAGCAGCCCAGCCGCCACCGACGAATCAACGCCGCCCGACATTGCGACGACCACGCGACCATTGGACCTACGATTCTTAGTTCGTTCAGTCATCTAAACACCTATCATCTATCACCTGTCACCTCCCATCTATCACCCCCATGTTATAATGAGCCGCCCTGCCCAAGAAACCACGAGGAGGCGATCTGGAGCCCGACCGTCTAGCACGCAAGATCATAGACGTACTCTCCGACAAACAGGCGGAGGACATCCTGCTGCTGGACATCCGCGGCGTCGCTTCCTTCGCCGACTACTTTGTCATCGCCACCGCCGGCGTGGTCCGTCAGGCTCAGGCTATCATCGACGACCTCGATCGCGCCCTCTCCGCCGACGGCGTGCGACCGATGGGACGCGAGGGCAAACCGGACTCTGGCTGGGTGCTCCTCGACTTCGGCGACGTGATCGTCCACCTCTTCTCGCCCGAGGAGCGCGTGTACTACGACCTGGAAAGCCTGTGGCACACGGCCACACAGGTCGTTCGCCTCCAGTAGCCTCCCTCTTCGGTGAAACAGTCCTGAGCCGGGCCGAATGGCTCTCGTACCACGCTTCGGGCCAGAGAGAGGCTAGCGGGCTTCCGGCACGCCAAGGATGGTGGCCGCTTCAGCAGGCGTAGCCAACGCGCGACCGTGCCGGCGCGCCATATCAGCGATCTCCTTCACGAGGACCTCGTTCCGCGGCGTACCGGGCCCGGCGTAGTCCTCCAGGCCGACCCGGACGTGGCCGCCGCGTTCGATCGCAAGCTCGGCAAGCGACTTCGCTACGTTGCCACCCAAAACCGCCACCATCCACGGCAGACCGCTTTCGGCGAGCATGTCAATGTACGCGTCGAGGCTGGCCGTCGTAGGCGGGAGTCCAAACATCAGGGCAGGGCCGCCAAAGTATAGCTGTATCTTGGCCGGCGGCAGCTCACCCGCGGCGTGATACGCCAGTGCCAACCTGAGGAAACCCGGCTCAAAGATCGATACGCTCGCCGCGAGGTTCCGGCCTTTGCAGACGTCGATCATGTAGCGCACATCGGCGAACGTGTTCTGGTAGGCGAAATCGATCGCCACTGGCGGCCCAGCGGAGCCGATCGGCGCGATATTCAGAGAGCCCGGATCGATGAGCGTAACGCGAAGCACCCCGGCATCGGCGAGCTCTTCGATGTGCGCATAGCGCTCTCGAATGTTCGTGTGAGCTCCGCCTCCGCCCATGGTGGGGTAGAGCACTGCGTCCGGGCAGTTGGCGTAGACCTGCGTCCAGGCCTCGCGGTACGGTTCGCTGGCATGGCGGCCGTGAATGAGGCCTTCTTCGTTGTGGTTGTGAATGATGGCTGCACCCGCTTCGAGGCAGCCCCGCGCCGAGGCCACGATCTCAGCCACGGTGCGAGGTACATTCGGATTGACGGCTTTGGACGTAGCGCCGTTAATGGCGGCTTCGAATATAAGAGCCTCTGTCATTGGCCCTTCTCCACATCCCGAAGTTTCGCATTCTCGGCTCTGCCTGGCTCGCTTCGGGGGTCAGGATCGCACGCACGAGTACCCTGCTCAGAACGAGGCTCGGAGAAGCGACGAAGCCAGTCCCGACGCGGTGCCTCAGCCTGGCTCTGCTAGCGGTAGGCTGTCCGGCTATACGGCGGCCGGTGTCAGCGCCCCGTCGGGGTTCATCACGTACGAAACCGCGCCCTCCGACAAATCGGACGGCGGCTCGTCGCCTATCTGAAGTACCGCACCTTCTGGCAAATCCCAGCTTTCCTTCGCCGCTCTTTTGACCGCAGCGCGATTTTGCAAACCCATGCTGACATACGTAGGATTCAGCACCTCGCTGACAACAGCGCGATGCGAATCAACTCCCGTTGCCAGGACCGCGTCTATGAAGACCTCTGCGTTCGGCAGCTTGACGATGGGCATCCGATAGCGTTCGTACACGTCCCACATCGCCTGCAGCGCCTTCTCCGGCCAGAACTTCAGGTAGACGCGCGTGATCTCTCTGAATACGCCTTCGTGGAACCCCTCGTCGATCGCCAACATCCCCGTCACCCCGGCGATCGCCGGATACACTGGGCGGTCCTTGTCGTCCTTCGGGCTTCCGTACTCTTCCCACAGCCGTTGTTGTAGACTCCGGTAGTTCCGCTTCGTCTGCCGCTCCTGGGCTATCGCGTAGGCGGCCGCCCTCTCCGGCGTCCCTTCATGTCCTGTCTGTCGGTCAAATGTCCAAACATCCTGACCGCACTCGTAGAGGTACTCGTCTACCTGCGCCTGCGAATACAGCTCCGAATCGACCAGGCAGTACCAGAGGGCTTTCCCGTGCCGTGTCTCATCCGATACCCACTGCGTATATATCTGCCCCGTGCTCGGGCTCTTTCCCGAGGCGTAGCTGGCCCACTGAGCATAGTCTTCGATGAACGATTCAACCCCGAAATCGCCCAACAGGATCTCACGAGACTCCTCGCTCACTGCGGACGCATATTTCTTCATCTCAGCCCGCTGGGGTAAGTGCTTGGCCACCCATTTCGGCCCCCGGGCGAAGTAGCGCTCGTACACGCCTGCGACACCCTTCTGGATGGCGATATAGCGCCCCTCCAGCGTCCACGGGTTCGTCATTTGATAAACCATTCGGTCCCTCTTTCTCACACCGTAGGGCGCGGTTCTCATCGCATAGTCTAACGCACCAGAGCCCTTAGCGGGTTCTCAAGCGTGGGCGCTACTGCTGTCGGGCCCCTTACTCTTCTCGCCCCCACCTTCCCCTTCCTCCTTCTGTCCATGCCGCCGCATCGCCTCGCCCATCTCGCGCAGCCTCACCTCCACTTGCCCGTTCACGCTCTCGGACGGATAGGCGCCGTCCGTGCCGCGAACCCCCGCCTCAGAACCCGTCAAGAGTCCAATCGCCTCATCCACGGTATTCACAGCGTACACGTGAAACCTGCCCTCACGCACCGATTCGAGCACGTCCTTACGCAGCATCAGGTTGTGCCGGTTGCGGCCCGGGATGATCACCCCCTGGCTCCCCGTGAACCCGATCGCCCGGCAGACGTCATGGAACCCCTCGATCTTCTGGTTCACACCGCCGATCGGCTGCACCTCGCCGCGCTGGTTCACCGACCCAGTCATCGCCAGGTCCTGGCGGATCGGCGCCTCCGCCAGGCTCGAAAGTATCGCGCACAGCTCCGCGAGCGACGCGCTGTCGCCGTCGATAGCCTCATACCCCTGCTCGAACGAAATACTCGCTGACAACGACAGCGGCTGATCCTGCGCGTACTTCGATCCCAGATAGCCGCTCAGGATGAGCACGCCCTTGTCGTGTATCTTCCCGCTCAACTGGGACTCGCGGTCGATGCTTACCACGCCGCGCTGGCCCAGGAATGTGCGCGCCGTGATGCGCGACGGCCTGCCGAAGCGAAAGTCGCCGAAGTCCAGCACCGCCAGCCCGTTGACTTGCCCCACGACTGACCCCGCGACGTCAACAATGATTACGCCGCGCCGGATCAATTCGCGCAGGCGTTCTTCCACCAGGTTCAGCCGGTACACCCGCTCGTCGATCGCTTTCTCAACGTGCTCGGCGCTCACGCGTTCGCTGCCGGCCAGCCCTGCCCAGTAGTCCGCCTCCACAACAATGTCACGCAGCCGTCCAAAGCGAGCCGATAGCTTCTCCTGGTCGTCCACCATCCTGCTCCCCTGCTCGACAAGCGTCGCCACCGCAGAGCGGTCGAAATGCCGCAGCCCCTCGCGCTGCGAACAGGCACAGATGAACCCCGCGTAGGCCAGGGCATTCTCCGGCGTCCGCTCGATCTGGAAGTCGAAGTCGGCCTTAACCTTGAACATCTCCCAGAACTCTTCGTCATTGGTCGAAAGTAGAAAGTACGACATCGGATCCCCCGTAACGACGAGCTTCAGGTCCAGCGCGATCTCCTCCGGGCGCAGCGTCTGCGGCGTTATGAAGCCGTACTGCTCCGCCGGGTCCTCCAGCCGCACCTCAGCCGTACGCACCGCCCGCTTCAGTCCGTCCCACGCGCCCGGCTTGGTCATCACATCAATCAGGTTCAGGATCAGGTACCCACCGTTGGCCCGGTGTACCGATCCCGGCCTCAGCAGAGTATGGTCGCTCACGTATGTCCCCAGGAACGCCCGTCGCTCGATGCGGCCGAAGAGGTTCGACCAGCCTGGGTTCGCCTCCACGATGATCGGCGGTCCCGTCACGCCAGAGTTGTCCACGAACACGTTGCAGCGAAACGCCAGGGACGGGTCCGGCCGGACAGGGCCCGGACTTGCCATCGGCGGCGTCGGCGCCTGACCGGGCGGCGTACTCTCAGCCGGCTCGCGCAAGTAGTAGACGTTCTCCAGCGCGTACTCGCGCAGTCGCTTCAGAAACGCCGCTGTCTCCTCCTCGCCTTCGTATTGCTTGATAACCGCATCGAACGACCCACTCATCACCCACTCCGCTGCCTGGCGCTCCAGTTGCCGCAGAGCCTGTCCTACCTCTCGCTCCACAACCCGCGTTCGCTCCCCAGCCTCCTGCACCAACTGCGTCAGCCCGCGCTCGCGTTGGGATAGTGAATCACGTTCCTCCTGCGGTAGCGCACTGAACTCCTCTGGAGTCATCGCTCGGCCCTCCAGCATGGGAAGGAGCACGACCCCCGTGGGCATGAAGCGCAGCATGAACCCAGCCTCCTCCGCTTCCTTCTGCGTCCGCTCGAGCAGCGGCTGCACTTCTTGCTGGCCTTTGTCCCTCACCTGTTGCCGCTGGTGCTCATACTCCTCGCTGGAGAACGCCCGCGTCAGTGCCCCGCGAACAGCCTCCAGTAGCTCATCCAGATCGTTCCGTAGCTTCCGCGCCATTCCTGCGGGCAGGCGGATCGCGTTCGGCCGATCCGGCTCGTCGAAGTTGTGCACGTAACACCAGTCCGAGGGCCGTGGCGCCTCCTCCTTCTGGCTTTGCGCGTCTACGGTCCTTTGGATGTGATCCAGAATTGCTGTCGCCTTGCCCGTCCCCGTCAGCCCTGTCACGAAAATGTTGTAGCCGGGCCTCTCCACGCCCAGTCCGAACTGCAGCGAGCGCAGGGCGCGGTCCTGCCCTATGAACTCCGTCAGCGGCGCCAGCTCGTCCGTGCAGTCGAATTCGAACGATAACGGGTCGTGCGCCCGGCTCAGCCGCTCTGGCGGGACGAGAAGCGATTCGTTGTCAGACACGGCGGCGGATCAGTCGGGCGTCTCGTAGACCCAGCGATCAACGTCGCGCACGTACTGGTGTAACTGTTCCTCTGCGAAAAACAGCGCTATCTCCCGCCGCGCAGACTCCGGCGAGTCCGATCCGTGAATCAAATTGCGCCCCGTCTCCACCGCCAGGTCGCCCCGGATCGTCCCCGCCTCCGCCTTCGCCGGGTTCGTCGCTCCCATCGCCTTTCGAACTACCTCAACAGCACTCGTCCCCTCAAACACAGCCGCCACAATCACCCCCGACGTAATGTACTCAATCAGCGCCTGGAAGAACCCCTTGCCCTCGTGCTCCGCGTAGTGCCGGCGGGCCAGGCTCTCCCCCATCTCAAACAGGCGTAGAGCCACGATCTTCAGCCCTCTCCGCTCCAACCGCGCAATGATCTCGCCCGCCAGCCCGCGCTGCATGGCGTCCGGCTTTACGAGTACAAGAGTCCGCTCCATACCGTTCTCGCTCATTCTAGCACCGACTCACAATCCATCCGGTTTCGTCGGCGGGTCGATCGCCGGTGGCCGAAGGTAAATCGGCCGTAGTAGCGCCGCCTCGGCCTGAGCCCCCGCCTGCAACCTTGACCAGCCCAGCTCCGCCAGCCAGCCCGCGCGTCGGATAGAGGCCGTCCCGGCCGCTACGACCGCCCGCCCCTCAGTCGCGCTCACCAGCAGCGCCGCCAGTTCGTCGTCCACTTCGCCAACAAACAACGTCGGTCCTAACACAGCGGCTGCCAATTCCCCCGGCGACGACAGTCGCGGCGACGACAACTCTCGCCAGGGGCATTCGCTGTACGAAGCCCACGCCAAATCTCCCCGCCCAGCTCGGTGAACAGCGACGATCGGCCCCGGAAACGCCGCGTGCCCGTACGCGTCAAGCTCCAGGCGGCCCACGCCCAGCGCCGGCAGCCCCAGGCCGCTGGCCACTCCCTGCGCCACGCTGATACCGACTCGCAAGCCGCTGTACTGCCCCGGACCGCTGCAGACGAACACCGCGCTCAGTTCTGACCTCTCGGCAGCGCTATGCGTCAACAGCCGGTCAATCGCCGGCAAAAGCTCCACCGTGTGGTTGCGTCGGCAGCGCCAGGTCGCCTCCGCCATAACCACCCCCTCGTCCGAGAGCGCTACCGACGCCATCTCTGACGCCGTGTCGATCGACAGCTCCATCAGCCTCCCAGAGCCTCGACGATCTCGACCGCCCTCGCCCCCATCGCCGTCATAGTCAGCGTCCGCGTGTCGGCGCCCGTCACATCGAAATCGATCAGGATATGATCGAGCGGCGGCACGTCCCCACCCCTCTCCGGCCATTCCACCACTAGCACGCCGTCCGCCGATAGCTCCTCCAGCGCCAGATCCTGCACCTCCTCCGGCGATTCCAGCCGGTAAAGATCGGCGTGGTACAGCTTCATACGCCCGGCGTACTCCCCCAGCAGCACGAACGACTTCGACGACACCGACCCCTCGAACCCCAGGCCACGCGCCATCCCCTGCACGAACACCGTCTTCCCCGCTCCCAGTTCGCCCGACAGCAACACCACGTCTCCCGACCGCAGAGCAATTGCCAGCCGCTCACCCAGCGCCCTGGTCTCCTCTACGCTTCCAGACACGATCGTCACGGGCTTGCTCATTCGCCGCGCAGGTGGTCCCAGCCATGTGTGCTCACGGCGACTTCCTTGCCCGTCTCGTCGAGGAGGCGAATCCTCCCCTGACCCTCAACCATTACACCGATCTCCGCAATGGGTAGGCCGCCTTTGCTCATCTCGTCGACCCTGGCGCGGCTTCCGACCAGCAGCAGCAGATAGTCCTCACCGCCCATGCACGAGAGCGCCAACGCATCCCCCGCGAACGCAGCTGCAAGCTCGTCGCTCATGGGCGGCGCGCTGACGTCCGCTCCCAGACCAGACATCTTGCATACGTGCCCCAGGTCCTGCACGAGGCCGTCCGAGACGTCTATCGCACACGTGAAACCCAGCCTCGCCGCCTCCTGCGCCATCGCCAGCGGCGGCCGTGGACGTAGATGCGCTCGCACAAGAGCATCGTCGAGCGGCGCGCCATCCCTTAGCCGCCGCAACCCGGCTGCCGAATCGCCGAGGTAGCCATCACCTGCCACCGCAATCACGTCACCTGCCTGGGCGCCGTCCCGCCGCAGGAGCAGCGGCTCGCCGGCGCGCATCTGCGCCATACCGACCAGCGCGACCGTTATCGACACCACGCCCGCGCGCACGACGTCTCCTCCCACGATCGCCATACCATACTCCATCCCGCACTCCCGCATTCCCACGTACAGCTCGTCTACATCACCCGCCTCGGTATCCACGGGAAGCGCCAGCGTCACCAGGGCGAACGACGGTATGCCTCCCATCGCCGCAATGTCGCTGGCGCTCACCGCCAGCGCCTTCCACCCAACATCCCGCCACGGCGCCAGGCCGGGCAGAAAGTGCACCCCTTCCACCAGCGTGTCCGTCGTCGCCAGCAACACTTGATCGCCCGAGCGCCAGGCCGCCGCGTCGTCGCCTATTCCGACGATCAACTCCTTCGCCGCGTCGTCGCCCAAAACCCTGGCCAATCGCTCGATCAGCCCGAATTCGCCGAGTTCCGAGACCTTCACAGGGCCATTATACGGGCGTCCGTGCGCTAAACTCGGTACCAATGCGCATCCTCGTCGTCTCCGACATCCACGCCAATCTCGCCGCCCTCGACGCTGTGCTCTCCGCCGCCGGTTCGCTGGACGCCGTCTGGTCCCTCGGCGACTCTGTGGGCTACGGCCCCCAGCCGTCAGAATGCCTCGCCCGCCTCCAGCAGGCAGGCGCTGTCATGATCGCCGGCAACCACGAACGAGCCGCCACCGGCGCCATCAGCACCGACGACTTCAATCCCGACGCCGCGACTTCCGCCCAATGGACGAAGAAAACGTTAAGCCCCGCCGAACACGGTTTCCTGGACGCTTTGCCCGAAGTCTCGCTCCAGCCTGATTGCACGCTAGTCCACGGCACCCTCCGCGACCCCATCTGGGAGTACATGCACTCCTACGAGGCCGCTTCGGCTCACCTACGCCTCCAGGAGTCGCCCCTGGGGTTCTTCGGCCACACTCATATACCGACCCTCGTCACCGAGGACCACCGCCTGCCCAGGGGTTGCGAACTCTACCGGCTGCAAGAGGGCGAGCGCATCGACGTTCCCGCCGACTCGAAGATCGTCGTCAATCCCGGCAGCGTCGGCCAGCCCCGCGACGGTGACCCGCGCTCGTCCTGCGCGCTCTACGACACGAACGACAACGCGATAACGTTGCACAGGCTGGAGTACGACATAGGAGCGACCCAAAAGCTGATGGAAGAGGCCAAACTACCGCGCTGGCTTATCGAGCGCCTGGCCGCTGGTCGCTAACGCTAGCGAGGGCTGGCGACCATCGACACGCTCGCCCTCAGCGGTGTCGTCTGAGTCGCGCTGAGAGTGACGCCCGCGTACTGGTCGGGCTCGGGCAGCGGCGCCATGAACCAGGAACTCGCCTGGATCGTCGGCTGGGCTATCGTCGATGACGTGGCGACCGCCTCGACCGGCAGGTCCGAGGCGGAGGCGGCCGGGCCCGGCGCCCGGTCCGCTGCACCGGTGGCAACCCCTATCAGCGCACCGGCGACGATGATGACAGCGGCGACCCTTCCGAGTCCGCGAGCCCGGAGTGTGGTCTTTCCCCCCATTGGGTTCGCCCTGTCTTCTCTTTTGGTCCGGCCCAGATTGGCCATCGCGGTTCCCTCCGATTGTGGCTCGTCCCAGATCGGCTCTGGACTTGCCGGTAGTTCTTCGTGTAACCAAGTTACCTTAACCGTATCTTCACGTCAGTAAACGAACGGTTAAGACACGCCCCTCTTCGGTGAATACCGGCGGCCACCAATTCTTGTCATTCTGAGCGCCAACCACGCCCGTGCGCGGAACTACGAACCTTCGCGAAGAATCTGGGGTGGGGGCCGCACTCGCGCGCTCGCCCCACCGTAACACCCCGCGAGCACCATCCACCAGCCAAACACCTACGCTATAATCCCCACACGAACCCATGCCAGACCGCGTCAACGTCACCCTCGCCATCCCCGTCGCCGACGAACTCCAGGCAACGATCCGCGCCGTCGACGAGCGCCTCGCAGTCATCGCCCTCACACGCGCGCAGCGGAACGTCTATCGTGAGGGCCGTCCCCTCTGGGCCGGCTACCCCGAGCCGCCCCGAGCCGAAGATGAGAGCGAGGAAGAAGCGCGCGAACGATTGACACCGGTCCTCGCCGCCAGCCATGTCATCCTCTGCAACCCCGTCGTCCCCAACGACATCGTCGCACGTGCGCCCGCCCTCGAATGGCTCCAACTGACGAGCGCCGGCGTCGATCGACTCCTCGACGCCCCTGTCGTCCGCTCGCACGTCACGGTCACCACCGCCAGCGGCATCCACGCCGCCCCCATCAGCGAGTACATCATCGGCGTCATGCTGGCCTTCGCCAAGCGCCTGCCGCACGCCATGAGAGCCCAGCAGGAGCGCGCCTGGCGACCCTACTGGCCCGAAGAACTCGAGGACAAGACCGTTGGCATCCTCGGCGTCGGCGCCATCGGCGCGCGCACCGCACAGCTCTGCCGCGCCCTTGGCATGCGTGTGCTCGCCCTGCGTCGTTCCGCCACCCAGCGCCTCAGCGGCAACGCCACCGGCGACCCCGCCATCGACGAGATGCTCCCTCCCGAGGACCTCCCGTACCTACTGGCCGAAAGCGATTACGTCGTCATCGCCCTGCCGCTGACGCCCGAGACCAGCGGCCTCTTCGGCGAATCGCAACTCGCCGCCATGAAGCCGACAGCCGTCATCGTCAACATCGGCCGCGGCGCCATCATCGATCAAGACGCCCTGATTCGCGCCCTGAAAACCCGTACGATCGCCGGTGCCGCCCTCGACGTCTTTACCCCCGAACCGCTACCCGCGGACAGCGAGATTTGGAGCCTGGACAACGTTATCGTTACGCCCCACATCAGCGGTGGCACCCCGCGCTACATGCAGCGCGCCGTCGCCCTCTTTTGCGACAACCTCCGCCGCTACCTCGACGGCCAACCGCTCGTCAATGTCGTTGACCCGCAACGCGGGTACTAGGCGCGCTTGGCCCGCCTCCCCGTCATTCTGAGCGCCAAGACATACTCAGCCGCAGGACACTTCATCGCGAAGAATCTGGCGGGTTTTGGCTCGAACAGTCGTTAGTTGAGGCGAGTCGAGAAACCCTAACTCCCCACCGCCGCCAGGCTCGGCCGCTCGCGGCTCTTCTCCGCCCGCAACGCGGCGTTCAACACCTCGTCTACGTGCTCGACGAGCAGGAACTCAAGCTCGCGCCGAATCTCTTCCGGCACATCTTGCAGGTCGTTCTCGTTGTCTTTCGGCACCGCGATTAGCTTGCAACCCGCCCGGTGCGCCGCCAGCACCTTGTCCCTAACGCTCCCCACCGGCAACACCTTGCCCCTCAGCGTGATCTCACCCGTCATCGCCACATCCTTCCGGATCGGCCGCCGCGTCAGTGCCGAGACCAACGCTGTCGCCATCGTCACTCCCGCCGATGGCCCGTCCTTCGGTATCGCCCCCGCCGGTACGTGGATGTGAATATCGTTGCGATCGAAATCCGCCGGGACGATGCCCAGCGCCTCCGCCCGCGACCGCGCGTACGTCAAGGCCGCCTGCGCCGATTCCTGCATTACGTCGCCCAGCTTGCCGGTCAGGATAAGGCGCCCCTTTCCGGCCACCGTCGTCGCCTCGACGAACAAAACGTCGCCGCCTGACATCGTCGCCGCCAGGCCCGTCGCCACTCCAACCTCGTCGGCCTCCGCCGCCAGCTCCCAGCGCACCTGCGCCGGTCCTAGGAACGTCGCCACGGTGCGCTCGCTTACGGATATCGGCTCCGTCTCGCCCGCCGCCACCTTCCTCGCCACACCGCGACAGATGCTCCCCAGCTCGCGCTCCAGATTCCGCACTCCCGCTTCACGTGTGTACGAACGGATCACTTCCATAATCGCGCTGTCCGAGACGCGCAGCATTCCGTCAGGAATCCCGTTCTCCTTCATCTGCCGCGGCAACAGGTAGCGCCTGCCGATCTCCAGCTTCTCGCGCTCCGTGTAGCCGGGCAGTTCGATAATCTCCATGCGATCGCGCAGCGGCCCCGGGATGGTGTCCTGCATATTCGCCGTTGCGATGAAGAAGACCCGCGAAAGGTCGAACGGCACGTCCAGGTAGTGGTCCGTGAACGTCGCATTCTGCGCCGGGTCCAGCACCTCCAGCAGCGCCGACGACGGATCGCCCCGATAGTCCGAGCCGAGCTTGTCCACCTCGTCCAGCATGCAGAGCGGGTTGTTAGAACCGCAGCGTTTGATCTCCTGAACCGGACGCCCCGGCATCGCCCCCACATACGTCCGCCGGTGCCCGCGTATCTCCGCCTCGTCTCGAATCCCGCCGAGCGACATCCGGATGAAGTTTCGCCCAAGAGCCCGCGCGATCGACTGGCCGAGCGAGGTCTTACCTGTGCCTGGCGGTCCCACGAAACAGAGGATCGGCCCCCGCGTCTCGCCATCCTTGAGCTTGATCACCGCCAGGAAATCCAATATCCGCTGCTTCACCTTGGTCAGGCCGTAGTGGTCCTCATTCAGGACCTCCTCTGCCCGGTCGATATCAAGCTGATCGACGGTGCTCACCGCCCACGGCAGGTCCGCCAGCCACTCCAGGTAAGTGCGCGCCACCTGGTACTCGGGGGACATCGGCGGGATCGTCTGCAGCCGCTGCATCTCTCGATCCGCCTCCCGCTGAGGCCCTTCAGGTAACTTGGCGCCGTCGAGTTTCTTCTTGAGCTCGAAGAGCTCCGGCGTCACCTCACCCTCACCCAACTCCTTCTGAATCGCCTTCATCTGCTCCCGCAGGATGAACTCGCGCTGCCGCTTCTCCAGTTCGCCTCGTACGTCCGCCTGGATCTCCGACTGCACCTCCAGGACCTCGATCTCGTGCTCCAGCAACTCCTTCACCTTCGACAAACGCGAATTGACGTTCGTCTCCTCCAGCACCGAATAGCGCTCCGCCGGGGTGATATGAAGGTTCGCCGCGATGAAATCCGCCAGCGCCGAGGCGTCCGAGAGGTTGCTCACCGCTGTCGCCAGCTCCTGTGGCAGGTTGTCCGAGAGGTTCACGACACGCACGAACTCGTTGACGGCGTCAGCGACCATCGTCTCCAGCGCCGGACCCCGCTCCACCCGCTCCCGCACCCGCTCGACGCGCGCCAGCAGCCAGGGGTTCTCGTGCTCTACCCCCACGAGCTTTATGCGGTTCACGCCCTGCAATATCGCGTGCACCGTCCCGTCGGGCGATTTCGCCATGCGCACGATGCTCGCCGCCGTGCCGACGCGATGAAGCTCGCCCTCGTACTCTTCTTCCCCTTGCACCTCTTGCGAGAACACCCCCAGCATCTTCGAAGGCGAGGCCGCCGCCTCCGCGATTGCGCCGATGTCCCGCTCTTCCGTGGCCAGCACCGGCGTCAGTTGCTGCGGATACATAATATTTGAGCCACTCGCTATCAGCGGCATCTTCTCCGGTATGCGCGGCCTCGGCGTCGGATAGGCCTTGCCCTCCAACAGGCTCTCGGTGGACTGAGCTTCAGTCATTCTCAGCGCACTACTATCTTCAGTTGCTTCCCCACCGTCGGCGAAGCCTTTGGAAGAGCGATTTCTAACATGCCATCTCTATAGACGGTCCTGACGGCCTCAGCGTTGACTTCCGCGGGTAGATGGAGTTCGCGCAGGAACGGCCCGGCGCCGATCTCCAGCTGCGAATAGCCACCGCCAGGTCGCGCCGGTAACGGCTTTCGGTCCCCCGCCAACCTCACCTCCAACCCCTCGATCGTTACCTCCAGCTCCTCCTCGGCTATCCCGGCCATTTCGAGTACGATCACGACTTCATCCTCTGTCTCATATACGTCAACCGGGGGTTCCATAATAAGTACGCGAAAATGCCGTCGTCCGGGTGCCCCAATCACCCGCTGATAGGCCTCATCCATCCGCTCCCGTATGTGCTCAAACTGGGAGAATATGTCCTTGGTTCGCCGGCCCATCGAAGTCCTCCTCCTCGCTAGCTCGCCGCCTCCACGATCATCGCCAATTCCACTGTAGGTCGGTACCATTAGGTTCCGACAACGCGAGCCGCAGCCGAGCGTGCCCCCTCCAACTTCGCTCCGAGCCCATCGCCCGGCTACTGCTCTCCGTTCGCGCCGTTCGGACCGCCCTCCACGCTGGCCTCCGGGCCGGTCGCACTCTCCCCGTCATGCGCCGCCTTACCCTTATTCCTCGTTCCCTGTTTCTTGTTCCCTGTGCCCTCTGCCTTTGGCTGCTCTATCTCCTCACCCTCCAGCGTCGCGCCTGTCGGCAAGGCCTCCTCCGCTGCGTAGTCGCGCTGCATATCGACGACCGCCGCCGCCGCGACGCGATCGCCACGGTCGACATCCATCAGCGTCACCCCCTGCGTCGAGCGTCCTTGCAAAGAGATGTGCTCGATCGGCGTGCGCAGCACTATCCCGTCCTGCGCCGTCAGTATCAGCTCATGCGAGACGTTGACCATCAACGACTCTATCAATTCTCCTGTCTTCGGGTTCGTCTTGAACGTGATTACGCCCTGGCCGCCTCGGCCTTGCTGCGGATAATCCTCCACCTGCGTCCGCTTCCCGAACCCGAATTCGCTAACGACCAGGAGCGCCTCGCCCGGATTCGCTATCTCCATACCTACAACCCTATCACCAGAGGCCAGCCGTATCCCCCTTACACCTCCGGATATCCGCGAGGCCGAGCGCAACAGCCCCACCTTGAACTTCAGGGCCTGTCCGCGTGCCGTGACGATGATTGCGCTGTCTTCATCACTCGCCAGCCGCACCGACACCAGCTCGTCCTTCGGCTCGAGGTCCATGGCGTTCAGCCCATCCCGCCGCACATTCGCGAAGTTCTTCAGCGGCGTCTTCTTAACCTCGCCCAGCCGCGTCGCCATCACCATGTAGTCATGGTCCATCGCCGGCGGGCAGCGCACGAGGGCCGTCACCTTCTCCTTCTGATCCAGCTGGATTAACTGCATGATCGATTCGCCGCGCGCCTGGCGCGACTCGTCCGTCACCTCATACGCCTTCACCTGGAAGCAGCGGCCACGGTCCGTGAAGAACACCAGCCGGTCGTGCGTGTCGGTCACAAGCATGTCGTGTACGGTGTCGTCCTCCCGCGTCTTCATGCCGATGATCCCGACGCCGCCGCGACGCTGCGCCCTGTATGTGCTCAACGGCAGCCGCTTGATGAACCCTCGCGCCGAAAGCGTCACCACGATCTCCTGGTGCGCCACCATGTCCTCTTCCGAGAATCCCTCTGGCTCTTGGTCCAGGATCAGCGTCCGCCGCGCGTCCCCGTATGTCTTCTTCAGGTCCGCCGCGTCGTCCCTGATCAAGTAATCAATCTTGCGCGGGTTCGCCAGCAGGTCTTCCAGGTAGGAGATCTGCTCGGTCAAACCCTTGTACTCCTCCTGTATCTTCTCTCGCTCCAGCCGCGCCAAACGCCGTAGCTGCATGTCCAGTACGGCCTGCGCCTGGCGATCGCTCAGGCCGAAAGGCCGCGCTATCAGCTTCGTCTTCGCATCCTCCGCCGATTGCGCGGCGCGGATCGCCTTGATCACCTCGTCCAGCATGTCCAGCGCCTTCAGCAGCCCCTCCAGGATGTGGGCCCGTTCCTGCGCCTTCTCCAGATCGAACTCCGACCGCCGCCTGATCACGTTCCGCCGGTGATCTATGTAACACTCCAGGATCTTCTTCAGGCTCACCGTGCGTGGCTGTCCGTCCACCAAAGCCAGCATGTTCACCGCGAACGCCGACTGCATCGCAGTGTGCTTGTACAGCGCGTTGAGAAGCTGCCGCGGCTGCGCCTCGCGCTTCAGCTCGATCACAATCCGCATCCCATGCCGGTCCGACTCATCGCGCAGCTCAGATATGCCGTCGATCTTCTTCGACCGCACCAGGTCCGCGATCTTCTCGATCAACGTCGCCTTGTTCGTCTGATAAGGCAGCTCGTTCACGATTATCTGGTTGCGGTTGCCCTTCGCCATCTCCTCGATGTGCACTCGCGCCCGCACCACCACCCGGCCCCGGCCCTCGAAAGCGGCGCGGATGCCATCCCGCTTCTCCATGGTCGGGCCTTCTCCGTTCAGCGAGGGTACTCTCACCGTCTCATAGCGGAACGCCACTCCGCCCGTCGGAAAGTCCGGCCCCTTCACGATCTCCGCCAGCTCGTCCATCGTCGCCTCGGGGTTTTCGATGAGCAACGCAATCGCGTCGCACAGCTCGCTCAAGTTGTGCGGCGGGATGTTCGTCGCCATACCCACCGCGATGCCCGACGCGCCGTTCGCCAGCAGGTTGGGCAAGCGGCCCGGCAGCGGGTTCGGCTCCGTCATCTCTTCGTCGAAGTTCGGGAAGAAGTCGACAGTATTCTTGTCGATGTCCGCCAGCAGCTCCATCGCCACTCGCGTCAGACGCGCTTCCGTGTACCTGTACGCCGCCGGCGGATCGCCGTCTACCGAGCCGAAGTTTCCCTGCCCGTCCACCAGCGGATAGCGCAGCGAGAACGACTGGGCCAGGCGCACCAACGCCTCGTACACAGGCGAGTCTCCATGGGGGTGGTAGTTCTTGAGCACCTCACCGACGATACCCGCGCACTTGCGGTACCTTGCCGTAGGCGTGTAGCCCATGTCGTGCATCGCGTACAGAATCCGCCTCTGCACCGGCTTCAACCCGTCCTCGATTCGCGGCAGCGCCCTCGACACGATCACCGACATCGCATAATCGAGGTACGAGGACCGCATCTCCTCCTCGATCTTGATCGGGCGCACGTTGCCGAAAGAGGGGGGTTCAGTCGTGTCTATAGTCATAGGAGCTCCTCAAGCACGACGGTGGTGATGTAGCGGCAGGTCTGCAGACCTGCCCGTACGAGCGCAATACGCGCGATTGTCACGTGCTAATTGTACCCGAAACGTGCGTTACGTTCAGTCTCACGTCCATCGTAGATCGGAGTCTTTCACGCCCCGCCACCGCCCCTAATCCCCAATCCCAAGTCTTAAGTCCTAAGTCCAGACACCTACGACCGCCACTGCACCTCATACAGCCGCACCGGCCATTCGAAGCCACGCAGCGCCACATCGCCCTGGTCCGACCACAAGAAGCTCTTCCCCGCCGCCAGCTCCCGCACCACGTTCGCCGCCAGGATCTGTCCCGGCTGCGCGCTCGCGCACACCCGCGACGCCGTCTGAATAGCCGTCCCGAACAGGTCGTCGTCCTCCGCCACCGGCTCGCCCGCATTCAGCCCGATCCGCATCCGCAACGGCGACGTCGGGTGCTCCACCGCGTGCCCGTCGCAGGCCCTCTGGATGGCGATCGCGCACTCCACCGCCCGCGCCGCCGAAGGGAACGTCGCCATGATCCCGTCGCCGGTATGCTTTACCTCGCGGCCCCCGTGCGAGTGCAGCGCCTCTCGGACGATGGTGTTGTGTGCGCGCACCAGCTCCTGTGCTGCGGCATCCCCCATCCGCTGGGTCAGGTTCGTCGAAGACTCCATGTCGGTGAAGAGTATCGTCTGCAGCCCGCCCGTCCGTTCGCCGCGGGCGTGATCGTGCTCGTGGTCTCCGCTCGGCACGTGGTCACGGTGGTCGTCCGCCGAGAGGAAGTCGTTCACTGCATCGACAAGCGCCGCTGTGTTCCCCAGGAACGGCACGTGCACGTCCCCAGCGAGCGGCACGAAGTGCGCGTGCGGCAGCAGCGACGCCAGCTCGCGCCCGCACTCCATCGGGAAGGCCTGATCGTCCCGCCTGTGCAACACAAGCGTCGGCATCGTCAGGCGGTCGAGGTATTCGCGCACGTCGACGTGGAAGAAGGCCTCCTCCAGCAGCGCGGCCGCTACCGCTCCGGACGACGAACTGCGCGAGTAATACGTGAACTTGTCGGCCGTTTCACGGTCCGCGTTCGGATACACGAAGTCTGCCACCGCGCGCGAGCCGATCCGCCAGTCGGCGCGGATCAAGTCGACGAGCGCCCTTCCCAGGGGGCCGCGCTCTCCCTCGTGCGGCCTCGCAAAGGTTGCGTACAGGATCAGGTGGCTCACCTTCTCCGGGTGCGTGGCGGCGTAGATGATCGCCGGCGGCCCGCTCATCGACCAGGCGAATATCGCCGTCTTCTCGAGCTCCAAGTGGTCGACGACAGCGGCGAAGTCCTGCGCCCGCACCTCCGCCGAAAGGTCGCCCGTTTCGCGGTCTGACAGACCCGTCCCGCGGCCGTCGAAGCGGATCAGCCGCCGTCGCCCCCGATTGGACAACCCCTCCACGAACTGGACGAAGGGCGGGTCCTCCACGTCGAGCTCCAGGTGCGACACCCAGCCCGTCGACACGATTAGCGGTTGCCCGGACCCATGCGTGGCATAGGCAATCGTCGGGCCGTCCGAGGCCCGCGCGAAGTGGATAGGCTGCTGCTGCATTGCGGGGCGCTCCTTCACTCGCAAGGATACCATGCACCTGAATGTAGCGGATGGCTTTGGCGATTTCCGATTCAATCGACGGATTTTGGGATTCAATCAAGGGTATTTTGGGGGTATTTCCTTCGTAGCTTCTGATTGAAATTTCGGGTTCGTGCCTGGGGATTGATTGTGCTGTGGTGATTTTCTTTTTTTTCGCTCTCCCGCGTGTCTGGGGAGGGGGCTCTGGCGGCCGATTCCGTTGATTGAACTGAGTTCATGAACAGGAATTTGAATTTTCAATCAACGGCGTCGCCGGAGAGGGTCGAAAACGGTGAGGCGGAGGGCGTGGTTGTTAAGGTGCGAGGCTGGTTCTATGATAGCGGGTTCTGGTGATTTTCCGAAGGGGCTGGTGACAGATGGCGAGGACAGGTGATAGGAGGCTGGACAGCTACTTTTTACCTCTAACCCCGTCCGCCGCAGGCCCCCACGAACGCCTTCCACAGCGGCCCCGCGGTCTCCCCCATCTCCTCGTCCGGCCGCTCCGGGTGCCACTGGATCCCCACGAGCCAGCGTTGCGCCACCCCCTCCATGGCCTCGACGAACCCGTCGGGCGAATGCGCGGTCGCGCGCAACCCCTCCGCCAGCCCCTCCGGGCGCACCCCCTGGTGGTGCCGCGAGTTCACCCGCAGCACCGACCCCGCGCCGTACGCCGACGCCAGTCGCCCCTCGCTCTCGACAGTCACCTCGTGCCAGCGCGACCCGCCGTCGTCATGCCAGCGATGCCCGTCCCCATCGATGTGCTGCACCAACGACCCGCCCATCGCCACATTCAAAAGCTCGTGCCCGCGACAGATGCACAGCACCGGCAAGTCCCGCTCCAGCGCCTGCCGCAGCAGCCCCATCTCGTGCGCGTCGCGCTCGGCGTGCGGCTTATCCGTGCGCGCATCGCGCTCCTCCCCGTACAACGCCGGGTCCACATCCACGCCGCCCGTCAGCAGCAGGCCCCGCGCCTCGGACGGCAGCGCCTCCCCCTCCACGATCACATGCTCCGCCCCCGCCGCCGCCAGCGCGTCGAAGTAATACTTCGTCCGCTCCCACGTCGGCGCCCGCCAGTACGGCACCGCGATCACAGGTCGTTCGCTCATTCCACGTCGATAGTAGACAGCCTCTCGCCCGCTGGCAAACGCCTTCGCGCCTTGTCACTCTGAGCGCCGCTGCCATCGTTGTGGGAATTGGCGCTCCCTCGCGAAAAATCTGGTGGTGGGCTAGCTGGGAACAGCCGGCCTGGTCACCACACACCGCTTCCACACCAGCGTCCCCTGGCGCATAATATCCCTGATGTCCTCGCGCCGGATCATCGCGTTACCCGTGCTCGCCGTCTCGGCCCTCGCTCTGAGCATCCTCCCGTCCGGCATCGCCCGCAACACCAGCCCCGCGCACGCCGCTCACACGGCCCCCGCCGCGCACAACATGGCGATCGACACCGACCCTACGGGCAACACGTCCACATCCCTTGGACCCCTGGATGGCTGCGTCGTCGTCAGTCCGGGGGGTTCGGTCACAGTCGATGTGGTCATCGAGGCTGTTCCGCCCTACGTGGACAACGATCCCTTTGGCGTAGTTGATGGGAACGACACTGGTGGGATCATCTCATTCTTCTACGAGTTCCACTTCCCGTCGGGCGTCACCGTAAACGCCACTCCCAGCCACAATTTCCTCTTAGGCGTGAATCCAGCCAGCAGCATCTTCGACGCGAGCGATGGCACTCCCGACAGCTCTAGCCCGTGGAGCGCAGCAGTCCTCGACACAGGCACGGGCGTGCCCGAGTCCGGCAATGGCGTGCTGTCAAGGATCACGCTGGGGATCGGCGCAGCTATGGCAACCGGCGTCTATCCGCTGAGCCTAGTCAATCACGCGCATGGCGATGCGCCGGGAAACTTCTATCAGCCCGATCAGCTCGAACCAGAAATCGTGCCGAGGATCGCGGTTGATGCGTCCTGCACGTTCAGCCCTATCGTTGACCCCCCGGATTTCGCACTCGACCTGGACCCGGCCGCTTCGCCACCTAACTCAGCAACATCGGTAGGTTCTCTGGAGGTCTGCGCGATCATTCTCAATGACGATGTTCTCAACGCAGACGAAGATTCGGTCGATGCGATACAAATCGACGCCGTCGTGCTGTCGCCGATACCCCCATATAGCGACGGCGGGACACCAGACCCCTCCGATGACTCGGGTGGGCTGGTCGCCTTCGGCTATGACGTCCTGTTCAACGGAGCCGTAGCGCAGATCAACGACATCGACCTTGCAAGCGTCATGTTGGGTGCTAATCCTGGTAGCAATATGTTTGTCGCCGACAACGGTGGCTCAGGAACAGGTCAAAGCTTCCCAAACGCCACCGGCGTCTCTCGGCCTTCGGTGAGCGACCAAGGCCCAATCCCACAATCGACGGAATCCGGCGTCGGCATCGTGGGGAGGTTCACCTTTGAGGGAACCGCGTCGGACGCGACCGGCACTGCCATAAACGTTGGAAGCGTCGGACTGCTGGACGTCAGCAACCAGCCGCATCCCATTCCCTCCTCCTTTGGTGGGCATATTATTCTCAATCAGCCCAACGGGTGCGATGATACAGACACGGATGGATTCCCGGACCCCGTCGACAATTGCCCTTTTGTGCCAAACCCGTGGCAAGTAAATCAAGACGGGGATCCCCAGGGAGATCGGTGTGATAACTGCAAAGTCGTCCCTAACGCCGATCAGGTAAACAACGATAGCGATCTTTTTGGCGACGCGTGTGACAACTGTCCGACAGCCACGAACGATGACCAGATCAACAGCGACAGTGATCCGCCAGGCGACGCCTGCGACAATTGCCCCGCTACCGTGAATCCTGACCAAACCAACGACGACTCGGATTCCGCAGGCAATGCCTGTGACAACTGCATAGCCGTGTCCAACATCGACCAGACAAACGGCGATACCGATCCCCTCGGCAACGCCTGCGACAACTGCCCTGCCGTTCCTAACGCCGATCAGCTAAACAACGACGGGGACGCGTTGGGAGATGCATGCGATTCAGACGACGATAACGACGGCGTCATCGATGGGGCTGAGGCGGGGTGCGGATCGAATGTACTCGGCTCCGCAAGCACTCCCGAACGCATCGACTCCACTTTCGCCAACGTCGACGACGACGGCGACACCGAGATCGACGAACCGTTACCCGCCGGAGCCCTCGCCTACGACTGCGACGGCGACGGCTACACCGGCAACGCCGAGAATCACGTGTACAACCCCTACGCCCGGGGCGATCAGGTCGCCTGCGGCTCGGGCGCCACCCCCGGTTGGCCCGCCGACCTCCGCGCCGGCAGCGTCCCCGACAGCACCCATCGCCTCAACGTAGTCGATCTCACGACCTTCATCACGCCGCTGCGCTACTTCAACACAAACGTCGGCTCAAATCCGGGCGACTATCGTTGGGACGTCGTGCCGGGCAAGGGCCCGTTCTCGCAGGACATCAACATCCAGGACCTCACCTCCCTCGTCATCGTCGCGCCGCCGATGCTCAACGGCGTCCGCGCCTTCAACAACTCTTCAGCCTGCCCCTGGCCGTAGCCTCTCCGCCTCTGCTCCGTTGGCGCGGACCTGTTAGCCGCTGGCCCGCTGGCAAACGCCTTCGCGCCTACGCGAGCGTCAGGTCAGGGAAGTACGTACCGTAATAGCCCCGATCTCTCGTCAGTAGCGCATCGGCGTGCACGACGGCGTGGGCGCCGATCAGAAAGTCCGCGACTACGTGCTGCCTGGTCAGGACCCTCGCGTCGCACTGGCCACAGCGCAAGTCAGTCGACGCCCCGCACTGCGGGCACATCACGCCCGCCGGCCGGCGCTGGATGTATTCATTCCAGGCTCTGCCCGCCCGGTAGAGGGCCTCCCGGTTCGAGGGCTCCAGCCTGATGCGCGCGTCGCTCACGAAGCGTTCAAGCTCATCTTGTTCGGGAAAGTGCGCGGCCAGCTCGGCGAAAGCCGCCTCGCTTAAGACGAGCGCACCTGCCCGCAGTGCCTCTGCCAGAGCCCACTCTGACTGATCACCGTGCGGCGCGTCCGGGATCAGGACATCCAGCAGGATATTGGTATCGAGCGCCGTAATCACCGGCCGCGAATCTGTTCGACCAACATATCCGGATCATGGCCGGCGAGGTGCTTGAGGTGGCCACGGTACTTACGGAACGGCGAAGCAGATACGCGCTTCTCAACGCGAAACCCCCTCCTATCCTCGATGAAGTCAATGTCATCTCCCTGGCTGATGCCCAGCCGTTCCCGCACGGATTTGGGGATCGTAACCTGTCCCTTGCTCGTCAGTCTTGCTTTGGTCACCGCTTTCTCCTGGTGGTAAGGAATCTACTCCTTACCACCAGTCTACAGGAATGTTCGAGCCACTTCAACCAACTTCCACACACCACCCACCGACTGTGCGATAATCCCTCCAACCACCGTCTCAAGTCATAAATCCTAAGTCCTAAGTCCAACCAAGAGGTGCCCCAATGCCCTACTTCCTCGCCAAAACCGACCCCGACACCTACTCCATCGACGACCTCCAGCGCGACGGCACGACCGAATGGGACGGCGTGCGCAACCCGGCGGCCGTCAACGCCATCAAGGCGATGAAGCCCGGCGACACGGTCATCGTCTATCACACGGGCGGCGACAAGACGGTCGTCGGCCTGGCCAGGGTCGTCTCGGAGCCGCGGCCGGACGAGAACGACGATCGCTCCTGGGTGGCCGACTTCCAGTACATCCAGCACGCCAAACGCCCCGTCACGCTGCGCGAGATCAAGGAATCACACGAATTCGACGACTGGGCGCTCGTCCGCATGGGCCGCCTCAGTACGATGTCCGCACCAGACGCGTTCTGGGAGTGGCTACAGAAGCAAGGAGCGTTCTAGCCTAACCCGCCTCAGCCGCCGCCGCCCCCTCCGCGCCGCCTTCCACGCGGATCGTCGGCAGGTAGCGCACCAGCCAGCCCGGCGCCCACCAGTTCGCCTTGCCCATCAGCTCCATCGCCGACGGCACGAGCACGAGCCGCACGATGGTGGCGTCGATGAAGATGGCGAAGGCCAGCCCGAATCCGAACAGCTTGATGTCCCGCAGGTCGCCCAGCACAAAGCTGCCGAAAACGCAGACCATGATCGCCGCCGCCGCCGTGATCACACGCCCAGTCGCCGCCAGACCGTCCGCCACGGCGCGGGCGTTGTCGCCCGTGCGGTCGTATTCCTCACGGACACGCGTAAGCAGAAACACTTCGTAGTCCATCGAAAGGCCGAAGACGATCGCGAACAGCATCATCGGGGCCCAGGCCTCGATCGGCCCGTCCTTCCCCTGTCCGACGATGAAGTCAAACCAGCCCCACTGGAACACGGCCACCGTCGCTCCAAACGCCGCGCCAATAGATAGCATGTTCATCAGCACGGCCTTCAGCGGCACGACGACGCTGTGGAAAACAACGAGCAGCAACACAAAGGAGAGAGCAAGCACAGCCCCGATGAAATAGGGCATCCGCGCGCCTACGTAGTCGGCAAAGTCGACGACTCCGGCCGGCCCACCCGTGGTCAGCACCTCGAGAGATGTCTCGGCCTCCACCGCTGGAATTATCTCGTCCCTGAGACGATGGACGAGGTCGCTGGTCTCCTCGTCCTGCGGCGCCGAGGCCGGGAAGACGTTGATGAGCGCGAGATCGCTTTTCCCCAGACCCTGTGGTGGGGTTACCGAGGCAACCCCGTCCGTCCCCTCGAGACGGCTTCCAAGCGTCTCCAACTCGGCCGCATCGGGCTGGCCAACGGCCCCCTGAGCCAGGACGAGAATCGGACCGTTGAAGCCGGGGCCGAAGCCTTCGGACAGGAGGTCGTAGGCCCGCCGGCTGCTATCGGTTTCCGGGCGGTTGCCGCCGTCCCCGAACCCGAGGCGGAGCGACAGCAGCGGTACCGACAGTAACAAGAGAATCGCAGCGCTGATAATAAGCGCGGGCCAGGGATGAGCCTGGATCACACGGCTCCAGCGCCACCAGATCGTCTGATGCACTTCGCCCGACTTCTCTTGCCTGTGCGGCAGCCCGAAGCGATCGATGTTGCGGCCGGCGAAACCCAGGAGCGCCGGTAGCAGCGTGAGCGCGGCACACATCGTCATGAGCACGGCCGAAACCGCGCTCAGGCTGACCGCGCGAATGAAGTTCAGGTTCAGCATGAACATACCCAGCAGCGCAATGACGACTGTGAGGCCCGCGAACATCACCGCCCGGCCGGACGTGTTCAGACTGAGATGAACCGCCTCCTCCGGCGCGAGCCCGTCGCGCAGCGCGTCGCGGTAACGCGACACGATCAGCAACGCGTAGTCGATGCCGACGCCGATGCCGATCATGGCGGCGACCTGGGTCGTGAAAGCCGGAACCGGCATGATGCGGGCTACCAGTGCGACGATGGCGGTGCCACAGCCGATGCCGAACAGCGCCGTGACGATCGGCAGGCCCATGGCGATGACAGATCCGAACGCGATCAGCAGGATGATAATCGCCGCGGCGATGCCGACAAACTCACTAGAGAACACAGGTTCGTCCGCAAATATGTCGCCCCCCAGCTCCACGCGCAGCCCCTCAACGTTAACGCCGTCGCGTAAGCCGCGGATAACGTCCGCCTCGCCGGTGTACTCCTCAAACGCGCGGTCTGCGAAGTTCAGCTCGGCGTAGGCGATTCTGCCGCCCTCGGCGACCTGACGTTCGTTTCCCTCCCCGTAAGGACTGATCACCTCGACGCCTTCTACCTGGGAATCGATATCCGTCAGCAGGGAGGATATGGTCTCACGCACGCTGGGATCATCGACGCCCTGCTCGGCCTCGAACACCACTTGACCCTGGATACCACCGCGCTCGCCGACGCCGCTGGTTTCCAGGAGGTCGATCGCTTTCTGGCTCTCCGAGCCCGGCAGCCTGAACTCCGTCTTGAACTCACCGCCTACCGTACTCGAAAGAGCGAAGAGGCCGACGATCAAGGCGATCCAGCCGGCGACGACGTATCTTCGTCTGCGGTAGCAGAACTGAGCGATTGATCTCATGACGGGTCTCCTTCACCTGGCAGCCTTGTCGCGGTTGATGTAATTCGATATACTCTATCTGTATGGTGCAGTATCTGTATCGCACAGTATCTGCGTAATGCAGAAGATAGCATGGGTGTAACCGCGATGTCAATGTCTAAAGATAGCCATCGGGATAAAGTTGAAGACGCGATCCGAGAAATCCGACTGATGAGTTCTTTCGACTCCCTGTTCAGCCACGCGGTCGCTGAGCGCGTCGGAATGCATCAGACCGACATCGAGACGATGGACTTGCTGAATACTATCGGCCCCATGACCGCCGGCCAGCTGTCGGAACGCACCGGGCTCACGAGCGGAGCGACAACGCGCCTCATCGATCGCCTGGAGCGCGCCGGATATGTACGCCGGCGCCATGACGAGTCCGATCGGCGCTGCGTAATCATCGAACCCGTGCCCGAGAACCTCGATGAACTCAGCACCCTCTTCCAGCCGCTGGCCGACGGTATCACCGGTCTCTTATCCAGCCTCGACGACGTAGACCTAGACCGCATCACAGACTTCATGCGGCGATCGAACGCCCTCGTCGCTGGCCTTAACGCTAACCTCCGCTCCCGACCTCCAACCCCCGACCTCCAGCCATCAAGCATGTAGTGGATGGCTTTAGCCTTCCACCAGCTATCCGGACGCCCCCCACACCCTTGACCTCCGACCCAGGTCTAATTCCTAAGTCCCAGGTGGCCTCGCCAGCTAGCCGTCCACCCTCCGACCTCTGACTTCCTACCCCCTGCTACGGCGGGTACACGCACTCCGGCCCATTGAACGCCCGCGCCGCCGATCCGTAGAACGGCGGTATCACAAAGGCCAACTTCTGCAGGTCCGCGACGTTGATGTACTTCCCGAATGGCCCTGGGCCCGGCACGATGTCGAAGCGCGCGCTGTAGTTCGCATCAACGATCGGGCTCGTCCCCAGACGGCGCACCGGCGTGATGTAGAGCTGCAGGTCCGGCAGGTTCACCCTGTTCAGGCTGTTGATGGGGAACGTGATGCTGGACAGGTCCGCCGGCCAGCCGTCCGTCCCGCAGGGGTCCGCCGGGTCGGTGCCGATCGTCAGCGCCTCCGCCTCGTCCGTGAAGCCGTCCTGGTCCAGATCGTCGCCGGGGCTGTCGTGGCAGCCGTCGTTGTCCAGCACCGTGTCGAAGTCCTCGAACGTGTAGCGGACATCGTCGTTCCCGTCGCTCGGGTATGTCGGCCACGTCTCTGTCGGGTTCACGTTGCGGCCATTGTGGTTCCAGTCCGCGCCCACGCCGAGAGCGCCGTCCGGTCCGGTGACCGCGTCCGTCCCCGGGCAGTCGTCCGCCAGGTCGGGGAACGTATCGTTATCGTTGTCCGGCTCCGGGCAGCCGTCCGAGTCCTTGAAGGCGTCGAAGTCCTCGGTCATATTGCGGCAGTCGAAGGACCGCGGCAGGTGGTCGTGCCCGGGCGCGTAGAATTCCTTGAACCCGGCGTCCTGGCCGGTGCAGGAGATGGCGGTCAGTCCCGGGTCGCAGATGCCGTCCAGGTCGTTGTCGGCGTCCGCGCACCCGTCGCTGTCCTCGAACCCGTCCAGGTCTTCCGCCACCAGCCGGCACGAGTCCAGGGTGTCTGGCACGGTATCGCCGTCGTCGTCGTCGTCCAGCGGGTTAGGCACGCCGTCGCCGTCGCTGTCGTCCGCCTCGTAAGCGCCGATGTCGCAGCGCAGCCCCTGTGGCCGCGATACCCCCCGTTGGTCCGTGCTCAGGCAACCGAACGTCAGGAACGCGAACATGCCCGCCTCGGCAGCCGGGCTCTCCGATAGCAGTGCGTGCGTGCGCGTCGGTCCACCGTTGTTCGCCAGCGGTCCGAGCAGTGGGTTCGTGTTATTGATGTCGCCCGTCTGGGACAGGGCGCAGCTGTTGTCGCTGCTCAGGTTGTAGCCCTGTGACGCTGGGGCGCCACCCGCGCAGTTTCCCCCGCTGGGGTTGTTGGCGATAATCGTGTTCCCAACGTATGCATAGCCCGCCGGGGAGGCAATGCCCCCGCCGTTGCCGGCCGGGGCGCTGTTGCCGCTGATCGTGCTGCTGTGCAGGGTCAGATTAGCGGAGTTGTAGATGCCACCGCCACCGAAAACGTTGCCTCCGGCAGCACCGGCGCTGTTGCCGCTGACCGTGCTGTTCGAAAGCGTGGCACTCCCGGGGGCAAAGTTGAGGAGTCCCCCACCGTTGCCTACCACTGTGTTGCCGGCGAGCAGGCTCCCGTCAACCGTTAGGGTCCCGTTGTTGCTAATCCCGCCACCGAAGTAACCAAAATTGTCGATTACGGTGCTCCCGACGAGGCTCATCGTCCCGCTGTTGGACATCCCGGCGCCATCCAGACCGAGATTTTCCCGGATGGTGCTGTCGGTCAGGGTAGCTGTGCCGTTGTTGTAGATGCCTCCACTGTCACTGCCAGTGCCATTGTTACTTACTGTGCTGCCATTGAGGATCAACGTCCCGGAGTTGTATACCCCGGAGCCGGCGTTGCTGGCATTGTTCCCGCTCACGGTGCTGTTGTTCAGCGTAAGTGTGCCGGAGTTGAATATGCCGGCGCCCGTGTTGGCAGCGGTGTTGCCGCTTGCGGCGCTGTCGGCAAGGATCAGCGTGCCCACGCTGTAGATTCCTCCACCGTCGCCGGCAGTGTTGCCGTTCCGGATGGTGATGCCGGACAGTATGACGGAAAACGCACCGGTAATCTGGACGACCCGGTCGCCCAGCGTCGCCCCGTTCCCGTCGATGATCGTCGTGGCAGCGCCATCCCCGATGATCGTCACCTCATCAGTAATGTCGAGATCCCCCGTCTCGTTATTCTCCTCGCCCGCCCCCACCACATCCAGCGTGTAGGTCCCAGCGGGAACGATGATCGTATCCGCACCACCGAAACCGTTCGCGTACCAGATCGCCTCCCGTAGTGAGCAGTCCGCATCGCAGACCTCGTCGAAGGGGATGTCAGTTGTTCTCGTTACGACGTACGTCGTCCCGGCATGCGTTGTCCCCACCGGAAGCGCTAGAGCCACTATCAGCACCGCCGCCACTGCCATGATCGTTACCTTTATCGCCTTCATCGTCATGTCCCTCTGGCCTTCGATCTCAAGGTCTGACCTTATGAGGCGGCCTCGGTTACACTCAGGACCACGAGTCGATATCCTTCGACATCACCCTCGTTAATCGTGACGCCCACGACTATTCCGGTGCCGTCGCTGTTCTCCGCATACAGGGCATATTCGCCGTTCGCATCGCTGGTCTCAAACGTCTGGCTGTATCCGCTGCCCTCTAGCTTGTCCTGGTAGGACTGCGCAGCCCCCTCGATGCTGTCCTTCGTATACAGCGAGAGCCCGAAAGACCGCTCGCCGCCCACGGAGACCGCGTTCGCCGTGAAGAGCCGGGCGTCATCGGGAAGGGGCACTCTGTCGCTCGGGAAATCGTTCGGGAGATCAACTTCGTCCGGGAGCTCGGATGTGCCGCCGCCCGAGCCGGTGCCCGGGTCTGAGGCGGGCGGTGTCTCGTCCGTTCCCGGCGTTTCGCTACCTCCGCTGACAAGATTCGGGTCGTTGCCCACCGTGGCGATGATGCTCACCTTATCGCCGTCCGACACAGCCACGTATCCCACCCTGTCGCCGTCGGTTTCGTCGAGGCTCCAGTACACGCTCCCGCCAGCACTGCCGTTGAGCGTCGATTTCCAGGCGCCGCCTTCGAACTTACCTTCATAGAAGGCCTTCACGTCGTCGAAGGAGTCGTTCGTCGTCCAGGTCGCGACGATGCCCTTGATCCCTTCCTGCTCGCCCTCGACCGCGCCCTCGAGATCGGCGCCGTCGTAGACCGGAAAGTTGTCCGGAAAGTCGTCCGGCAGGCTGGTGCTGACCTTGACCTTGTCGCCGTTACCGACGTCGATGGTCTTGCTGCCTCCGCCGCAGGCAGCGGCCAGGAGCAGCGCGCTTACGCAGGCGATTGCGATGGTCGTAAACTTGAACATAGTGTTTCTCCTCTCGACTCGTTTCGCTCACCGGAGGCCGCCAGACGGAGCGCTCAAGCGCGCCGCCCGGCGATCTCCGATAGAAAGCATCGGGCAGCAGGGGGTAACGCTGCATCGGAGAAACTACGCATTTTTAGGTGACGAATTACTGCATGCCAGGCGGCGAAGCGGCAGAGACTGCGTAGGTCGCTTAGGCCAGCCGTTGGCGGATGGCGTAGGCCGTGGCGTCAGCGCGCGTGCGGGCGCCGATCTTCGCATAGAGGTTCGTGATGTGCCGGCCGACAGTACGGATGCTCAGCGACAGCTCGTTGGAGATCTCGCTGCTGCTCCGCCCGCTCGCGATGAGTCGCAGCACCTCCGTCTCGCGGGGCGTGAGCACGGAGGGGCTGACGTCGGCCGCGCCCGGTGTGGGTGACGGCGGCGTCTCGGCCAGGAAGCCGTCTATCGTCGCCACCACGGCGTCGGTGGTGCCGCCCAGGAACGGGGCGATCCAGGGACCGTCGAAGATGTGCAGACGGGCGTCCCGAATGCTGGACGCCAGCTCTTTCGCCGTGTCGACTCCCAGCACTGCCAGGCCACGGCGGTGCATCACCAGCGTCGGTGCCTCGATCCTCGAGAGCAGACTGCTGGCATCGTTCCGGCGGATGGCCTGGAAGGCAGCTCGCAGCCCCTCCGGCGTCACAGCCTTCCGGAGGTAGTCGGTGTACCAGCGCGCGTCATCTCCACCCGCCCACTCGCTGAACCGATAGCCTTCCATCTCCGTATAAAGTTGCCAGTCCTGATCGATGAGCGACCTCGCTGCTTCCACTCGCGACCCCCTTGAGTAGTCAGCCGCGTTGGCGTATGAACACCACAGTATGAGGTGGGACACCCGCTGTGGATGACGGGCCGCGAAGTTGATCGCTGCAGGGGCACTGTGTGCGAACCCGAGCAGAGCCACCCTATCGACCTGGAGACGCTCGACGACTGCTTCGAGATCGCGGGCGTGCCCTTCCAGCGAGAGGTCCCTCGCGTCTCGGTCGGAGAGCCCGGCGCCGCGGTTGTCGTACCTGACCAGGGTCCTGCCAGCCGCGAGACGCTCATAGTAGCGCCGGCAGGCGGCGCCCTGCCACTCCATCTGAACATGGCTGAGCGGCAGCGGCGGCATATGAACCAGCGGCAGCCCCTCGCCTATCGCGAAGTAGGCGATTCGCACGCCGTCTTCCGTTCTGCAGTACTGAATCTGTGGATCCGTCAGGCTCATACACTCACCCTGGTTACGTGTAGTGTTGGCCGCGCAGGAGACCCTGTCAATCCCGGGAAGCCGCGCGGAGAACCCTAGGCGATGCGGTGGTGGATGGCGTAAGCCGTGGCTTCAGCCCGCGTCCTAGCGCCGATCTTGGTGTAGATGTTCGTGATATGCCGTCCCACAGTTCGCACGCTCAGCGACAGCTCGCGGGAGATCTCGCCGCTGGTGCGGCCGGCCGCGATCAGCCGCAGCACCTCGGTCTCGCGGGGCGTCAGCGCAACGCGGACTTCGGCAGTGATATCAAGGGCAGGCCCCGGCGGCGTGTCGAGCACCAGGGTGCGAATCGCTGCAATTATCTCCTTCGTGCCGCCACCCATATACGGAACGACCGAGGAACCATCGAGAAGCATTAGCCGCGCATTGGGTATCGTGGCGGCTATCTCCTTTGCCATCTCGACGGTAATCGCGGCAATGCCAATTCGGTGCAGCACCAGAGTGGGTGCACGCACTTTCGGCATCAGGGCAGTCACATCGACTTTCCGCAGTTCGTGGACCGCCGCTTTGCTGCCCTCCTCCGTCAGCGACTCTCGAATATATTCCAGGAAAAAGTTTGATATCTCGCCCCCTTCGTAGTTCGTTAGGTGAAACGCCTCAGCCTTCGTCCAGAACTCCCAATCCTCGTCCATTAGCGACTCCAGCGCCTTTACCCTCGGGCCCCGCCCATAGTCCTCGCCCCGTGGGTACGAACACCAGAGGACGAGATGTGTCACCCTCTCCGGGTGATGCGCGGCGAATTGGATGGCGGTACTTCCGGAATGAGCGAATCCCTCGAGCGCAAAACGCTCCAGCCCCAACCGGTCCGCCACGGCCAGGATGTCCCGGCCGTGCGCGTCCAGCGAGTAGTCTGTGACATCCCTATCGGACAACCCTGCCCCCCGACAGTCATAGCGAATGAACTGAAGACTCGAAGCTAATGCTTCATAAAATCTTTGTAACGGTGCGAATCCCCACTCCTTCTGGATGTTGCTGGACGGCATGGGCGAAATGCTTATAAGTGGCGGCCCCTCCCCCACTGCCCAATAGGCTATTCTTACGCCGTCCGATGCAGTTGCGTACTGGATCTGCGGCTGTTCGTTCATATCATCATCTTACCGATGATTACGCTTTAATGTTGGCTTCGGGACGGACTCTGTCAACGCAGTCGAACCAGCGCGAGCGTCTAGGCGACGTGGTGGTGGATGGCGTAAGCCGTGGCTTCAGCCCGCGTCCTAGCGCCGATCTTGGTGTAGATGTTCGTGATATGCCGACCGACCGTGCGTACGCTGAGCGACAGCTCGCGGGAGATCTCGCTGCTCGTCCGCCCGGCTGCAATAAGGCGCAGGACAGCGGTCTCGCGAGGCGTCAGGTGGGCCGCCGCTAAGTCCTCAGCGACGGATTCCGGCATCGCCGGTGTTTCCAGCACGAAGTTCCGAATCGCCGCAACTATCTCTTTCGCGCCGCTGCCGAGGAACGGCAGTATCCAGATACCCTCAAAAAGCATCAGCCGCGCGTTTGGTATCGCCGATGCGATCTCTTTCGCCGTGTCGACGGTGATCGCAGTGACCCCGCTCCGCTGAAGCACCAGCGTCGGCGCCCGCACCCTCGGCAGCAGGTCGGTCACGTCCACTTTCCGCAGCGCGCTCACCGCCGCCCTCGTTCCCGCTTCGCTCAGCGATTCACGCACATACTCGGCGAACCACCGTGACGTTTCGCCCCCTTCCCACTCGGTCAGCCGGTAACCCTCGATCCTCGTCCACAACTCCCAGCCTTCAGACTGGTCCATCAACGACCGCGAGGCCTCAACGCGCGGACCGCGGCCATAATCAGCCCCGCGTGGGTATGAACACCAGAGCACGAGGTGCGAAACCCGCTCCGGGTGATGCGCGGCGAAGTGGATCGCCGCACTGCCGGAATGCGGGTACCCGAAGAGCGCAAAACGCTCCCACCCCAGGCGGTCCGCCACGGCAAGGATGTCCCGGCCGTGCGCGTCCAGCGAGTAGTCTGTTACATCCCTGTCAGACAACCCTGCGCCACGGCAGTCGTGGCGAATAAGCCGGAGACTCGAGGCCAGGGCCTTGTAGTATCCGCGTACGATCGGGTTCTGCCACTCCATCTGGATGTGGCTCATCGGCATCGGCGGCATATGAAGGAACGGCGGCCCGTCCCCGACCGCCCAATAGGCGATCCGGACTCCGTCCGAGGCGGTTGCGTACTTGATCTGCGGCTGTTCGTTCAGCTCGACCTCCCCAAACGGCAGGCGACCCTATGCGTCGTAGTGTCGCGTCATCGCCGATCACACGTCAACTACTCGCTGACGGCGTCACCATCCAGCCTTCGGCCACCCACCTCCAGCCACCGTGCAAGTAGCGGATGGCTTTTAGCCTTCCAAGTACCCCCCCCCCGACGCCCTCCTCAACACTCCTGACCTCCAACCCAAGTCCCAGGCCGTAAGTCCCAAGTCAAGTCCCAGGCCCTAAGTCCCAAGCCCCACCCCCTCGTAGGCCTTCTTGAGCTCCGCGATCTCGATCTTCTTCATCTTCAGCAGCGCTTCCATCACCCGATTCGACCTCTCGGCGTCTGGGTCACCCATCATCTCCAGCAGCGCGCGCGGGACGATCTGCCAGGACAGGCCGAATCTGTCCTTTAGCCAGCCGCACTGGTCCTCCGATCCGCCCGCCAGAAGCTTTTCCCACAACTCATCCACCTCCGCCTGCGACTCGCAGTCCACGGACAGCGAGATCGCCTCTGTGAACCGAAACGCCGGGCCGCCGTTCAGCGCCATGAGCTCCACCCCATCGAGCTGGAACCTCATCGTCAAGACGTTGCCTTCTTTTCCGGGCCCCGCCTCACCATAGCGTGTGACCTCCAGCACCTTCGAGTTCTTGAAGATCGAGGTGTAGAAATTCACGGCCTCCTCAGCGTTGTTATCGAACCACAGACACGTCGTAATCTTCTGCATTCCATTCCTCTTTCTGCTTTCGTTGTACCGCGAAGAGGATACACCGCGCCTTACTTCTTCACGCCTCGCTCGATCTCCTCGATCTTCGCCGTGACCAACTCTCTCACAAGCGCCTCGGGAAGGGGCTTGTCCGGCGAGAAGCGCACCGTGCCCTTTGACATGTCGAAGCCCACTAGTTCGTCCTTGTGCAGGTCGGTGTCGATGGCGTACACGGCGCAGTGGTTCCGGGCCGCACCGAAGTAGATCAAGGGTCGCCCTTTGTACTTGTAAGCCGGGAGCTTGTAGCTGATGGACTCGGTCGCCTCGGGCGCAGTCGACCTGATCGTCTCGCGCAGCTTCTGAAGCGCGACCCGCTGCTCTCCTGGAAGCCCCGCCAGGTACTCGTCGACGTCTTTCGCGACGCCGCTCATCGCTTCATCGCCTTCACAAGCTCTGCCAGCCTGTCCCACGTTTCGCTCGCGCCTTCCTCCATCCCCGAATGCAGCATCCCGTCGCGGTCCTCAACCGAGTCGAACAGCGAGTGCGCGACGAGCTTGGTCCGCCCACCGAGGTCTTCGAGCGTCAGCGTATCCAGCGAAATGTGACCCGGCATCCCCTCGTATTCGAACGTCCAGACGATCCGCTCGGGCGGCACGATCTCGCGATACTCCCCCCGGAACCCGTGCTCCTCGCCGTCCGGCCCACGGTGGACGAAGCGATAGGCGCCGCCCGGGCGGAAGTCCATCTCGCACACAGTCAGCGTGTACTTGCGCGGGCCCCACCACTTCTCCATGTGCTCACAGCTCGTGTGCGCCTCGAACAACAGCTCGCGTGGCGCATCGAACTCGCGCGTCATCACGATCTCTAGATCCGACGGGGTCGTAATCACCAGGGCGCTGTGTTGTTCTACCACGTTTCTCCTCCTTCTTCGCCTGCCAGATATCGACTACGACTCCGACGTCGCCTTCTCCCAGATGTCCCGGCTGACCGTCTCCTCATCCACCGCGAAGGTGCCGCATTGCAGCTCGCCGGCGCGTTCATAGGTCTGGATCGACACGCCCGTGCTCGACGACTTCGTGTCCACTAGCTTCAGGCTCCCAGGCCGCGTTCCGCTTCCAAACAGCCGCTTGCCATCGCCGACCAAGACCGGAAAGACCCACAGCACGAACTCATCTACCAGGTCGTGTTTGAGCAGTGTCTGGATGAGATTGCCGCTGCCCGTCACCGCAATCTCGCCGCCAGCTCCTTCCTTGAGCTTCGCGACCGCTTCGGCGACATCCCCCTTGATCAGCGTCGAGTTATTCCAGGTGACCTCGCCGAGTGTGCGCGACGCAACGTACTTCGGCATGCTGTTCAGCTTCGCCGCCACCGGATCCTCGTCACTCACTCGCGGCCAGTGGGCGGCGAAGATCTCATACGTCTTGCGGCCAAGCAGCAACGCATCCGCTCGCAGCGTCTGCGCCGTAATGGTCTCACCCATGAACTCATCCCAGTAATTCACCGACCATCCCCCGTGTTCGAACCCGCCTTCGTCGTCCTCACCGGGTCCGCCCGGCGCTTGCATGACGCCGTCGGCAGTCAGAAATGTTCCTACAACCAGCTTTCGCATGTTCCAGTCCTTCCTTGTTCCTAACGGGTTCCTAACGGGCGCCCGCGATCGTCCCCAAATGGTACGCCGGGTGTCCCGTCAGCCCCATCTGCACAAGGTTCTCCAGCGTCACCTCCGGCATCGTCTCCATCAGCTTCACCTTGAGGTCAAGCTGATCGTCGGTCAGCGACCGCACGATGCTGGAGGCCTCCGGCGCAGACTTCCTGATCAGGTCGATCGTCTCGGTCTGGGTACAGTCGCCGTGCTCTTTGGCCTGCGCGGCGTTCTCCGCGTCGATCTCGGCCATGTTCACCATTGGGAAGGGCTCCCCGCCGGCGACGGCCTTCACCCTCTCCGCGATCAGGCCGATGCCCGCCGCCGCATGGTACGCCGCGAATCCCTGCGTCCATTCCCCGTCGCTGCAGGGCGCCGCCCACTGCTCCGGCGTGCTCGCCTCCACAGCGGCGAGGAGATCGTTGTTCGCCTGCTCAACCCTTGCCGCCAGGCTCTCTGCACGTGTATTCATCTGTGTCAAACCGTCCTTCCTACTCTGCGTATCCATGATCTTTCCAAGTCCCTCGTCCCAAACCCCGGGGCGCCCAGCAGGTAGCGGATGGCTTTAACCTTCGAGACAGCATCCGAAGCTCTCATCCGCACGCGCCCGCCTTCGGTGTCAGGCAACCAGTGTTCGCAGGGCCTCCGCCAGCTTGTCGAACGACTCGTTCCAGCCTGTCCCGGCGCCATCGCTCATCTCGCCGGCGGGCAGACCTTCGTGCCGCAACGTCATCTTCGTCTTGCCGCCCACGTCTTCGAACGTCACGCTAACAAGCATCTCCAGCGGAATGTCCCCGGGCATGTCGTAGTGCGCGGCCGAGACCACGTTGCCCTTCTCGTCGGCGAAGCAGTCCGTGCAGACGATCCGCTCGAACGCAACGATCTCCCTGTAGACGCCTGTGACCCAGATGGGCTGGCCTTCGTTGAATTCGGGGGATTGCATTGCCAACAGGTACTTCCCACCCACCCGGAAATCGATTTCGGCGGCAGGCGACGTGAAGCCCTTCGGCCCCCACCACTTCATCGCTTGCTCTGGCTCCGTCCACGCCCTCCACACCAGTTCGCGCCGGGCGTCGAACACCCGCTCGATCACGAGCACTCCTTCCTCGGTCGTCGTCGTAGGGCTACTTGTCGTCTCGGCCATTTTTGTCCTCCTTCTGTGTTAGCTTACGGCCGTATTTCTTCTCCTTCGCCTGAAGTTGTTGCAGATAGCTATCAAGTCGATCGAAGCTCTCCTCCCAGTTGCGCCGGTAGCGCTCCACCCAGTCCGCGGCATCCTTGAGCGGCCGCGCGTCGAGCCGGCACGGCCGCCACTGCGCCTCCCGCCCGCGAGCGATCAGCCCCGCGCGCTCCAGCACCTTCAGATGCTTCGACACCCCGGGCAGGGTCATCGCGAACGGCCCCGCCAGCTCCGTCACCGACGTCTCCCCACCGGCCAGCCGCGCCAGAATCGCACGCCGTGTCGGGTCCGCCAGCGCCGCGAACGTGCTGCTTATGGGATCGATTGCCGTTGCTGTAACCATCTGTATTTAACCAGTTGGTAAAATATCACCACCGCCGGATTCCTGTCAAGCCCCGCCTCCTACCCCCGACAGCCGTCCCAGGTCCCAAGTCCTAAATCCAAAGTCCCACCACCAACCCCCTACTCCCTACCGTCCGCCCCGCGTACCCTTAGCACGTGACGATAACAAAGCTCATGCACAGCGAACCAGAGCTCACCACCCGCGTAGCGCTCTGCCAGACCGATGGCCGGCTCAATCGCGACGCCATCGGCTGGTCGCGCCATCCCCTGCACACCTGCAACCTGCCACCCTCGCTCGCCCGGAAGAAGAAGTGGAACTACTGGGCGATCACCAGCAACGATCTCCTCTTCTCGGCGACGATCGCCGACGTCGACCTGCTCCAGCTCGCGGGCGTCTACATCTTCGAACGCCGCACTCACCGCCACATCGAGAAGACCGTAATCCAGCCGCCCGGCACCATCGCCATCCCGGAGACCCCATCCGGGGACATGGTCATCGACCATCCCGACATGAGAGTCGCCCTCACAGATGAAGGCTCCGGTACGCGCATCCGGGTCGACGCCGCCGATTTCGGAGGTCTGCGCCTTGAGGCCGACATCCTCATCGAGCGCCCTGATGGCCACGAGACTCTGAATGTCGTCATCCCCTGGAGCGATTCGCAGTTCCAGTTCACCTCCAAGCAGAACACCCTGCCCGCTTCCGGCTTCGTGCAACTCGGCGATGAACACCTCGAATTCACCCCACCCTCTTTCGGCTGTCTCGACTACGGTCGCGGCGTCTGGCCGGAGCACACCGTCTGGAACTGGGGCAGCGCCTCGGGCGTCCAGGCCGGACGCCTCGTGGGACTGAACCTCGGCGGCCAGTGGACCGACGGCACCGGTATGACCGAGAACGGCATTTGCGTCGACGGCCGCCTCACCAAGATCAGCGAGGACCTCAACTTCGACTACGACCGCGCGGACATGATGAAACCCTGGCGCGTCCGTACTGCCGCCACCGACCGCATCGACCTCGCCTTCCAGCCCGAGTTCGAGCGCGTCTCCCGCACCGGCAAGCGGGACGGCTTCTTCACCGACGCCCACCAGCTCTTCGGCACCTACTCGGGCCGCATCACCCCGGACACCGGCGCGCCCATCGAGGTGAGCGACCTCTTCGGCTGGATCGAGGAACACGAAGCGCGGTGGTGACCCGTCCCTGTCATCCTGAGGTTCGAAGGGTCTGTCGGTAAGGCGTCGCCTCGATCTGGCCGAGCCGCTCGCGACACTGAAGTGGTAAGTTGATGCGTACACATGATAAAGCGGACGACTATTGAGATTGACGAAGAGTTGCTAGATCGCGCGAAGCGCACGCTCGGTCGCGGCACCACCCGCGCTACGATCGAAGAGGCGCTGCGACTGGCCGTAGAAAACTCAGGCCGGGAGCGCGCGGACCGGCGAACCCGTCAGGTTGAATACCTGGCCTCGCTCAGTGATCGTGCCGACCTCGGTGTCCTGGCATCGGACGAGATGTGGCGCTAGCGTTGGGTGCTCGACAAGAGCGCCGCTGCCCGGGCCGGAGACCCGGCGGTCGGTTCTCAATTGAGCGAGCTTGCGGACGACCTCTATGTCTGCCCGGTTGGAGAACTGGAACAGCTCTATTCCGCCCGTTCAGCTGACGACTATGAGGCCATGCGGGAGGAGATCCACACCAGTTTCGAAACCGTGGCCGCGCCGCCCGACATTCTCGAGCGCGCGCTACGTCTCCAACGTGACCTTGCCCATCATTACGGGATGTGGCACCGCACGCCGATTCCCGACCTGCTCATCGCCGAGACGGCGCTCCATCACGGACGTGGCGTCGTTCATGTCGATGGCGATTTCGAGCGCATCGCCGAGGTGCGCCCCCTCGCGATCTTGCGAGTGGGTTGATCAAGGGAGTGGTCGATGGGGTGATCGAGGATGCGGCGTTTCGGCGGGCCGAGCATGACAGCGCTCCGGGGAGGTGCCCACGAGTCTAATGCCTCGCCCATCCACGCGGCCTCGGCCCTTTTTTCAACAGCCTCCGGTATAATCTGACGGTGAGGCAGCACCATTGAGGCGAGTAGTGCTTATCGCGAGAGGAGCGCCTGCATGCTCCATCCCGCGCCCGGTAGTGATGCCGATACGGCTGAGGGTGAGGAGATGCACATGTCGCACGAACGGGCGATAACCATACGGCGGCTCTCGGAGAACGAACTGCACCTGGCGCAGGGAATTGATGTCTCTGAGGAGGGCCAGAGCGTCTTCCGATACAACGGCGAGCTCACAACTGAGCCACGGAAATGGCATCGACCCGCATGGGATGCCCTCGAATGGGAGGGCAAGATCACAACGTGGGCCCATGCGCACGGGATGGACGTGGTAATCGGCGCTTTTGACGGCGCGACGCTGATCGGCATGGCGTCGCTGCACTACCGGTTGACGGAGACGGTGGCACAGCTTGTCTCGCTCCACGTCAGCCGCGCCTATCGCCGGCAGGGCGTGGCGACGCGGCTCTTGCACGAGCTGATGCGACTGGCCCGGCGGAGCAATGCCCGGGCACTGTATGTATCCGCGAACCCGTCGGCGTCAGCGGTAGGGTTCTACACCAGGCACGGCTTTGCGCCGACTGCGCACGTCAATCAACGCCTCTACGACTTCGAGCCCGAAGACATCCACATGACCCTGACGCTATAGTATGAGGCCGCCACCGTAGTGGAGCGCGTGTACGTGGACGGCTCGGACGGAAAGCTCAGACTCAAGTTCGACGGCGTCTTCTCATACCGTCGATGGAGCAGTCAGCCGGGTCTCCGGACTTCGTAGTCCTAGCGGACTCTCCACATCGGTGAAGAGTATGGTTACGGTCTTTGCTTCGGTAACGCTGGTGCCCCCTGTGGTCCCGATTGTCGCACCATTTATTCCCGTAGATACGATAGGATTGCCCCATGCGCCTCCCCTTCGACCCGCCCCTCGAACCCATGCTCTCCAGAGCCGCTGCCGCCCTCCCCGCGGGCGAAGGCTGGCAGTTCGAGCCAAAGTGGGACGGCTTCCGCACCCTTGTCTTTCGCGACGGCGCTGAAATCCTGCTGCATAGCCGCGACAGCAGGCCCCTGAACCGCTACTTCCCCGAACTCCTCGCGCCCCTCGCCGCGGCCCTGCCAGAGCGCTGCGTCCTCGACGGCGAGATCGTCATCGTCGCCCCGAGCGGGCTCGACTTCGAGGCGCTGCTCCTGCGCATCCACCCGGCCGAGTCGCGCGTCAAGCTCCTCGCCTCCCAATCGCCCGCCTCCTACGTCGCCTGGGACCTCCTCGCGCTTGGCGACGAAGACCTGCGCGACGCGCCCCTTGCGGTCCGGCGCGAGCGCTTTGAGCAGGTGTTAGCCAACAGCGAACCGCCCGTCCACCTCTCCCCGGCCACCCGCGATCGCGCCCTCGCCGGGGACTGGTTCTCTCGCTTCGAGGGCGCGGGGCTCGACGGCGTCATGGCCAAGCGCCTCGATGAGCCCTACCGCCCCGGTGAGCGCACCATGATCAAGGTCAAGCACACCCGCACCGCCGATTGCGTCGTCGCCGGCTTCCGCTGGCACAAGAACGGCCCCGGCACGATGATCGGTTCCCTCCTCCTCGGCCTCTACGACGATGAAGGCACGCTCCACCACGTCGGCGTCACTGCAGCGTTCAAAGACGCCGTGCGCAAGCAACTCGCCCCCGAACTCGCCCCACTCCGCGAGAACGCCCTCGAAGGCCATCCCTGGAGCGACTGGGCCGAAGCGCAAGACGAAGCGAGTGCAAAAATGCAGCGCCTCCCCGGTGCCAGCAGCCGCTGGAACCGCGGCAAGGACCTGAGCTGGGAGCCGCTCCGGCCAGAACTCGTCTGCGAGGTCGCCTACGACCACATGCAGGGCACCCGCTTCCGCCACGGCGCCCAGTTCCAGCGCTGGCGCCCCGACAAGCGCCCCGCAGACTGCCGCTACGACCAATTGGAGGTGACCCCCGCCTACGAGCTTGAGCGCGTCTTCGGCGCTGTGAACGGTTAGCGCCCGGTCGCGGGCTGCCAGACCGGATCGGCGTCGTTGGCCGGCTCGTCGGTAATCCTCGTCTGCCTGCTGCCGTCAAGGTTCATCACGTAGATTTCCGAGTTGCCATCACGGTCGCTCGCGAATGCCAGCTTCGTGCCGTCGGGTGCCCAGTCAGGCGACGTATCCGAGGCGGGGTTGTCTGTGAGCCGCCTGAGGCCGCTGCCATCGGCGTTCATAACGTACACCTCGAAGTCACCGTCCCTGTCGCTCGCAAAGGCAATCTCCTCGCCGTCGGGCGACCAGGAAGGCCCGAAGTCGAAACTGCCGTCGTAGGTCAACCGTTGAGCCCCGCTGCCGTCGGCGTTCATCGCGTAGATCTCGAAGTTATCTGCGACATCGCGAGTGGACCGGAAGACTAACTGCTGCCCGTCTGGCGACCAGGCCGGCCAGAAGTCTTCGGCCTCGTTGTCGGTGAGCCGAACGGGCTCGCTGCCGGCAGCGTCCATCACGTAGATTTCGTTGTCGCCGTCACGGTCGCTGACGAAGGCGATCCTCTCACCGTCCGGAGACCAGAAGGCCTGCGTATCCTGGGCCGGATCGTTGGTTAGCCGTTGCACATCCGTCCCGTCGACCTTCATGACGTAGATTTCGGCGTTCCCGTCGCGCCCGCTGAAGAACGCGAGCCGTTGGCCGTCCGGCGACCACGAAGACCCCTTGTCGACACTCGATTCGTTGGTCAGCCGCCCTATACCGCTGCCATCGCTGTTCATCGTGTATATCTCGGAGTTGCCGTCACGCTTGGAGTTGAAGGCGATCTTGCCCGAGAACGGAGCGGCGGTCGCTTGCAGCGCAGGCGTCGTCCTGGCGGGCGCGTCCTCCTGAGAGCCACAGGCCAGGATGCCCGGCACGAGCAAGAGTGCGATCCCCACATATCGTCTCATCAATATAGCTGCCTCGCGCTATCCGAACTTACACTGTTATACACCTGCGCAAGCCAGTCGGTTCCACACTCCACCGTGGTTAGTTACACAGACGAGGTCGCCCCAGCCTACGAACTGAAGCGCGTCTTCGGCGCGTGAGGCGGTGGCTCCCAGCCGCCCCACGGATCATAGTCCGGGTCCGGCGCTTCCTCCGCGGGGCGCTCGCCCTCAGGCACGTGGCGCAGGTTCACCCGGATCCGCGTCCACGTCGTGTAGCGCCCGCGCATCGCGTCGACCAACACATCATCCACCGCCAGCTGCGCCGCAGCCCCCGGATGCCGCGCCTTCCAGCGTTCCAGACCCGCCAGCGCCTCCTCCTTGTGCTCCGCCTTCGCCACCGTGATCAGCGGGTGCTTCGACTCCCGCCTGCCGCTGCCCTTCTTCGCCGTCGTCGTTCGCTTTGCTCGCGACGGCTGCACCCGCGGCGGCTCGCCGGGCGCCTTCTTGTACTGCGGCGGCCATGGCGCATCCCCCAGGCCCGCGGCTTCCTGCGCCGCCGACAGCTCCAGGAGCCCGGCGAGCGGTCCCGCTGCCTCATCGATACCCGCCGACGCATCCCCACGCCGGGCGAAACGCGCCGGCGCGCTGACCAGCGTGAACTCCGCCGCGTCGCACTCCGCCACCTCATCCCACTCCAGCGGCATCGACACCCGCGCGTCGGCCGTCGGCCGCACCGACCACGCCGATGCCACCGTGCGGTCCTTGGCGTTCTGGTTGTAGTCCAGGAACACGCCGTGGCGCTCCTCCTTCCACCACTTGCTCGTCGCCAGCTCCGGCGCCCGTCGCTCCACCTCCCGCGCCAGCGCCAGCGCCGCCCGTCGCACCTCGTCGAAGCCCCAATGCCGCTCGATCCGCACGTTGACATGCATCCCACGCGACCCCGAGGTCTTCGGCCAACCCCGCAGCCCGTACTCCTCCAGCACCTCCCGCACAACGAGCGCCACCCTCCGCACGTAATCCCACTCCACGCCCGGGCCCGGGTCGAGGTCCACCCGCAGCTCATCGGGATGATCGAGGTCGTCAGCTCGCACCGGGTGCGGGTTCAGGTCGATGCAACCCAGGTTCACGATCCACAGCAGCTGCGTCGCGTCCCGCACAACGACCTCCCGCGCCGTCCGGCCCGACGGAAAGCTCAGCTCCACGGTCTCGATCCACTTCGGACGGCTCTCCGGCGCCCGCTTCTGGAAGAAAGGCTCCTCCTCGGCGCCGTTAACATAGCGCTTCAGCACTACGGGACGCTCCGCTATCCCCCGCAGCGCCCCCTCCGCCACCGCCAGGTAATACCTCGCCAGGTCCAGCTTCGTATGCCCCGTCCGCGGGAACATCAGCTTGTCGGGGTTGGTGATCACCACCTCGCGCCCGGCTGCCTCGAGGGTCACTTGCAGCGTCTTCGCCATACTGACAGTCTGGCCAGATGCCAGTTCGGCGCGCAAGGACGGCTCGCCGCCGGGGCTCGCCCCTACCTACGATCCGTCGTAGCCGATGGCTCGGGGGTCGAAGAAATCCTCGGGCAACGAATCCATTTGGATGAACTCGTTGGAAAATACCCCCGCGACGGTTGTTCGCTCGTCCGCCCGGTCCTGGCTCCCGTATTCCAATTCATACCCTAGCGGCAGGAAGCTGTCCCGCTGAACGTAGTAACGGCCGGAGAACGTGACGGCTGCCCCTTCGAGATTAAACCCGGATTCAGAAACGATGACAACCGCCGGTGTACCCGAATAATCATTCGTCTCGATGCGATGGTCCACCGCTGGAAAGGGAAACGGACCGCAATACGTAAACTGCAGCAAAACCGAGACCGCAGCGTTCGCCTCGGGGCAGAGTTGAGGCGGGTCGCGATCCTTGCCCGTCGTCTCGAAACATTCCTCCTGCGTGTTGCAAGAGTCTTGTGTATACACTGCCCCATCGCTGATCAGGTAAGTCTCGGGTGGATCTATGATCCACCGTGCCCGGTCGCCCGCAGCATCGATCCACAACTCTTGATCTTCCCAGGGATCCGTACCCTGTGACTCCACGGCGACTTCCGCGTGGAACACTTCACCCCGCTGCGTTATCGCCTCCGCCACACGTTCGTATACCTGCTCGACCGTTAACTCCGACACCTCGACGGCATCCTTAGACCCGCCCCTGCAGGACAGCGTCAACCCAATGAGACCCAGAAAAATAACCCGGCGCATCCGAACTCTCGCGCTGCGATTATCGCACGGAGCCTATCGGATCGGCAGTCAGTCATCGCCTCCGACCTCCGACCTCCGACTTCCTACCTCCCACTTCCAACCTCCCCTTCCCCCGTGCTACCCTATCCCCACACACGCCAAAACCCACCCCAAAGGAGCGCGCCCACATGACCCCCAACCGCCTGAACTTCGGCATCTTCGTGGCCCCCTTCCACAAGACCGGCGATAACCCCACCCTCGCCCTCCAGCGCGACCTCGAGATCATCTCCTGGCTCGACCACCTCGGCTACGACGAGGCCTGGATCGGCGAACACCACTCCGCCGGCTGGGAGACCATCGCCTCCCCCGAAGTCTTCATCGCCGCCGCCGGCGAGCGCACACGGCGCATCCGCCTCGGCACAGGCGTCGTCTCCGTCCCCTACCACCACCCCTTCCACGTCGCCGACCGCATCGTCCTCCTCGACCACCTCACTCACGGCCGCGTCATGCTCGGCGTCGGCCCCGGCGCCCTCCCCAGCGACGCCCACATGCTCGGTCTCGAGCCCACCCGCCAGCGCGAGATGATGGACGAGGGACTGGGCCTCATCCTCCGCCTCATGACCGAGGACGACCCCATCACGTACGAGACCGACTGGTTCAAGCTCCACAACGCCCATCTCCAGCTCAAGCCCTACCAGCGCCCCCACATGCCCATCGCCGTCGCCTCCACTTTGAGCCCCGCCGGCATGATAAGCGCCGGGAAGCACGGCGCCGGCGTCCTCTCCGTCGCCTCCTACGCCCCCGAAGGCCTCGCCGCCCTCGAACAGCAATGGACCTTCTGCGAAGAAGCCGCGGCCACCGCCGGCCGTCCCGCCCCCGACCGCCACGACTGGCGCGTCGTCATGCCCTTCCACCTCGCCGACACCCGTGAACAGGCCATCCGCGACATCGAGGAGGGCGTCCTCGCCTGGAACAACGACTACTACGTCGGCACCCTCGGCGCACCCATGCGCTTCCCCGCCTCATCCGGCCGCGAAATGGCCGAAAACCTCATCAAGTTCGGCGCCTTCATCGGCACCCCCGACGACGCCATCGAAGGCATCCAGCGCCTCCTCGACATCTCCGGCGGCTTCGGCGCCGTCCTCGGCCTCGCCCACGACTGGGCCGACCGCGAGAAGACCCTGCGCAGCTTCGAGCTCATGGCCCGCTACGTAATGCCCAAATTCCAGGACACCGCCACCTGGATCAACCGCTCCCAGAGCTGGACCGCGGCCAACAAAGAACAGCTCATGACCGGCGCCAAAACCGCCGTCTTCAAAGCCATCGCCGACGCCGGCAAATCCGACCTCCTCGCCAAAACCGTCGCCTCCGCCGCCGGCTTCATCCCCACCGGCGGCACCCGCTCCCAGGAAGTCGCCGACGAGGCAGAAAAGCTGGCGAAGGAAGCCCAGGCCGCGGCCACCGAATAGGCGCGTTAGTCCAGGGGTATTCCAACCGCCATCCTTCCTCGCGGCCGCCCCCGGTCATCATCTGGTTGGCGTGTAGCCGGAGCCTCTTCTGTGTACGGACACCGCGTAGTCGCCGCCCGCGGTCCAAGCGTCGCAATGCCAGGTTGACCATCGCTCGACGAGCGTTAGCCCCGCCTTGGCGGCCATCTCGTCGTACCGCTCAATCGTCAAGCGCTCCGGCGTGATTTGAAAACCCGCGATCAACACCCCGTCCGCTTGAAGGTGGCGCGCCATATTCGAGACGACGGCGCTCTCCGTCCCCGGCGCCAGGAAGATCATCACGTTGCCGGCCATGACGATAGCATCGAACGAGCGGGCGAGGTCAACGGTCGCGAGATCAGCGGTTCGCCAGCCTACGCCGGGTGCCTTGCGTCTCGCCGTATCGAGCATTTCCGGGTCGACATCGACGCCGACGACCTCAAGACCGCGACGGGCCAGCTCTCGCCCGACGCGGCCCGTCCCGCACCCAGCATCCAACACTGACGCCGGCGCGAACCGCTCGACGAAGTCGGCTTCGCCGTGAACATTTTCGCCGGCCGCGGCCCGGCGCTCGTACGTCGCGTCATAGGCGTCGCCCGACACAGTTCTCTCCTGCAGCCAGCGGGGTAAGTCTGTCAGCGTGCTGACTCCACCACCACCAATACCTCCACCAGCGGCCTCCCCAGCGCCCCCGCGATCGCCACCAACGTCTCATACCGGGGCGACTGCTCGCCCCGTTCGAGGCGCACCAACGTCACCCGCCCGATCCCAGCGGCGGACGCCAGCCCACCTTGCGTAATCCCAGCGGCCTTACGCATCTCGCCAACCGCTCGCCGATCGACCGCCGCCCGCGCACAGCCACAGCCTCCACTCGCGGCCGGTAAGAGCCGTCGCAGTAATGCCGCGCGAAGTAAGATGAGTGCCATCCTGCCTTGGAGTCGCGCCAGTCATCATCCGCTCCTCGTTTCTCACACGAGCTCTCAGCGGCCCGAATATTTCATCCGCCAGCTGCTCCTTCGTCGTCCCCCCGGTCTGCCTGGTAACCTCGTAGCCGTGCCGGCGGAGCAGCGAAGCCAGTTCGACCCCGGACAGCTTCAAACAGCGATGACCTCGTCCTTGACGAGGTGGAGACGGATCAGCTTCGGCCTCTCACCGTCCTCGAAGTGGCAGCAGACGGCGTCCAGCAGCATCGCTCTCAGTTCATCCAGGGACTCGGCCTCGGTATAGATCGGGTAGCCCAGAGCGCGGGCTTCGTAGCCTCTCTCTGGCGACTCGACGGCTTCAAAGATGATCTCAGTCTCCGACATGCTTCTATTATAGAGGCTCGCCGGAGCCGTCGCCTGCGACGGCCGTTCCCCCTTTCCCACTGTCACCAACCCCTTCGAGATCCCGCCCCGAATCCGCTATCATGAAACCAGCCCTCGCACCTTAACAACTTGTCCGCCTCCGCATGAACCTGTCCGCCCATGGCGGAACCCACCTACGCTACAGGGGAATCCGCCTCAACCCATCTCCCATTTCCCCTCGTCCGTTTCCCGCCTTGATTGCACCTCACCCTCGAGGCTTTGCGTCAGACCCAATCAAACGGAACGGCCCATAACTCGCCAACCCCAAACACAGCCACCTCGAAAAATTCCAAAATCGCTGCCAGCCCAATCAAACATCACTCGTAAGCCCCGAAATCCAATCAAAATCCCTACGTAAAATCTCTTTGATTAGACCGCAAAATCGCTTGATTGAGCCCGCCGGCACCCCTCGCGCCTCCCTCCGCCATCCCCCATAATCTCGTCACAGAACCCCCCACCCGCGCGACTATTATCCAGCCGGAGCGTTTACATATCGCCGTGAACCAACCGTCCCAGGTCCCAAGTCCCGAGTCCCAGGTCCTAGATCCTAAGTCCCACGTCCCCAGCCCCACCGCCCTCCCCTACCATCCCGCCCTCGACGGCCTGCGCGCCCTCGCCGTCATCGCCGTCCTCCTCTTCCACGCCGACTCCCGCTGGCTCCCCGGCGGCTTCCTCGGCGTCGAGGTCTTCTTCGTCATCAGTGGCTACCTCATCACCTCCCTCCTCCTCGACGAGTCGCGCCATACCGGCCGCATCGACCTCCCCGCCTTCTGGCTGCGTCGCGCACGCCGCCTCCTTCCAGCCCTCGCCCTCGTCGTGCTGGTCACCCTCGTCTTCACGGTCATCGCACTCTCCCACCAGGTGCCCGGTCTGCGCCTCGACGCCCTCGCCGCCGCCGGCTACGTCAGCAACTGGTACCTCATCTTCGACGACAAGTCCTACTTCCAGTTCATCGGCCCCCCCTCCCTGCTCCAGCACCTCTGGTCCCTCGCCGTCGAGGAGCAGTTCTACCTCCTCTGGCCGCCCCTCCTCCTCGTCCTCGTAACCTTCCTGCGCCGCTGGCAGGTCCTCCTCCTCGTCCTCCTCGGCGCCGCTGCCTCCGCCACCCTCATGGCCGTCCTCTACCAGCCCGGCGTCGACTCCTCCCGCATCTACTACGGCACCGACACACGCTCGGCCGGACTCCTCATCGGCACCGCCCTCGCCTTCGTCTGGTCGCCGCGACCTGCGCCTGCCAACGCCACCGCGCTTCTCCCGAAGCTACTCCGCTGGACGGGCCTCTCCGGCCTGTCCGCGCTCACGCTCGACATCGCCGCAGTCGCCGCCCTCGCGCTTCTCGTCTTCCTCCACTACTACCTCGACCAGTTCCAGCCCTTGCTCTACCAGGGCGGCTTCGTCCTCGTCGCCCTGGCGACTGCCGTCCTAATCGCCGCCTGCGTCCGTCCCAAAGCACGCATAGGTCGGATCATCGGTCTGCCGCCCTTGCGCTGGCTAGGACTGCGTTCGTACGGCATCTACCTCTGGCACTGGCCCGTCCTCGTCGTCGCCAAACACCACGTTGACGTCCCGATCGACTGGCCGCTGCTCGCCGCCGTCAGCCTCGCGATCACGATCGTCCTCGCCGACCTCTCCTACCGTTTCGTCGAACTGCCCATCCGCCGCGGCGCTCTCGCCCGCGCCTGGCGCGCCATTCACAAAGGTCAGCGCACCGGCCAGCCCTGGCTCCGTCTCCGCTGGTCCGCCGGCCTGGCGGCTGCGGCGGTCGCAATCCCCCTCGTCGGCGTCTTGCTCCTGCGCGCACAACCGCTCCCGCCGCCGTCCTACCTCGCCGTCCCGTCGGTTCACATCGTCTCAGGGACCCATATCGCTGCCGACGTGCAGGACGAGCGAAACCTGCGCCCCGGCCGCACTCCCACCTCGGCCACGTCGACGCCCCCGCCACCGGCCTCCGTCTCGGTTCCCGGCTCAGTCGCGCCTGTCGCGCCACCGCCGGCTGCTCAGCCAGCGCCCGTCTACTCACCGGTCAGCGGCGTCAAGGTCACCGCCATCGGCGACTCCGTCATGGTCGGCGCCGCCCCTGAACTTGCCGGCGCGATCGGCAGCATCGACATCGATGCCGAGGTCGGCCGCCAGGGATCGGCCGCGGTCGCAGTCCTGCGCCAACGCAAGGCCGCGGGCACGCTCGGCGATGCCGTAGTCATCCACATCGGCAACAACGGCCTCTTCTCGACGAGCCAGCTAGACGAGATGATGGCGGTCCTTTCGGACCAGCATGTAGTGGTCTTCATCAACCTGAAGGTGCCTCGCGACTGGGAAGATGCCGTCAACGCAGTCATCCGCGACGGCGTCACCCGCTATGATAACGCCACGCTCGTCGACTGGCACGCCGCCGCCAAGAACCGGCCGGACCTCTTCTGGGACGACGGCATTCACCTCCGCCCGGCGGGCGTCCGCCTCTACACCAGTCTCATCACCGCCGAACTCGCCGCCCAAGCACCAACACCCACTCCAATCCCAACGCCAAAACCAACCCCTGCGCCGACAGCATCGCCATCCCCCAGCCCAACGCCCTCCCCCAACCCAACAACCACTCCGTCCTCCACACCCTCGCCGGTCACAACACCATCCCCATCACCCACACAAACGCCCACCCCAGCACCATCCCCCCAACCCTGACCGGCCCTCGTACTTCGTACCCTCTACCTCCGACCTCTGACCTACTACCTACCGCCTCACCCAGCTACAGACAACTCCCACAGGTCATCAAGGTCCCCGCTCTCATCCCGGCCCCCAAACATGACGATCTTCCCCGCTTCCGTCAGCCACACCATATCGTGTCCGGAGCGAGGCGATGGCTTTTCGCCCGCCAGCGGCAGCTCCGTCCACTCATCGCTATCCGGTGCGAACACCCACAGGTCGTTCTTCTTCCCCTCCGCCGTCTCCCCGCCGAACAACAGCACCTCACGGTTGGCGAACGCCATTGAATAGAAGTTTCGCGGCGAAGGCTTTGGATCGGTCAGAATCTCCGTCCACCCCGCGGCGCCCAACACCCAGGTATCGCCCAAGTACGGCACACCCGTGGTCTGGCCGCCGAACATCAGCAACCGCTCCCGCGTGTCATCCCAGACCGCCCGCATCAAGCAGCGCTCCACCGGTCGCGTGCCCTCGGGCGATAGATCTCCCCACACGGGGTTCTGTACCAGAGTAAGCGCCCACGTATCATCGAACCGTCCCTGATCCGTGAACCCATGTGTCACGAATACACGGAGACCAGCCTCATCGTACGCGGCCGCGGCTCCGTATCGGGTCGATGGCCCCGGCTCCGGTGCCAGTTGCGTCCATGTCTGCGAGCCGTCGTACGCCCACACGTCGTTGAAGAACCCACCGTCCTGGCCCCCGAAGAGGATCATCCTACCACCTGCCTCGTCCCACACCGAATTGTGCCCGAATCTAGCCTGGGGGCGGATGGCGGACTCGGACAAGATCCGTAGCTGCGACCAGCCCAGTCCCTTCAGATCGAACGCCCACAGGTCCCGAAGCGTCTCGGCGTTCCTTCCCCCGAACACATAAAGCCGCTCGCCGTCCGTCACCAGCGAGTGGTCCCGCCGCGGCGAGGGTCCCTCAGTCGTCGAGGTGATCTTCCGCCACTGCGGCGCCGCCGCCGTCACGATCGGCGCGGCTGTCCCGGTATCAGTCGGTGACCCGCTTGGGCTCGCCGTATCAGGCCCGAGTCGCTTCGAATCGCCGTCTCGGCACCCCACCGCATACGCTGCCAGCAGCCCCGATCCGCCGAACAACGCCGTACGAAGCACCTCGCGCCGCGACAGTGTCCGCTTCGTTTCTCCCATCCTGGGCCCGCTATGGCTCTATATACCCTATGGACGCCGGTTCGAAGAAGTCGGCCGGCAACGAGTCCCGCGCGACCACTTCCGTGTCGAAGGTAGTGATCGTTTCATTCACCTTATCCGCCTTGCTCTGACTCTGAAGGTGATTCTTGTATCCGAGGGCAAGATTCGACTCCGGCGAAATGTACAGCTTGAATACCACATCGAACTGCTCGGCCCCTCTGCCGAATTCTCCATCCGACGCCACCACGGTCGCCTTCTTTCCCTCGTATTGCCCCGACTCCACACGCGTTGTCCCCATCGCGCGGTAGTCCGGGTGGCAGAGCGCGCCGCCAACAATGGCCGTGACTATCGGCAGTAGCCCCAGGCACTCCAGGTTGTCGGCCGGCCTTACTGTGCTCGACTTCTCAAAATACCGCTGCTTGTCGATGAAGATCGAGAGCTCTCCCTTGTCATTTTTGAACCGCGCGCTCTTTTCGGCGCCGTTTACCCAGTACTCGTGCTTCTGCGTGGAGTTCCCGCCGAACTCCTCGGGCAGCCTTATATCGAATGTGGCCACGACGTTTACCACCATACCCGGCTCCGACATCGCCGCCTCCACCGCCTTAAAGACGTCACCCAGGCTGCGTGCGTCGCTCGACTTGCCCGACCCGCCGCCGCACGCGACGCCTACTGCTGCGATCATGACGGCGAGCACCCCAGCCGCCCGAAATCTTCCCGGCGACTTAACGCAGGTCATCTAATCTCATCTACGGTCACTCCTAACATGCTGTACGCGGCGAGCCCTTTCTACGATCTCCGCGTGTTTCACTCGCCCGGCATCTCCTTCGCCAAGTATATAATCCCCCTGCCAATGCGACGACGCCTCGAACCAAACGACGCCCTGCGGCTCCTTGCCGGTGGCCCTGTCGCCCTCGTCACCACCCGCTGGCGCGATCACGTAAACGTCATGCCCGCCATCTGGACATCGCCGGTCTCCCGCCGTCCGCCGCTCATCATGGTCGCCGTTGACCCTGCGCGCCACACTCACGACATGATCCGTTTCGCCGAACAGTTCGCGCTCAACTTCCCCGCCCGCGACCTACTAGACCACAGCCACTACTTCGGCGCCGTCTCCGGCCGCGACGTCGGCAAACTGGAACTCGCGAAACTGCAGACGTTCAAGGCATCAGAAATCGAGGCACCGTTACTCGAGAACTGCCTCGCGCATATCGAATGCTCGCTGGAAGATGCACTGCGCGTCGGCGACCACACCCTGTTCATCGGCCGCGTCCTGGTCGTCCAGGCCGAGCCCGAGGCATTCGACGACACATGGCTTATCGAAGACCGCGACTATCGCCCACTGCATTACCTCGGGGGTGACCGCTATGCCACGCTTGGCGAGCGCCTCATGGCCGAACTCCGCACCACCGATGAGGGCACGATCGACCTCGCCGAATCCCCCGAAGACCGCGAGCGCCGTGAGGAAGCAGAGGCCCACGAGCGTGAGAGGCGGATTCGCGAAGGAGACGACCCCGCCTACCCGGACCCACCCTCCTGATCCTCGCTTAACACCAGGCCCGGTCCACCCGCGACCTTGACTTTCACGTCAAGGTTCGCTATCTTCCGCACCAGGAGGGGAACCACCGTGCCGGATCGAAGCGTCCGACCTTACAAGGAGGTTGCCCAATGACCCTCACAAAGAGCGAACTCCTCGAAGGACTCCGCAAAGGTGGCGAACAGGCCGTCAGCAGACTCCGCGCCATGCCCGCAGATTCGTTCGAGCAGGGCCGCTACGAAAGCGGCTGGAACGGCCGCCAGATCCTCGCCCACATCGCCTCCATCGAGTGGTCCTATCCTCGCTTGATGGATGTCGCCCGCGAGGCCCAATCTCCAAAGTCGAAGGCAGAATCCCCGAATAAGAGCGTCGACAGCATCCCCACACGGGCTGCCACCGGCGGCATAAACGACTACAACGAGCGCCAGGTCGAGAAGCGCGCTGCCGCCAGCGTCGACGAGCTCATCGCCGAGTTCGAGACCAACCGCGCAACCATGATCGCCGCCGTCGAGTCAGCCGACGAAAGTCTCTTCTCAACCGCGATTCGCTCCGCCGGCGGCATCACCGGCCCGCTCGCTGACGTCATCAATGCTGTCGCCGTCCTCCACGTCGGCGGGCATGTGAACGACATCGCCGGCCCGCCCCCGAGCGCCTCAGCGTGATGCCTGCCCGCATCTATCTGTGGATTTCGGTGGCGTACCTGCTCGTACTCGGAATCGGCAGCTTGATCGTGAACTCCAGTTTCGCGGTCGGCGACGAGGCAGCGGCTGAGCATCTATTCGGTTTCGCTGAGACGAACGGTTGGCATGGCCTCGCAGGCGTGTTTCTCGGGTCCACATCACTGTTCTTCGCGCTCTCTCAGCGTTGGGCCAGGGAGGGGGCCGCCCTCATCGGCCTATTCTCTCTCGCCAGCGGCGTCATCTTCCTGCTGTACGGAGACGGGGCAGTTGCGCTGTGGCTCGTCCCCGTCGACATCACAGACGCGGTCCTCCTCCACGTTCTGCCGGGTGTGGTGGGCGTCGTCTGTGCGGCCGCGACGCCACGCGGAGCGCTGGTCCCGCGCTTCCGACATGTTAATTTGTAGGACGCTATGACTGACGACACCTCCGTCATTCAGGCCAGACTTAAAGGCCTCTTCGCCGACACGCTCGGCATTCGATTCACCGAAGTCACTCCTGATCGCGTCGCCGCCGAACTCGACGTCCGAGACGAACTCTGCACCGTCCCCGGCATCATGCACGGTGGCGCTATCATGGCCCTCGCGGACACCCTGGGCGGCGTGGCTACCAGCCTCAACCTCCCGCCGGGCGCGGGTACGACCACCATCGAGTCCAAGACCAACTTCCTCGCCGCCGCCCGCACCGGCACGACGATCGCCGCCGAATGCCTACCCGTCCATCGCGGCAAGCAGACGATGGTCTGGCGCACGACCGTCACCACCGGCGATAGAGTCGTCGCCGTCGTCACCCAGACGCAGATGGTGCTCGCCGCGGCACCGACCGCGCAGGAGATGCTCACCTCCGCCTTCGCCGGCAAACCCCTGGACGAGCAGAAGGCGCTCCTCGCGACTCTCGAGCGCGCCGGGGCGGCGCTCTACCGGACCTTCGCTGCCGGCGAAACCGACGCCGCCGTCCGGGAAGCCCTCCTCGCCGCCGCTGAGCGCGAGGAAGAGAACGCCAGGACCCTCGAACGCACCGACCACCCTTAGGGGCGCAGCACGCCACGATTCTAGTTCGCCTTCAGTTGAAGTAGGATGCCCGCGCCAAACGACCGGGCCAGACTGCCAGTAGTGGGTTAGTTTGAATATCAGCCTCGATTCCTGAAGACCAACCAGGAAACGGCTCCTAGGGCCAACCCAAACGAAAGCAAGAGAGCGAATGTGCAGTACTCTAATCCGTGTTCGCCTACGCAGTGTTTGAAAGGCCCCTCCCCCTCACGAGTAGCGAGTCGACCAGAAACATGAACGTGTGCAGCGATGGAGTCACAAAGGTTTTCCTCAATGAGACCGACGTGAGCGCTGACGCGCTCGTTACACCCCCAGCTCCCGCTTATATTGTATTCAAACTGACCCACTACCAGACTGCCGCCAACGTTGACGCGCACGTCAATGTCCCCGTATCATCCAATAGGCTGCCGGCCCTCAGACGCAGCGAGGTGCATGAAAGCGGCCGGCAGCGACTGAAAGGAGCCGTATGGACTTTCGCTTCAGCTCAGAGGAAGAGGCCTTCCGCCAGGAAGTGCGCGACTTCATCGAACTCGAGTGTCCCAAGGAGCTGCGCGGCGGCGGCGTGAACTTCTTCGAGCAGGCGCCGCACCTGTTTGCTTGGCGCAAGAAGGTCGCCGACAAGGGCTGGGTCGCGCCGGCCTGGCCGAAGGAGTACGGCGGCGCGGGCATGTCCATCATGCAGCAGTTCATCTACAGCATGGAGACCGCTCGCTCACGCGCGCCCGCGCCGATTTACATCGGGGCGCTGGCGGTGGCCGTCATCGGGCCGACGATCATCATCTACGGCACGGAAGAGCAGAAGCAGAAGCACATCCCGCGCATCCTCGCCGGTGAGGAGATGTGGTGCCAGGGCTTCTCGGAACCCGGCTCCGGCTCCGACCTGGCTTCGCTGCAGACGCGGGCGGTCAAGGACGGCGACGACTACGTCATCAACGGCCAGAAGATCTGGACCACGCTGGCGCACATGTCGCAGTACATGCTGCTGCTCGCGCGGACCGATCCGGACGTCCCGAAGCATAAGGGGCTGTCCTATTTCATCGTGCCAATGAACTCGCCCGGCGTTACCACTCGGCCGCTGCTGAACATGGCGAGCACGCACGAGTTCAACGAAGTCTTCTTCGACAACGTGCGCATCCCGGCCAAGAACCTGGTGGGGGAGGAGCACCGCGGCTGGTATCAGGCCGTGACGACGCTGGACATCGAGCGCTCGAACATCGGCTCGGCCGTGGGGCAGCAGCAGAGCGTCGAGGACATGGTGAACTTCGCCCGGGAGAACCGGGATGACGGCGTCGTGCGCATCAAGACCGACCTCTCGCTGCGGCACGAGCTGGCGGAGCGCTACCTGGAGACGGAGATGGCGATGGGCCTCTCGACGCGGGTCGTCTCGATGCAGGCCAAAGGGCTGCTGCCGAACTACGAGGCGAGCGCGGTCAAGCTGTACAGCATGGAGCTGAACCAGCGCATCGCGAACACGGGCGTGCGACTGTGCGGCCTTTACGGACAGCTAACCCGCAGCAGCAAGTTCGCTCCGCTGAAGGGGCGCATGGAGTACAACTACATCCGCAACGTGGCGAACACGATCGAGGGGGGGACGAGCGAGGTGCAGCGGAACATCGTGGCGCAGAGGGGGCTGGGGCTGCCGCGGGAGTAGGCGGGGCGGACTTAGGACCTAGGACTTAGGACTTAGGAATTGGCGCCTGGGGCGCTGAACCGGTTTCCGGACAACCAAGGGGAATTTGCGGTCAATCATTGGGTTTTGGGGCCTGTTTTGTGTTGGGGTTTTGATTTTGCGGGGCGTTCGTGCGAGGGTTTTGATCGTTCTGGGGGCGTTTTCTAAACTTTCGTGTGTGGGCTTCGTCGGCGCGTACGGCGAGACGGGCGATGTCTGCGATTGTGCGTCGATCTTCAACAGGTGATTGAACGTTCATTCGTAGGAGATTTTCGAAAGGGCCCCGGGAGGGTTTGCCCTCGGCGATGCTGCGGGCGTGTTCGATGAGGTCGACGAGGAGTTCAGCGGCGACCTCGTTGGCGCGGCGGCGCTTGAGCTGGTGGCGCTCGGCGAGGCCGAGGAGGGCCTGGCGGACGCTGGGGTCGGCAGCGAGGAGAGCGCCGAGCATGGCGAACTGGGCGGAGCGGCGGCCGTGTTTGAGGGCGTTAAGGTTGCCTTTGGGGGCGCCTGCGCCCGGTCGTTTTCCACCCCTTGCCATCTGAACCACCACCTCTCGGTTTAAGGATAGGGGATTGGGGTGGGAGGTGTAAGGGGGAAGTGGCAGTGGGGGTGGGAGGTGTAAGGGGGAGATGGCACATGAGCGGGTTCAACAATTATCCCAGTGACAAATGCCCCTTGGTTGCAGCACTGATCCGGGCTATGCTTCGACCTGCCTGCCAACCGGGCTGGAGCATTAGCGGGGGAACGAGTAAACTGGCTGACAAGGAAACCGCCATACAACGACAGCTTGGGGGTATGTGGTTGACGCCACGAGTCAATCCGGACGCCACAGGTGCGCTAACCTGGAACGGAACCAAGCCTACGATCAACAGCAGCGGCAGCCCCCTCGACGGCGTGAAGAGCCGAAACGGCGCTCATCGGGAAGACCAGCCGAATAGCCCACCATTCGTCTTCCTTGTCAGAGCGGACGCGAGGAGACTGCCCTTACCGGAGGACTCAGTCGATCTTGTCGTCACGTCGCCGCCCTATTGGAGGAAGCGCGACTATGGATGTTCTGGACAGATTGGCCAAGAGGCGACATCCAAGCTATATGTCGACGCCTTGCTCGCCGCATTGCGCGAGTGGAGACGCGTCTTACGAGCGACCGGCTCCGTGTTCCTAAATATTGGGGATACCTACCTCAACCGGGGCTTAGCATCGATTCCTGGCCTCGTGGAGGCAGCTGCCCGCGATGACGGCTGGATACTGCGGAACCGGATAATATGGGCGAAGGATGGGGGCATGCCCGATCCCGCCAGGAACCGTTTGGCGAGTCGGCACGAATACATTCTGCATCTGGTTTCAAGACAAAACTATTACTACGATCTGTTCGGCTACTCTGAGCGATTTGGTAATGGCTCAAATCCAGGCGATGTATGGCACTTTAGCCCCGGCCGTAGAATAGAAGGGCATTTGGCCCCGTTTCCCAGGGAACTCGTAGGGCGCGCGGTAACCTTGGCATGTCCGGAAATGGTCTGTCGCGAATGCGGGGAACCGACGCGAAGGGTTCTTCGACGGACGGCTGAGCTCGACCCCAGACGCCCGCAAGCCAAGCGGGCGATGAAAATCGCACAGGATGCCGGATTGACGCCCGACCACATTGCGGCTATCCAGGCGACTGGTGTATCAGATGCTGGAAAAGCGCTCAAGATACAGAATGGAACAGGTCGGAATTCGGAGAGAGTCAAGTCCTTAGCCGCCGAAGCAAAGCAGGTACTAGGTGGTTACTTCCGCGAATTTACCTTCGCCAGAAGGCAGCAAACCGGGTGGTTTTTCTGTAGTTGTGGTGCTGGCCACTCGCCCGGAGTGGTGCTAGACCCGTTTATGGGTACCGGAACTACTCTTAGCGTGGCAATGTCCCTGGGGCGGTCTTCGATTGGCGTAGATCTGAGTCCGCTCGATACGCCTGGTAACGGCACTAGCACTAAACCCCATGTGGAGCAATGGGAGAGACTGTCCTCAAACCCGAGATAGTGGCACGATCCATCGAGGTGCTCAGGTCAAGGCGCATTCATAGCACTTTCGCGGGTTATCTGAGCGTGCGATGGGTTGCTGCTGCCTCGAAAAGAGTCACAAATCTTGCTCCGCATTTTCGCGAATTCTTCGAAACCTTCCTGCGGATCGCTGGTGTGCCAGGCCAAAAGCCATACATCGTTCCGTTCTCGGAGGAAGCGCCCTCCGCGGCGAATTTGTGGTTCAACAGGAACGTTGCAGGTTCTTACGCTCCTAGTTCGCTCCGGCGCGTGTCGCCTCTTAGGCGCGTTGTGGCCGTGCATGGGAGCGGGACCTCAGCCCGATACTCATTGCGGCCTAGACACTGGGAACTGGCAATGGAGCATCTTTGCTACGGTTCAAAGGTGCCCGTAGGATCACTCGCGGCGTTTCTCTACCGAGACTTCGCCGTTAACATCAACCCTCCTACAATGAGCGATCTTGTCTCCATCTTTCGATTCGAGTTCGGGTACCCACCTAACGAGGGCAAGAGGCAAATTGAGTTCGAGCATCTATACGAGGAGGACGACCCGACCGACGACACAAGGAATTCGTTCGTGTCGATACAGTGAGCGACTTGCCATTCAAGGGGCTTGCTAGCCCTATTCGCTCTCCTGAGAAAGTACGTAACCTCGCAGCGCAAATTCTGGGAATCGTTCAAAGACCAGCGGGCCCAGAGGTTGTAGCTGGCAAGCTTGCCTCCTCTATCAAAGATCAGGATGAGAGATTACTCCAAGTGCAGCGTCTTCTGAACGATGGATTCGCAGGGGTGATCTTGAGCGGGCCGCCGGGAACAGGCAAGACTTGGTACGCGGCCCAAATCGCGGCGAAGCTCGCCGATGGATCCCCAAACCGCGCGCGATTCGTCCAGTTTCACCCATCCTACCAATACGAGGACTTTGTCGAGGGCTATGTGCCGAGCAAGGGGGGTGGCTTTCGCCTGGCTAAACGACACTTGCTCGAAATGTGCGATGCCGCTCGCAAAGCCAACGGAAAGCGATGCGTCTTAGTGATCGATGAGTTGAGCCGTTCGGATCCAGCCCGTGTGTTCGGCGAAGCGCTGACCTACGTGGAGATGACCAAACGTAACTTACCTTTTCACTTGGCGTCTGGAAGGAAAGTTACCATCCCCGATAACCTTGTATTTCTCGCTACTATGAACCCCCTAGACCGTGGTGTGGATGAGATTGACTCGGCGTTCGAGCGCCGATTCGCTCAGCTAGTGATGTATCCCGACTCTGCAGTTCTTGAAGTCTTTTTGCACGCGAATGGAGTTGAGGCAGACCTGCAGGACAGAGTGATCAGGTTCTTCAAATGGTGTTTGACTAATGACAACCTTTATGCACAGATTGGACATGCGTACTTTTATAGTGTGCGAGATGTCGAAGGTTTACACCGACTATGGAATCACCAGTTGAGATTTCTCCTCCAGAAAGCTTTCCGGCTCGATCCTGAAGGTTTCCGAGCGGCGGAGCGAGCGTGGAGCCGCGTTGTGAATGAATCGCCCGGAGAGCCTGGGAGCACCGGCGCTAGCGAACCGACTCTCGAACGTGAAGAAAAGTTGGATGTCGATGGGATAGATGACGACTTAGAAGCTGGCAGCGCTTGAACGCTTACCAACCCGAATCGCTGGCCCGCGCCAGGACCGTATTCAGCACCCAGGAGTACGGTGCCGTAGACATACCCTTAAGCACATTGGTCGTCGGTGGCCGCGTGCACTTATATAAGGAGGTGGCCGGGAAGAATTATTTCAGCATGTACTTGAAAGGCGACAGATTGGTCTTCCAAGCTGGCGGGTTCGTCGGCTTAATCCCTGTCAACGAACGCATCGCTATTGACGTTCGTCCCCGTGCGCCAATATCGAATCTAGATCGTCTGATGCAACTGGCGGGATATGGGCCGCTAACCTTGGAACGATCTGATGCCTACTACGAAGCGCGGGAAAAGTTGCAGCCTTCAATGCTCGACGTGTTCGCCCGTGCGCTCGTCCGGGCAATCGAGAGGTTAGACTCCCAGGGCCTGTACAGGCGGTACTTGGAAATTGAACAAGATACATCGTTTCCAAAAGGTCGCATCGCCGTGTCTCGCACCATTCAGCGGCACGCGGCGCGAGCGGTCAAGCATCGAGTTGTCGCGCGATGGTTTCAGCAGTCCGTCGACAATGCACCTAACCGGTGCCTGCGGTATGCCTGCTGGTACCTAGCCCAAAGATATCGTTCGATCGCTCGCCGAGCAGGTTGGCGAAGAATTGTGGCGGACCTGAATCGGATCGATCACTTGCTATCGCCAGTAAAGCTTGATCGCCAGCGTGAGTTTCTCAATGACTATTTGGTTCGTAACCCGAGCCATTTCCCGCCCAACCATACTGGATATCGGGATGCCATTAGGCTCGCTTGTGCGGTCATACGCAATGAGGGCATCACGTTCGACGGTCGACGCGACGAAATTCTCATGTCATCACTGCTAGTGAACATGGATGACGTATTCGAACGGTATATACGAGTGATACTTCAGCGCCACGCCCGACATCACAATTTGCGTTTCGATGCGCTCGATGGGAATATTTCGGGTCCTTCGGGGGCGCGAAAGACCCTTTTGGATTGGCAACCTGCTGGCTCTCCAATTCAGGCAACGCCAGACGTGATCATCTCTGAAGGTACAATCGAACGATCGCACCCCGTGACCGTTGAGGTTAAGTACAAGCCCATCCGTGGATTGCCGGATAGATCTGACATAGATCAGGTGATCAGCTACGCGGTCTCCTATCGGTCAGAAGCCGCGGTTCTCGTATTTCCCAAGGCCGACGAAGGAATGCCGACATGGTCAGTTCTCGGAAGGGTTGGATCGATTACGCTATTCGTGTACGCCTTCGACCTGCGAGCCACAAACTTGATCCATGAAGAAGATGTCTTTGCGCGCTCGGTGTATTGGTTAGCCCGTGGTGCATCGCGTGAGAACCCATGATAGAGGCAGAAGGCGAGCATTGCGGCCGGGCGTCCCCAATGTTTCTCAAGTGGCACAACCTTCACGTTAGCGTTAGAATAGGGCGCGACGAGGGGACGCGGGACAAACGGCAGGCGACGGGGCAGGGGTGAAGCCCTGCAGCTACGAGACTGGAGCACAGACGATGGACTTTCGAGATGCAGCGGAGGATGCGGCCTTCAGGGCAGAGGTGAAGGCGTTTATCGCCAGCGAGGCGAAGGAGCGGCCGGACGGGGGAGACCGTTTCGGGGGAGCGACGGGGCCGAACGCGGAGCGGGCCTCGGAGGAGGTGGCGCGCGGTGGGGTGGACCGGCTGGGGGCGTACAAGGGCTGGATGAAGAAGCTGGCGGCGAAGGGCTGGATGGCGCCGGCCTGGCCGGTGGAGTACGGCGGGGCGGGGATGAGCGTGATGCAGCAGTTCGTGTTCAACGAGGAGATGGCGCGGGCGCGGGCGCCTCGGCCGGGGGGTATCGGCATCGGCTTCGCGGGGCCGACGATCATCGTCTACGGTAACGATGAGCAGAAGCAGGAGCACCTGCCCAACCTCCTCTCCGGCGAGGCGACCTGGTGCCAGGGCTTCTCGGAGCCGGGCTCGGGGTCGGACCTGGCGTCGCTGCAGACGCGGGCGGCGAAGGACGGCGACGACTACGTGATCAACGGCCAGAAGATCTGGACGTCGGGGGCGCAGTTCGCCCAGCGGATGATCTTGCTGGCTCGCACGGACCAGGCAGCGCCCAAGCACAAGGGGATCTCGTACTTCCTGCTCGACATGAAGTCGCCGGGCGTGACGGTGCGGCCGCTGACGAACATGGCGAACACGCAGGGCTTCAGCGAGGTGTTCTTCGACAACGTGCGTGTGCCGGCGAAGGACCTGCTGGGCGAGGAGAACCGCGGCTGGTACGTGGCGACGACGACGCTGGACTTCGAGCGCTCGTCGATCGGGACGTCGGTGGCGCAGGCGCAGGGGGTCGAGGACCTGATCAAGTACGTGAAGAGCAACGGCCACGTGCACCCGACGGTGAAGCTGGAGCTGGCGGAGCGGGGGATCGAGGCGGAGTGCGCTCGGCTGCTTTCGTACCGGGTGATCACCTTGCAGAACCGGGGGCTGGTGCCGAACCACGAGGCGTCGGCGGTGAAGCTGTACAGCGCGGAGCTGAGCCAGAGGATCGCGGACACAGGGGTGAAGATGGCGGGGCTGTTCGGGCTGCTCGACCGCGACGACAAGGTGCCGAAGGACGCGGCGACGAACCGCTACGCTCCGAACCGGGGGCGCTTCATGCGGACGTACCTGCAGGCGGTGTCGGGGACGATCGCCGGGGGGACGAGCGAGATCCAGCGGGGGATCATCGCGGGCCGCGGGCTGGGGCTGCCGCGGGGGTAGTTACCCGCACGACGTAGCTGCAGGGCTAGCCCTGCCCATCGTGCCACGATACCCGCTTGACACGCCTGATGGCGCGCGTATACTGAAACCGCCTGCCGATAGGCGCACGCAGGGAGGGTTCGCATGAGACATACGCCGTGGCTGTTCATAGGGTTGCTGGTAGCGGTTGCGCTGGCGCCGGCATCCAGCGAAGCCGCGCCGGGCGATACTACGCCCGTCAGCGTCGACAGTGCTGGAACACTGGGCAACGCCTCCAGTCTCTCACCTGTCGATATAACGCCGGACGGGCGGTACGTTACGTTTGCTTCGGATTCGACGAACCTCGTGGCCGGCGATGCGAACGCATCCAAAGACGTTTTTCTGCATGACAACCAGACTGGGACCACGGAGCGCGCCAGCCTGGATTCGAGCGGTGTGCAGCAAATTGGCTACAGTTATGCGCCGTCCGTCAGTGGAGATGGGCGCTTTGTAGCCTTCAGCTCGAATGCGAACGGACTCGTGCCCGGCGACAACAACAATCGCGACGACGTATTCGTGCGCGACCGTCTGCTTGGGACGACGGAGACCATCACTGCCGGCGCTGCCTACGCCGGCGGAACGCTCGTCAGCGGCGGCGAGATAGCGATCAGCGCGGATGGCCGCTTCGTTGCTTACCGCTCGAACGCTACTAACCTTGTGCCGGGCGACACGAACGACAAGTTTGACATCTTCGTCCACGACCGCCAGACGGATTCCAGCGAACGCGTGAGCGTCTCCAGCAGCGAAGCGCAGAACTTCGAAGGGAGCATATACGCCAGCATAAGCGCCAACGGCCGTTACGTGGCTTTCACTACCACCGGCAGTCTTGCTCCCGAAGATACCAGCGGCTGGTGGGATGCGTACGTTCGCGACCGGTTGCTGGGTACAACCGAGCTAGTAAGCGTGGACAGCGCCGGTGACCCAGGCAACAACAGCAGCGGCAGCCTGGGCGTGCAGATCAGCGACGAGGGTCGCTTCGTAGTCTTCGGCTCCGTGGCCTCGGACCTCGTCCCGGGCGACACGAACAATGGCAGCGATATTTTCATCCACGACCGCCAGACCGGCACTACGGAGGCCGCGAGCCTCGACAGCAACGGCAATCTACCGCCCTTGAACTCCACTTCCGCATTCCCCTCGGTCAACGCGAACGGACGGTTTGTCGCCTTCCGAACAGACGCCGCTCTCGTACCGGAAGACAACAACGCGGGCAGCGGCGGCCCCGACATCTACGTCCGCGACCTGCAATCCGAGACGACGACGAGGGTGAGTGTGAGCTCGTCTGGAGCCCAGAACGTTGGCGACAACGATTACCCGATGCTGAGTAGCGACGGCCGCTACACGGCCTGGGTCTCCACGTCAAACTTCGTCCCTTCTGATCTGAACGGGATCTGGGACGTCTACATGCATGACATCGGCCCGACCTGCGATCCGCTACCGAACGACGCAGATTGCGACGGGGTTCTCGACGGCAGCGACAACTGCCCCAACGCCTCCAACCCCGGCCAGGAGGACTACGACGGCGACGGCGCAGGCAACGCCTGTGACAGTGATGACGATAACGACGGGGTGGCGGACAGCGCCGACGCCTGCCCGCAGAACGTGGACTGCGACGGGGACGGGGTGCTCGACGCCGCCGACAACTGCCCGGCCTATGCGAACCCCGGCCAGGCCGACGGGGACGGCGACGGCGTCGGCGACGACTGCGAGGCCTGCGCGCCGGGCGGCGGGCAGTCTTGTATCGATAACCTGGCATTCGACATGGAGGACGATGCGACGCCGGCCAATACGGCCACCACGATCGGCTCCACCGACCGCTGCCGCCGCATAAACAAGAACGGCATCCTCGATGCGGATGAAGACGCGGTGGACTCGCTTGTCGTCGATGTAGTGGTCGGCCCGGCCGGCGTACCCCCGGACCGTCCGGCGATTGGGTTCCTGGTAACGCTGAACTACAACAACGCGCTCTTCCGCGTGACCGTGGCGAACGTCAGCCTGCTGCTTGCCGCGAACGCGGGGAGCGATATCTTCGACGTATCCGAGGGAGTGCCGGACTCCGATGGGAGATTCGATCTCGCGGCGGTGGATCCCGGCAGCGGGGCCGCCGAGAGCGGCGACGGTGTGCTCGGCCGCGTGACGATGGAGGCCGTGAACCCGGGGCCGACGATCACGCCGCTGATCCCGTCCGACTACGGGACTGTAGACCCCGCGAATAATGTGGTAGCGGTACGGTCGACGGCCGCCGGCGTGATCGCCATCGACACGAGCTGCGACTCCCCGGACGGCGACGGCGACGGCATCCCGGACGTGGCGGACAACTGCGCGAACGTCGCTAACCCCGGACAGGCCGACAACGACGGCGACGGCGACGGCGACCTTTGCGACATGGACGACGACAACGCGGGAGTGCAGGACGCCGACGAGAACGCCTGCGGTGCGGACGCCCGCGTCGCGGCGAACCGCCCGGAACGCACCGACGGCCCCTTCGCCGGAGTGGATGACGACCTCGACGGCCAGATCGACGAGGCGCTGCCGCCCGGGAGTGCGAACTACGACTGCGACGGTGACGGCTTCAAGGGCAGCGTCGAAGCGCACGTCTTCGGCACCGCGACAACAACGCCGCGCGACCAGGACCCCTGCGGATCAACCGCCTGGCCGGCGGACCTGAACAGCGATGCGAGCCCGCCGTCCAGTTTGAACAAGGTGAATGTGAAGGACCTCCAGTCCTTCGTCATCCCCAGGCGCCTGGACACCAGCCCGGGGGACGGCAACTACGACGTGCGCTGGGACCTCGCGCCAGGGGCGACGTTCCCCTTCACGAAGCACATCAACCTGGCGGACCTGCAGAGCCTGGTGTACTTGCTGCCGCCGATGATGGGCGGAGCGACGCGGGCGGTGAACGGGCCGCTGTGCCCGTGGGCGCCCTAACGTGCAGTTGACGGCGCCCACCCGCCGTGCTATATTCCAGGCGCTCTGAGGGGGAGAGCGCCCGGGGAGGAAGGGATATGAAACACAGGCGACTGCTGGTCATCACGCTGATTGCCTGCGTTGCGCTCGTTACGGGGTCGGCCGCGACAGGTGGCAGCGGCACCACCACGCTCGTCAGCGTCAACAGCGGCGGCGCCCCCTCGAACGGAGGAGCTTTTTCCGGCGAAATCAGTCGAGACGGTGCTTTCGTGGCCTTCGAATCAGACGGCTCCAATCTCGTGCCAGGCGACACCAACGAAAACACCGATGTATTCGTGCGCGACCTGCAGTCAGGCCTCACCGACCGGGTCAACGTCGCCACCGGTGGCGCCCAATCAACTGGCACGGGCTACGCTCCAAGTATTAGCGCGGGCGGGCGCTACGTGACGTTTGCATCAGACGCGAACGACCTCGTCAGCAATGACACCAACACCTCCGTCGGAGGACAAGACGTTTTCCTCCGCGATCGCCAGACCGGCGTTACCGAGCTGGTGAACCTCTCGAGCGCCGGTATCCAGGCCGCTCAGGACTCGTTCAGCGGCCTTCCCGCGATCAGTCCGGATGGCCGCTACGTCGCCTTCAAATCCACAGCCGCCAACCTTGTGCCCGGTGACACGAACGTTTACGCCGACATTTTCGTCCGCGACCGCCAGACGGGCACGACCGAACGCATCAGCATCAGCAGCACAGGCGCCCAGGCTAATGGGGTTAGCTGGTCCGCCGCGATCAGCTCGGACGGCCGCTTCGTCGCCTTTGACTCGCTCGCCTCTAACCTTGTCCCCAACGACACCAACGGCGGCTATGACCTCTTCGTGCGCGACCGCCAGGCTGGCACCACCCAGAGGGTCAGCGTTGACAGCGCAGGCATCCAGGGTAACGCGATCAGCGGCCAATACGGCCTCGACATCTCCCCGGACGGCCGCTACGTTGCCTTCAGCTCTAAGGCCACGAATCTCGTGACGGGCGATACTAACAACGCCCTGGACATCTTCGTCCATGACCGGCAAACCGGTACCACTGAGCGGGCGAGCGTGGACAGCCAGGAAAATCAAGGGAGCGGCTGCTGCTGGCAAACGCAGGCGCCCAGCATAAGCTCTGACGGCCGCTTCGTTGCCTTTCAGTCGGAGCACACGCTCGTCAGCGACGACACCAACAACAAGACCGACATTTACCGGCGTGACCGTCTCGCAGGAACAACAACCCGGGTCAGCGTCTCCTCCAGCGGCGCACAGGCCAACGACTTCAACTTTGCACCCACCATCAGCGCCGATGGCCGCTACACGGCCTTCACCTCATATGCCGACAACCTCGCCCCGGGCGACATATCCTTTGGCGCCTTCCTTCATGACGTGGGTACCGGATGCGAGGCGGCTCCACCTCCTCAAGACCCCGACTGCGACGGCGTGACCGACCCAGCAGACAATTGTCCTGCGGTCTCCAACTCCAGCCAGGCTAACCACGATGGGGACCTGCTCGGCGACGCCTGCGATTCGGACGACGATAACGACGGCGTACCAGACGGCACGGACTACTGCCCGCTCTCTACTGACTGCGACAGCGATGGCATACCTGATGGACTAGACAACTGTCCGGCGGTTCCCAACCCGGGCCAGGCCGATGCCAATGGCGACGGCATTGGCGACGCCTGCGAGACCCCCAGCGCCGATAACTTCTCCTTGGACCTCAATCCGGGTGCCAGTCCCGCCAACACCGCAACCAGCACCGGCTCCGTCGAAAGCTGCGCCATGATCAACCCGAACGGCGTACAGGATTCCGACGAAGACGCCGTTGACACCCTTGAGATCGATGTCGTCACCGGACCTCTCGGCATTCCGCTAGCCAGACCCATCACCGGCTTTACGTTCAACCTGAATTACGACGAGTCCAGTCTCACCGTGCAGACCGGCAACCCGGCCTACTTGCTGGCAGGCAACGCCGGCAGCATCGTCTACGACGCCAGCCAGCCGGTGCCGGATACCAACGCTAATGATGTCTGGATCGGCGGCGCGCTTGAGATCGGAGGCGGCGTAAATGAGACCGGGGCGGGAGTGCTCGATCGGATCACGATCTCCGCGCCGGCTGGCGCCGGGCCGGGGCTTTATCCACTTACGCTGGATTACGCGTTCCACTTCGACTCCAACGGCTCGCCCGTGCCGCCCGACAACATCAACAACGGCTTCATCGTGCTCGCGCCCGCCCCGGCCAACGCCTGCGTTGACTTCGACGCCGACAGCGTTGGCAACCTTGTCGATAACTGCGCCGCTATCGCCAATGCGGGCCAGGCCGACGGCGACTCAGACGGCCCGGGCGACGCCTGTGACGTCTGCCCTGCTATTGTCGATGCGGATCAGACCGACGGAGACCTCGACGGACTCGGGGATGCCTGCGACCTTGATATCGACGGCGACGGGATGGGCAACGATAGCGATCCTGAGGCGGACGGTGATGGCGTTATCAACGTAGTCGAAGGCGAATGCTCGGACGCCCTGGATGCGGACAACAACGGCCTGATTAACGATGCCTGCCCCCAGATCGGACCAACGGCAGAGTCCGCCTGTACCAACGCCATCGATGACGATATCGATGGCTTTATCAACGACGGCTGCCCCGGCTTCACCGAGACGAATGCCTGCGGTTCAAGCAGTCACAACTCCGGCCTTCGACCCGAGCGCAGCGACGGGCCCTTCGCCGGCATCGACGACGACGGCGATACGCAGGTGGACGAGGCGCTGCCGGCGGGGAGCGACGATTATGACTGCGACGGTGACGGCTTCAAGGGCAGCGCGGAGGCCCATGTCTTCGGCACCGGTGCAGCGGCGACGCGGGACCAGGACCCGTGTGGCGCGACAGCGTGGCCTGCAGACCTGAACAGCGATGCGAGCCTGCCGTCCAGCTTGAACAGGGTGAATGTGAAGGACCTCCAGTCCTTCGTCATTCCCAGGCGCCTGGACACGAGCCCGGGGGACGGCAACTACGACGTGCGCTGGGACCTCGTTCCCGGTGCAACGTTCCCGTTCACGAAGCACATCAACCTGGCCGACCTCCAGAACCTCGCCTTCCTCCTCCCGCCCATGTTCGGCGGGACGACGCGGGCAGTGAACGGGCCGGCGTGCCCCTGGGCGCCGTAGAACGGGCGAACGGCGCTGACCCCAAAGTTTGGGTTCTTGTGGAAAACATGGTTGACAGAACGATGCCGTAACGTGTAATGTACGCCGCAGCGCGCCGGTAATCCGCCCCACCCCGCGACCGTCGCGCAGCTTTTATGCGGTACACGTTATTGCCGGTGATAGCCCTGATTGGGCTGCTCTCGGCCTTCTCACCACCACTGCCAGCGGGCGCAGCTGTCACGTACTACGTCGATAGCGTCAGCGGGAACGACGCCTGGTCGGGCGCTCTTGCCCAGCCCAACGGCGGGCAGAGCGACGGCCCGTGGCGGACGATCGCGAGGGCGAACCAGGTGTTCGATGATGTCGTGACCTCGCCGGGCGACTCGCTGAATCTGAAGCGTGGCAGTAGCTGGCCGGGAACGACGCTCAAGATCTTCCGCAGCGGTAGCGCTGCCTCTCCGGTTATCGTACAGAGCTACGGCACGGGCGCGGCGCCGGTCATCACCAGCGTGGACAACTGCCTGAATATCGAGGGATCGTACGTCCAGGTGACGGGCATTACGACGACCGCCTGCTACACCGGCAGCGACCCCGGTTACACGGGTGTGCGAATCGCGGGAGATAACAACGTCTTGAGCGCCGGGGTAACGACCTACAACAAGATGGGAATATTCATCACTGACGGCGCCAACTACAACCGGGTTACCGGGTATACCATCGCTAATAATCAGCGCGGACACCCAACCGATACGGGATCGAACGGGCTGGGGATGAACCTGCACGGGAGCAATAACGAGATCGACCACAATACGTTTCAGGCGAACTACTGGGTCGACGCGGGCGGCTGCCGGAACGGCGACGCCATTGAGATTTATGGAGACGACAACAGTTCAGCCTCCGACAACAACATTCACCACAACCTGGCGATAGACAACAAGACGTTCAGCGAGCTGGGCCACTCGCAGAACAACTCGACGGTCAGCGGGAACACGTATTCGTTTAACGTAATTCGCGGTTCGTTACCGGCCAGCTATTGCCCGGGCTCGGGCGCTACCTGCAGCGTGGGCGGACAGGGGGACTACAGGGGCCTCAGCGCGCTGGTTACGAGGGGTGTAGGAGACGGGTACGGCCCGGTGTACAACACGAAGTTTTTGAACAACACGATCTACCTCACCGGCAGTTGCTCGCAGGGGATAGTGTGCAGCAATTGCGCCACGAACATTCTCACCGTGAAGAACACCATCAGCGTGGCGGCGTGGAAGGGCGCCTACTTCGGCGTCGCCCTGGGCGACATTAATTACAACATATTGCGCCGTACAGGGACGGAATCGAACCCCTTCCATTGCCAGGGGCCGTCGGGGGCCTGTCCAGCGCAGGCGAACGGGCCGGCGCACGGCACGGACCCGCAATTCAGTGATGCGTCCGCCTGGGACCTTCACCCCACCGGTTGCGCTAGCCCGCCGCTCGACGCGGGCATCATGATCTCGGGCCTTAGCGCCGACTTCGACAGCGTGCCTATCCCGCAGGATGGCGACGCCAACGGTTCAGCCGCCCCGGACATCGGCGCGTATGAAGTTACCGCCGCCTCGTGCGATGGCGACGCCGACGGCGACGGCGTGTTGACGGCGGACGAGGCTGCCTGCGGTAGCAACGCCTTCAACGCAAACCGGCGTCCCGAACGGACGGATGGCATCTTCGACAACGTGGACGACGATGGGGACACGCTGGTGGACGAAGCGTTGCCCTCAGGCGCGGGATCGTACGACTGCGACGGCGACGGCTTCTCCGGTGTGGCGGAAACACACGTCTTCGGCGGCGCGGGTGGCCGGGACCAGGACGCCTGCGGGACTGACGCATGGCCTCTGGACATCTCCTCCGACTCGCCGCCCGACAGCTTCAACCGGGTCAACATCCGTGACGTCAATAGTTTCATCATCCCGCGGCGATTGAATACGAGCCCAGGCGAGCTGAATTTCGGCGTCCGATGGGATTTCATCCCGGGAACCACGGCTCCGTTCGCAGAGCACCTGAACATCATGGATATCCAGAGCATGACGTTCAACCTCCCCCCGATGTTCGGTGGCCAGACAAAAGCCTTGAACGGCCCGGCCTGCCCCTGGGCGCCGTAGGCTACCGCATCTCGACGGGATGGGCGGGCCCACGATAGGATAGCGAGCGGGCCGAGCCCAGGCCCTGAGGAGTTGGACCATGACCCGTGTCGGTCTGCTGTTGCTCGCGATTTGCGCCGCCGTCTGGACCTCAGCGCCCGTCGACAGTGGGGTTGCCGAGGGTCACTCCGGCGCGTACGGCGCGCTCTTGTACGCCGGTCGCATCGATCCCAGGACGCTTCCGGAAGAGGCAGCGTATGCGGACCGTCGACACCCGCGAGCGAGCGCACGCCTCGCGCCGGCCCCAGCGGAGGAGCCGGCGACCGAAGCCGGGCATATCGATCCACTTCTGTCTTCCAGCGACCCGCTGCGGCGAGCGCCACCGTCCGTCGGCACGAACTTCATCGCCCTCGGCTCCGCTGACAACGACTTCGCCCTGGTGCCACCCGATCCGCAGCTCGCGGTCAGCGGTACACGTATCATCGAGATGGTCAACGTCAAGGGGCGCGTCTTCAACAAGAGCGGAACGGCGCTGGACACGTTTACTCTGGCCAGCCTCTTCAACGTTCCCAGCGGCTGGGTAGACTTCGACCCCAAGGTAATTTTCGATTCGATCTCCGGCCGCTTCTTCGCTGCCTACGTGTCATTCTGCGACAACTCGTTCCCCGTCGGTTGCACGGATCAAGGGCGCCTCCACTTTGGGATCTCCACCACGGCCAATCCGCTTGAACCGTGGGACATGTACTTCATCGCGATGGCCAACGATTTTCCGGACTATCCGGGGATCGGCGTCACCAACGACAAGGTGACCGTTTCTTTCAACCGCTTCGATATCGACAGTCCGCCCGGGGCTACGCTCAGCCCAGGTTGCTTCGCCAGTACGGGCTACTGCGGCGCGCAGACCCTCGTCGTTCAGAAGAGCGACCTGCTCGCGGGTGTCGTGGCGCCCACCACGTTCCTCACCTCGCCGGACACGGGGCACTTCACCGTCCGTCCCGCCCACTCGCACGGGCCGGTAAACACTCAGTATATGGCCTCTGTCGGGTCCGGTTCATCGACGTCTCTGCACATCTTCAACGTGACCGGCACGCCCGACGCGGCGAACGTCGCCGTAGCCCACGTCGCCGGTCACCCCGCGATAGCCAGCCAGGAGTCCCCCTGCACGGTGACGGCGGACGCCTGCGCTCGTCAGATGGGCACGACGGACCAGGTGGATAGCGGCGACAACCGGATTCTGGACGCCGTCTGGCGCAACAATCGTATGTGGTTCTCCGCGAACTCGGCCTGCACACCCGCCGGCGATACGGTCGATCGGGCCTGTCTGCGGCTGATCGAAGTCGACACTACTAGCAACGCTGTGCTCCAGGACTTCTTCTACGGCAGCGCCGCCAGGTACTATTTCTATCCGGCCGTCCGCAGCGACGGCTTCGGCAACCTGCACGTCGTTTACTCCAGATCGTCGACGACCGAGTTTATCAACACGCGCGTCGCCGGCCGCCTGACCGGCGACGCGCCCAACACGATGAGCGGCGAGACGTTGCTCAAGGCGGGCGAAGTTGTCTTTAACCCGGGAGTCGGCGGCCTTCCCTACCGCTGGGGCGACTACATGGGGGCGGCGGTCGACCCCTCAAATACGTCGGTTGTCTGGGTCGTCGGCCAGTACGCCAGGAACGACGGTCTCGAGCGGTGGGGCACCTGGATCGGCCGGCTCCAGTACCCGGACCTCGACAACGACGGTACGCTCAACGGCGCTGACCCTGACGACGACAACGACACCATCAGTGACGCGTTTGAGTCCGCCTGCGGGAGCGACCCTAACGACCCGACGAGCATCCCCGAGCGCATCGACGGGGGGTTCGCCGCCAGCGATGATGATCGCGATACGGTGTTAAACGAGGCACTTCCCGGCGGCGCCTCTGTGGCAGACTGCGACGGCGACGGGTACACGGGCGCGCTGGAAAACGTGATCTTCGCCCCGGCGCTCAACCGTGACCAGGACCCCTGCGGAACGGATTCGTGGCCTCCGGACCTGACGGCCACGGGTCCTCCAGACACGGCGAATAGGGTGAGTCTTCCGGATGTACAGACATACCTTGAACCGGTGCGACGTCTGAACAGCAGCCCTCCCAACCCGAACTTCAATCGGCGTTGGGACCTCGTTCCGGGAGGGCTCGGGGAGCAGATCAACGTCCAGGACATGCAGAACCTGGCGTTCTTGACACCGCCCATGCTGGGCGGGACCACTCGCGCGTTCAACGGGCCGGTGTGCCCCTGGGCGCCGTAAGTACGGCCATCCCTGATCGCGCTGGCTCTCGCCAGCCCCCTTCGACCCCTGGCAGGTTGACAGCCGCCCGCCAGACGGGTTCACTGTCATCTGTCATCTAAGCTCTGTCATCCAGGAGAAACGCCCATGGTCGCCCTGAAAGATACCTACGAAATCGGCGAAATCCCGCCCATCGGCGAGGTGCCGCGGTACATGTACGCGCAGCTCATCCGGCCGGAGCGCTTCGGCGAGCCGGAGACGGCGTTTCAGGTGGAGAAGGTGGAGACGCCTGCCGGCCTGAAGCCCAACGAGGCGCTCGTGCTCGTGATGGCGGCCGGCATCAACTACAACAACGTCTGGGCGGCTCTGGGCGTCCCCGTCAACGTCATCAAGGCGCGCGAGCGGGACGGCGATATGACGGGTTTCCACATCGGCGGCTCCGACGCTTCGGGCATCGTGTACTCGGTGGGTTCGAACGTAAGCAACATCAAGGTGGGTGATCGAGTCGTGATCCACTGCGGGATGTGGGACGAGGACGACGCCTACGTGAAGGCCGGCAACGACCCGATGTTCTCATCTTCGTTCAAGATCTGGGGCTACGAGTCCAACTGGGGCAGTTTCGCGCAGTTCACGAAGGTGCAGGCCCACCAGTGCTTGCCTAAGGCCGGGCACCTGACGTGGGAAGAGGCCGCTGCGCCAACGCTCGTAGGCGCAACCGCCTATCGCATGCTGCGCGCCTGGCCACCGCACACCGTCGAGAAGGGCGATGTGGTGCTCATCTGGGGCGGCTCCGGCGGCCTGGGCTCGATGGCGATCCAGATCGTGCGCGAGTTTGGCGGGATACCCATCGCCGTCGTCTCCAGTGAGGACAAATTCGATTACTGCCTGAAGCTGGGCGCGAAGGGCTGCATCAACCGTAAGGAGTTCGACCACTGGGGCATGCTCCCGCACTGGACCGACAACGATGCGTTCGGGAAGTGGGCGGCAGGCGCCCGTGCCTTCGGCGCAAAGTTCTGGGAGGCGCTCGGGGAGCGGCGCGCGCCGCGCATCGTTTTCGAGCACCCGGGCGAGGACTCGATCCCAACCTCGATCTTCGTCTGCGACACCGGCGGCATGGTCGTTATCTGCGCCGGCACAAGCGGCTTCAACGCCACCGTCGATCTGCGCTACCTCTGGATGCGCCAGAAGCGCTTGCAGGGTTCGCACTTCGCCAACGACGAACAGGCCGGCGCGTTCAACCAGCTTGTCCTGGACGGCAAGATCGACCCCTGCCTGGGCGAGACCTACACCTTCGACCAGATCGGCCATTGCCATCAGCTCATGCACGGCGGCAAGCAGCCGCTGGGCGTGATGGCGGCTCTGGTGAGCGCGCCGCGGGCGGGGATGAAGGACCTGTAATCGGCTTGTGGCGCACCAACTCGTTGGCTTCGCCAACGAAATCCATGCGGCCATCCGGTCTGCCGCGCAGGGTCGTACTCCTCTACCCGACCGCAAGTTCAGCAAAGACGACGAATACGTCGGCTATGGACTCAAGACCGCCGTCTGGCGCGACACCATGCGACCCTTCCGCCCGCGCATCGTCGCCCTCTCGCACGACGAACGCCTCGACCTGGCCGAGGCCCTTCTTGGCGAGCGCATCGGCGAACTCGGCCACAGCGGCATCTACGTCCTCGCGTTGAGCGTGCGCGAGCTCGGCCCGCCGCACTTCGATCGCCTCGACGACATCGCCGGCGACCTTATCGGCTGGTCTCATGTCGACGGTTTCTGTGGGGGCGTGCTGCAGCCGTTGCTGCTGGCACACCGCGAGGCGACGCTCGCGCTGCTGGCGGACTGGAACACCTCGTCCAATCGCTGGAAGCGCCGCGCCAGCGTCGTCGCTTTCACGCGCAAGATAGGCGAGTCCGGCCGTTTCACCGATGAGGCGTTGCTTGAGTGCGAAAACCTCATCTGGGACGAGGAGGACCTCGTGCAGAAGGGCGTCGGCTGGGCGCTGAAGGACGTCATGCGCGGCGACCGAGAGCAGGTCATCGCGTACGTGAAGGAGCTGCGCCGGCGCGGCGTCTCGTCGACGATCACGCTGTACGCGATTCGGGACCTGAGGGGCGACGAGCGACGCAGCGTGCTGGACGTGCAAGCGGGGCGCTAGGCTAGCGGGCGCGCAGCGTCGCCGTCGTGGTGGTCCAGTTATTCGACATGTGGTTCTCCACGCTCGGAGCGCCGCCATGGATGACGCGCCCCAGGACTGTGAGGGGGTAGGTCCCTTGCGGGAGCAAGCCCGTGCGGCAGAAGAGATACGTCCGCACCTGGAACGTCTCCTTGCCCAGCGCCCGAACGGCCCCCGTGTTCCCGCTGACGGCGGTTACCTCGCAGGCGAAGGGCAACCCCTGGATCTCTACTTCCATTCGGAAGAGGTCCGGATGGCTCTGGAGGTTCTTCACGGTGACATGCGTCCGTAGCACGGCCGTGCCGTCTCCAGAAATGGTCACGCCCTGCGCATTCAAGCTCACGACCTCGAGGTCGTGAATCGGGGTTGGGTCGCAGACATCGCCCTTACCGTCAACATCGGAGTCCGTCTGATCCGTATTGGGAACGCTTACGCAGTTGTCGAAGCGGTCAGGCGCGAAGTCGCTGTCGGCGTCAGGGTAGGGGAGTTCGATGGCACCGCCGTTCGGGACGCAGTCTGTGAACTCGCGAGAGGTTGCCATGATCATCGCGATGTCGAAAGCGCTATCACCGCCGAGCATGTCCATCGGTATAAAGACGGTAAATGCCGTGTCATCAAAGTCAACTTCAACGACACGCGAAAAGTCGAGATCGAATAAGTAGAGCCGCGCGAAGCCTCCGGACAGGCTGTTCAGGTTTAACCTGGCTTCGACCCCAATGCCGACAGGCACCGGGCAATAGTAATCGCCAGGTGAATCTGGCCCGGTGGAGGGGTTTGAGTCTGTATCGAAATCGACGGTCCCGAGCAGTCGTCTGACCGTTGACGCGTCCGCCGGGTCCACGGCGTCGGCGAAGGCCACCTTCAGGCAGAACAAACCGGCGTCGCCCTTCCCGGTCACGCGCGTTACTTCGTGCTTGATCGGACCCTCGCCGTACCCGAAGAAGGAGTCGCTCGGCGGGTCCGTTACCACAAACTGGAAAGTAGGCGAGGCGGGGCAGACGGGACGTGGGACCTCGGCCAAGTTGAGGACAAGGTTGCCACCGTCACCGTAGTCGGCGCCGACCTTGAAGTAGTAGGTGATCCCGGCTTTTAGATTCATGACGAGACGAGACTGGATTCCGCTCGCATTGTCATTACAACTCCTCCGCTCCAGATTGAGCAGGGTAGAACCCGTGTAAGCAGACAGCACGGTGTCGTAGTTGCTGCCAAAGGTGTCCACCTGCACATGCATGTCGGCGGCGGGGGTAAAGCTGTACCAGACTGTGGCGGACTCGTATGTGCAATCCGGCTCGTCTGACTGGCGGGTGGCTGTGGCCGTACTCTGTGTCGCGGTGAACGGGACGCCCGGAATCACCGCGGCGTTCTCGAAGTCATCGTTGGGCGGAGGCGACGCGTCGATAAGGTTAAATACGAGGTTGCCGTAGTCGCCGTAGTACCCACCTACCTGGAAATATATCTGCTCGCCCGCGTGCGCAAGGAATCTGATCTTCCCGTAATAATAAAGTTCATCGTCGCCGTCATATGCGCTGCAGTCGACAAGGGTGAGGTCTGAGAGGGAACTGCCTCGGTAGACAGCGAGCACGCTGCCGAAGAGGCTACCTTTAGTGTCAGCCTGCAGCACTCCGTCGACCGAGGGGGTAAACGTGTACCAGAGCGTGCGGCTGATGCCATAGCAGGGACGGCGCTCGCCGGGCTCCGTGGTCGCAAACTCGTTGCTCAAGGTATCGGTGTAGGGGATCGAGTTAATGGCGGTAGCAGAGGCAAATTCATCGTTTGCTGGTGAAGGGAAACCCTCGACGTTAAACGTCAGCGAGCCGCTCTCGCTACCGAACGCACCAACCTGGAAATAGTATGTTTCACCTGCTTGTGAGAAAAAATTGACCGGGTAATAGCTGCAGTCGATCAGTGCCAGGTCCCCGAGTGAGGTGCCAGAGTATACAACCAGGAGTGAATCGAAGTTGCTGCTTAAGTAGACCTCCAGGGTGCCGTTGACAGTCGGTGTATAGCTATACCAGACAGTACGACCAAGGCTGCCGCATGGTTGCGGCTCGCCCGGCTCCTGCGTCGCCGCCGCCGTGTTGAGGCTGTCACTGTACGGCAGCGACGTAATCACCTTCGCCGAGCTGAAGTTGTCGTTCGCCAGCGGCGGCGGGGGCGTCAGCATAGGTGAGGGCGTTGGTGACGGCGTCCGAGTAGGAGTCGCCGTCGCTGGCAGCGGTGTCGCGGTGGGCGTGGGCGTCGGTGTGGGCGTGATCAGTGCTCCGCACGCCTGCCCCACCGCGATGTTAGCGATTTCGATTATATGGGGAATGTAGAAGTTCCCATCTGCCCCGCCGACGCCAAGGTTTGTCAGGCTGAGCATGTACTGCCCGGACACCATCCCCGCTGAGACCGCCAGCGTCAACCGGGTAAGCACACCGCTCCCTTCCTCGGGTGCGCTCGGGTTGCCCGTGTCGAGCGCCGTGCCCGTCCAGGGACTGCTGCTGTCGGGCGTACCGTCGCTCGCGTTGAACACGCTGCTACCAGAATTGACGTTAAGTAAGAACGAGTGGTCCGGCGTGGCATTTACGGTCACCCCTACCGGAAACTGAAATTCATAAGAGAAGGAGATGATGCCGCCCATGTCGCTCGCGTCCGTCACGCCAAGTGGCGGGTTGTCGACATAGGGCGGCACGTTGGTCACCGTCACGTCAATCGTGCCGCTGCTCCCCTGGTCGATCCGCGTGCACTGGTCCAACGCTCCCAGTGTCGTCGCGCTGTTGCCGGTCGTGTCCATGTCGATCGACATCGCGTCCGGGGTGTTGCCGTCGTCTGTTGCCCGTGCCCCTCCGATGTGGCTCAGCAAGCCGATGAGCGCGAGTAGCGCGAACAGGCCAACGACGCCTGCGACAGTCGTCCGAATATTTGGCATTCTATCCTCCCTAAGTTCTTCCCCTCAGTGGGAGCGCACCACACTCCCTCAACCCGGCTGGCGCGAAGTTTAGCAGCGCGGTGCGCTCATGTCAACACATTATCGCGTGCGAATATTCCTGCTGTATGCCTCTGTGCCGTCTGTGCCTCCGGTCGAGCAAATCCACATTCCCCCAGCGTTTGTCCGCGGCCAACATATGCTATTCTTTGCCCGCAAAGGAGATCACGCATGGACTACCGCTTTTCCGACGAAGAAGAGTCGTTTCGGGCGGAGGTGCGCAGCTTCCTGCGCGCCGAGCTGCCCGAGGACTGGGACTACGATCCGTTCGAGCTGAACGAAGAGCGCTGGCCGTTCGCCCGCGACTTCACACGCAAGCTGGCGGCCAAGGGCTGGCTGGCCCCGGCCTGGCCGGTGGAGTACGGCGGCCAGGGGATGCCCTTCATGCAACAGGTCGTCCTCTCCGAAGAAGTCGCTTACCACCGCGCGCCCAATACCAGCCTCATCGGCGTCACCTACGCCGGTCCCACGATCATCGTCTACGGCAACGACGAGCAGAAGAAGCAGTTCCTGCCCGGTATCACCTCGGGCGAGATCGTCTGGTGCCAGGGCTACTCCGAGCCCAACGCCGGCTCAGACCTCGCCTCGCTCGAGACGCGGGCGGTGAAGGACGGCGACGACTACGTGATCAACGGCACCAAGGTCTGGTCGTCCAACGCGCATAAGGCCAACTGGTGCTTCTTCCTGGCCCGCACGGACACGGAGGCGCCGAAGCACAAGGGCATCAGCTACTTCGTCGTCCCCATGGACACGCCCGGTATCTCCGTGCGGCCCCTCGTCAACATGGCCGACGAGCACGTCTTCAACGAAATCATCTTCGAGAACGTCCGCGTGCCCGTGAAGTACCTTGTGGGCGAAGAGAACCGCGGCTGGTACATCGGCATGACGACGCTGGACTTCGAGCGCTCGAACATCTCCTCGGCCGCGCAGTACCGGCGTACCTTCGAGCAGCTTACGGACTACGTCCGTGAGAGGGGAAATGGGGGAGGGGAAATGGGGAACGGTGGCGCCGTGAACCGGCGGCTCGTCAAAGCCAAGCTCGCCGAGCTGGCGATCGAGAACCAGGTGGGCCGCTACCTTTCGTACCGCGTGGCCGACATGCAGTCGCGCGGGCAGATCCCGAACTACGAGTCGTCGGCGGCGAAGGTATTCCACTCGGAGTACGCGCAGAGGCTTTCGGGCGCGGGGCTGAACATCATGGGGATGTACGGCATCCTGGACGAGGAGTCGAAGCACGCTCGGCTGAGGGGCCGCTTCGCGCGCAACTACGTGACGACGCTCGGCAGTACGATAGCGGCGGGTACGAGCGAGATCCAGCGGGGGATCATCGCGAACCGGGGGTTGGGGCTGAGCCGGGGGTAGGGGGCAGCTAAATTGACAGACATTCTTCTTTAGGGAGGACGAGATATGCGTTGGGTGCGAACCTTCATTCTAGGCGCTGGCTTGGTCGCTCTCGGTCTAACCCAAAATGAAACCGCATCCGTTGCGGGGTCTCCCGACTTCGGTGATGGGTCAGATGGGCCGAAAACTTACTCCCTTAGCGAGACGGATGACCCAATCGATTCATCTGCCTCAGGCACAGCCGGGACTACGAGTCTGTCGGCGATGAATGCGCTGTTTGGCCCTGGTCAGAGGATTCTCATTCATCAGATGCGAGGTGCCGGGGCAGGAAACTGGGAGATCAACCAGGTCCTCGGCTACTCATCGGGCACGCGGACGGCGATGGCCATCCAAATATTAGCGACCTCGACGATGACAACGATGGATATCCCGGTGCAACCGAAGCGCACGTTTTTGGAGGGGCTGCCAACGCCGATCTCGACGCCTGCGGTACCACCGCGTGGCCCGCGGACCTCTCAGATGCCACGCAACCGCCAGACAGCTTCAACAAGGTGAACGTCCAAGACCTGATGTTGTTCTCACTACCTGTTCGTCGGATCGGAACAAGCCCAGGTAATCCGGACTTCAGCCCCCGATTCGACCTCGTGCCGGGCCCGGGCGGGCCCTTCGCCCAGCACGTAAACGTGGCCGATCTTCAGAACCTGGCCTTCCTGGCCCCGCCGATGTTCGGAGGCGCGACGCGGGCGATGAACGGGCCGGTGTGCCCGTGGCCGCCGTAGGCTGTCCGCGCCTCCCGCCCACCCTATCTTTACCCTCTCTTAACCGGCGGGCGGTCTTGCTTCACGCGCCTGTTCACCCGGCCGTGTGACACTGGAGTCCGGGGACAGCGATGAGACAGCGGCGCCCTGCCGGGACGACGCCGGACCTGCGGCAGCCATGACGAGTCAAAGGGGAGGGTTACCACCAATCGTGCCGAGAGATCATCTCGCACAACGAACATCACGCCGCCGGCGACTGTTCCCGATCCTGCGCTTCATCGCCGCGGCCGCGTTCCTCGTCGCCCTTCCTTTCCTTCTTGCGCGCACGGGCGAAAACGGCGGCCTGGCCGCCGGCACGGAAGGCGTGACGACAACCACGACAGGCGCATTCTGGACCGCGAGCGGCCCGGGCGCGGCGGGAGACCGCACCACCGGAACGCTCGAGGTCAGCAACGGGGGCCCGCTGCCCTTTCGCTACGAACTCCTCGGCGAGAGCAACAGCTCGCTCGCGGGCGCCATGGGCCTGCGCATCGCCCTGCGCGGAGGCGCTGACTGCGACTTCCCTTACCACAACCCCGGCGGCCAGCCCGCAGATCTCGCCGATGACGTCCAGCTCTTTGCCGGCACGCTGTCCCAGGCGCGCCTTCTCGGCGCAGGGGCGCAGTCCGGCGATCGCACCCTGCTCCCGGGCGCTGGCGAGACCCTCTGCTTCGCCGCCGTCCTGCCGCTCACCGCGGGCAACGGCCTCCAGGGCCTGACGAACACCACCAGGGTCGCGGTCTCGCCGGTTACCGACGTTGACGGCGATGGTGTCTCGGATACAGCCGACAACTGCCCTCTCGCGCCCAACCCGGACCAGGCCGACTTAGACGGTGACCTGCGCGGCAACGCCTGCGACCTCGACGACGACAACGACGGGGTCGTGGACATCGCCGAGACGCCCTGCGGCGGCGACCCTCTAAACGCCTCGCTGCGCCCCGAACGCAGCGACCTGGCCGGCGACGACGACGGCGACACGCTGGTCGACGAGGCTTTGCCGGCTATCGCGGCCGCGTACGACTGCGACGGCGACGGCTACACCGGGACGATCGAGGGCTACGTTTTCGGCGGCGCGGGCCCGCGCGACCAGGACCCCTGCGGCGCCGACGGCTGGCCGCTGGAGCTATCGACCGACGCGAACCCGCCGGACAGCGCCAACAGGGTCAACATCCGCGACATCAACACCTTTCTCTTTCCACGGCGCCTCGACGCCAACCCCGGCGACGCCAGCTTCAGCTACCGCCACGACCTCCTGCCCGGCGCCAGTTTCCCGTTCAGCAAGCACATCAACCTCGCCGACCTCCAGAGTCTCGTCTTCAGCCTGCCGCCGATGTTCGGTGGCGCGACGCGGGCGATGAACGGGCCGTTGTGCCCGTGGGCGCCCTAATGCCGCGACATCTTTCGCGAATTACGGTATGATTCCCGGTAAGACTGCTAGAAGCGCGGAGGGGATTCGCGCGAATACCGGGGGTAACGTATATTGCGGCTGCTAATCGGGGCGCTTGCTATCGGCGTCGCCATCGCGATCTCGGGACCGGCGCAGGCGGAAACGGCACCTATCAAGGTCAGTTTTCTCGACTGCACGTTCCACATCGAGATCATCAAGATAAAGAACGAGAGCCCTGTCGCCCAGGACGTCGCCGGCTGGGAGCTGCGTAGCGATCCCGAAAAGAGCGAGAAGCTGGACCTGGCCATCGTAGGCACGATCAAGCCGGGGGAGGAGATTTCGTTCGTCGGCGGGCCCCACGCCGTCCCCGAAGAAGACTTTGGGGTGTTCGTCTTCTCGCTCAAATACACGCTACGCGACTCGGGCTCCCCGCCGGACTACATTCGTCTCGTGGACCCGAGCGGAGACGAGGCGAGCCGCGAGAACTGCCGCGCCGCCACGCCGAAACCGACTGCAAAGCCAACAGCGAAGCCAACGCCAAAACCAACCCCGAAGCCAACCACCGCTAACCCCACACCCGAAGCGACGCCCGACGCGGAGCCGGGCGTTCCTACGGCGTCACCCTCGCCGGCGCCGGGCGCCGGCGATCCCGTGGTGGCCGGCGCGGTCCAGCCACCCGCGCGGCCGGCCGCCGACCCGCCAAGGGCGCTTCCGGACCAGGGCGGCGCACCACCGGGCCTTGGCACGCCCCTCCTTCCGTTTTGGCTGGGCCTGGCCTTGGCGGCGGCAGGGTCGGGACTGTTGATAATCGGGATGCGCAGAACATGACGTGGATATTGGCCACATGGCCATTGACGCGTCTCAGGGAAAGCTGCGACTGTGCGTTCAGGTAAGAGGGGGAAGGCCAACATGCGACATACAGACGGCAGCACTCACCGGAGCACACATGCGCTGGCCGTAGGTAGGGAGAGGGAGCTCTGCCATGGTTAGGACCGGCGTCTTCAGCGCGACGTTCGCCGCCCTCCTGTTCGTTTTCAGCGTCACAGGTAGCTCAATTGCACCGGCACCGCCAGCCGAAGCGTCGGAACAGACCATCACCGTGCACTGGGGCAACTGGACGGTCAACGCCGGGCAGCAGTGGACGCAGACCTTCTTTAACGTGTCACCCAAACCATGCTCAGACTGCTACATAACGAGCGTTCTCCCCGACCTGGAGTACGACACGACAGGACCGGGCGACGGCCCTGGTCCCTGGGCCACCGCCGACTACAGCAACGGCGCGATGCTGCACCACATGGTCCTGGGGAACGGCGGCCGGCAGGACCCCACATGCGGTCCCAATGGCGCGGGGCTTCTGGGTGATCGCTTCTATGCCTCGGGCAACGAACGCGGGCATTTGACGCTCCCCGCGGGTTACGGCTACTACCTTCAGCCAGGCGGGGCCTGGTTCATGAACCTGAACGTCATGATCCACAATCTGAGCATCGTCACAAACAAGACGTTCAGGCTGGCGATGACGTTCACCTACCACCCGGCTGCCGACAACCTGAAGTCGCTGACCAGCCTCTGGCTGGATGAGAACAACTGCCTGACGTCCGAATATCCCGTCTGCGAAGAGGTGGGCGCCGGCTGCTACGACGACGCCCACTGGGACTGGACACCCGGCAGCGTAGCCGGGCAAACGTACGATGATGTTGAGGGCAAGGTGCTCCTCATCGGGGGCCACGTCCACGACCTCGGGATCAGCGTCGCCGCCGAGAAGCTGCAGACCGGCGAGTGGGTCTGCGCGGCCGTCGGAGCCTATGCCCAGGGCTCCGTCTTCGACCCGCCCGCCGCCGCCTCGCCACCGCGCCCCGACAACGGCGGGCATCCCGCGGACGCGATCGCGAACAACCCCGGCGACCCGGACTACAACGGCCATATTGAATCGATGACCGGCTGCGCAAATCCCGGCACAATCATTGCTCCAGGCACCACGATCCGGCTGCATACGCAGTACAACCCTTCTACCTCCAGTTGCGACGGCGACCCTGCCGACGGCTGCCTCGACGATGTCATGGGGATCATGGGCGCCTGGATCTATGACAACTGTGCCGGCCTCTCCAACCCGCAGCAGGCAGACGTAGACAACGACGACCTGGGCGACCTCTGTGACCCGGACGTTGACGGCGACTCGATTCTCAACGGCAACGAAGCCCCAGATGCCGACGCCGACGGCGACGGTCTGAAGTCCGAGTTGGAGACGGCTTGCGGTTCGAACCACCTGCACAGCGTAAGTACCCCCGAGCGTGTTGACCTTAGCGGCGACGAAGACCTGGACGGGCAGACGAACGAAACGCAAGCCCCCGTCGGCTCCGACTGCGACGGCGACGGCTACACCGGTACCACCGAAAACAGCATCTTCAGCGGGCCGCCGCAGCAGACAGCGCGCGATCAGGACCCCTGCGGCGCCGACGGCTGGCCGCTAGAGCTCTCCAGCATCACCTTTCCCATCAACAGCGCTAACAAGATCAACCTGCCGGACTTGAGCAGCTTTCTTTCACCACGCCGGCTCAACACGAGCCCGGGTGACCTTTACTACAGCGTGCGCCACGACATCGTGCCCGGGCTAACGGTCCCGTTTCCAAAGTACATCAACCTGGCCGACCTGCAGAGCCTGACCTTGAGCCTGCCGCCCATGTTCGGCGGCCAGACGCGGGCGATGAACGGGCCTGTGTGCCCCTGGGCGCCGTAGGGGCCACCAAACCTCAAACGCCAAGCCGTATCCGCACCAAGATTGCCTCGCGCTTCTAACCGGAGGCATGTGCGTCGCGGCCCAATTCGCCGGCAGAATGGGTATTTATACTCATGACAGCCGCTCGCCTGCAGCGTAGCTTCAGTTCAAAGGCCATGCATCGAACTGGAGGTAGATATGCAAACCACGATTCCACCGACTGGTGACCTGGTGGCGCCGCCACCGCAACGAATTTCTCGGCGCGGTCATCTGCCTCGAAAGGGCACGTTCGTCAAGTCACTCATTCTGCTAACGGTCGGCGTGGCGCTGGCGCTAGTTGCGCGGGGCGTTACGCCGGCGGGGGCGCTCGGCACATTCGCGCCGACGGACTCCGTTACGCTCAGCAGTAACAGCACCAGCGCAAACGCGAATATCGATACGGCCTTCACCCTGCCCGGGGCTGACATCGTACCCGGCACAATCGTCAACCTGGCTCCCCAGGCCGCGTGCATTGCGCCCGGCTGCGGGTCGGACCCGCTGCTGGGCCAGGTCGCCGGCGTCTTCACCGCCACGCCGAGATTCGGGATAGCTAACGGGGCCTGCAACTCTCCTGTTTTCGTGAATTACATCCTCTTCAGCGCGACGACCGACAACTCCGCCGCCAACGTCATCAAGCCGACACGACCAGAGGATGCGGCACCATCCGGCCCGGATAATGGTTCGCTGGCTCCCCTGCGTAAGGATGTGAATACCGTCGGCAACGGTAACATCGGGAACTCCGAGAGCGGCAGCGCCGTCTCCCCGGCCAACGGACTGCCAGGACACGTAGACCGCTATCCGTCGTACCTGAATACGCTACTTGACCCGGACGGGCCCGGCGCTGCCCTGCCCGTCGTTCCGCTCGCCCGCTACTCGGGGGGATTCCAGGTCGCCGGCGAAGCCTGGATTATGAACCTTGTGGTCTTCTCCCCCGGCGCGTTGGCGGCCTTCGCGCCGTCGCACCCGCTGTCCGACCTGGCGAGCACGATCTTCGGATACGCCTCGCTGTACGTCTTCCAGGACCCCACAGTCACGAGCGTGCCGGTCCTCGCCCTCGACGTGTGCGGGCCGTGGACCACAAACCAGTCCCTATATGGGATGGCGAAGGAAAACCCCTGCCGCGTCACACCGGCGAGCTGCACGACCGACGCTGCAATAAACAGTCCGACACCGGGCGCTGATACCGCTAACGCACGCTACCGCAATCCTGTAACGGCCGGAACGCACCACTTCGGCATGTTCGCGCAGTCACTACGCGACCTTGACGACGACGGCAATGAGAACGCGCTGGACACGTGCCCCTACGCCGCAAACACAGATGGCGACCCGCGTGCCACGAACGGACCTGACAGCGACATGCTGGACGGCGTTTGCGACCCTAACAACGCCGTCGGAAACGGTAACGAGGACGGCGACGTTGCGGTCAATGGCGCTGCCTGGCCAAACGCCGACGATAATTGCCCGCTGGACCCTAACACCACGAACGCCGAGGCCGAGCTGGCCGAGCCGCCCAACATCCGCCAGCCGCGCGGCGGGCCGCCCAACGACGAGATCGGCGACGCCTGCGACACGGCGGAGTCCAACTGCGCGGACGCGGTTGACAATGATCTCGACCGTCTGATGAACGACGGATGCGCCGCTTCCGGCGCGGCCGAGGACGGCTGTCTGAACGTGGCGGACGACGACGGCGACACCGTCGTCAACGACAGCTGCCCAAGCAGCTCGCGCGTCGCCAACGGCCGCTATTTCACGGTCTTCACGCTTCTGCCCCGCTGCATCGGCGGGACCGACAGCGACGGCGACGGCTGGTGTCTGAGTGGATCGGTTGCCGATCCGAACGACGGCAACGCCACTCGAACACCGGAAGTCTACGGCATCACCCGGCTGTTTCCGGTGGCGCATTCCGGGTCAGGCGCCAACCCGCCGGCCTCGCGGCAACCGCTGCAGGCCTGCAACGACGGCCTGGACAACGACGGCGACGGCCTTATTGACCTGGATGACGGGCTTTCGACCTCCTCTTTGACCAACGATGATTGCCGGCCGCCCTTCACCGTGTTTTTCGGCGCGGACACAGACGGCGACGGCTTCAGCGACGCCGCGGAGATTCACCTGGGCACGGACCCTCTGGGCCGCTGCGAGGTCGGCCTCGCTATCGGCGCAATCGGCTTCACGCCCAGCACGGACTGGCCGGCCGATCTGAGGGGCACCACTTTTATCAACAGCCAGGACCGTGTGAACAACATCGACTCCTATAGCTACGCAGTGCCAACGCCTCGCCTTTGGACAAGCCCCGGCGACGCGGGCTTCGACCGCCGCTGGGACCTCTATCCCGGCACAAGTTTCGGCAAGTGGATCAACATCCTCGACGCCTGGGCCATGCAGAACTCCCAGCCTCCTATGTTCGGCGGGGCTACCCTCGCCTTCGACGGGCCTGTGTGCACAGCGCATGCGACCTACAACGATTGAGGAAGGCGTGATGAGAACACAAGAGAGCAGGTACAAGAACATGCACAAGACAACGATCTCAGGCAAAGCAAGGATAGGAATCCTGGCGGCGCTGGCTGCAGCGGCCACAGCCGTCCTGGCCGTCGGAATGTCCCCGTCGCGTCCGGCGCTGGCCTCGCACAGCGGCGGCATGGACCTCATGGCCATCGACATGCAAGAGAGCGGCAACACAGCGACCGGCATCGGCACGCGTCAGGACTGCGTCAGGATCGACGAAAACAACGTGCAGGATGCCGATGAAGACGCGGTGGACGCCGTGTTCATCGACATCACGGCGACCCAGGTCCCGGCCGCAACCCCGATTGAAGCGTATCAGTCGAGGCTCAACTACGATGATCTGAACCTGAGCGTGATGGACTTCGATAGCTCCATCAGCCTGGTGGGAAGCGTAGGTGCGGGTCAGCCGGCGGCGTTCTACGCAGCAACCCCGGATGGAATCGCGGACAGCGCCTTCTACAGCGGTGTTGTTGACGCCGACAGCGCCCCCTCCGGCAATGGTGTCCTCATTCGGCTAACGCTCGCCACCCTGAACTCCGCCGCGACCGGCGACTACCCGCTGACGCTCAGCGAAGCGGCACACGTAGACCCGGCGGGCGGCATCTACGTTCCGGACGCGCTTCTCGGGGCCACGCTGGCCGTCAACCAGGCGTGCGCGGGGGGGTCGACGGCGGACCTGGTGGTTACGAGCGTCACGGCGAGCGCGCCGTCCCTCGTAAACACGAACGCCGCCTTCAGCGTGTCGGTGAACGTTTCCGTGCGCAACACCGGGCCCACCGGCCCCGTAAATGCCGACACTCAGGTTGGGCTAGCGCTCCCGCCCGATTGCAGCACGGGTACCAACCCCGTGACGGTGCAAAACAGCTCTCTCGCGACAGGCGTAACGACGAACCTCCCCACCCAGACCTTCTCCGTTAGCTGCACGAACGCAGGGTTCCACAGTTTCGTCGGCGACGCCCTGGCGATATTGGATCAGGCCGGCGTAACTGATCCAAACTCCGGAAACAACTCCCTACCATCCTCCCCCGTCGTGACCTCCGTCTTCGCCGACGCCGACGGTGACGGCATCGAGGACGGCATCGACACCCTGCCATTCACGTATTCGTTCGACGCCTTTGACGAGCTCGGGGCGGTCGACACCACAGGCCACCTCGACACAGCGAACGGCGCCATCGTCTACGGGACCGACGAGGACGACGGAGCGGCTGACCCCAACCTGCGTGGCTTTCGCGTGACAGTCACGGGATCGAGCGGCGGTCCGGCGGCGGGCAGCGTGTGCGGTTACACCGGGACCCAGCCCAGGCCGTCCAGCGTCGTCTACACCTGCGGCAGCCTCACAGTCGCCGTCCAGTCCGGCTCGGCGATCATAGGTGTGGATACGATGAACGCCGCGATCCCCGATGACACGACGGTTACGTTCAAGGAGACCAGCCCGGACGTCTTCGAGGTCACCAACCAGGCCGGCAGCGCCGGTTCTGTAGTCGTTGGCAACGTCACCGTAACCCCCGGCAACATCGCCAGCGTCACCGATCTGGACGGCGACGGCCAGGCCAACCAGGCCGACGCGGACGACGACGGCGACCTCGTCAGCGACATCGCGGAGAGCAGCCCCTGTGATGGTGACCCTCTGAACAAGACCATTCGTCCGGAGCGCATAGACGGCATCTTCGATAACGTCGATGACGATGGCGACACGGAGGTCGACGAGGCGCTCCCGCCGGGCAGCGACACGTACGATTGCGACGGGGACGGCTACACCGGCAACGCCGAGAGTAGCATCTTCAGTGGCCCGCCACAGCAGACGCAGCGCGACCAGGACCCCTGCGGCGCCGACGGCTGGCCGCTGGAGCTCTCCAGCATCGGCTTCCCCATCAACAGCGCCAATAGGATCAACGCACCGGACATACAGACCTTTCTATCGCCGCGCCGATACGACACCAGCCCCGGCGATGGCAACTACAACGTACGATGGGACATAGTACCGGGCCCGAACCTTCCCATATTCCCCAAGCACATCAACCTGGTCGACCTCCAGAGCCTCGTCTTCAACCTACCGCCCATGTTCGGCGGCGCAACGAGGGCGATGAACGGCCCGGTGTGCCCCTGGGCGCCGTAGGAGTGAACGGCACGAGTGCGCCTACTGGAAAGGGGGGCGACCGCAAATGGTCGCCCCCCTCGCAATTGTGCGGGGGCGGGAAGACTGACCGGCGTGCTCTGGGCCGTCCGCAATCAGCGACCAGAATTCAGTGCCTTCCCGATCAACACTGATCTAAATCTGGCGTTAGACCGTACAAACCGTTGATAACGGCGTCGTTCAGGCGTATACTCTTGCCCACAGCGAGGGGTCATTAGTCCAGGGGGTGCCCAATGCGCAAGGCTCGTTTCCTCATCATCGCCCTTCTCGTCCTGGGTGCCGTGCAGTTCTTGCAGTCCGGCCATGCGGCCGACGCTTCGGTGCACGTCATGCGCATCTGGGAGGTCGGCGGGGGCGCCTTCGGTAATGACAACATTCAGTGGGTCGAGCTACGCATGCCCAGCCCCAGTCAGAATTTCACCAACGGCAGTGTGATGTGCTTCTACAACTCCGCCGGCCAGGCGAGGGTGCGTGTGGCGTTCACCGTGAACGTCGGCCAGGGCCCGGACAACGCCTCGATTCTCATTGGCACCAACGAGTTCGATAGCGCCTGGGCCGCCGGCAGCCCTGATTTCGTCATCGGGGGCGCGGGGAACACGGTTACGGCGCTCAACGGTGAACCCGACCCGAACCATCCCGTTCAATACCCGGGAGGTAAGGTCAGCTTCGGGGCTCATGACGCAAGTTGCACACCGCTCGCCTTTCCATATGACTCGTTGGCTTACGGCGTGACCGGGCCGGCTGCCGACTCCTGCTGCAACAACGGTGGCGCGGGAGGCAGGTTCACTTCGGACTTGCCCACGACCGGGACCCAGGGCATCATCCTGACAGGCGAGTTCTGCCATCCCTCCGCGTTCGACGGGTCGACCTGCACAGGTGGGGCCCTACGCAACAATGCAACCAATTACTCCGTGGGCGACGTAAACACTCAAACCGCCTATAACCCCTGCAAGAACGGCGCGACACCCACGTGCGGGACCCTATCCAACCCCGCCATCACGATTGCGCCCGGCGACGACTACTACGAGACGCTGGCCGGAACGCAGCAGAGCTTCGCCGCCAATCCGATACCGGCTAACTTCTTCGATCCCGGATCTGAACCGTTCACGGGAACTGTCTGCCTCGATGGCGTTCCTATTAACCAGCCAACCTTCGGCACCGCCGACACCATCCTGCGGCGGCTCCAGGTGGGTGATATGCCGCAGGATGTGGTGCCGATCGAGCTCGTCCAGTTGAGCCTTGTGAGCTGCAGTCCGATCACGGTCACCTACACAGGTGGCATACCAGCGCCCCAGACGTGGAACGTGTCGGCGGTGCTGAACCCGGGCCAGCAGAGCCTGGGGAATATGACGATCGATCAGCTTAACGGCAGCGGCGGCACGTTTGACTCGAGTTTCCAGGTGTTTCCCCGCTTCAACTTCACGCGCGTCAGCGACTCCGCGCCGCGCGGGCCCCTGGACTACGTTCCCGACACCTACACAGTCACAGACTCGCCCTGGCGCTTCACGTGTCCCAGCGGCATCCTCACCGGCGCCCTCAACCAGACGAACAACTTCTGCGCCAGCGTCAACGACACGATGCGGGTGCAGACTTCCATGACGGCGACGAACGCAAGCCAAAACGTCACGGCCGCCTGCCCCGATCCGGACAACGACCAGGTGGGCACCTGCGTCGACAATTGCCCAAACAACGCCAACCCGCTTCAGGAGAACAACGACGGCGACGCGCTGGGAGACGTTTGCGACCCTGACGACGACAACGACACGATCCTGGACGCCGCGCCGGACAACTGCCAGTTCGTGGCTAACACAAACCAGGCCAACTTTGACGGCGACTCCATGGGCGACGCCTGCGATCCCGACGACGACAACGACGGCAACCCCGACGCTAGCGACCCGGACGACGACAACGACGGCGTCACAGACACCGCCGAGGCCAACTGCGGCGGGACGACGCCGTCCAGCCTCCGTCCCGAACGGGTCGACGGCATTTTCTTCAACGCTGACGAAGACGGCGACACGCAGGTGGACGAGACGATTACCCCCAACGCCTTCGACTGCGACGGCGACGGCTACACGGGCAACGCCGAAAACAGCATCTTCAGCGGGCCCCCGCAGCAGACCAAGCGCGACCAGGACCCCTGCGGCGCGGATGGCTGGCCCCTGGAGCTGTCTAGCGTCACCTTCCCCATCAACAGCGCTAATAGAATAAACGCGCCGGACATACAGACCTATCTTTCGCCGCGCCGCCTCGACACGAGTCCCGGTGACCCGAACTACAGCGTGCGGTGGGACATCGTTCCCGGCGCCACCTTCCCCTTCGTTAAATTCATCAACCTGGCCGACATGTCGAGCCTCGTCTTCAACCTACCGCCAATGTTCGGCGGCGTCACCCGCGCCATGAATGGGCCATTGTGCCCCTGGGCGCCATAGGCGCGACAGGCGAAACATACGAAATACGAAGGCGGACATGCGAGTGGCTGTGCGCGCTCAGCCCTAGCCTGAGATTCCCGCCTGCGGGGGGTGCCGTGGTGCGCGCGAGATTCGTCCCAACACCAGGTCCGTTCGCGGGGGGCGCTCTCCTGCGCTCGGAGGTGGCTGGCCCTCAGATGTGGGGAGAGCGCTAAATCAGGGCAGGTCCATTATGTTGTGGTGGTAGAACTGCGCTCCGCAGCCGGCGCCCGTCACCACGACGAGATCCGTCGCGCTTGTGAGGTTCTGCTTGGTTGAGGTCGGGTTGTTGAGGCACGTGTCGGTGGCGTGGTAGATGAACTCGGTCCCAAGGCCGGACGGGAACGAGATGGCGTCAAGGCTCGTCGTCTTCAGATAGATCTTCCCACCGGAGCAGCAGGGCGCTGCCAGGAAGACATGTAGCATCCGGTTCGAGGTGTCGATCTCCAGGATCCCGCGCGTGTGGTTGAACGACTTCGTGGCCACCGTGTAGCTCGCCCAGGTGTCATCTTGCTGCAACACGAGCAGGATGTGTAGCGGGTCGTTGCCGCCATCAACCGATGTTTTGATCAAGGCGAACACCTTACCCGCCGGATCGCCCTCCAGCGCCTTCACACTGAAGTGGTCGTCCGCGGACTCCGGGAACTGGAGCGCTGTGCTCACCGCCCAGTCGCCTGCGGAATCGCCGGCGCCGTCGGCGTGCGTGGCGAAGAAGGTTGCCTCCACGGCCGCATTCTGGTTGCCCCACATGATGCCGATCTTGTTCTGGAACGAAATGGCGGTTGAGATGCCGTCGGGCGTGCTCGAGGAATCGATGTTCGTAGCGTTCGCGACCGGCAGCAGGTAAGGGGCGGCCCACGTCAGGTCATCGGTCGTTGTGTGCGCCACGTAGACGCTGCTGCTGCGCGTGTAGGTTATCCAGAGCGTGCCGGTGCTGTCCTTGGCCAGGACGATCGCTTCCATGCCGCCCGACAGGATGGTGACGGGGAAGCCTGCGTCGAGAGCGTAGCTGTCGCTGGCGGCGGTGTAACTGTACCGATAGAGGCTCGGGCTGTTGGCGCTACTGGTGCCGTTGGGGGCGGCGACGACGTACAGCTTGCTCCCGTCCCAGAGCGTGTCAATTTTCGCTTCGTTTCGGGGATCGATCAGTGTGCCGGTGTTGCTCCAGGTCTGGGTGGCCCAGTTCAGTCGATAGATGTAGAACTGCTGGTCAGACGACTGGAAGAGCGCGCCCCACCAGATGCCGTCGTTGAACCAGAGCTTGCTCTGGGGCTTCTCGCCGCTGGGGGCGGCGGCGCCGGCGAACGAGAAGTCGCGAAACGGCCCCGCAGGCGCAGTGGGTGTAGGAGTCGGGGTGAACTGAGGCGTCGGCGTCGCAGTGGCTGTAGCCGTAGGTGTTGGCGTCGGCGTTGGTGTGGGTGTCGGCGTCGGTGTAGGTGTGGGTGTCGGTGTCGGAGTCGGCGTGGGCGTCGGCGTGGGCGTGGGCGTCGGCGTCGGCGTCGGTGTGGGCGTTGCGGTCGGAGTCCCATCGGGCGTGGGCGTCGGGGTTGATGTGGGCTCAGGTGTCGCCGTGGGCGTTTCGGTCGGCGTCGCCGTCGGCGTCTCAGTCGGCGTGGGCGAAGGTGTCTCGGTCGGTGTGGGCGTCGGTGAGTCCGTTGGGGTGGGCGTCGGCGACTCGGTGGGGGTTGGCGTTGGTGACTCGGTAGGGGTCGGCGACGGCGTAGTCAGGGATCCAGAGAGGGCCACATCATCGGCGTAGACAACGTACCGCTGGCCGGCGGTTTCGTGTCCCAGCTGGAACCTGGTGACCGGTTCGCTGCCCAGGGTGGCCAGGAGGGTCTCATAGACCTTCGCGCCGTTGTACCAGGCCTGCACGGTGCTGGCGCCTGTGCCGGCGATGTTGACTCGCAGCTCGAGCCGGTTCCATGTCCCGAGTGGAATCCTCGTTCCCGTCGAGTAGGCGACTCCGCCGTGTTGGACATGCAGCCTGTCGTTGGAGTTCTTGCGGTAGAGGCTGGCCACGGTGGCGCCGTTGCCATCGAGAAATTTGTAGATGGGCACGATGCCGCCTTTCGCGCCCTCAGCTCCGACGTTTATCCTGCCGTCGGCGAGCAGCTCCGTCGCCAGCACATCCTTCCGCACCTGGGCAATGGAGACGTTCGTGTCGGAGGCCAGCCGCGCCGCGTAGACTCCGCTGAACACCGTCTGCTGCTGCACAGCAGCCGTGCCGCTCCCGGCTGTCGTGACGCTCGTCCACTGGGAGAAATCGCCGCTCTCGAACCCGTCCGCGAATGGGAGGCCGGTGTTTGCTGCCGTGCCGAAGACGCCGGCAGCGACAGCTAACACCAACAGCGCCGTTGATGCAGCCGCCGCACAGTAGGCTCTAATCCTAAGTCGACTGTTTATGCGCACGCGGTGATCCCTCCTGGTCAAGTCAGCACGTGCGAAAGTTTATCACTCTTAACTGGCTCCGGCGACTATAGGAATATGAAAGATTATGTAGGAACTTTCTAACTATTCGTCAGATCGCCTCTCCCGCTAAGGGGGCCACGGACAGACCGCACCGTTGAATGCTCTGGTACCACCGCCGAACATCGGTGGGAGCGTATAGATGGCCAAGCGCTGCAGGTCACCGAGGTTGATGTGCTTCGGGAACGGGACGGTCGCGCCTGGAACGAGGTCCCAGCGGATGTCGAAGTCCGTGTCGCCAGGGCTCGTGTTGTACCTGCGAACCGGCAAGATGTAAGACGAGAGGTCCGGCAGCTGTACGCGGTTGAGAGCGAAGGCCGGAAGCGGCCCGTCGACGATATCGGCCGGCCAAGCGGCCGTACCACAGGCGTCCTGGTCGCCTGTAGTCAACCCGCCGAACACGTGGAACTCCTCAGACCCCGTATAGTGGTCGCCGTCGCAGTCGAAGGCGTTGGCGCCCGCCGGCAGCGGCTCATCCACCTGCGTGTCGCCGTCGTCATCCGTATTGTCGAAGGGATCGTCAATGCGCTCCGGACGGCGGCCAGCGTTCTGGCTGCTACCGCCACAGTTCAGCTCATCCAGATCGAACACGCTGTCGTTGTCATCATCGTTGTCACAGGCGTCGCCCTGGGGGTCGCCATCGAAGTTCTCCTGCCCCGAATTGGCGGCGTCGGGACAGTTGTCGAAGGCGTCGAAATCCCCGTCGCCGTCGGGGTCGTCGCAGTGATCGCCTGCCACGGTCAGGGGGTGCACTACGTTCTCCTGGCCGGAGTTCTGCTCGTTAGTGCAATTGTCGCAGGCGTCGCCCTCGCCGTCCGCATCGTAGTCGGCCTGATTCGCGTTCGCCAGCAGGGGGCAGGTGTCATGCGGATCGCCCGTACCGTCGGTGTCTCCGTCCACGGGCGCCTCTTCGCACTCGGGGCGGTTCAGGTCGACCGTTGGCACCGGCAGGGTCGGCGGCGTCGCGAAGGGCGGGTTGGCGAAGTCAAAGAACTCCAGCATCGGGTCCGCGTTTGCCGTCCGGTTCGTCAGCGCAGGCAGTCCGAAGCGCGTCTCGATGAAGCGCAGTATCGACGTGTGGTCGTGGGTGACGTGCGAGACGTAGTGCGCCTTCGCGAAGGGTGACACCACCGCCACCGGCACCCGGAAGCCGTAGCGATCGAACGTCCCGAACGGCTGGTGATTCGCGGTCGGCGGGTGGAGGTCCTGGACGAGGTTGGCGGGGTCCGGATGAGGCAGAGGCGCAGGGGGAGGTGGGACGTGGTCGTAGTAACCTCCGTGCTCATCGTAGGTCAGGAACAGCGCCGACGAGCTCCAGTTCGGACTGGTCATCAGGGCGTCGATAGCGTCGTGCACAAAGTCCTGGCCCACCTGGATATTCGCGACCGGATGCTCATCGCTCTGCACGTTCTTACTGGCGATGAAGAATGGGTCGATAAACGTCACCTGGGGCAGCGTGCCAGCGGCGGCGTCCGCGTAGTACTGGTTGATATTGAGGACGGCCGGCGGCACGTGATTGCGCGCGTAGGCGAATTCGTTGGCGAAGGTCAGAACCGGCTGCGCCCCGTACACCTTCCAGGTGACGCCCGCCTCGTCCAGAGAATTGAATATCGACCGCCCCTTGAAGTCCTGCGGGTCCATCGGCAGGCGGTTGGTCGTCTCCGCGAACTGCTGGTCCGTATCGATGTAAGACCCGCCGGCGAGGAGGTAGAAGCGGTTCGGATACGTCGGTCCGAGCAGCGACTGGAAGTAGCGGTCGCCGATCGCAAACGTCGAATAGAGTTCGTAGTAGTACGGGATCTCGTCCTCAGTGTAGTAGCTCATCGCGCGGCGGCCGGAAGGTTCGATCGCCACCGAGTTCGTCGTGGCGAAGCCGCTGTTCGCGCCGTTGTCCCACTGTTCGTGGCTGGCCGGCCAGCCGTGGGCTACGTCCTCCGAATCGCACAACAGCGTCTGGTGGAACGGCTTCACAGAAGGCCCGCCGCTGGGGTTCGGGCTGGACGCGTTCGCCGGCAGAGGCTCCACGTCCAGAGGAGTTCCTCTTTCGATGTTGTAGTCGTACAGCTTTCCCAGGTAGTGATCGAACGACCGGTTCTCCTGCATCAGCACCACAATGTGATCAATCGACTCCTCAAGCGCCGTGATCGGGCAGGTAGTGTCGATCGCCACCGATGCTCCGCTCGTGACGTCGGGAGAATGGAAGTCGCCGGCCGCGTCGCTGTGGGCGTTATCGCTGAGCGTTAGGTTGTAGACGCCGGGAGCCGACGACGCTTCGCTAACGATAGTCAGGCGGTCGAGGACACCGTTCCCGGCCTCGGGTGTAGTGCCGACCGTGTCGAGGGCCGACGAGGTCCAGGTGTTGTCGGCGTTGTCGTCCGGCGTTTGATCGCCGTTAATCGTAACGCTACCGCCGCTGCGGACCAGTATGTTGATTGCGGGAATATTGGACACCTGCGCCTCCACCGTCAGGTTCGCGGCGGAGTAGGTCAGCGTGTAGGTGTAGGCGGTGATGCCGCCTTCGTCGCTGGCGTCGGCGCCTGCGGGCGGGTTGTCATCGTAGGGATTGATGCCGTTGGCCGTCGTGTCCACCAGCAGGCCGTCGATCACGTCCTCGTTGGCGTCCAGCAGCCCGTTCTCGTTGATTCGCCGGCACGTATCCTGCGAGCCGAGCACCGACGATGTGTTCCCCGACTGCTCCACGTCCACGGCCATCGTCAGCATCCCACCCGTGTGAGACGCCGCGGCAGTGTCCGCGATCAAGAACGCCGCCACGCCCAGAGCAAGCAACCCAAGCCGAAAGTTTCGCATTCCCGTCTCCCTTTTCGCCCCCGCGAAAGCCCTGCTTTATGCGACCCATTATACGCAGACGCATCGGCGCGTCAACGGACGTTTGAGGGCGTGCGCTACCCCTGCTCCACAAACGCCCGGTGCAGGGCCCGTACGGCGTCGTTTACCTGCTTCTCATCGATGAGGCAGGTGATGCGGATTTCGCTCGTTGTGATCAGCTCGATGTTGATGCCGGCCTCGAACAGCGTGCGGAACATCCGCCCCCCCCAACCCCCAAAGGAAAAAATTGAATCTGGGGGACACCCCCAGACCCCCGTCGAAGGGGCTCCGCCCCTCCGTACTCCCTTGCTCCCAGCCACTGGCAATTCCAAACCCGCCGCCTCGCGCCATCGAACCCTCCGACTTCGGACCTAAGTCCCAAGTCCTAAGTCTGAAGTCACCTACCCCTGCTCCACGAAGGCCCGGTGCAGCGCCCGCACCGCGTCATCCACCTGCTTCTCGTCGATGAGGCAGGTGATGCGGATTTCGCTCGTTGTGATCAGCTCGATGTTGATGCCGGCCTCGAACAGCGTGCGGAACATCCGCCCCGCGTAGCCTGACGTCGAGGTCATTCCGGCGCCGACGATGCTGATCTTCGCCAGGTGCGTGTCCGCGAGCACCTCCGGCGCTTCGATCTTGGCGGCCACGGGCCGCACGATCTCCAGTGCGCGGCTGAGGTCCGATCGCGAGACCGTGAACGTGAGGTCGGTCAGGCGCTCGACGCTGGCGTTCTGCACGATCGTGTCGACGCTGATGCCGCCCTCTCCCAGCGGCTCGAAGAGCGTTGCCGCGATCCCGGGCTGGTCGGGGACGCCGCGGATTGTGATCCGCGCGACGTCTGTATCCTGTGCGATCCCCATTACTTTATTGTGCTGCTCCATAAAAGGCCCTCCATGTATCAGCGTCCCGGGCGCCTCGGTAAAACTCGAGGCAACATAGATCGGCATGTTCCGAACGGCTCCCAGCTCCACCGCGCGCGAGTGCATCACCTGCGCGCCGTAGCTCGCCAGCTCCAGCATCTCCTCGTAGCTTATCTCCACACGCTTCTGCGCCTGCGGCACAATGCGCGGGTCGGCGGTGTAGATGCCCTCCACGTCGGTGTAGATCTCCGCCCGAGCTGCGCCCAACGCCGAGGCAAGCGCTACGCAGGTTGTGTCTGAGGCGCCCCGGCCCAGCGTCGTGATGTCCAGCTCCTCCGTGATGCCCTGGAACCCGGCAACGATGACTACGCGGTCCGCCGCCAACTCACGTTCGACGCGCTGTGGGTTCACGCTGAGGATCCGCGCGCGACCGTACCGCCTGTCCGTGCCGATTCCCGCCTGCGCGCCGGAGAGCGCCACCGCCGGCGTCCCCATGTGGTTCAGCGCCATCGAGAGCAGCGTCGAGGAGACGATCTCGCCGGTGGAGAGCAGCAGGTCGAGTTCGCGCGCCTCCGGCTCTTCCGTGATCTGGCGGGCGAGCGCCAGCAGCTCATCGGTCGTGTCGCCCATGGCGGAAACGACCACCAGCAGGCGGTCGCCGGCGCGGACGCGCGAAACGATCCGCTCGGCGACGGCCTTAATGCGGTCGGCGCTGCCGACGGATGTGCCGCCGTACTTCTGCACGAGGAGTGTCAAAGGGAGGACTCCAGGACTTCCGCGCCTCGCTCCGTCGGCCTCGTGATGATCGTCCGGCCCGGCGTCTCGCGCGACTGCGCCGCCTCCGCCATGGCGTCCGCAATAGCGGACTCGTTCGACGTCGCGAGCGCACAGATCGTCGAGCCACCGCCGGAGAGGTAGGCGCAATGGGCCCCGGCCGTCCTGGCCGCGGCGAAGATGTCGAACATCGCCGGAAAGAGCAGCGATCGAGTCGGCTGGTGTAACCGGTCCTGCGTGGCCGCATCTAGCAGGTCCAGCCGCCCGGCCGCCATCGCCGCTACCAGCAGCGCGGTCCGCCCGGCGTTGTGCACCGCGTCGGCGCGCGATAGCTTCGCGGGCAACAGCTTGCGACTCTCGCGAGTGGGCATGCGTAGCTCAGGGACGAATAGCACCGCCCGCAGATCGGGCGCGAGCGGCGCGGACGTGTGCAGGATGCGATCTGCCTCGGACACGCACACCTGGAGCCCGCCGAAAAGAGCCGGCGCGGCGTTGTCGGCATGGCCCTCAATCTTCGCCGCGACTAACAGAAGCTCGTCGGGGCCTAGCTGGCCACCGGCCAGCGCGTTGGCCGCCACCACGCCACCGACGCGCGCGACTGCGCTGGCGCCCAGGCCCCGCGCTATCGGAATGTCGCCCTCGTATCGCGCCGACAGATCACCGTCCTGCGAGAGGCCAAGCGTTTCATACACACGGCGCGCGGCGACCAGCGCCATCTGGGCCATTGGGTCGCGCCTCCGGTCGTCGTCTCCAAGGGCGACGGTAACCGTGGACCACAGGTCGAGCGCGAGGCCAAGGCAATCGAAGCCCGGCCCCAGGTTGGCGCTCGTGGCCGGAACGCGAACGGTTACGGAGTGCGCCATGCCGCTAGTTTACTGACTGCGCCGCACTTAGTGCATGACGACGGGAGTAGAAATCAGGGTTCGGGCAGCGACGGGAGGCGGGCGGCGCCGTAAGCGTAGCGATAGGCGGCGTAGTGCTCAGACACGAGTTCAACGTAGGCGCGGGTCTCGCTGAGATCTATGGTCTCAAGGAAGACGTCGGGGTCGCTGCCGGAGGTTTCTTCCCAGCGCTGCGCGTTTCCGGGGCCGCCGTTGTACGCGGCCAGCGCGGCGTGAAGGCGGCCGTCGAAGAATTTCAGTTGCTCGCCAAGATAATAGGCGCCAAAACGTAGGCTAACGTTGGGACGGAAGAGGTCGCTCTGCCTGAAATCGGCCTCTCCCAGCGCAGCCGCAATGTCGCCCGCTGTGCCCGGGATAACCTGCGTGAGGCCGCTGGCGTCGGCCGGGGATACAGCGCGGGGCTCGTAGTAGCTCTCCTGACGAACGAGCGCCAGGAGAAGGATCGGCGGGAAGCCGTTTTCGTCCGCCTCCCCGGTGGCGAGGTCAAGATACGCCGGTGGATAGGCGAGCGCGAGCAGCGCCGGAGGCGGGTTCGCGTGCGACTGAGCCGATCGCACGGCTGCGCGTGCGGCGAGCTGCGTATGCCCTTCCTCGCTCAGACGTTGCGCCGCGCGGTACAGGAGCCATGGCGACGACGATTGAGCCAGGTCCGTCAGATGCGTGAACTCCGCCTCGGCATCCGCGACTAATCCGGCTCTGGATAGCTCCCGAGCGCGTCGCCAGCCTGTCTCAGCGAAGAAGGCTTCACGCACCGCGACTGGCTCGGCGCCGGCCCAATCGTTCAGCCAGGCCGCGGTGGTGAGGGGTCGCGCCATCTCAAGAGGTGTTGCCCGATCAGATTCCCCACGCGCCCGCAGACCGTAGTAATCCAGCGGCGCCACCTCCGCGGCAATTGCGAATGACTCAACAGCCGCTCTGTCATCGCCCGCTTTTTGGGCGGCCTTACCCGTCCAGAAGTAGGCGCGCGCCTGCGATTCGGGGTCAGAGGCGATGGCCGTGTAGCGCCGCCAGAGCCCCAGGGCCTCCGCGGTCGCTCCCTGCTGGAAGCGCAGGAATCCCGCGCGGAACAGGGCTTCGGGAGCGTTGACCGAATACGGAAAGCGGTCCGCTCCGGCAACAAACGCTTCCGCGGCATCTTCGACTGAACCGAGACGCTCCACCACGGTTGCCCGGTCCCAGAGCGTCTGCGCCAGGAGCGTGTCTTCGCCGCCGCCGGATGCCAACGCTGCATCGTACTCTGCCAACGCTCGCTCGTAGTCTTCCGCTCGCTCGGCGAGGATGCCGAGGTGGTAGTGAACCTCGGCTGCCTCGTCCGGTCCCGCATAGGCCAGGATTGAGGTGAATGCGTCCGCAGCAAGCTCGTTGAGGCGATGCCGGAAGAGGACGAGTGCTCGCTCGCGCACGGTGAGCACTTCCGTGGCGGCGGGGTGTCCAAGCGATTCGAGCGCACGGTCGTGCCAGGGGTAGATCGTAACGAGCCGGCTGATGAAACCCTCGGCGCGAGCCGTTTCACCTACGCCATACGCCAGGTCCGCGGCCAGCCATAACGCCTCACCCTTCAGGTAGTCCGTAGGCGCGAACGTGACCTCGCTCTCGTACAGAGCGATCGCGTTGGTCGAATCGCCCGCATCTTCGAGGTATGCGGCGCGGGCGAACCGGGCGTCTGTGGCCGCTGCCGGAGGAAGCGATTCCCCCAGCGCTTCATCGATCAGCGTCGCCGCCTGGTCGGTGTCGCCACGACGTGAAGCGAGATCGGCCAGGCGCAAACGCGCGTAGGCGGTGGCAGGCCCAGCGCTCTCTACGTAACGCCCGAACGCTTCTTCCGCAGCGGCGTTGTCCCCCCGAGCGAAGCGTGCGGAGCCGAGAAGGAGCAGCGCCAACCGCCTCATTTCGACGCTCTCCGCTTCGGCTAAGCGCTCGGCGGCAGCCTCGGCAGCGGCGTTGTCGCCTCGCTCGTATTGGACCCGTGCCAGCGTCCATAACGCCTCGTCACTTTGATTGCCTTTCGCCTGGGCGATCTGGGTGTATATCTTGATAGCGTCCTCGAACCGGCCCTCGTAGTAGAGACGGTCCGCGTGGTCGAGGTTGGTGGGTGACTCCGACGCTGAGGGAGCCGATGGTTCTGGAGTGGAGGACCCGCTCAGGTCCTGGTTGCCACCCCCACCGCACGCGGAGACGACGAGCGCCAGGGCCAGAATCGTTAGCAATCCGGTACGTGGTGACATATCCTGCCAATTCAGCATCGGGGAGAAGTTAGCACGCCGCAAGTCTGCGGAGGGAAACTTTTGGCACAAGAGTAACGTTGTAGAATGCGGAATGACTCGCGAGCATGCTCGCGAGTCGCCTGATTTATATGCCGGTAGCTTTTATCCCCGCCGTTGCCGATAATGGTTGCCTGACTGCGCCCATACGCTCACTCCGGATAGCTACCAATCTCGCGCCAGAAGGAGACGTTCTTGACCAAAGACATCCCGCCGTTCGAGCGGCCTGAACGGCCTGATCGATCGCGTGACCTGGCCGCGAGTGCCGGCGACCAGGTCGCTCACAGGCGCTACAACCCGTTGCTGATCTTCGGCATCCCTCTTTTCGGGGTGCTTGCGGCCTACCTGGCAGTGGTCGTGGTCACGCTGGTGTTCCCGCTCATCGTCCCCGGCGAGCACGGGCCGCTGGCCAGTATCGTGCCCAAGGAGATTACCGGTACCGACCCTGAGGTCGCGGATATCGACCAGCGCATCAACATTCTCCTCATGGGCCTCGACCTTCGTCGCGACGAACCTGACGACCTGCCGGCGAGAACCGACACCGTCATGATCCTGACGATCGACCCCTACAGCAAAACGGCAGGTGCGTTTTCGATTCCGCGCGATACCTGGCTGGAAATCCCGGACGGACACGGCGGCTACTACAACGACCGCATCAACGTCGCCTACGAGTACGGCCAGTACGACGGGCGCTACAACGGGACCGAATATCAGGGCAAGGGCGACAAGGTTATTGGCGACACGATCATGCATAACTTTGGCATCCCCATAGACCACTATGTGCTCTTGAACTTCAACAACTTCATAGAGATCATCGACGATCTCGGCGGCGTGGACGTCAATGTACCGGAGTACGCCTACGACTCTGCGTATCACGATTGCAACAACTGCGCGTACTTTCCCGTGGAGTTCGTCCCCGGCATCGAACACATGAACGGCGAGCGGGCGCTGGCCTACGCGCGAATCCGCAAGAGCGACAACGACTTCAAGCGCATTGAGCGGCAGCAAACGGTCGTTCGGGCGACGGCGAAACGCGCGACCGATCTGGGAACGCTCCTTCAGTCAAACCCCATCGCGTTGTTCGAGAAATTCAAGAGCGCGATCAAGACGGACATCAGCAACAGCCGGGCACTCGGCCTCGCCAAGGTCCTTCGTGGCGTAGGGATTGACAACGTCCGCATGGTATCGATGGCGCCGCCTGCCGTCTACCCGTGCGGAGCCCCGTGTGGGGGCGCAGCAGTGTTGCTCTGGGATCCGATCAAAGTTGAAGAGCTGAAAGGCCAGGTCTTCAACGACGGCCGGCTGCAGGGTGAGGGAGCCATTGTTGAGGTGCTCAACGGAACAGACACGCCGAAGCTGGCCGAGGATTTCGCATCGTTCCTCAGGAGCCAGGGAATGCCTTCGGAGCAGGTGGCGATCGACGAGCTCCAGGATGGGCCACTGTACGCCAGCACCCTCATTGTGAACTTCGGGGACAAGAGCTATACGACGGAGCAGCTGGCTAAATGGCTTAACTTGCCGCCGAGCAGGGTCAAGACGGGAACCGATCCTGAGGCCCAGGAGTTCACGGGCCGCCAGGGCAATGTGTTAGTTATCCTCGGCGCCGATGCCAGCCTGCCCGAGAGCGACGCTGTGAACCTCAGTCTTCGGGGAACAGCAACGACCGGCGGCTACTAGAACCGCCGGCCGTTCGATTCGCTGCTTTGCTGGCTTAGCCCTGGCCGAACCAGGTGCCCATCTGCATGAGGACGCCCATGTCACCTGTGAAAGTGAATTGGCCGCTCATGAAGGCGGTGGCGCCGTCAAGCTCGCGGCGCATGATCTTTAGCCAAACATCAGACGGGGAGTTGATGGTGACGGTGGGGGCGTCAGCCGTGCCCTCCGACACCTCGCACTTGCCATCGCCGATCTTGGCGCTGTAGTTGCCCGGCTCAGCACCTGTGAAGTTGAACTGGATCGTTGCGTTGGCGCCGCCGGCCTTCTCAGGCTGAAAGGCGCCTGGCATTCCGTCCATCACTTCCTTGATGGAGTTGGGCAGCTCTTGGACCATTGAAATACCTCCTTCTCTTAGCGTTTGCTTATCCAGAGCGAATCCGCGCAATAGAATATCACCAATGTCGAGAGCCGTCCATAGTTATTTCGCGGCAATTCCTATAGCTCGGTCATAGCGTCGGCTTCAAGCTGAATGCTGGGGTAGTCTTTCTCGGGAACTCCGTTCGCAGCAGCGGATGCGACGGCATCGACCGCCGCGTCGACTTCTTCCTCCGTGTTGAAGACGTGCAGCGAGAGCCGCGTACACGCCGCGTCCGGCACCGTTCTCGCCACGACCTGCGAGCGTTCCCAGAGGTAGGCCGTGAGGACCGTCGCAGCGACGTTGGGCAGCGAGAAAGAGACGAGCCCGGATGACACGCGCTCGGCAGCGCCGGCACTCACCAACCGCACACCGGGCACGCCGGCAAGCCGTTCGGTCGCGTAGCGGGCAAGCGAGAGCGCCCGGTCTTCGACTACCTCCAGCCCGATCTGCGAGATGAAGTCGATAGCAGCGTTGAGCCCGGCGAGCAGCGGAACGCTCACAGTCGTGAGCTCGAACTTGTCGATCGTGTCGCCTTTCGATTGGAAGCGGTCTTTGAAGTTGTAGTAGGACGAGACGTGGTGAGAGGCTTTCGCCGAGTCGAGCAGGGGGATGAGTTCGCGGCGCAGGTACAGCGCTCCCGTGCCGGCCGGTCCCAGAAGCCACTTGTGGCCCGGAAAGGCGCAGAAGTCGCATCCGAGCTCCCCGACGTCCAGGGGCAACTGCCCCGCCGACTGCGCCGCGTCGAGCAGTAAATAGCCGCCGCGTGCGTGGGCCAGCTCGGCGAGCTCGCGAATCGGCAGGCGCTGGCCGGTGGCGTATGAGATGTGCGAGACGAATATCAGCTTGAGCGCCGGCGTGAGGGCCTCTTCAAATTTGCCGACGATCTGGGCCGCGGAATCGTCAGGGGACAGACGGACGATCTTGAGGGTGGCGCCCGCACGATCGCGCGTGATGTAGGCGGGAACGATCACCGAGGAGTGCTCGTAGCTGCAGGTGATGATCTCGTCCCCGGGCTGGAAGCGGAGGCCGGCGAGAACGATGTTTATCCCTTCGGTTGTATTCTGCTGGAGCGAGACCTCGTGCGGCGACGCACCTATGAGGCTGGCAATCGCCTGGCGCGCCCGCCGGAAGATGGCCAATCGATACTCGTTCAACGGCGGCGCTGTCGGCGCTTCCGCCTCGGCGGCGAAGGAGTCCTGAACAGCCTGGGTGACAGTACGCGGCGACGGTCCCTGCCAGCCGCTATTCAGATAGAGATACTTCTGGGTAGAGGGAATCTGCGCGCGTATCGCGGCGATATCAACCGATGGCGACGAGCCGGTGTGCCCGCTCATGAGCGGGGTGTCAGGCTACTTCTTGGACTTCGACTTTTTCGCCGACGAGGCGCGTCCGCTCGCCTTCTTCGCGCGCGGCTTGACGGCCTTGCTGGCTCGCGGCGCTACCTCATCGCCCCGTACTTGAAGGGCGGCTACGGCGGCATTGAACTTCAGAAGCAGGCGCGACTTGCGCCTGGCGGCGTTGTTCGGGTGAATCACACCCTTTGCAGCGGCGCGATCCAGCGTGGCGATTGCGGCACGCACGGAGTCCCGAGCCACATTCGGATCACCAGCGGCAATGGCTTCGCCGGCCTTCTTTACGGCAGTCTTCGTGGCGCTTTTGACTACGCGGTTGCGCAGGCGCGCCTGTATCGATTGACGGTGGGCTTTCGCAGCAGATCGGGTAGCCAACTTTCCTCCTCGCCGTTTGCGGCGATAATCATCATATCGACCGGCTCCAGTGTGTGTCCAGTGCTGATTGGCATTAACGGGCGGCCTTGAGGAGGGCTTCGACTCTATCCCAGACTGCGCGGGCGACGGCGTCCTCTATACTGGCGGCATCGATTACGGCGATTCGCTGCGGCTCCTCGCGCGCGATCTGCAGGAAGCCATCGCGAACGCGGCGATGGAAATCCAGCGACTCTTGACCAATCGAGTCGTCAGCCCTCGCCCCCCGGTCATTCGCGCGAGATGTACCGGCTTCGGGCGGCAGGTCGAAAAGGAGGGTGAGGTCGGGCCTCAGCGCCCCCGTCGCCAGGTCGTTGCAGATGTGGACTACGTCCAGGGGAAGCCCACGCCCGTAGCCCTGGTAGGCAATCGTCGAGTCCGCGAACCGGTCACAGATCACGATCTCGTAGCGGGCGAGTGCGGGCTTGATCACTTCTTCCATATGCTGGGCGCGAGCCGCTGAGAAGAATAGAAGCTCCGCGACGGGCGTGATCGACGCAGTGGAGTCAGCGAATGCCGACCAGATGCGTGTACCCAGAGCGGTCCCGGTTGGCTCGCGAGTTAGGCAAACCGTGTATGTGAGGTCGCAGAGGCGGTCCGCAAGGATTCGCGCCTGGGTTGACTTCCCGGCGCCGTCGCCCCCCTCCAACGTGATGAAGATACCGCGGCTCGCGGGAGGCATGCGCCTTACCCCGGCCTCCCCGGGGTCAGGCGGACGAACCGGTGTGGCTCCTTACCCATACTGAGCGAGTCCAGGTTATAGCGCTGGGCGAGCATGTGTTGCAGGCGGCGCACGTACCCGTTTTGGGGATTGAGGTCCACGGGTTTCTCCTGATTGAGCACTTCGGCGATCGCTTCCTCCGCCTCTTGCAGCGCCGTCACGACCGGATCGCCGGCCTTCTCGGCACGCATCGTCAGGAGGGATTGCTCCAGTTGCAGGATCGTGTTGCTCTTTACAACGTAGATGGGGATCCCCCTAGCTTCCGCGTCGTACAGGGTTTGCGGCTTGCGACGGTAGTAAGGCCGAAGCGTTATCACTACGTCGGCGTCGTCAAGATGATCCACGACCTGAGCGGGAAAGTGCGTCTGGCGCAGGGCCTGGGCCAGCCGCTGGCGAGAAACGCCAAACGGGTAGATCCTGCGTTCGCGGCCAGGAGATGGGGACTGTGTCGCGACTTCGGCGCTTCTGTGTCCGTCGGAGCGACTCGCCGTCACGGGTGGAGTCGACTCAAGTAGACGCAGACCGCCCTCCGCGTCGAGCTGGCGCATCTCCGCGGGAATGCCATATCCCTTCAGGATGGCGTCGACGACCTCAGCGACGTCCTTGTGAACAGCCACCTTGTTGAACGATTGGATCTCGACGAGGATGTCGAAAGTCGGCGGAGCGCGCCGCTCGAGGATGGCCTTCTGAGTCCCACGACGACGCGCCTCTTCGTCGCCGAGCGTTACGGACTGTATCCCCCCGACGAGGTCGGATAGCGTTGGGTTCATGATGAGGTTTTCCAGCGTATTGCCATGGGCGGTCGCGATGAGCTGGACGCCACGCTCCGCGATCGTTCGAGCGGCGGCAGCCTCCAGGTCGGTGCCAATCTCGTCGATGATGATCACTTCCGGCATGTGGTTCTCCACGGCCTCGATCATCACGTTGTGCTGCCGCTCCGGCGCGGGCACCTGCATCCGCCGGGCGCTGCCGATCCCAGGGTGCGGGATATCGCCGTCTCCGGCTATCTCGTTGGACGTATCCACGACGACGACCCGGTTGTTGAGGTCATCCGCCAGAAAGCGGGCGACTTCTCGCAGCATTGTCGTCTTGCCGACGCCGGGCCGGCCCAGAAGCAATACACTCTTCCCTTCACGAACCAGGTCTTCGATGATACGGATCGTGCCGAATACGGCGCGGCCCACGCGGCAGGTGAGCCCCACAATGCGGCCCTTGCGGTTACGCATGCAAGAGATGCGATGCAGGGTGCGCTCGATCCCGGCGCGGTTATCGGAGGTGAATTCGCTGACACGGGCGACGACCTGATCGATGTCCTCCTCGGATACTTCGGACTCGCTGAGGATAACTTCGGAATCCGGGTAGCGCGCTTCGGGAAGGCGGCCCAGGTCGAGGACGACTTCCAGGAGCTCGAAGTTGTTAGGCCGCCCACGCACGCTCTGCGCGATTCGTGACGGTAGAACGTCGATCAGCGTGTCGAGGTCATCAGTGATATTGAGCATGTCTTCAGTTATACGGGTACTGCCTCACCGGCGGCTTCCGCCGCTAGCTCTTCGGTTGGTCTGGTTAGGCGTTTGGCCAGGACAGCATGCCGTCCGATGGGCCGGAACCCGTTGCGCTCCAGACACAATGACAGCGCGGCGTTGTCATCGCGCACGAGAGAAAGTACCCGATCGGACCCAGCCAGCTTGCTCTGCGCGGCCTTCACGAGGTCATCCAGGCTAACATCGCCGCCGGAAGCAAGTGCGCTGAAGCGCCCCACCGAGCCGGCCGCTGCCCGCACCCAGGCATTGATGATCCCATCCTGCTCGACAAGCAGGTCCGACGTGCTGGTCCCCCAGCGTTCCTGGGCGGCCTGCCACTCCCTGAAGGTAGCGCCCTCGATGGCGCGAACATTGGCCGGCGCCGCGTGCGTGTAGAGCTGGTAGATCCCGAAGAGATCCCCCTTGCTGCGCGAACGAAGGCGCGGGTCCGCAGGCAAACGCTCCTGCCGTCCCTCCAGGCAGTAGAGCGTCTCATTGGCATACGCAAAGAACCCTGCTTCGCGGGCCGTGGCGACGAGATGGCTCTCCGCGTCCAGCCGCAGGAATACCCTTTCTGCCTTCTGTTTCACCATGCCTGACACCAGGCGGCCAAAGAGCGAGAGTCCCACGCTTCGGTCGTCGTCCGCGTCGATAAGGGCGTCGACTTCCCAGACGGAGTGCTTTGCTCGCCGACGCGCGGAGATCAACCCCCTGATCGCCACGCCTCGGACGCTCACCCAGGTGTGTTTGCCTGTGGCGAACGAGAACCACTGCTCAATGGCAGTCTCCAGTGGCCGAGCTCGCTCATTGAGACCAAGGCTCTCCAGCGGCTTCGCCTGATTCGGGTACACCCGCCCGTCAAACACGAGCGCGACAAGGTCCGTCGGTAGCGGATGGCGCGCGGAGCTCATTTCGGGCTGGAGCCGCCGGCTCTCGATCTGACCATATCCAGAAAGAACGAATGGAAGCGCGTGTCTTCGGTCAACTCCGGGTGGAACGCCGTTGCCATCACGGAACCCTGCCGCACGGCGACCGGGGAGTCTCCGCCTGAAGCTGTGGCAATTACTTCAACTGCGGGTCCGACGGCCGTCACGACGGGAGCACGGATGAAAACGGCATGGAACGGCTCCGCGCCGAGGGAAGGCACGCTGAGATCTGTCTCGAAGCTCTCGACCTGGCGCCCGTAGGCGTTGCGCCTAACCTCGATGTCCAGCGCGTCCAGGGTCGGGAATTCGAGATCGGACGCCTCGCGCGCCAGGACGATCATCCCGGCGCAGGTACCCCAAACCGTGGCGCCCGTCCGAACGAAGGCCGCCAGCGGCTCGTACAACCCGAAGTCCTGCATCAGGCGACAGAAGGTGGTGCTCTCACCTCCGGGCATTATCAGGCCATCCACGCCGCGCAGGTCTTTCGCGGTGCGCACCCGCCGCGTGTCGACGCCGAGGCGGTGGAGCATGGCTTCGTGTTCGCTAAAGTCGCCCTGGAGGGCGAGTACGCCAACGATGGTCACGATTCTATTCTAAATCACTCGGCGGAGAATTTGTGCGCTGACGTACTACGCTACGGGCGAATGCTTGTGGAACCAGCCGCGCCTTACCATCCTCGCTTGGCCAGCCGGTCCGCCTCGCTCATCGCACTCACCGCCGTGCCAGACATCGGCTCGCCTAGGCCGCGCGACACTTCCGCCAGGATCGCCGGGTTGTTGTAGTTAGTGACTGCCTTGACTATGGCGTGTCCCCGGCGCTCAGGGTCGGACGACTTGAACACACCCGAGCCGACGAAGACGCCGTCCGCGCCGAGCTGCATCATCAGCGCGGCGTCTGCCGGCGTGGCGACGCCGCCCGCCGCGAAATTGACGACCGGGAGACGCCCCAGTTCGCGCGTCTCCTTGAGAAGCTCGTAGGGCGCGCCGAGCGCTGTCGCTTCCGCCATCAGTTCGTCGTCAGGCATATTCTGCAGCTTGCGGATGCTGTCCATCACCGTGCGCATGTGGCGGACCGCCTCGACGATGTCGCCGGTGCCCGCTTCGCCCTTCGTGCGGATCATGGCTGCGCCCTCGCCGATGCGGCGGAGCGCTTCACCGAGATCGCGGCAGCCGCAGACGAATGGTACCTTGAAGGCCTGCTTGTCGATGTGGTGATTCTCGTCGGCGGGGGTGAGAACCTCCGACTCGTCGATATAGTCGACGCCGAGCGCCTCCAGCACTTGCGCTTCAACGAAATGGCCGATGCGGGCCTTGGCCATCACCGGGATCGAAACTGCCTCGATAATGCGAACAATTACCTCCGGATCGGACATGCGGGCCACGCCCCCGGCGGAGCGGATGTCTGCGGGGACACGTTCGAGGGCCATGACGGCGCACGCGCCCGCCTCTTCGGCGATGCGGGCGTGCTCGGGCGTGACGACGTCCATAATGACGCCGCCTTTCAGCATTTGCGCGAGACCGCGCTTGACAGTGTCTGTTCCTGTCTCGATTGCCATGCGGGACCTCCTGTGTGTCCAGTATATAGGCGCCGCCGCAGGGCGTGAAGAGCCTGGGCTTGATTCATTTGACAACGCGTGTATAATCGAGCCAGCGCAACTGCGGGTGCGTGGGTCATACGTAGGGGGTTCGGCGAGTGAATAGTCTGCGACCGCTGCTGGGCAGCATTCTATTGGTCAGCGTTATGGCGCTGGCTGCATTCTGCGCGCGACCCCAGGCGGCAGAGGCCGCGCCGCCAAGCTGCGGCGACGTATCCGCCACGGTTGCCGAGGACTCGGCGGCCAACGCGATCGTTCTGCCGGGTTGTACGGATCCAGACCTGTTGCAGGTCGTGACCTGCGCGCTGGACGTCGCGCCGGCGAACGGCTCGGCGACCGTGAACCCGACCTGCCTTGCCGCGACATACACGCCGAACGCGAACTTTTGCGGCAGCAACTCCTTTACGTATATCGGTACGGATAACGGCGGACCTCCGGAGTCGGACCTGGGCACTGTAAGCATCACCGTGACGTGTTCGCCCGACACGCCAACATGCTCCGGCACGTCCGTGACCACCGACGAGGACACGATGAGCGCGGCGTTCTCGCTGAACTGCAGCGACGCCGACGTTGGCGACACGATCACGTGTGCGGTGACGGTGCAGGGGTTGAAAGGGAGCGTGGCCGTTACCAATTGTGGTTCGGCGACGTACGCACCGAACTTGAACGAAAACGGGGCCGACGCGTTTACGTACACGGCGACGGACGGAACGCTGACAAGTCTTCCTGCCACCGGAACCGTGACCATCAACGCCGTGAACGATCCGCCTGTCTGCGCTGATACGTCTGCGACCGTGACCGAAGACTCGGTCACCAACGCGATCGTCTTGCCCGGCTGCACCGATCCGGATATGGGTCAGGTCGTGACCTGCGCCCTCGGAACGCCCCCCACAAACGGCAGCGCGACGGTTGCGACCTGCCTCGCAGGGACCTACACACCGAACGCCAACTTCTGTGGCAGCGATTCGCTCACATACACCGGCACCGACAACGGCACACCGGCGCTGTCGGACCCGGGGACCGTCAGCATCACGGTGACATGCGTGAATGATGCGCCGTCGTGCTCTGGGACCTCTGTGACCGCCGACGAAGACACAACCAGCGCAGCCTTCTCTCTCAACTGTAGCGATGTGGACAGCGGATCGATTACCTGCGTGGTTACGGTGCAGGGGCTAAAGGGGACTGTAACCGTCACTAACTGTGGTTCAGCGACGTACGTTCCGAACTTGAACGAGAACGGAGCAGATGCGTTCACGTACGAGGCGAGCGACGAGACGCTGACAAGTCTCCCCGCCGCAGGCACGGTCACTATCAATCCCGTGAACGACCAGCCGACCTGTCCAGACGCGATCGCGACGGTGCTCGAGGACGCCGTATCCGCCCCGGTTGTTCTACCAGGCTGCACAGACCCTGATGCCGGCCAGGTCGTGACCTGCTCGCTCGACACGGCTCCTGCCAGTGGCAGCGCCACGGTCGCCACCTGCCTGGCAGCGACCTACACACCGACAGCGAACTTCTGCGGCAACGATTCATTCACGTACATCGGCACGGACAACGGCGTGCCGCCGCTACCTGATACCGGCACGGTGAGCGTCACGGTGACCTGCGTGGCGGACGCACCGTCGTGTGCTGGAAGCTCTGTCACCACGAACGAGGACAGCACAAGCGCGTCGTTCTCGCTGAATTGCAGTGACGCTGACGTGGGAGACACTATCACCTGTTCCGTGACCGTACAAGGCCTCAAGGGGACCACGACCGTCGTCAATTGTGGTTCGGCTACTTACGCACCGAACGCGAACCAGAGCGGGGCTGACGCCTTCACGTACACCGCCAGCGACGGGACGCTGACGAGCCTGCCGGCCACGGGAACCGTTACCATCAACCCGCTGCCGGACGCGCCGGTCTGCGGTGGCGCCTCCGCTTCGGTAGTGGAAGACGCGGCGCCGACGCCGATCGTGCTGCCGGGCTGCACCGACGCTGACGCAGGGCAGCTGGTGACCTGCGCCCTTGGTGTGTCTGCGTCTAACGGCTCGGCAACCATCAACGCGACTTGCCTGCTGGCGACGTACACTCCCAATCCGAATTTCTGTGGCAACGATTCGTTTTCCTACATCGGCACGGACACCGACGCGCCCCCGCTTTCCGGGTCCGCCACTGTGACCGTGACGGTAGCCTGCTCGGTAGACCCGCCCATCTGCCTCGGTGCGACAGCAGCGACGACGGAGGATACGCCGAGCGCGCCGTTCTCCCTGAATTGCTCCGACGTGGACAACGAGCCAATCACGTGCACTATCTCGGTGCAAGGTACGAAGGGTATTGTGATCGTCTCCAACTGTTTTGGCACTTACCTCCCCAACTCAAACGAGACCGGCGCCGACGCCTTCACGTACACAGCGAGCGACGGGTCGCTGACCAGCGCTCCGGCGCCCGGGGTGATTACGATCACTTCCGTAGATGACGACGCGCCATCCTGTCCGAACTCGACCGCGACTGTGACGGAGGACGTAGTGTCCGCGCCGATCGTCCTGCCGGGCTGTACTGATCCGGACATCGGCCAGCTAATCACTTGTGCGGACGGCGCTCCTCCGCTCAACGGCACCGCGACGGTCAACCCGACGTGTCTCGCTGCCACCTACACGCCGAACCCAAACTACTGCGGGACTGATTCTTTCACATACGCCGGGACGGATAACGGCGCTCCGCCGCAATCAGATCTGGGCCAAGTTATTGTGACCGTCACGTGCCAGCCCGACGCCCCAACCTGCGCCGGCGTAACGGTAGCAGCGGTTCAAAACGTTGCCACGTCGGCGTTCTCGCTCAACTGTATCGATATTGATGGCGGTCCTCTCACCTGCACTATCACAATACAGGGGGCGCGGGGCACGGTGACTATCACAACTTGCGCCGCGGCGGTGTACACACCGAATATTGGCGAGACCGGTTCCGATAGCTTCACTTACACTGCGTTCGATGGACTGCTGACAAGCGCGCCGGCGACGGGACGCGTGACGATCAACGCTGACGGCGACGGCGACGGCGTGCCGGACGTCACAGACAACTGCCCCACGATTGCCAACCCTGGTCAGCAAAATCTTGACGGCGACCCGTACGGCGATGTCTGTGATCTGGACGATGACGGCGACGGGGTCAGCGATCTGGATGAGGGACCTTGCGGCGGCGACCCACTAAACCCAGCCGTCCGGCCGGAAAGGATAGACCCGCCGTTCGCCGGGCTTGACGACGACGGCGACCTGGAGGTGGATGAGGCACTTCCGTCGGGCAGCGGGAACTTCGACTGCGACGGCGACGACTACTCGGGTACGGAAGAGGCGCACATATTCAGCGCCACCGCAGCACGCGACCAGGACCCGTGCGGGGCGACGGCGTGGCCAGCAGACATCGTGTCCGGCACACCTCTGAACAGCACCAACAGGGTGAACCTTCCCGACCTGTCGATTTATATCATCGACCCAGATTTGCCAGGTGGGGTGCGCCACCTGAACACCAGCCCCACCGAACCTGGATTCGACCTCCGCTACGACCTCGCGCCGGGCACGACCTTCCCATTTACTGAGCACATAAACCTCGGCGACCTACAGCGGATGGCGCTCTACACGTTGCCTTCAATGTTCGGCGGTGTCGCGAGGGCGTTCAATGGGGCCGACTGCCCATGGACGCCTTAAGAGCCCACCAGGGGGCAATCAGGACTCCGCGCGGCAGCCGCGCAGGAAGAGATCTGCAAATGCATCTGCCGCGGCGGCGGCACCGCGGGTGTCTGCGAGCTCTGAGAGTTTACCCGAGCTGAAGATCGCCTGAAAGGCCGCCCCAACGACGGCCATGTCCACATCGCTCCGGAAGAAACCCTCCCGGAGCGCCCGTGCCAACAGGTCTTGCCAGATGGCCCGAAACGGGGTGCGGCCTACTTCGATGTCCATCTCCAAATGTTCGGCCAGTGCGACCTGCCTGAGCGCGCCGTAACGGTGCGTCGCCTCCGCAGACACCCTGAGCATCCCGCGAAAGGCCTGCTCGACGTCACATCCGGTGACAGCCATCTCTACGGACGCGAGGATTTCAGCCCTCGTAAATTCAAGGACGGCGCTAACGAGGCGCTGGCGGTTCTCGAAATGCCTGTAAAGTGTGCCCACGCCCACGCCGGCCCGGTCAGCCACGTCCTTCATTTCCGCGCTGAGGCCTCTCGCGGCAAGCTCCTCACGGGCAGCAAGAAGTATTCGCTGGCGGTTCGCCTGAGCATCCCGGCGCTCGCGAACGCGTGCTGACGTCGCTCCCACGAGATGCAGTATATCAGATTGGGGCTTGACATGAACCGGAATTCCGCTTACGCTTCCCGGCGACGGTTCGACATGGTCGTGTGACTCGCGTCAAGTGCCCAATGGCCAAGATAAGCCGACAATAGAGAGGAAGGGCCTATTGACAACGCAGGGTAGTGCGTTTACGGTGGGTTCAGCGGGGGTCCTATGGGGGAGACGATCTTGGCGGTTGTTCTTCACCCTTGTGTCCCCCGATCAGGGCAAGAACGTCTCTGACGTCTGAATAAGGGGGATAAGATGTCACATCAAAGGTTCGCTGTCGCGGCCATCGTCGCAGCTCTTCTCGCCGTCTTTGTGCTCAACACACCGGATCCCAGTGGGCGCATCGCACAGGCCAGTCATGTTGGCGAGTCCATGTCGATCGACATGGACATCAGCGGGAACACCGCGACGTCGCTGGGATCGCGGCAGGACTGCGCCTCTACAACCCCGGGTGGAAGCGTGCAGATCGACGTGACGATCGAGGGCGTGGCCGCGTACGTGGACAACGCGCCGCTCGGCACGGTCGATTCGAACGACACCGGCGGCATTACCGGCGTCTACTACGAGTTCACTTTCGCAAGCGGCGTTGCTTCAGTCTCGAATGCTCCGATACCGAATCACTCGCTCCTGCTAACAGCGAACGCCGGCAGTTCCATATTCGATCCCAGCGATCCCGTTCCAGACGCCAACAGCCCCTGGATCGCCTCGCCGCTGGATTTCGGCAGCGGCCTGCCGGAATCGGGCAACGGCGTCATCACGCGGCTGACTGTCGCGATTGCGGCAGGCGCCCCCTCAGGTATTTACGCCCTCTCGCTAGGTAGTGCAGCGTATCAAGAGGCCTCCAATGTCTTCTTCGAGCCGAGCACGGTGAACAACGCCGAGGTGAGGGTCGGTCAATCGTGCCCGGGGGGAGCAACGGAGGCGGATATCAAAGCCAGCGCGGTCGCGGTGAATTCGCCAGCGCTTGTAGCGACAGGAACGTACTTCGCAGTCACCGCCAGCGCCACGTTACACAACAACGGAGCGTTCGGGCCTGCGAACACCGACGCGACCTACGTCCTCGCTCTCCCTGCGGATTGCTCGGCGACGACGTCGACTACGCAAACGGTACAGGACGCATCATTGGCCGTGTCCACTGCGACTACCGTTCCCGCATCGCCCTTGTCCTGGTCGGTGACATGCAGCGGGACTGGAAGCCATCTGTTCTCCGTGTTAACGACCGCGACCCTGGACGCAGCGCCGGCGATTGACCCCAACCTGGGAAACAACCAGGCCAGCGGACAGGACACGACCGATGTAACAGGTGAAGCGATGTCGATCGACATGGACCCTAGCGGTAATACGGGCACCACGTTGGGTTCGCGCGACGGATGTGTCTCAACGACAGCGGGAAGCAGCGTCGAGATAGACGTGACCCTGGCAGGAGTGCAACCGTACGTGGACAATCCACCGCTCAATGTGGTGGACGGATCGGACACCGGGGGAGTTCAGTCCTTCGCCTTCGATTTGAACTTCCCGAACGGCGTGGTGTCAGTAGCAAACCCGCCACCTCCAAACTTCTCCTTCATGTTGGTCACCAACGCTGGCAGCAGCATTTACGACGCCGGCGAAAGCGCCCCTGATACCGCCACTCCGTGGAGCGTGGCTGCACTTGACATTGGAGGAACACCACCAGAATCGGGCAGTGGAACCCTGGCACGGTTTACGATCGCGATCGCGCCCGGCGCCCCTGCAGGCGTCTACCCGCTGACGCTGACCAACCATGCCTATGGAGACGCCAGTCAGACCTACCTGATCCCGCCGGTCAACAACGGGCAGGTAGCGGTAGGCACGGCCTGCGCCGGGCCCATCCAGGAGGCGGATGTCAAGGCGACCAACGTCACAGTGGACGCACCCGCAAATTCGTCGCCCGGCGCCTCCTTCAACGTGACGGCAAGCGCAACGGTACACAATAACGGTTCGTTTGGGCCGGCCAACACAGACGTTACGATCGCACTGAGCTTGCCGGTGGACTGCACGACAACGACGGCTACGACGCATAACTTCCCGGACATCCCGCTGGCCGTTTCAATAGCGACGGCGGTACCGGCCGCGCCAATCATATGGTCTGTCTCGTGCAGCGGGGCCGGGAATCACACCTTCGCGGTCAGCGCCACAACTGCTCTGGATGAGTTACTTGCTGTCGATCCGAACCTCTTGAACAACGCGGCCAGTGGTCAGGACGGGACGAGCATTACCTCACAGTCGGACCTCAAGATTTCCACGATAACGATTGTCACGCCGACGTCAGAGACCGTGGGGACGGCGTTTAAGATAGATGCGATCGCGACGATTCATAACAACGGGCCGTTCGCGCCCACCGCCAGCAAGACGACGTTCACGCTCTCGCCGGTCCCCGCCGACTGCTTCCTCTTGCCACCCTTCTACACCAAGGCAGTCAGCGTGTCGCTACCGGCGTCATCTGCGAGCACCGTGTCTGTGTCCAGTACCCAGTGGGGCCCATGGGTAGTCACCTGCGATGGAACAGGCAACCACACGTTTGAGGTCACCGCGACGATAGAGATCGACCAGGTGAGCCTGGCGGATCCCCAGCCCGACAACAACACCGCGGCGACCCAGGCAGTCGTGAACCTGCTCGTCGGTGTTTGCGGGGATGACCCCGCACCGGCTGGAAACGTGCTTCAGAATATGTCGCCGACGCTGATCCTGTTGATTTCCCAGTTGACCGCCGGCGGGAACGCCGTTCCGGCGGGCCAGGAGTTCCAGCTGGACTGCTCGATGAGCATGACCATATCCGACGGTCAAGGCGCGCCGATAGACGACTGTGAGGTCGGACTGCTAGCTGAGCTGGCTTGCTCGATGACGCTGCGCGCGAGAATAGACGAGCCGGGCGGGGCGCCCTTGGCGGTACCGACCACGCGGCTGCTGCCGGTACCGGTGTTCTTCGTCGCGCCGGAGTTCGACTTCGCCGGCGATCTGGAGATACCGAACGGGGTCGATCTCGGCAGCGCCAGCTTCGCGATCAGGACCGACGGCGCTCTGACGCCGCTGGGTACGCCCTGCGTCGTGGATGCAGTCTTTCCCACCACTGTTACCAGGGAGGGCGGGATTCGGGGTAATGTACCGGACTCCAACCTTTCGACCGACCTCAGCAATACCAACGTGTGGCCCAACGACCTGAACGCCGAGGTGAACGAGGTGCTGGGAGCGTTCGAGCTCGTTCCGCCGCCTCCGCCCCCGCTACCGGCCCCGCCTCCCTCGCTCAGCCTGTGGGGACGCGCAGTAGTCGTACTGCACTTCTACGAGACGCAGCTTGAATACAACATCCTGATCTTCAGTGTGGACAATCCGTTGATTAAGGCCGCGACCGGCGCCGATTGGGTTATCGCCGGCTTCCCCGGCGACGCGCTCAACCCGGACCCGGCTGGACCTATTGGCGGCGACCCTGATGCAGACGACCCCATTTCCCAGCCGATCGTGACGTGCGCTCCGAACGACGTGAACATCTCGTTCAACGGCCAGGTTGGAAGCACCGTGTACATTGCTTGCACAATCCCGGCCACGGACCCGCTCGGTTGGGCGCTGATGGATCCGGACGCGCTCAACTGGACGGGAGACGAGGGCCCGCGTTCCGATGTATCGAGCTGTTCTGTAGATACAGATATGGATGGTCTCACGGACGAGGAAGAAGCCTACTACGGGACCGACCCCCTAAACACGGACACGGACGGCGATACGATCCTCGACGGCCCCGACAACTGCAAGCTGATTCCCAATACCAACCAGGCGAACAACGACGGCGACGGCCTGGGCGATATCTGCGACCCGGATGATGACAACGATACTGTGCCAGACGTCGATGACAACTGCCAATACGTGGCCAACCCCGGCCAGGAGGACTTCGACGGCGATGATATCGGAGACGTGTGCGACCCCGATGACGATAACGATGGCGTCAGCGACGTGGACGAGCAGAACTGTGGCAGCGACTCGCTAAACGCCGGGCGTCGCCCGGAGCGCCTCGATCCCCCGTTCGCCGGGACAGACGACGACGGTGACACGACTGTCGACGAGATACAGCCGCCGAGCATCTACGACTGCGATGGGGACGACTACTCAGGCATCGAGGAAGCACACGTGTTCACAGCCCAGGGTGGCCTGGACCAGGACCCCTGCGGGGCGACGGCGTGGCCAGCGGATATCGTGTCCGGCACGGCGCTCAATAGCACCAACAGGGTGAACCTTCCCGACCTGTCGATTTATATCATCGACCCAGCTTTGCCCGGCGGGTTGCGCCACTTTAACACGAGTCCCACCGAACCTGGATTCGACCTCCGTTACGATCTGGCGCCGGGCACGACCTTCCCCTTTACGGAGCACATAAACCTCTCCGACCTGCAGCGCATGGCGCTGTACACGCTGCCATCGATGTTCGGCGGAGTCACCAGGGCGTTCAACGGACCGTTCTGTCCCTGGGCGCCATAGGCTAGACGATATCCCTCCCGCACCCGGGGAACACGCCGGCCCTACCACCGGCGTGTTCTCTTGTCATCGCCCTGCTTCCGTTATGAGATGATTGAAAGGCGATGCGCATCGGGCTCATCTCGGACACGCACATCCCAGCTGCCGCCCCGCAGCTATGGCCACAGGTGTATGAAGCGCTGCGAGGCGTTGACTTGATCATGCACGCAGGGGACCTGATGGTGCCCGAGGTCATCGACTGGCTGGAGGAAGTCGCGCCCGTCATGGTTGTTAGCGGCAACGGCGACTACACGGGCTGGGAACGGAGCATACCTCCGGACGATCCGCGCCTATCGGAGAGCAAAGTGCTGACGGTAGATGGCCTGCGCCTAGGCCTCGTGCACGACTTCCAGCTCCCGGAGGCGCCGCCACTGCGCACGGTCGACGGTCTGATGTCGCACCATTTCGGCGGCCCGGTGCACGTGATCGTGCGTGGAAGCACGCATAAGGCCGAGATCACCACGGTCAAAGGCGTGCTCATAGTGAACCCGGGAAGCCCGGCCTTCCCGAACCACCAGAGCACAAGATTGGGTACCATCGGCTTCCTCGACATCGACGGCGGGCGCGTACATCCGTCGATCCTCCAACTCAAGCCTTGAGCGTGAGGGAACCGCGCGTGCTGGAATTTCGTTACTATGCTATAGGGATCAACCGAATCGGGAGGCGAAACTATGCGCAGGCGAGGCACCCTAACTCTATCGGCGATCAGCGGTCTGGCGGCAGTCCTTCTGTTGGCCGCGTGCGGCGGCGAGAAGAGCCGCGCCGATAATGTGTCGGAAATCCCAGCGTCGTTCACGAGAAATAGAGACGGATCGCTACACAACAACGGACCGTTCGATCCTGCTGCCACCACCGTGCCAAAAGACCAGGCCAACAGTCCGTTGGGTGCGGCCATCGATCGTAAGATCGTGAAGAGCGCGACGATCGAGCTTTCCGTCGAGAACGTGGCCGCATCGGTCACGGAGATCGAGACTATCGCCGAGGTGGCCGGCGGCTTCGTGTCAGGATCCAGCATCTTCGTCGAGGATCGTCCCGCGCCTGAGGTTGGAGACGGCACTCAGCCAGTACGCACTCAGAGCGGCACTATGACTATTCGCGTACCCGCCGACTCATATGCCAGTGTGCTTCAGAAACTTCGGGGCGTGGCCGATGAGGTGGTCTCGGAGAACAGCACGGCGGAAGAGGTGACGGAGGAATATACGGACCTGCAAGCGCGACTGCGTAACTTAAAGGCGACCGAGGTTCAGTACCTTGAGCTGCTGAAACAGGCCAAGGCTATCCCCGATATCATCACAGTCCAGGACAAGCTAAACGAGGTGCGCGGTCAGATAGAGCAGGCCCAGGGGAGAATCAGCGTGCTCACGGATCTATCCGACCTCGCCACGATAACCGTCCAGCTCACGCCCACGGCGCTCGTCCGGACGGACGGCAATCGCAGCTGGGCAACAGCCGCCTGGGAGGAGTCGCTGGCGTTCGCGGAGGGGACCATGGTGGTTGGCGCCACAGTGGCAATTTTCGCGGGGGTTTCGCTACTATGGCTCGTCCCGCTCATGCTGATCATCGCTATCATCTGGCGGTTGTTCGGGCGAAGAGTCGCCTCCAGCCTCCATCGACTGTTGAGCGTGAACTGAGGCAGCGCGCCGTCATCTTGCCCGCCATCATACCCCCGGCTCCTGACCGGTGTTGATTGCGGGAAGACGCCTGCCTATAGTAAGGCATGAATCTGGCAAACGTTTCGAGAACTATCATTGGACTACGACTCTCTGCGAATTCGTGATGTGCTGGTTCCCGTGGACGGATCGGCGTCCAGCACAGACGCGCTGGCGATGGCCTGCTTCCTCGCGAAGAAAAACAAGGGTACAGTCTACGCTGTGTACGTCATAGAGGTGGCCCGCAATCTGGCCCTGGACGCGGATCTGTCGCAGGACGCCGAGCGAGCGGAGGAGATACTCTCGCAGGCAGAACACGTGGCGGGCTCGCTGGACTACAAGGTGTCCGGGGAGATCCTGCAGGCCCGAGACTGGGGGCATGCTGTGGTTGACGAAGCGATAGAAAGAGGTGTGGAAGCGATCGTCATGGGAGCCAGTGATCGACGAGCGCCGGGTGAGGACCAGTTGGGCCGAATGGCGCAATACGTCGTGAATCACGCGCCCTGCCGCGTCGTAATCTGCCGCCCTCCATTCGCGGGCAGTGCGAAATGAAGGTAGTAATCATGGGCTGCGGACGCGTCGGCGCGGCGTTGGCAACGATGCTTGACGACGACGGTCACGAGGTCACAGTGGTCGATGTGAAACCCGATGCCTTCCGGCGGCTGCCTGCGGAATTTGGCGGTACGCGTCATGTCGGGAACGCGATCGACCCGGAGGTGCAGGCCAGAATTGGCGTGGGTGAGTCCGACGCCTTTGTCGCGGTCACTCAGGGTGACAACCGCAACGTGATGGCCACACAGATCGCCAAGCATATCTTCGGCGTACGGCGGTCCATGTGCCGTATCTACGATCCGATCCGAGAGAAGATATATCGCGATCTGGGACTGGAGAGCATCAGCCCCACGCTCGTGGGCGCGCGGCTATTCAAGGAGATGCTGGAGCGCGCACCAGAACAGGCGGAGCCGGAAGCCTAGATGTACGCGATCATCATCGGAGGGGGCAAGGTCGGCTACTATCTCGCCAAGGAACTGCACGGCGAGGGCCATGAGGTGCTGGTGATCGAGCAAGACGGCGCCAAGTGCGAACTCATCGCGGAGGAGCTGGGCGATATCGTGCTCAAGGGCGACGGCTGTGAGGCCGCGACGATGGAAGTCGCGGGGTTTGGCCGCGCGGATATGGTGATCGCCGTGACGGGCGACGACGAGGACAACCTCGTCTCATGCCAGGTCGCCAAAGCCAAATTCAGCGTGCCGAGGACGATCGCGCGCATCAACAATCCCAAGAACGAGGAGATCTTCAAGCGCCTCGGCATCGACACCACTGTCAGCGCAACCGCCGCCATTCTCGCCCAGATCGAGCAAGAGCTGCCCACACATCCGATCATCCCGCTGTTGACGCTCAAGGGCGGCGGGCTGGAGATCGTGGGGGTGAAGGTGCCATCGAACGCGTCAGTCGTCGGCAAGCGCGTTGGCGACCTCCTGCTGCCGCAGCAGTCGCTCATTGCCCTGATCATCAACGTTGACGGATCGCCACGGATACCTTCGGCTGAGACGGTGATTCAGACTGAAGACGAGGTCGTTGCTGTGACGCGGCGCGAAAATGAGGCCACGCTGCGGTCAGTACTAACATCCCGCGCGGACGCCTAGCATCCGGCTATGGCCCGGCGTCTGGCGTACCTGGGACCCCCTGGAACCTTTAGCGAGGAGGCTGCGCTAAAGTACGACCCCGAGGCGGTAGCCAGGCCGCTGGCGACGATCTCAGCGGTCGTGGACGCCGCGGAGTCCGGCGCGGCCGATCTGGCGATCGTGCCCGTCGAGAATAGCCTCGAAGGATCGGTCGGCGAGACGCTCGACGCCCTGGTCCACAGCACGAGGCCGCTTCTGATCCACGACGAGGTCATCGTGCCGATAGAGCACCACCTGCTCGTCCGGCCGGGGACCAAAGAATCGGACGTCAAAATCGTGTTCGCTCATCCCCAGTCCCTGGGCCAATGCCGCAGTTTCGTTGAGAAGCGCTTCCCGAAGGCGGCGGTAGAGGCCGCCCTGTCCAACTCCGCCGCCGTGGAGGAGATGATGGCGCATGATAGTGCCGCAGCCATCGGCACCCGCCGTGCCGCGGAGATATACGGTGCGCAGACGCTGGCGAGCGGCATCCAAGACCGCAGCCCGAACGTGACTCGCTTCGCAGTGCTGGCCCGGGAAGACCACGCTCCGACTGGCGACGATAAGACCTCCTTAGCCTGCGCGTTCGTGGTAGAAGACAGACCCGGACTGCTTGTTGGAGCGCTAAAGGAGTTCTCCGACCGCCGCATCAACTTGTCGAAGATTGAGTCGAGGCCGAGCAAGGAGCGCCTGGGGACATACATTTTCCTGATGGACGTTGATGGCCATCGCAGCCAGGAGCCGCTGGCCGAAGCGCTGGCACACGTGGAGCAGCAATGCTCGTTCTTCCGCGTGCTCGGTTCTTACCCGAAGTACCGTGAGGCGTAATGGCATCTGGGTGACCCATGCCTGAGATACCGGACCTGGAGGGATATCGCGCCTACTTCAACCGGCGCCTGCCTGGTCTCACCGTGGAAAAGGCCGAGGCGTTGATCCCCTGGATGGTGCGTGCCGGCCGGGAGGAGTTCGAAGCGCGCATGGCAGCACAGGTCTTCCGGCCTGTACAGCGACGCGCCAAATACCTGCTCTTTCCCTTTGAGAGCGGCGACCACCTCGTCGTTCATGCCATGCTCACAGGCAGGTTCCAGTATTGCGAACCGAAGCAGAAACGGCGGTCGATGACGGCTTTCCTGCTGAACCTCGATAACGGAATGGACTTCCGCTACTTCGATGATCGCCGGATGGGACGCGTGTATCTGGTGCGAGCGGAGGAGTTCGACGAGAAGGTGCCCCGCTGGGCCGAGATGGGACCCGACGTGCTTGATCCTGAGCTGACCGAGGAGACATTCGTCGAGCGCCTGAAGACGATGCGCGCTCAGATCAAGACGGTCCTCACCACGGAGCGCTGCATCGCCGGCATTGGCAACGCCTACTCCGACGAGATCCTCTGGGAGGCGCGTATCCACCCTTACCGGAAGCGGACAGAGCTATCGGACGATGATCTCGCGGAGGTATTTCGAGCGATCCATCGCGTGATGGCGTGGGCGACCCCGATCGTGGAGTCCCAGATGGAGGAGAAGGGCCTCCCCGCGAATCACTATCGAGAACACCTCCGCGTGCACCACAAGAGTGATCAGGAGTGTCCACGCTGCGGACACCGGATTACGGCGATCACCTCCGGGCAGAGGGAAACGAACTTCTGCCGCGGCTGCCAAGAATAGTCGCCACCGCTACGATCTCCCTCCGTCAGTCGAGCTTCGAGGATATTAGTATAAATTCCGTTAGAATTTCGCGGCCGCGTTATCAACACACGTGCGGCCTTGACCATTTATTAACATGGCGTCAGAATCATTGCTACAATGCCAGTTACCGTGTTATCGCCGGCATACAGTCGCACTAGCCCCGAACGGGGGCAGACTCTCATCCTCTGGGTGCTGGCCTTCAGCGTGATTCTTGTCGTCGCAGCGATCGTTGTCGATGTCGGCCTCTGGGTCAGCGAGCGCTACGGCGCGCAAAACGACGGTGACTTCTCTGCCCTGGCCGGCGCCCAGGCGTACCTTGCCGACATAAACGACACGAGTACGGCGTTCGACGACGCCAAGGTATGGGCGATCGCCAACGGCGTTCTCGATGCTGAGATAGACGCAGCGCCCAGTTCAAACTGCTCTGCCGGCAATAGCTGCATAGACGTGGGCACGTCAAACTGCCGCGGGAACGGCGACACGATGCCATGGGTGGAGGCTCGCATCAGGCATCCGGGCACGGCCCTGTTCTCCTCCATCTTCAGCGTCGTCGATCGCGATATCGGCGCCATCGCCAGGGCCTGCGTCGGCTCCCCTCGCACCCGTTACGACCTCAGCCCGTTCGGTGTGCAAACGGGTTTCGTGCCACCGGTAGGTGATCCGGAGACCGATCTTCAGTGCCAGAACGACACCGACGACGACGCAGACGGTGAAGTGAACGACGGCTGTCCACTTTCAAGCTGTCTGGAGCCGGACCCGGCGGACCCGGCGCGAACGCGTCCCGTCTACGGGAGGGTCTGTATCCTGAAGACCGGCGCCCAGGGAGGCGTGAGCGGCCAGCGCGGCCAGCTAACCATCGGCGACCTAGATTGCCAGCAGACGAGTGCGAGCACCCTGCGCCACGACTTCCACTACGGTGCTCGAGCCGGTTGCACCATGGGCCAGGAAGTGAACACCGGCACAGGCAATATCATTGGCCTTCTTAGCGGACTTAATGACCGGCTCGTGGAGGAGGGGCATTGCGACGACCTGTTCTTCAGCGGGAATGCCGGCTACGATGACTTCGATGAGGTTCTGAGCATCACGGGCGGAAGCTCAGGCCCCATTGTCCCTTCTGCCGACAACATCTTCGCCGAGAACCCTTGCCACATCACGAACGGGGTGGATGGCACGCCTCCGGACTCCTATGACCCGTCGCACGTCCACACCTACCTGCCCCGTGCGGTGCACCTGATATTGATTGACGAGCTTCAGCAGGGCCAGCAGACGGCGACTATCACCGGGTTCGCGGGGTTCTACGTGATCGGCTGCTATAAGGACGCCATCGCCTATCAGAAGAAGTTGGAAATCGAGCAAGACCTCTCGAACATCGGGCCGTATCTCAACCGCTGTGATAGTCCCAACGCCAAGGATGACATCCTCGGCATCTTCGTACAGACGCTGGCGCCGCCCGAGAATGTGGGCAACCCCGATCCGAATCTGCCCCTGTCGATCGTCCTCGTTAAGTAGCGCCAGAGCCGGACAGCTAGGCCGCCGCCGCCTCGAAGCGATAGCCGACACCCCATTCGCTAACGATCAGGCGCGGGTTGTGCGGGTCTTCTTCGATCTTGTTGCGAAGGTAGCGCATGTACATCCGCAGGTAGTTGCGGCAGCCAGCGTACTCGGGCCCCCAGGCCTGCGTGAGCAGTTCGGTGTGGCTGACTGCCTGGCCCGACTTGCGGACGAGGGTGACCAGCAAGCGGAATTCAGTCGGCGTCAGGTCGATTTGGCCGCCGTTGCGGTACGCCCTGTGCTCGTCCAGCCGTAGCTCCACGGGACCAGCCACCAGCGTATCGCCTCTGTATTCGTTCTCGCCAACCCGACGCATCACGGCCCGCAGCCGCGCCGCGAACTCCAGAGTCCGTAGCGGCATCACGAGATACTCGTCCGCGCCCGCTTCCAGGCCACGTACGATATCCCACTCCCGCCCGCTCGCTGAACAGATCACTATCGGCATCTCCGTGGATTGGCGCATCTGCTTGCATATTTCCAGCGACTCGTCCTTGATCTCCTGCAGATGCAGCACGATCACGCGCGGTCGCATCTGGCTTACGGCATCGAGCGTGCGTTCTTCTAACCTGACGCTGTCGACATCGAACCCGGCGTGATCGAGCAATTCCGTGATCTCCGCATCGCCGGCCGGATCCGCGCTCAGAAGCAGCGCCTTGTGCCGCAGGGGAACAATGTCTGCGTTGCCGTTCAGAGAGAGTTGGTCTATCACCATGGCGGGCCTCCTTATTCGCTGGCTTGGCGACCTCCGTCGCGAGTCCTTCTATCGGTACAACGGAGCAGTCAGAAAATTCTTACAAAGCGCCGCCAGGGTGCCATTTCACACGGGCGAGAGAGGGATCCTGAGACTAGCTAAGCGGTTGCGGGAGAGACGTTAGCTCAAGATTCGAATTGCGTCACAGCCAATGAACGGGAGACCGTAGACGGTCCTCCCACTGAGGCAGACGAACGTATCGCTGGCATCGACGCTCGTATCGGAGATGCGGAAGTCCAGCAGGAGGTCGGGGTCGCCGTCGCGGTCGGCATCGTCCAGCTTGTCGCCCGTAGGCGCGGCACCGGCGAGCCGAAGGCTGCCGACGTCAACATCTGCGGCGGCGACGACTTCGTTAGAGAGGAGCTCGATCTTGATGATCTCGTTACTGTTCAGGTTGAGACCCTTGGGAGCGTTGCCCACTCTTATCGATGCCGCAGCCAACAGAAGAGGCGTCGGGGTCGGTGTCGGTACAGGACTAGCCGACGGTGGATTGTCGATTATCGTGGGGGGAGGAATCGGAGTTGGGGTCGGTGTAAATCCCGGTGCGGGCGCCCCCGTAACATCCACGGGCACCTGCGGGGTCGGGGTCGGGGTCGGGGTTGGCGCCTCCAGCGCCCGCGGATCCCTTGCCGGCGCCCTGGGAGTCACACCAACGCCGGCAACCGCCGGTGTCGGTGTGGGCGTGATCGTCGCCGGCTGCGCGGCCGGGGAGGAGTCCGTTGCGGCAGGCGACCTTGACGCAGCGGCGACCGCCGGGCTTCCGGGGCCATCATCACCGCCTGTGGGCACGAGAAGGAGCGTGGCGATGATGGGCACGACAACGACCGCAGCGAGGCCTGAGGCCGCTGCGGCCTGTACGGGCGCGCTCGCCTGGTTCCACCAGCGCGCTCCTCCCTCGAACAAACCGCCCAAAAGCCCAACTGCGGCGCCGCCGGATGCCACCGCCGGTGAGATTCGCATCCAGAGCGCCAGGCGCGCCTCCTCAGGCACAGGCACGAGAGCGAGACCAGCGAATATCTCCGCCGGTGACAGATAGCGCTTGCGGCTGTCCTCGCAGTTAAGGCACTCTGCTGTGTGCCTTGCGATGAGGTCCTTCGTCTCTCGGGTGAACTCACCCGAGAGCTGGCGCGAGAGAATGCTATCCAGCTCTGAACAGTCGCGCCGACCTCGGCGCATGAGCAGGGCCGCAGTTACGGACTGCTCGAGCGAATCCTTCAGCCGAGAGAGCATCGTGTAAAGGTTTCCCTTGGCGACGCCGAGGCTGGCGGCCATTTCGTTGGTGCTCAGGCCGCGGCGCAGGTGCAGGTCCAGAAGTGAGTACTCGCGGGGGCTCAACGCCGCAGCGGAACTCCAGACCAGGTCAACCATCTCCTGGTCCTCAGCCGCGCCCTCGGGGTTCGACATCCTGTCCCCATCGATCTGCACGAGGAGGCGCGAGTCCTCATCCTTGCCCCTGGCGGGCGCGTCTGTAGCCAGCCGCTTCGTGCGCCGCAGCTCGTCTATGGCGCTGTTGCGGGCAATCGTGTAGAGCCAGGCCTTGATGTTCCCGTTGACAGTCCTCTTCTGAAGACTCTCCCAGGCGCTGACAAACGTGTTCTGAACTACATCAAGCGCCAGGTCGCGGTCGCGCACCATCCTCACGCTGAGGTCGTAGATGCTGCGGAAGTGGCGTTGGTACATGTCGCCCAGGGCATCCTTGTCGCCCTGAGATGCGCGCCAGGCCAGATGTTCGTCGGTGACGGCGGTCAGCACGGCCATGCTATACAGTCTTCCTCATCCCTGTTTCTGAATATGACAACGCCGGAAAGCCGTCTGGGGTTTAATCCTCAGACGTCCGACTACCCCCTCCATTGTCCCTTTCGGTTTAGAAATGGTCAAGTTAACGTTCGTACCCCTTGGCCTGTAACGGCCCCCCGTAACTTTCCTTCTAATCAGAAGGATACTCCCAATGGTGAAAAAATTGATGACCGTACAGCAGGCCATGGGCGTATCCCGCGAGCAAGACGAAGAAGGTCTACTCATCCTGCGCGCGCAGCAGTCAGAGCGCGCGGCCTGGGACGAGATATTCCAGCGCAACTACCACCGCGTCTACGCATTCGTCTTCTGCCGCATCGGAGACGCCGCGGCAGCGGAGGATGTAACCGCAGACGTGTTCGTGGAGGCGTGGAGGGGGATCAAGCGCTTCAGTTACCGCGGCGTTCCACTCATCTCCTGGCTCTACCGCATCGCCCACAACCTGCTTGCGGATTTCCTGAGGCGCAGAAACCGCACCCGCACACAGCCCATTGACCGTGAGGCCCAGCTAGCGGACCCGCGCGATGACTCCGAGAGGGTCGCCGTCTGGGATTCGGTCGCGACCGCTTTCAGAAGGCTAACGCTGGAACAGCAGCAGGTCCTGGTCAGCCGATTCATTGAGGGGTTTAGCCTGGCCGAAACGGCCGAGTTGATGGGGAAGAAGGAAAACGCCATCAAGGCTCTTGAGTTCCGCGCCCTGAAGTCCGTTCGCCGGATCCTGGGCGCCGAACAACTGGTGATGGCGTAGCGGAGGTGGCCTGATCATGAGAGACAACGAATTCCGAAACTCACTGGATGAGGGATTGTCGCGTCTGGCGCGCGGAGATTCCGCCGAGGCCGCAGCTGCCGCTCATCCACAGCACGCTGAAGAGCTTGGCTCGTTCTTGCGCGCGGCCTCAAGGCTGCGTGGCCTCAACGCGCCCCGGCCTTCGGCGCAAACAATGACAAGTGCACGCAATAGACTGCTGGAGGCGGTAGCGGCTGGCAGGAGGAAGGAGGCGGTTGTGCACGGTTTATTCAAGCTCAGTCATATGGTGGGCATGGCCATAGCGACTCTGTTCGTGACCTCGATCGGGCTCGTCGCGGCGTCGGGAGCCGGCGTCTTCGAAGACGACGGGGTCTCGTTCAACGCGCGAGTGGTCTCCCTATCGCAGACAATCTTCTACGTAGAGCGTCAGGAGGGTGGTTTCGCCTTCCTGCACATCAACAACGGCACCCGCTTCGAGGACGAGTCAGGTCACGAGATAGACCAGGCGTCCGTGGAGCGTGGCAACCGGATCGCGGTCAGGGCATCCCGGACGGACCGGCCGCACTTCTTCGTCGCGCGTGTGATCCGTGTCGTGGACATGGCAGGCGAGCCGACTCCGCATCCGGAGCCCACGGCTGAGCCTACCCCAAAGCCCACTCACGAGCCGACGCCGAAGCCGACGCACGAGCCGACCCCGAAGCCGACACCTGTGCACGAGCCGACGCCGAAGCCAACGCCGGTCGAGACCCCGAAGCCTGTAGGCTGCGAGTTCTACGGCGGCGTGAAGTCGGTCACGGAAGCTTACATCACCGTGGAGACGGACGCCGGCGTGATCAAAGTCTGGACTAACGCCGAGACCCACTTCCCAAGCGGCCACCCGTTCGTGGGAGTCAAAGTATACGTGTTCGGCACGAAGAACGATGACGGGTCCTGTACCGCCACGAAGGTGATCGTGAAGGTCATCGAGTTTTCGGGAATCTTCAAAGGCTCGACGGAAACCACAATCACAGTATCCGTCGATGGCATCCTCAAGACGATCAAGATCAACGCGCACACGGAGTTCCCGAATGGCTTCCCAGCAGTCGGCAACAACGTTGCCGTGCGCGCCTACCTGCTTGTGGACGGCTCCAAGCTGGCCTCCCACGTGACCGTGAAAGCGCCTCAGCCCATCGTCTTCGAGGGGATCGTCCTGGACAATCTCGAGGGCGAGTGGACGCTGATCGTGAAAAAGGGCGACGTGAACAAGACGGTCTGCTACGAGTTTGCCGAGAACAAGCTCGAGATCCAGGGGATGGGCAACGCCATCATCGGGAAAACCGTTCGCATCCATGTGACGCACGTTGAAGGCGGCACTTACTTCGCGGGGCTGGTGGAAGTCCTGAATTGACGGGTGGAATCGCGAAGCTGCACCAGGAGGGCCCTGCTTCGGCAGGGCCCTCTCCGTTTACGTTGACATTTGCGCGCTGGTACTCGACAGTTGGTGCCGTGGCGGTTGGCGCAATTCTTTGGGACCTCGACGGCGTGATCGTGGACAGCATGGAGTACCACTTCGAGGCCTTCCGCGAGGTGCTCACAGGCCGTAGTGGTGACCTAACCCGCGAGGAGTACTTCGGAGAGCTCATCGGCCTACCCAACGACGCTATTCTCGAGCGACTTCTCGGCCCGCTCGCCCAGGATGAGGTCAGCCACTTGAAATATGCGAAGGAGGAGGCGTACCGCCGCCGCATTGTCCGGAACGTTCGAGCGCTGCCGGGAGCGCTGGAGTTGGTAGCGCGCGCCAGCGAAGCCGGAGTGCGGCAGGCCATCGTGTCATCGACGCCCCGCGAGAACATCGCCCTGATCCTGCGTTCCCTTCAGCTCGCGGATGCGTTCGCCACGTTCGTCGGTGAGGAAGACGTCCTCCGCGGCAAGCCGAACCCTGAAGGGTTCCTGCTGGCCGCCGACCGCGTGAGCATCGCCCCGGAGGCCTGCGTCGTAATCGAGGACGCGCCCGAGGGAATCGCCGCTGGCAAGGCGGCGGGCATGCGCTGCATCGGTGTGACTACGACTCGCCATGCGGATAGGCTAACTCAGGCTGATCTGGTAGTGGACAACCTGGAGGACGCGATCGTTACGGAGTTTCTATTCGGCTGAACCGCGTGCTAGACTCCCCGCATGACCTCGCCCGAGGCACACACACAGCCCGGGGGCTCCCTCCGCGAATTCGCCGGCGACTGGACGCCGATCTTCGCTGACCCGACCCGCAACTACCACTACCTGACGACGATCGTCTCGCACACCGCGCTACAGGACGGCGTGGCGCTTGAGTTGCAGACCGACACCGGCCAGGCTGTGTGCGCCACGATCCGCTTCGTTACCCCTGAGATATTCCGGCTGCGAATGTGGTTGTCCGGCAACGAGGAGCCGCCAACCGACTCCGTCATGCTTATCGAGGGCGCACGGCGCGCCGTGTCCTGCGAGGTCAGAGAGGAAGGGAACCTCCTCGTCCTCTCGACTACGGCGCTCAGGGTGGAACTCGCCTCGGATCCCTGGTCGCTCACTGTGCGGGACACCTCGGGGCGAGCGCTGCTCGAGCAGCTGTGGGAGGACAAGCAGATTCGCAGCGCGATCACGCTTCCAACGGGCTTTTCGGTCGACCAGCGCGGCCGCACGGAGTTTCACGAGGCTTTTTCGCTACGCCATGACGAGCATTTGTACGGGCTGGGGCAACACTACGGCGCATTCGACCGCAAGGGCCAGCGTATCGTGTCCTGGAGCCGGGACCCCGTTGGCTCGGCGACGACGACGGTCTGCTACATCAACATCCCGTTCCTATCCAGCAGCCGCGGCTATGGGCTCTTCTTCCACCACCATTCGAAGATCACTTACGAACTGGGGAACCCGGCGCTACAGACGGGCGCGATCCGCGTGGGCGACCCATATCTCGACTACTTCTTCATCTATGGGCCCTCACCGAAGGAGATCATTGGCCGCTACGGGGAGCTCACGGGAAGACCCGCCGTGCCGCCGCAATGGTCGTTCGGCGTCTGGTGGTCACGCTGCATGTACCAGAACCGAGAACAGGTGGAAGGCATCGTGGAACGGCTGCGGGAGCTGGACATCCCGGGCGATGTGATTCATCTGGACCCGATGTGGCTACGCGAACGCCGCACTAAGGCTCTCGACGGGTGCGATTTCGAGTGGGACGAGGAGGCGTTCCCAGACCCCGAGGGATTCGTCAGGTGGCTGAGTGAGCGGGGCTTCAAGCTCAGCCTCTGGGAGAACCCGTACGTCTACACCGGCACCGAGATGCACCGGGAGGGAGTATCTAAGGGCTACTTCGCGCGCGGCCCGGATGGCGAGCCCGCCAGACCAACGGAGAACCCGCAAGAGACCGCGCTGCCCGACTTCACGAACCCCGAGACCGTGCGCTGGTGGCAGGACAAACACCGGCGCTACCTCCGCCTGGGCGTGGCGGCCTTCAAGCCGGACTACGGCGAGGCCGTGCCGGTGGATGCGCTCTTCTCGGACGGATCAACCGGCGAGCAGCTGCACAACCTCTACCCCCTCCTTTACAACAAGGCTGTCTATGAAGTGATGCAGGAAGAGAACGGCGAGGCAATGTTATTCAGCCGATCGGGTTACGCCGGTTCGCAGCGCTATCCGATCAACTGGACCGGCGACGCACCCTGCACCTGGGGCGGCATGGCGGCGGCCCTGCGCTCGGGCCTGAGCCTCAGCATGTCCGGCATCAGCATGTGGAGCCACGACATCGGCGGCTTCTGGAACCCCCAGCGCAACGAACCTCCTGACCCGACGCTCTACATCCGCTGGGCCCAGTGGGGCCTTCTCTCATCGCACGCCCGTTTCCACGGGATACGCGGCCGCGAGCCCTGGTACTACGGCGACAAAGCCGTCGAGATCGTGCGGGAGTTCGCGAAGCTACGACAACGGCTGCTGCCGTACATCTACTCGCTCGCCCAGGAAGCAGCCGAGACTGGACTACCGGTCGTGCGCCCCCTCGCGCTGGAGTATCCTGGCGACCCTGTCGCCGCTACCGTGGACTACGAATACCTGCTGGGGCAAGGCCTGCTCGTCGTCCCAGTCATGAACCCTGAAGGCCAGGCGCTCGTGTACCTCCCGAAGGGCCGTTGGTTCGACTGGTGGACAGGCGAAGAGCATTCTGGCCCCAAGCACATGCAGCTGGACGTGCCGATTGAGCGCCTCCCGCTGTATGCGACTGACGCGCAGTTGCTATCGCTCAACCGCGCCCGGCAAAGCGCAGTGACCTAAGCGAACCCCAGGTCCATCCCGCTGCTGGGGATGAATTTGCGCCAGCCCGTCTGGCCATCCAGGTAAGCGTAGAACGTGTGGTAGTAGCTGAACGTAGGCCGGAACGCCGCGCGGTTCAGGTGCATGTGCGCCTCCTGCGGCGTCCGCCCAGCCTTGCGGTGGTTGCAGCCCTTGCAGGCAGCCACCACGTTCTCCCACTCATGCCTCCCGCCTCGGTGCCGCGGCAGCACGTGATCCAGGGTCAGGTCTTTCGTCTGCTTGCCGCAGTACTGGCAAGAGAAGTCATCTCGCAGGAACACGTCGCGCCTGGTTAGCCGACCCTGTGGACGTGGACGGCGGATCAGGTAGACCAGGCGAATTACTGAAGGGATTTCGAATTCGTAAGTGGCGCTGTGGAGATAACCTCGGCCGTTTTCGATAATCTCGGCTTTACCGCGGTCAATCAATACGAAAGCCCGCCGAACGTTGCACACGTTCAGCGGTTCGTAGTTCTGATTCAGCACTAGTACCGGTAAAGCTGGCCCCAATTAGAATCACCACCAGCGTCATAGTAGCAGAGGCGTTATAACCCCTGCAATCCTGTGTACTTTGCGGCAGCTCTACGTGTCCTGGCAGCCCCGCTCACTCGCCCGAAAGGCCCGGCGGCGCGAGGAACTGATCGACCCGATCCTTGAACTCGCCCGGCAGGAGCTCCAGCATGAAGGAAACGTCATCGATGAAGTAGGGAGCGAGCTCCGATCCCGCGACCGCGCCGTCAAGCCCCAGCGCGGGATACGCGGCCAGCATGATCAACAGTATCTGGGCGATGAGCAGCCCCTTCAGCAGCCCGAAGAACGCTCCCCCTATATGGTCGGCCCAGCCCAGCATTACCAGCGCCGCGCCCTTCTTCAACACGTAAGCCAGTATCTGGCCCAGCAGATAGACCGAGGCCGAAAGAATGAGAAACCCTGCGGCCGGGGCGGCGTCCTCGTCCACGAAGGTGAGTACCTCCGCCGCGAAGTCGTCGTAGAGGATGCTTGCCACCACTATCCCCGTGATCGCCGCCACAAGCGTTACGACCTCGCGAATGAGTCCCGACGAGTAGGCCGCGAACACAGTACCGCCCACGAGGCCGATAATCGCGAAATCGAGCCAGTTCATCGTGCGGGAACCCCTCCTTGCGCCAAGCGGGTGCGGGCTTTAGGCGATGGCGGTAGGTTACTCGCTCCGCCGGAGGATTACAAGGCGGTGAATTGCAATACAGGCCGCCAGAACGAGCCCGCCGATGTACCAACCCCCAATCACATCGCTGGGCCAGTGGTGGCCGGCGTAGACCCGCTCAATACCAGTGGCGATCACGATGGCCGCGCAGCCTATCTGAACGGCCGCCCGCAGCCGAACTTCTTTCACGTAGACACCGGCGAAGTAGAAGATCAGCCCGTAAAGGACCATCGCTCCTTCAGAGTGACCGCTGGGGAACGAGAGCGAGGACGGCTGGTCTGTGAAGTCCACAAGGACCGCCGAGGGGCGCGGCCGGTCGATTATCTCCTTGAGGACGGAGTTCACTCCCCGGCCCAGCACGCTGAAGAGCAGTAGGACAGCGGTCTCTCTTCCAGCTCTAACGTAGAGAGCGACGGCCACGACGGCGTAAATGACAACCAGAAGCGGCAGGTCAGTAAGGTCTTCAACCCAGTCGAGGAGACGAGCGAACAGGGAGCTGTCTACCTCCTGCAGGCGCTGGGCCAGCGAGACGTCGCCGGGAAACGTGTCCTGCGCCCCGGCGAAAGCCGCCAGGATGGCGAAACCCGCGACGGCCGCGAGCCACACTGAGACGAGGGCACGAAGTGATGGAGTCACCTCATTCATTATCGCGAGATGATTGGATTGGGGAAAACCCGCTAAACGACCCGCGATCCACTACGGCACGGATTTCGTTTTACCCATTAGAAAAACCGGTGCTACAATTTGGGTCTGCCCGACCCCCGAATTAAGGAGCTACACGATCGACGAATCCCGACTCCGCGACCTCCTGGAGGCGCTTGAGCAAGGCGCTGTATCGGTCGACGATGCCCTCTCCCGTCTGCGCGACCTTCCGTACGAGAACATCGGCTTCGCAGAACTCGACCACCATCGCGCGCTGCGCACCGGCTACCCTGAGGTCGTCCTCGGAGACGGCAAGACCGCCGAACAGATCGCGGCCATCGCCGAACGGTTGGCTAGCCACAGCGACCGTCTACTCGTGACCAGAGCGGATGTCGGCGCCTATCAGGCTGTGAAGCAGCGGGTGCCGGACGCCGTCTATCACGCTGCCGCGCGCGCCATCACCCTGGAGCGTGTTAAGCAAGCACGGCATCCGGGCGTCGCCGTCTGCTGCGCCGGCACGTCCGACATTCCCGTCGCAGAAGAGGCCGCCGTCACCGCCGAGCTGATGGGCAGCGCCGTGGAGCGCCATTTCGACGTCGGTGTCGCCGGATTGCACCGGCTCCTCGGCCGAATCGAAAGCCTGCGCTCCTCGCGCGCTCTGGTCGTTGTCGCCGGCATGGAGGGCGCGCTACCCAGCGTCGTGGCGGGACTCGTCTCCGCCCCGGTCATCGCCGTGCCCACGTCTGTCGGATACGGGGCCAGCTTCCGCGGCCTGGCGCCCTTACTGGCGATGCTCAACGCCTGCGCTGCGGGCGTCGCTGTCGTGAACATAGACAACGGCTTCGGCGCGGGCTATCTGGCGGCGGTTATCAACAAACAGTCGTGGGAGACTGCGTCCGAATGAAGCTAGCGTTGTTCGCCCCGCCACTCCTCGCCTCGCTCCTCATCGCCTGCGGCGGAGGCTCAGACACCCCAGACTCGGCAGTCAGCGAGTCATCGGCTCGGCAGGCCCTGCCAGGCATGGTCCTGCAAAGGGTGGATGTGGCGGCGGACCTCGCGAACATCGGCGGTGAGTTCTCCACGAACAAAGAGGCGGCGGCCGGCCTCGGCACCGGTCCGACTGAGGAACAACTCGACGCCTGGGGCCGCGTCCTCGGCTACAGGGGCGACTTCCAGGCACAGGCGGCGGCGGCGAAATCCGCCATCATCGCCGTCACGACCTCCGTCAGTATCTACGCCACAGCGCAGGGCGCGGCAGACTCCATTGAGGACCGCATTAGGCAAGCGCGCGCTGTGGATTGGCAACAGTCCCACTCGGACCTTGAGACCTTCGCGCAGGTTGAGTTGAAGCGCGACGTGCCGGCCGACGACATGCTCTGGCTGCGCTTCACCGGCTTCAAGGAGACGCGTCCCGGAAACCGCGTGATCGTCTCTGACGACCAGATCGTTTTCCGTGTCGGGCAAGTCTGGGGTTTCGTCGGCGCCGTGTCCACTGCTGAGAAGGGTCAGGACGACCGCAACGTCCTGCTGCCACAGATCGAGACGCTCGTGCGCAAGCAGATCACGCACATGCGCGATGCACTCGAGTCCGGCTTGCTGCGCGCTCAATGAGCCGCCTCGCCTACCTTGACTGCTTCTCCGGCGTCAGCGGCGACATGCTGCTCGGTGCGATCCTCGACGCAGGGATACCGCTCGACGATCTCCGCGCCGAACTAGGCAAGCTCCGGCTCAACGGCTATGAGCTATCGTCCCGTCACGTCACTCGCTCCGGCCTCGCCGCGACCCAGGCACTTGTCGCGGTTCACGGCGATCCGGCACCCCGCACCCTGGCCGATGTTCGCGAAGTCATCGAAAGCTCGGACTTGCCGCCCTCAGACCGCGAGCAGGGCGTGGCCGTGTTCCAGCGACTGGCCGAAGCGGAGGCGCGTGTGCACGGGGAAACGGTCGAGACGGTGCACCTGCACGATGTCGGTGCTGTAGACGCCATTGTGGACGTGATGGGAACCGTCGCCGGCCTGCGCCTCCTGGGCGTCGAGCAGCTATACGCAGGGGCCCTGCCGAGCGGCAGTGGCGAAAGCATCGGACCTCACGGCGTCCTGCCGATTCCCGCGCCGGCTACCCTCGAACTGCTGGCCCGCGCGCGGGCTCCCCTGCGGGCCGGCCCCAACCACGGCGGCGAGTTGGTTACCCCGACCGGCGCGGCAATCGTCACAACGTTGGCAACTTTCGGCCGCCCCGACATGACAATCGAACGCGTCGGCTACGGGGCGGGCTCCCGCAAGATTGAGGGACGCCCAAACGTTCTACGGTTGTGGGTGGGCGAAGGGATCCCGGCAGAGACGCAGTCCACCGTGCTCATCGAGACTAACATCGACGATAT
>Ga0247727_10000137_pt1 | contig 162760 bp, 97 predicted proteins | sample WisWelCaveWW1625_FD_202498 | JGI IMG/M metagenome (GOLD analysis project Ga0247727, IMG submission 202498) | Biofilm microbial communities from Wishing Well Cave, Virginia, United States - WW16-25 | ecosystem: Environmental > Aquatic > Deep subsurface > Groundwater > Cave microbial mat... | reverse complement strand
GGTCTGGCCGCTCAGAACGCTCCCGCCCTTGCGCCACACATAGCTGAACGGCCCGCTGCCGGATGGCGTCGTGCCGAACACCGCAGCCGTGCCCGGACAGTTCGTCAGGCTGGTCAACGCCGTCGCGCTCACGTTCGTCAGCACCGTCAGCGTGGCCGCGTTGCTCACGCTCCCACAAGCCCCGCTCACCACCACGCTGTAAACTCCGGCATCTCCCGAAACGACCGAGACCAAACTCAAAGCGCTGTTGGTCTGGCCGCCCAAGATGCTTTCACCCTTGCGCCAGACAAAACTGAACGGCCCACTCCCGGACGGCGTCGTGCTGAAGGTAGCGGTCGTGCCCGGACAGTTCGTCAGGCCGGTCAGCGCCGTCGCGCTCACGTTCGTCAGCACCGTCAGCGTTGCCACGTTGCTCACGCTCCCGCACGCCCCGCTTACCACCACGCTGTAAACTCCTGCATCCGCGGTGGTCACCGATGCGAGGCTCACCGAGTTGTTCGTCTGACCGCTCAAGATGCTCCCGCCTTTGCGCCAGACAAAGCTGAACGGTCCGCTGCCGGATGGCGTTGTGCTGAACGAGGCGGTCGTGCCCTGGCAGTTCGTCAGGCTGGTCAATGCAGTCGCGCTCACGTTCGTCAGCACTGTCAGCGTCGCCGCGTTGCTTACGCTCCCGCACGCGCCGCCCACCACCACGCTGTAAGTCCCGGCGTCCGCGGCGGTCACCGATCCAAGCAGCACGGTGTCGTTCGTCTGCCCTGCCAGAACACCGCCATCCTTGCGCCACACGAAGGTGAACGGACCCGAGCCGGACGGCGTTGTGCTGAATAGCGCGGGTGTGCCAGGACAACTCACCCAGCTGCTCAAAGGTGTCGCGCTAACGTTGGTCAACACCGTCAGGGTTGCCGCGTTGCTCACGCTGCCGCACGCGCCGCTCACCACCACGCTGTAAACTCCGGCACCGGCGGCGGCGACCGCTGCGAGCGTCAAGGTGTCGTTGGTCTGCCCATCCAGGATCGCGCCGCCCTTTCTCCAAACGTAGCTGAACGGCCCGCTGCCGCCCGCCGTTGTGTTAAACTGGGCGCTCGTGCCTGGACAGTTCGTCAGGCTCCTCAGTGCCGAGGCGCTGGTGTTCGTCAGGACTGTGAGCAACGCCGCGTTGCTCACGCTCCCGCACGCCCCACTCACCACCACGCTGTAAAGCCCCGCGTCAGCCGGCAAGACCGAAACCAGGTTCAAGGTGTCATTGGTTTCCCCGATCAAGAGGACCCCTTCGCGCCACCAGGTGTAAAGGAACGGTCCGCTCCCGCTGGCCGTCGTGTCGAACTGCGCGCCGGCGCCGGGGCAGGCAGTCACGTCCGCGAGCACCGTGGCACTTACGTTCGTCAGCACCGTCAGTGTCGCCGCGTTGCTCACGCTCCCGCACGCGCCGCCCACCACCAGGCTGTAAACTCCGGCGTCGGCAGCGGTGACCGCCACAAGGTTCAATGTGTCGTTGGTTTCCCCGCTCAAGACAATGCCGCCCTTGCGCCAGAGGTAACTGAACGGCCCGCTGCCGCCGGCGACCGTGCTGAATTGGGCGCTTGTGCCGGGACAGTTTGTCAGGTTCGCCAGCGCCGTCGCAGTCGTGTTCGTCAACACCGTCAGGAGGGCGCCGTTAGTGAAGCTGGTTGCAGGCCCGGTCACTTCGACGAAATAGATTCCCGCGCTTGCCGCGTTGACGTTGCTGACGACCAAGACGGGATTGGTTTCCGTGGCGAGCAGGCTGCCATCTTTGCGCCAAGCGTAACTGAACGGCCCATCGCCAGCCGGAGTCATGGAGAAAACCGCGTCCCCTCCGGGGCAGAGCGTCGCGTCCTGCATGTCGTTGTCCGTTTCGGTCGCTGTGATTACCTGGTTGGTCAAGCCGGACACCACCACGGCAAACACGGCTGTTCCATTGGTGTTGTCGTTGTTCTCGGCGGCACGGATCACCACGTTCTGAGGCACGCTCCAGTTCGTTGGATCAAAGACCAGGTTTGCCCCGCTGATGACCGACAAGTTGGTGTCACCGGCGGCGAAACTCACGAGCACCGGCACGTCGCCGCCAGGCTGGTTGACCAACCGGATGGAGAAATCGTTGCTGCCGCCCTCGGCCACCAGAAGCGCGTTGGTGGAAAGGATCAAGCCAATGTCGTCGTCCGCCTCACGCACCGTGAGGACCTGGGTCAGGACGCCTGATCCGGACAGCGTGAGTTGCGCCTCCCCATTCGAGGCATCCGCATCCTGCGCCGCCGTGACGAACACTATCTGCGGCGTTTGCCAATTGGTGGCATCGAAGGCCAGCATCGCGCCGCCCACCACGCCCAGATCGGTATCTCCCGACGTGAAAGCCGTCGTCAGTGTGAGCGAGGCGTTCGGCGGGCGATCCAGACGCACCGTAACCGAGTTCGTGCCGCCCTCGAGCACGTCGAGCAGGTTGGTCGAGAGCAGGATCACCGCCGGCGGATTGGTGACCACGATGCGTGAGACGAGCGAGATGCCCGACCCGCCCACCGGCCCGGAAACGCTGATGCCAGAAACGAAGCTGCCCGTGTGGGTGTAAACGTGCGTAAGGTTAGTCGCGAGGCTGTTAGTTGGCGGAGTTCCGTCCCCGAAATACCAGGTGCGATTGGTGATGGTGCCGGTGGACAGATCGGTGAAGGTCACGGCCAACGGAGCGAGGCCGCTGGTGGGCGTTGCCGTCAGAGCGGCGACTGGTTCAATGGCTCCCTCGCCGACCAGTGAATTCGTGCTGTGGCCGCCGTTTCCGGTGGTGATGACGAGGACATTGCTGAAAACGCCCTCATTGGTGGGGCTGAACCGCACCACGAGGTTCGTCGAGCCGAACACCTCCAAATTGAAGGGCGTGCCGGACAGGATGCTGAACGGCCCGCCGCCGATCATCGCGACGCCGTTGGTGATGGCCACCTGCCCCTGGTTGGTCAGGACGAAACTGACTTCCGGATTGGGATCCAAGTCCACCCCGATGATGCCGAAATCCCAGCTCGGCGGTGACACCGACAATTGCGGCGCCGCCAGCCCCATGCCCGTCACCGGATTCGTCTGAGTGCCGCCATTGCTCGTGAACACCACCGCGTTGCTGAACCCGCCCGCGTTGGTGGGATTGAAAGCGACCTGCACGATGCCGGTTTGTCCACTGGTGAGATCAAACGGAGTCCCGCCCACGATCAGGAAAGGCGGCGCCGTCGTGACATTGCCGGTCAAGGAAAGCTGCCCGAGGTTTACCAGCTCGACACTCTGAGTGCTCCACTGCCCTGCCACCACCGAACCGAAATCCAGGTTCGTCGGACTCACGCTGAGAAGAGGCGGCAGGTTGGTCACGGCCACGTAATTGAGTCGTGACAGGACATTCGTTCCCACCGGGCCGCTGACGGTCAGCGTAACGGTGTTCGTGGACGCGCCGGTGTAGGTGTGGGCGACATTCGTGCCAGTGACGTTGGTCGTGCCGCCGTCGCCGAAGTTCCAGAAGCGGTTGGTGATGGTGCCCGTCGAGGTGTCGGTGAAATTCACGGCAAGCGGCCAGTTGCCGTTCGTCGGATTCCCGGTGAACGCGGCCACCGGCACCAGCGCGCCCGTGCCGAGCAGCGCGTTCGTGGAACTGCCCGCGTTGCCGGTGGTGAAGCGGACGCTGTTGCTGAAAGCCATCGCGTTCGTCGGTGCAAACCGCACGACGAGATTCGTCGAAGCCGCAGCCGCCAGCGTGAACGGCGCCCCCGACAGGATTGTGAACACACCCCCGCCGCCGGTCAGCGATGCCGCGCCGTTGGTCAACGGCACGTCGCCCAGGTTCGTCACCACGAAACTCGCCTGAACATTGCTGCCGACGGCAACGGTGCCGTAATTCAGACTGGCCGGCGACACGCCCAACTGTGCCGGGGCCAGCCCCACGCCGCCGACCGCGTTGGTCCGGTTGCCGCCGTTGCTGGTGAACGTCACCACGTTGCTGAAGCTGCCGGCGCTGGCGGGCGCGAAACTAACCTGCACCGTTCCGGTCTGGCCGCCGGTCAGCGTGAAGGGATTGCCATCCGCAATGGCAAACGGTGCGAGCGTCGCCACGCTCCCCGTAAGCGTCAACTGGCCGGTGTTCACCACCTGGAAACTCTGCGTGCTCACCTGACCCACGATCAATGGACTGAAAACGAGACCGGTCGGCGTGATGCTCAATTGCGCCGGCAGGTTGGTCACGACGACATAGCCGGTGCGGTTGAGTGTGTTGGTGCCCACCGGGCCGCTGACCGTCAGCGTAACGGTGTTGGTGGAGGCGCTCACATAAGTGTGCGAGACATTCGTGCCAGAGGCGTTGGTCGTTCCACCATCGCCAAAACTCCAAAAGCGGTTCGTGATTGTCCCCGCCGACGCATCGGTGAAATTCACAGTCAGCGGCCAGTTGCCGTCCGTCGGACTGCCCGTGAACGCGGCCACCGGCACCGCGGCGCCCGTGCCGATTACGGGGTTGGTGCTGTTGCCGCCGTCGGTGGCAAACACCACGGCGTTGCTGAACGCCCCTGCGTTGGTCGGCGCGAACTGAATGACGACATTGGTCGAACCCGCCACGCCGAGCGCGAACGGGGTGCCGGAGACAATCGTGAAGCCGCCGCCGCCCTGCAGCGAAGCACTTCCGTTGGTGAGCGCGACACCGCCGAGATTCGTCACCACGAAGCCTGCCTGCACGTTGCTGCCGACCGCCACCGTGCCGAACGCCAGGCTTGCCGGAGAAACTCCCAATTGAGGCGGGTTCAGGCCCACGCCGGTGACCGTGTTCGTCGAATTGCCACCGTTGCTCGTGAAGCTCACGCTGTTGCTGAAGCTCCCCGCGTTGGTCGGCGCGAAACTGATCTGCACCTGGCCCGTCTGGCCGACGGACAGATTGAACGGAGTCCCACCGGCCACGGCGAATGGCACCGGAGCGGTGACACCGCCAGTGAGCGTCTGGCCGCCGGTATTGACAATCTGGAAGGCTTGCGTGACGACTTGCCCAATTGGAATCAGGCCGAAATCCAGATTGGTCGGACTGAGCGTTAATTGGGCCGGAGGATTCGTCACCGCAATGTAATTAGGACGCGTCAGCAGATTAGTCCCACCTGCGCCGCTTACCGTGAGGCTCACCGTGTTGGTGCCGACGGAACCGTAGGTAAAAACGAAGTCGGTCGCCGACGTGTTGGTTGTGTTGCCGTTGCCAAAGTTCCAGAACCGGTTGGTAATGTCGCCGGTGGAGTCATCCATGAACGTCACGGCGAGCGGGCGCGAACCGGCCAGCGGGGCCGCGGTGAACGCAGCCACCGGCGGCGGCGGCGATACCACCGTGACCGCGTTCGCGGAACTGTTCGCCGCATTGAGGTCGGCGGCGCGGGAGGAAGCGGTGGCGGCGTTCGTCACCGTCGTGGCGGCCGTGGTGGCAACAACAATGCCGATGGTCGCGCGGGCCGCATTCGTCATGGTGCCGAGCGTGCAACGAATGACGCCATTGTCATTGGTGCAGGTGCCGGCGCTGTTGGTCGCCGAGACGAAGGCGAGCCCGGCCGGCAGCGGATCGGTCAACAGCGCGTCGGACGCGGCATCCGCTCCGAGGTTCGTCACGTTGATGGAATAGGTCAGATTGCTGCCGAGCGGCACGGTGCCGGCGGAAACCGTCATGCCCACCGCCAGGTCGGCCAGGCTGTCCGAGCCGCAACAGACCGGCGGCAAGAAGGTGCTGATGGTCAAACGCCATCCACCCGCCAGCGTGCCGCCGTCGCCTCCGGTGTCGTCAAAAATGTAAAGCGACCAGATGCCGTTCGGGTCCACGCCGTTGAACGCGGAGAGCGCTGCACCGTACGGGCCGTCCGGCGCTGGCGCGGCGAAGGCATCGGCGGGCGTGTAATCCGTCGGCTTGTAAGTGCCGTTGGTGATTTGCGACGAATCGGGCACGAACACCGCCGCCGCGTCGTCGAACGTGAGCGTCACATTGTTGGCCGCGTTGCCAAAGCCCGCGTCCGACATCAACATCACGCCCTGGCCGGACGGCCCGACCAGCAGCACGTCGAGGTCGTCCGGATAGGTGTGGCTCAGATTGGAGAGCGTAAGCGTGACCTTGGCGACCTGGCTCGTCAGCCCTGAGACGATGATTGTGGAAGGATACGGGTTTGCCGGCCCGACCGAGGCAATGGCGACGTCGCCCGGGCTGGCAAGAATGTTGTTCGTGGTCCCGCTGTTCCCTGCGGCAAAAACGTTGGTCAGGAAGCCGAGATGGCTGGCGCCATCCTGGAGTTGCAGCACGGCGTTGATGTTGGCGCCGCACGTGCCGTTCGCCTTGAAGGTGAAGGACCGCGCAACCGCCGCGCCGCCCACGGTCAAGGCGCCGTAGTTTTGGGCGCTGCCCGGATTCACCACGCCACCCGTCTGAAGCAGCGTGGCGACAAGGTTCGTTGTGTTCGCGGTGCCAGAGCCGACGTTGCGCAAGCCGATGCTGACGGTGACGGTTTCGTTGGGGTCCACCCGGCTGTTGGTCGGCGCGCAACTCTGGGCGGTCAGAACGGCGCCGGTGATGGCAAGCGTCGCGAGCAGATCGTCATTGGCGATCGTGCCGACACCCTGGCTGTCGGCGAAGTTCGCGTTGACCGGACTGCTGAGATTCACGAAGAACGTTTCGCTCGCCTCGTTGGTCGAATCCCCTCGGACGGTGACTCCAAGGGACTGCAAAGTGTCTTCCGGGTCGAAGACCAGAATGCCGTTCGTGCTGACGTAATCCACTCCCGCGAGGGCTGACCCGTTCGTGGTGGCGTAACTGACGTTGACGATCTGGCCGCTGGGCTGGGAGAGCGTCACCAGGAACGTGATGTTGGTCGTCCCCGAGCTGCCCTCGGCCACCGTGGCGTCGGTGATCGAAAGGGCCGGTAGCGGGTCTTCATCGAGGATTGTGCATAGTCCGTAAGGTACATCGAGCGTCACGTTGGTCGGATTGACAAGGTTCAGCGTGAAAAACTCCGTCGTCTCGTTGCGGGTATCGCCCTTGATCGCGACCGCAAGGGCCTTGCTGGTCTGGCCGGGATTGAAGGTCAAAATTCCGTTGGTGCCGATGTAGTCGCTGCCGGCGACGGCGGTGTCGTTGCTGGTGACGAAACCCACCGTGATCGTCTGGCTGCTCATGGACGAGAGTTGCACGGTGAAGACCGCGTTCGTGGTGCCGGCGTTGCCCTCCGTGACGAGAGAATCGTTCACGATGGAAACGGAAGGCACCGTGACGGTGGCCGCCGCGCTCGCGACATTGTTCGCCGGATCGGAGTCGGGCTGGGTGGCCGTCACGAACGCGAGATCGGTCAGCAAGCCGGTGAAACCAGGAATCATCGTGATCGTGGCCGTGGCAGTGGCGTTGCTGGCCAGGCTGCCCAGGCTGCAAAGGAAAGCGCCGCCGAGGTTGGTGACGGTCCCCTGCGACGCCATGGCCGAAACGAACGACGCGCCAGCCGGAAGCGGGTTGCTTACAATGACGCTGGTCGCCGCGGCGGGGCCGAGGTTCGTCACCGAAATAGTGTTGGTCAGGTAATTCCCGACGACAACTGGATCGGGGTCGGCGGAAACGCGCAGCGTCAGATCCGCCGAAGTGGCCGGCGTGCAGCAAGCCGGCTCGATGCTGAAAATCGTCAGGCGCCAGCCACCCGCCAGATTGCCAGAGAAACTGCTCGTGTCATCATTGATGAACAATTGCCAATCACCGTTCGGGTCAACGCCGTTGAACGTCGAAAGCAGTTTGCCATAAGGCCGTCCGGGCGCCGGAGAGGGCAGGACGTCGTTGGTTTGAAAATCGCTCGGTTTGTATGTGCCGGTGACGATGGCAGCCGAATCCGGCAGCGACCCTCCCGCCGTGTCGCTGAAGGTCAGCGTGACGTTGTTCAACGCGTTGATGCCGCCGCAATCGGACACCAACAACACGTTTTGTCCGGCGGGACCAACCAGCAGAATGTCCAGGTCGTCCGGCTGGGTATGGCTGAGATTGGTAAGCGTGACGGTGACCTTCTGCACCGGGCCGCTGATGCCCGCCACGGTGATGACGGAGGGATAGGCCGCGGGCGTGCCGCTGCTCGGAATGGCGATGGCGTTGGTTTTGGCGAAGGTCGTCGCGTTCGTCATCGTGCCGCCAAGCACAAACGTCGTCGTCACGGCACCGAGGCTGGCGGGGCCGTCCTGCAAGGCGAGGGTGGCGGTGCAGTTGCCACCGCAGACGCCGATCGGCACGAAGGTAAACGACCGCGAAACCGCGGCGCCACCGCCGGTAAGCACGCCATAGGTTTGCGGCCCGCCAGGCGCGGTGATGCCGCCGCCGATCCGCAACGTAACCACCAGGTTGGTGGTGTTGTTCGTCCCGAGGTTTTGCAGTGAGAAACTCATGGTGACTGACTCGGCGGGGTCCACCAGGGCGTTCGTGCAGGATTCCGCAACGAGGCCCAGGCCAGTGACGGTGAAATTGGGCGCGACGACCGAGACGACGCCACCGGCGCCGTTGTTGGTCTGGTTGGAATCGAACACGTTGCCGGTCAGCGAGGCGGAGTTGGTGAAGGCGCCCAACGCCAGCGGCTCGACGACGTTCGTCACCGTGGCGACGCCCAGATTCGTCAACAGTCCCAGATTGCAGACCAGGACGCCGCCGTAGTTCGTGCAATTGCCTTGACTGGCCGTTGCGGAAGCCGAGCCGACCACGCCGGAGAAGGTGTTGGAAACCACCACGCCCGCGGCCACGTTCGGACCAAGATTGGTCACGGAGAAGCGGTAGGTGATCGTGCTGCCGAGAAATACAGAACCGGGCGCCGCCGCCTGTCCGATGGCCAGATCGCCCGGTGGATTCACGTCCACGACAAACTGGCGGATGAGCGTGTCCTGGCCGCCGTTGGTGGTACCACCGTTGTCCCTCACCGTCACGGCGATGATGGCGCTTCCGCTGGCGTTGGTCGCCGGCGTGAACATCAGCGTGCCGGCGGCATTTGGGTTGGTGTAATTCACCGTAGGATTGGGGATGAGCGCCAGGTTGCTGGAGGTTGCGCTGATCGTCACGCTCTGGCCGCTCTCGTTCGATGGTCCGGGACTGATGTTCGTGAGTGAAACCGTCTGAAGCCCGGCGTTGATCCCCAGGCTGAGGTTGGCAAGCGGGGCAAGCGTCGGCGCGTCGTTCACCGGCAGCACCGTGACCGCAAATGAATTGGTGAAGGAATCGCTGCCGCCATTGGTCGTGCCGCCGTTATCCTGGGCAATGACGGTGATCGTTGCGCTACCCGATTGATTGGTCAGGGACGCGAACGTGAGCACGCCGCTGGCGCCCGGATTCGTGTAGCTAACACCAGGATTGGCGATGAGCGCCGGGTTGCCGGATGAGGCCGTGAACGTCAACGCCTGGCCCGACTCGTTGGCCGGCCCCGGCGCGATGCCCGTGAGGTCCACCGTCTGGCTGCCCGCGTCTTCGAGGAGCGTCAGGTTTGTCAGGGTATCAAACGACGGCGGATCATTCACCGCGAGCACCGTCACCGTGAACGTGTTGGTCCGCGAATCCACGCCGCCGTTGCTTCGCCCGCCACTGTCGGTGACGATCACACTGATCGTAGCACTGCCGGACTGCCCGGTCTGCGGGGCGAGAGTCAGTGAGCCGGTCGCGCTCGTGCCGGGATTCGTGTAATTCACGGTCGGATCGGGAACGAGTCCGGGATTGCTGGAGAAGGCGCTCACCGTCATGGTCTGGCCGTTTTCATTCGCAGGCCCGGGGCCGATGCCGCTGAGGTTGACGGTTTGCGCACTGGCGTCTTCCAGAATCGTGAGGTTCGTCAACGCGGCCAATGTCGGTGGATCATTCACCGCCTGAACCGTGACCGTGAAAACGTTGGTCAGCGAATCAATCCCGCCGTTCGTCGTGCCGCCGCTGTCTTTGACGACCACGGTGATGGTGGCGCTGCCAACGGCATTCGTGGCGGGAACAATTGTCAGCGTACCGGTATTGCTGGGGTTGGTGTAGTTCACCGTGGGATTCGGAATCAGCGCAGGATTGCTCGACGTGGCGGTAATGGTGTTGGTCTGACCCGCTTCGTCGGCCGGCCCAGGAGTGATTCCGGTCAAGCCCAGGATCAATGGCATGTCTTCGAGCAAGGTCAGGTTGGTCAACACGTCGAGCGTCGGGCGGTCATTTACCTGCTGCACCGTCACCGTGAAGGTGTTCGTAACCGCGTCCACGCCGCCATTGGCGGTGCCACCGTTGTCCTGCGCGACGACCGTGATGGTGGCAGTGCCGGTGGCGTTGCTCACCGGAGCAAACGTGAGCGTGCCCGTCGCGGCTGGGTTCGTGTAATTGACGTTGGGGTCGGGGATGAGCGCAGGATTGCTGGAAGTCGCCGTGACGGTGAGCGTCTGGCTGTTCTCGTTGGTCGGGCCGCGGCTCAGTCCAGACAGATTCACCAACTGGCTGCCGACGTCTTCGAGGATGGTCCGGTTAGTCAGCGTGTTCATCGTCGGCGCGTCGTTCACTCCGGTCACCGTCACCGTGAACGTGTTGGTCACAGCGTCCAGGCCGCCGTTGGTCCGCCCGCCATTGTCGGTCACCACCACCGAGATTACGGCGCTGCCGAACTGGTTCGTCAACGGCGTGAATGTCAGCGTTCCCGTTGTGGCTGGATTGGTGTAATTGATTGTCGGATTGGGAATGAGCGTTGGATTGCTGGAAGTTGCCGTGACTGTCACGATCTGGCTGCTCTCGTCGGCAGGGCCTTCGCTGATGCTGGAAAGATTGACCGTTTGCATGGTGGCATCTTCGAGAATCGTCACGTTTGTCAAGGCGTTGAGCGTCGGAGGATCGTTCAAAGCCGTCACGGTCACCGTGAACGTATTGGTGATCGCGTCCACTCCGCCGTTGGTCGTCCCGCCGTTGTCCGTCAATACAACAGTGATGGTTGCGCTTCCGGATGCATTCGTCGCCGGGGCGAACGTCAGCGTGCCGGTCGTCGCGGGGTTCGTGTAGTTCACGGTTGGATCGGGAATGAGACTTGGATTGCTGGAGGTCGCCGTGATCGTCAGCGTCTGGCTGTTCTCGTTGGTTGGACCGGGGCCGACGCCGATCAAGTTTACAGTCTGGTTGCCTGCGTCTTCGAAAATCGTCCGGTTGGTCAAGGTGTTAAGCGTAGGCGGGTCATTCACCCCGACGACGGTGACCGTGAACGTGTTGGTCACCGCGTCAATCCCGCCGTTGGTCCGCCCTCCGCTGTCCGTAACCACCAACGAAATCGTGACCGTCCCGAACTGGTTGGTGAGCGGCGCGAACGCCAGAGTGCCGGTCGTGGCCGGGTTTGTGTAGTTGACGGTCGGATTCGGAATGATCGAGGGGTTACTGGAAGTGGCCGTGACCGTCACCGTCTGGCTGCTCTCGTCGGCGGGGCCGTCGCTGATTCCGGAAAGATTGACGGTTTGCGCGGACGCCTCCTCCAGAATAGTCAGGTTGGTCAGCGCGTTGAGCGTCGGGGGATCGTTCACCGCCGTCACCGTCACGGTGAACGTGTTGGTGAGCGAGGCCACGCCGCCGTTGGTCGTGCCGCCGTTGTCCGTCAGAACCACGGTGATGATCGCGCTGCCGGAAGCGTTCGTTGCCGCGGCGAACGTGAGCGTGCCGGTCGTAGCCGGGTTCGTGTAGTTCACCGTGGGATTAGGGATGAGCGATGGATTGCTCGACGTGGCCATGATGGACAGCGTCTGGCTGCTTTCGTTGGTCGGACCTGGGCTGACGCCGTTCAGACTGACGATCTGGGTGCCGGCGTCTTCCACAATCGTACGATTCGTCAGCGCGGTGAGCGTCGGCGGATCGTTGACGCCATTGACCGTTACCATGAACGAATTGGTCACCGCATCCACGCCGCCGCTGGCCGTGCCGCCGTTGTCCTGGACGACCACCGTGATCGTGGCGGTGCCGACTTCGTTGCTCCCTGACGCAAAGGTCAGCGTGCCGGTCGTGGCCGGATTGGTGTAGTTGACCGTGGGATTGGGAATGAGCGCCGGATTGCTCGAAGTGGCGGTGATGGTCAGGAGCTGGCTGTTCTCGTTGGTCGGGCCGGCGCTGATTCCGCTCAGGCTCACCGTCTGAAGCCCCGCGTCCTCGAGGATTGTCCGGTTCGTCATTGCGTTGAGCGTCGGTGGGTCATTTATTCCGGTGACGGTCACCGTGAACGTGTTGGTCACGGCGTCCACGCCGCCGTTGGTCCGCCCGCCACTATCTGTCACCACCACCGAGATCGTAGCGCTCCCGAACTGGTTCGTCACCGGCGTGAAGGACAGCGCTCCCGTTGCAGCCGGGTTGGTGTAGTTCACCGTTGGATTCGGAATCAGCCCTGGGCTGCTCGACGTGGCTGTGACGCTCAACGTCTGGCCCGGCTCATTGGCCGGCCCGGTGCTGATCCCGCCCAGGTTGACGGTCTGCAATCCGGCGCCCTCCACGAGCGTCAGGTTGGTCAAGGCGTTGAGCGTCGGCGGATCATTCACGCTAGTCACCGTCACGACAAACGCATTGGTCACCGAATCCACGCCGCCGTTGGTCGTCCCGCCATTGTCCGTCACCACGACCGTGATCGTCGCCGTTCCGAAGTCATTGGTCACCGAAGCGAACGTGAGCGTCCCGGTCGCGGCCGGGTTCGTGTAGTTCACCGCCGGATTCGGAATCAGCCCCGGGTTGCTGGACGTGGCCGTGATCGTCAATGTCTGGCTGTTCTCATTTGTCGGCCCCTCGCTGATTCCGCCCAGGTTCACGGTCTGAAGCCCCGCGTCCTCGATGATAGTCCGGTTGGTCAGCGCGTTGAGCGTCGGCGCATCGTTGATCCCGATGACGGTGACGGTGAAGGTGTTCGTCACCGCGTCCACGCCGCCGTTGGTGGTGCCGCCGTTGTCCGTCACCACCACCGAGATGATCGCGCTCCCGAACTGGTTCGTCACCGGCGTGAAACCCAGCGTGCCCGTCGCCGCCGGATTCGTGTAGCTCACCGTCGGATTGGGGATCAGCCCCGGGTTGCTGGAGGTGGCCGTCACCGCCACGCTCTGGCTGTTCTCATTCGTCGGCCCGGCGGTGATCCCGCCCAAGTTCACCGTCTGCAATCCCGCTTCCTCCAGGATGGTCAAGTTCGTCAGCGCGTTGAGCGTCGGCGGATCGTTGACCGCCGCAACCGTGACGAGGAAAGAGTTGGTCAGGGAGTTGACTCCACCGTTGGTCGTCCCACCGTTGTCCGTCAACACCACCGTAATGGTCGCGCTCCCAGACAGGTTTGTCACCGGCGTGAGCGTCAATGCCCCTGTCGTCGCCGGGTTGGTGTAATTCACCGTCGGATTGGGAATCAACGCCGGATTGCCCGAAGTCGCCGTGATCGTCACCGTTTGGCCGGCCTCGTTGGTCGGACCGGCGGTGATTCCGGTCAGGTTCACCACCTGCGCCAGGTCCTCCAGCACGGTCACGTTCGTTAGCGAGTTCAAGGTGGGCGGATCGTTTACGCCATTCACCGTCACGAGAAAAGTGTTGGTCACCGAATCCACCCCGCCGCTGGTTGTTCCACCATTGTCCGTCACGACAACCGTGATCGTCGCCGTCCCGACTTTGTTGGTCGCCAGGGCGAACGACAGCGTCCCGGTCGCCGCCGGGTTCGTGTAATTCACCGTCGGGTCCGGGATCAGTCCGGGATTGCTGGACGTGGCGGCCACCGTCAAGACCTGGCTGCTCTCATTCGTCGGGCCGGCGCTGATGCCGCTCAAATTCACCGTTTGAAACCCGGCGTCCTCAAGAACTGTCCGGTTGGTCAACGCATCGAGCGTCGGCGCATCGTTGACCGCAGTCACCGTCACCATGAACGTGTTGGTCACGGCATCCACGCCGCCATTGGTGCTCCCGCCGCTGTCCGTTACGATCACAGTAATGATCGCGCTCCCGACCTGGTTCGTCACCGGCGTGAAATGCAGCATCCCTGTCGTCGCCGGATTGGTGTAGTTCACCGTCGGATTCGGAATCAACCCCGGGTTGCCCGAGGTGGCCGTGATAATCACGCTTTGCCCGGTCTCATTGGCCGGCCCGGCGCTGATCCCACCCAAGTTCACGACCTGGGCGACGTCTTCCAGCACCGTCAGATTGCTCAACGTGTTCAGAGTCGGAGGATCGTTCACCGGATTGATCGTCACCGAAAAAGAGGCATTGGTTTCCGCGATCCCATCACCGACCGTGATGGTGACGGTAGCCGTTCCGGTGGCGTTCGTTGCCGGCGTGAGGGTCACAGTGCGGTTGCTCCCGCTTCCGCCAAAGACGATGCCGGACATCGGGATGAGGTTGGTATCGGAAGACGCGCGGGAGAGGACCAGCGCCTCCGCCGCCGTCTCGGTGTCACCGATGGTAAACGGAATCGCGGGCGTCGGAACATCCTCGTCCGTGCTCTGGTTGGTGATCGCCGAGATGTCAGGCCGGGTGTTGACCGTGAAAAAGCCGCTGACGGCATTCGTCAATCCGGACGCGCTGGCGGTGAGTTGTTTGTTGGTGCCGGGCACATCAATTTGAAGATTCGTGAACGTCGCCCTGCCGGCACCGACCGCCGTGCCAACGTCAACATTGGTCGTGCCCAGGAGCGGACCCGCACCCGAAGTGAGTTCGACCGCAAGTATCAGGTTGGCCGGAAGGCCAGAGGTGGAATTGTTGCCGAACTGATCCTGCGTCTCGACGACCGGCTGGACTCCGAAGGCGTCGCCGACTGTGGCCGCCCCGGGTTGCGTCGTGAACGCGAGAGAGGTCGCGTCGCCGGCGGCCATCGAAAGCGAACCGAAGTTGCTTCCGCCCGCGCCGTTCGCGTTGGTCGAGGTGGCGACGCCGGAAATCACGGCATTGCCACCCGCTGACGCAGGGCGGTAGAGCTGGCCGGCAGCCAGCGGTGCGCTGAAGACCGGGCGGACCTCGACCGCGTTCGTATTGCCGACGGTCAACTGATCGAGAAGCCCTGTGCCGGCCACCGAGAAAGTGAGCGTCAGCGTCGTGGCGTTGCTGAAAGACGCCGAAGCGGACGTGATGTTTCGGGCCGCGGTGAAAGTGACATTGGGCACCGCCGAGGTGTTGAATTCAAATCCAGCCGGTGTCTTCAACACGAGCGTGCGCGCGGTGCCGGTCCCGAAGTCCGACGCGCTCCCCTCGGTGATCGTAATCGCGCCCAGCGTCGTCCATGCCGGCGATGGGGCGTTGGCCGCCGTATGCGCCGGGATGTTGGCACCGCCCGAAGCCGGAGTGATTGAGACGGTTGCCCAGGAGGCGCCGGCTCCCCCAGCCAGCAGGGCCACGACAAGGCCGATCCGCACGCATGCCCCGTGTGCGAGCCAGGCGGTCAGCATGGAGACACGTGCGTTCCGGCGTGGGAAACGGACCCACGATCGCAGAGTGCCCGATTTCGCGCGCCGGCAAGCCCAGTCGGCAACGGGTCTGAATTGAGTTCGACGGGGTTCCAAACTCGGGCTCTCCTGTTCTTCTGATTGAATGTTGGTCGTCGGTTCGGCACGTCTCGATGTTCGTCCTATTATCGGCATTTCCCGCGAAGTTGCAACCCGTTTGCAGGAGGTGACGGCCAGCGTGTCAGCGGCATCAAGACGGCAAAGACCCGCCGCCCGAGGCAGATCAAAGCCCGCCCAGAAGTCCCGTGAGCCTTGCTGACCGGGGCGCGGCCCGGATCAACCCAAGCCGGGCGGGTCGCGCCGCGACCCTGCCCGCGGCGATTCTGGATCTTGCATTACTGGCAGAATACGCGGTAGAACCGCTGTGCCTCGCCGTGTCCGTCCCGGATATCCACGGTCGTCCCGGCGCCAGGGAAGTTCGTCAGCATTTGCCAGTTCACGGGGAACAGCGACGGCGTGAATTCCACCGTGTAATTCCGGTTCAGGTCGGCAAAGAACGAGAACACGAAGCCATCCCGTTCAACCCTCGGGTTCAGAATGGTGATGGGTTGCAGCGGTGCGCACAGCACATTGCAACCCGCGGTGAAGTTGTTGCTGACGGCGGTGCCGGTGCAGGCATCCGCCGCGAGGGCCACGACCGTGCTGGCGACATTCGGCCCGCAATTGGTGGGCACGTAGGCTGCCGTGTAATCGAACCATTCGCCCGGCGCGAGCGCCGGGATCGCGGCGATCAAGCCCGCGCGGTCGTCGGTGACCGTGACATTCTGCAGCACCACGTTGCCCGCGTTGCTCACGATGCCCGAGAACACGAGCGGCTGGCCTTGCGGCACGGGCGACAAGGGACAGGATTTGGTCACAACGATTCTCGGTGTGGTGATGCCGGGGCAATACGCCGTGGCCGTGGCGGTGACATTGCTGCCGGTGCAAACCGAGTTGCCCCTGGCGGTAAGCGTGTCCACATAGGGCGGGCAACAGTCGTCATGGACGAGATAGTTGCCGCTGAAGTTGGCGGATTCACCGGGGCGCAGCGTAACGGGCCCGAACACCGGCGTATCGTTGGTCGGCTGATCGTTGACCACGATGATATTGGTGACCGTGACGTTGCCCGAATTGCTGACGGTGCCGGAAAAAACCAGCACGCCGCCTGGCGGGACTGGGTTCGGCGGGCAATACTTGAACAGCCTCAACCTCGGGGTCGCAATAATCGGGCACGATGCGGTGGCGCTGTCCGTAACCACGCCGCCGCTGCAAAGGTTTTGGCCGCGAGCCGTGACGGTGTCCTCGAGGTTTGTCTCGCAGATGTCCATCGGCACTGGATAACTGCCGACGAAAACGGCCGTCTCACCGGGCGCCAAGGTCATCGGGCCGAGGACCGGCGTGTTGTTGGAGGGCTGATTGTTCACGACCGTGACGTTTGTCAAAGTAATGTTGCCCGCGTTGCTGACGACACCTGAGAAGACCAGCGGCTGGCCCAATGGCACGGGCAGACCCGGGCAGTGTTTGGTCACGGTGATCCTCGGCGTTGTAAGGGTTGGGCACACAGCGGTGGCGGTGTGGGAGACGACGCGCCCGAAACACTTGTCCGCGCCGGTCGCCCTGAGGGTATCCACGTGCGTGCAGCAGTTCAACGGGATGCGATAACTGTCGCTGAAGTTCATGGACTGGCCGGGCGCGAGGGTGATGGGGCCGAGAACGAGCGTGTTTGGTTCCGGCTGATCGTTGACCACGATGACGTTGGTCAACGTGATGTTGCCGGCGTTGCTCACCGTTCCAGAGAAGGTGGTGATTTCCCCGGGCGCCGTCGGCACGGTCGCGCAACGCTTGGTCACCCGGATCAACGGAGAGTTCGTACCTGGACACATGGCCGTGGCACTGTTGGTAACGCCGACGCCGGAACATTTGTCGCGTCCGCTCGCCACCAAGGTGTCCACATAAGGTCCGCAGGAATCCAGCGGCACGACGTAACTGCCGGTGAAGTTGGTGCCGGCACCCGGCGCGAGCGTCAGCGGCCCGATCAGGACGGTGTTGGCCACCGGTTTGTCGTTCACGACAAAGACGTTCGTGAGGGTGATGTCACCGGTGTTGGTCACGCTGCCGGTGAAATTCAGCACGCCGCCCGGCTGAATCGAGCCCGGCGGACAGGACTTGGTCACGCTGATCGCCGGCACGGTCACCAGGACGCACGTCCGCGTGCTGCTGTTGGTCACGCTGGCGCCGGTGCATTTGTCCTGGCCGACCGCCATCAACGTGTCGCTCACGGAACACGCGTCCGTCGGCGCGAAATAGCTCCCGCTGAAATTTGTCGCCTGCCCCGGGCCGAGGGTAATGGGGCCAAATACCGGTGTGTAGTTCGTAGGCCGGTTGTTGAACACCACCACGTTGGTCAGCGTGATGTTACCTGCGTTGCTGACCACGCCGCTGAAAGTCAGCAGCCCGCCCTGCCCCACAGGGCTGATCGGGCAGAATTTCGTCACGCTGATCGCCGGCGCGGTCACCAGGACGCACGTCCGCGTGCTGCTGTTGGTCACGCTCGCGCCGGTGCATTTGTCCTGACCCACGGCCGTCAGCGTGTCGCTCACTGCGCACGCGTCCGCGGGCGCAAGATAGCTCCCGGTGAAATTCGCCGACTGACCCGGCAGCAGGGTGACTGGACCGAACACCGGCGTGCCGTTCGTGGGCCGGTTGTTGAAGACCACCACGTTGGTCAACGTGATGTTGCCGGAATTGCTGACGACGCCGCTGAAAGTCAGCAACCCACCCTGGCCCACCGGGTCCACCGGACAGAACTTCGTGACGCTGATCGCGGGCACCGTCACCAGCACGCACGTCCGCGTGCTGGTGTTCGTCACCGCCACACCAAAGCACTTGTCCTGGCCCACGGCCGTGAGGGTGTCGCTCACCGAGCACGCGTCCGTCGGCGCGAGGTAGCTGCCGCTGAAATTCGTGGCCTGGCCCGGCAACAGCGTCACGGGTCCGAACACCGGCGTTCCATTGGTGGGTCGGTTGTTGAACACCAGCACATTGGTCAGCGTGATGTTTCCGGTGTTGCTGACGACCCCGCTGAAGGACAGCAACCCACCCTGGCCCACCGGTTCAGCAGGACAGGATTTGGTCACCTGAATGGCCGGAGCGTTGGTTCCAGGACACACTTTGGTGTCGGTATTGGTCACGGCGACTCCGCAAACGCTGGTTCCGCGTGCAGTCAACGTGTCGGTATAGGGTCCGCACGAATCCAGCGGGACGACGTAGCTGCCGGTGAAATTGGTGGACTGCCCCGGCGCCAACGTAATCGGGCCGAAGACCGGCGCGTTGTTGGTGGGTTGATCGTTGATAATGACAACATTGGTGAGGGTGACATTGCCCGAGTTGCTGACGACGCTGGAGAATACAAGCGGCTGGCCGGGCTGCACTGGGCCGGGTGGACAAATCTTCCGCACAGTGATGCCCGCGGTTAGTAGGTTCGAGCAAGTCTGAGTACAAGAATTCGTAACCGTCAGTCCAAGCTCATCCGTGCCGCGGACGAAGATGGTGTCTGTGGCGGGCCGACACGGATCCACCGGTACGTAGCTGCCGCTGAAGGTCACCGCCTGGTTGGTTTCCAGGACGCTGATGTTGGTGACCAACTGGAATCCGCCGTTCACGAAATTAGACACCGAGACGTTGAACAGCCGCGTATTCCCGCAATTGATCACGCTGCCGCCAAACGTGATGGCTCCATTCTCACCGATCCCGTTGGTGCAAAACTTGGTGCAGGAGATGCACGGGTTCAGAATTTCGATCGCGTCACTGTTGCACGCGGAGAATGTCAACTCTCCGGCACCGGAGGCGTGATCCACTCCGGAGCCCACCACGAAGAAATACACAACCCGGTGCGCACCCCCAGGATTGCTCTGGATGAATGGACACCCGATTGGATTCAGCACTTCGCCGGTTTCGTCTCCTGGTTGAATCGTGTACGGGTAGCCGTTCATCGGACCCGGTAGGCAGCGGGGATCGGGGCCAGGACAGTTGATGACGTCGCCCATTCCGCCGGGCGGATTCGTGGGCGTGCTGCCCTGAAACAACGCGTTGGTAACGAAGAAAATTGGCGCGCCGTTTCCAGGAAAGATGCGTCCCACCACGTCCGAGGCGGTGCAGCCGCCTTGAGGGACGCCAAAGTTCTGGACCGTGATATTGACCGTGTCCCCGATGTGTGCCTTTCTCTGGAGCACGCCGATGCCTGAAGAGGAGATGTTCCCGGCGCAACCCGGCGGATCCTGGTGCGCCTCCGTTCTCTGGAGCGGCACCAGCAACAGCCCGAGGGCCAGGACCGCTGCGATGAATGCGCCGCACGACTGGCAATCGGCCAGACTCAACGAACTGACAGGCCGCCTCGCTCCCGCGGACGGAATCATGTCATTGGCACGTAGGGTTCGCGAACGAGATTTGATCAATGCATTCATGTGAATCGGCTCCTTGATTCAGGGCTGAGGGCGCTCCTGTGATGGCAATCGCAGGCAAATCTGTAAACGACGTGTTGCCAGCCGCGGACCCGGTATGAAGCCGAGCCGTATGCAGCGTAATTGGCCGGCGAAACCGGCAATCCCAACCGCCAGTTTGGTCCGCCTGTCCTTGCATCCTGGCGTGCGTTTACCCTGAGTTTCTCTTTTTCGTACTGCACAAACGCTGGCGCGCTGGCTTCTGTACTTGATCCAGACCAGTGTGCCACGGCGATTCCAACGTACCCAGGCAGAAAAAACAACATGTGACATCACGGCCAACCATCGGGAAAAAGCCGGAAGTCCAGAGGACGGAAGCATGTGCGAGTTTTATCTTTGGCGCCTCGCGTGAAACCGCAAACGGGTCCGGACCAGCCCCGGGGCACCGCGAGGTTTAAGGCTTGCATGATGGATTCCGAAGCAAACAGGCGGACCGTTGCCGGTCCGCCTGTTCGTGATTCGTTGGAGTCAGCGCCTTACGGATTCGCCAACCCAGGGCCCGTCGGATCGTACGGGTCGCAGTGCTTGATCATCGGATGGATCTGATGATTGCCGCGATCCAGCTCGCCGCCATCGTCAATGTCCGGCGGCCGCTGCCCAAATACCCGCGTCCCCTGCGGCCCGCACGAATTCCCAATGTCCACCCCGTCGCGGACGTTGATCCCGTTGCACGCCGAGATGGCATTCCGGAAGTTGATGAGATAACGGTCCGGTCCCGCTCCGTTCAGTTGATTCAACTCCGCCTGCGTGAGCACCCAGATGCGGATGCGATAGCGGTCCGCCGGCGACACCTGGCCGCCAGGATGGCTGCCGCCTGGTTCGCTACGGTCCTCAATGTCCACCCGGAACAGCGTCGCGCGTGAATCCCGCCGCCCATTCGGATCGGCCCAGTCACCCACACCCGTGAACACAATCTTGTTCGCCGGCGCCGGCCGCGGCTGCGGCCCGGCAACCTTGTGATCGTCCTTGTTGCAGACCCCGCCAGTTACCGTTCCCGGCCCATATACTCCACCAGGCCCAATGTTGGTGTCCAGGCACGCGCAATCCAGCGTGTCAAAGAACCGCGCGTGGAAGTTCCCGCGCAGCCCGCCTTGGACGTGGCGCACGTGCGTCCAACGGCCATGGATGCACGGGTTGCCCAGGAAATAATTGGGCAGGTTGGTGTCAATGGCGCAGGTGCGCTCGCCCACCGGGGCGCCGACCTGGCCGCCGTGAGTCACGTAACGAACATCATCCGGACAGGTGTGCTCCGGCGCCTCCTGCCGGCCACCGCCGGTCACCCGGCAGGCGTTGGGCAGAGTGCAGCGGATGTGGGCTTCGCACTCAGTCCGCACGGAGATTCGCACGCCTTCGATGTCATAAGCGCAGAGGCACTCGATCGTATTGGTCGAGCTGTACTGATTCGCCCAGACCAGGACGCTGTTGATTAATTCGGCGCGGTTGGTGCACACGAATGACGCGTTGGTGCACAACGCCACGGTCACGGAGCCGCCGACCGGAATCACCGGCACCACGGTTTGGAAGTTGCAACCCAGGTTGCTGGTGGTGTCCGAGACGTGCACATTCAGCAGGTTCACCAGCCCGGCGTTGTGGATGGTCACATACCACACGACCGTGTGGGCGTCTTGATCAGTGAACTCGTAATCATCCGTCAACGGACCGCCGTCCACGCGGAACTGTTTCACGCAGGTAACGCGTGCCGGAAGCACATGCACCACGGCGTTATCGACGTCGTTCGTCCTCGTCCCATCGGCGATGCTATATCCAACCGCTTCGACCGTGTTGGTCAGGTTTTGACCAACCTGAGCCTTGAAGACGAATTCGCATCCTTCATTTGGCGCCAAAGTGCGATCCAAGAGACAGACAAAGTTCGTCGTCAGATCACCAAAGTTCACCAGACCATTGGCATCGTAGTCAACGACCGACACATTCGTAAGGGTGACGGTGCCGCAGTTCGTCACACTAATCCGGTAGCAGAACGCCGGGTCCTGGGTGTCGCCCTTCACACCCGTGGCGGTCTTGCCGAACGGTCCACAATTCTCGCCCGGTTCGAGCGGCAGGTACGGCCGATCCGACACGCAATCAGATGTATTCGTACCCAGGAAGCACGCAACTTCCTTCGTCACGCAAATCTTCGGCCTGCCTGCGCAGCAGACGCTGGCACTGCACGGGTTTTGGTTCGTTGCCACAAGTTGCTGGCCAAAGATATTGTGGTCACAAACAACGCCATTCGTCGTGGTTTGAGACGCTTCGCCGGTCACCGACACGGAATAGGTGTGACTGCTAAGCGTGTCACAGACGAACGTGCAGTCGTTGGTCCTGCGTTCGTTTATCGCCAGGTTCCCGATCGTCGCCGGCAAGTTGCACAACTGGTCGGGACCCGTGCTGGTGACGCGAACATTCTGCAGGTCAAACTGGCCGGTGTTCATCACAATGGTTCTTACGATGTAAGGAACTCCTGGCAGCAGGCACGTCGGAGGCTGGGGAGCCGCGGCTCCGTTGGTCAGCAAGACCCGGACATTGCAGGCGACGCTGATGGGATTCACCACGACGCGGTTGGTATCCGTTGCGGTGACAGTTACCTGCGCGCCACTGGAGTCTTGCCCAACACCCGAGGCAGTCACAATGTTCACAGCATTGACGCAGTGGTTGGTCGTGACGATGCAGGACGCAGACCCACCTGGAGGCAATGTCGCCGGGAAGCCACATCCGCTCAGGTTGAGCACCTTGCCGTCACTGCTGTTGGCATCGAACACCACCAGGTTGGACAAGATCACGTTGCCACTGTTGGTCACTGTGATGCGATAGCAGAACGCCGGACAATTGGCATCATTCGGCGGATTAAGCCGCACGGCAGTTGCGATCTTCTGGCTATCCAGGTTCGGGCTAAAGGCCACACAACCGCTTTGCGCATAGCAGACCACCTGTTTGTAAACCTTGATCTGAGGCGCGCAGGTGACCGAGCACGTGGCGGTGGAGGTGTTCGTCACCGCTGTGTTACACGGGCTCAAACCAATCGCGGTCACCGTGTTCGGGAAGTTGCCGCACGTGTTCGTCACGGACTTCGTGAGAGTCGCCGTGCCGCCGGGCGCCAGAAGAGCGATGGTCCCAAAGCTGCCGTAGAGGTTATCCACCACCGTGATGCCGTGGAGCGGAACGTTGCCACAGTTGGTAACCACGGCGGTGACCGTGTTGGCCTGGCCGATGGTAACCGTGTTGCACGTCTTGGTCACGCGGATGCACGGGTTCTCCGTCACCGCGCACGTAGCAGTGGACTGCGCCTGAACCTGGGTGTTGCACGGGCTTAGACCCGTGGCGGTCACAATGTTCGTGAAGGTGCCACAGGTGTTCGTCACCGACTTCGTAAGGGTCGCTGTGCCGCCGGGCGCCAGCAGAGCAATGGTCCCAACGCTGCCGTAAAGGTTATCCGTAACCGTGATGCCGTGGAGCGGAACATTGCCGCAGTTAGTCACCACGGCGGTCACGAAGTTGGCCTGACCGATGACAACCGTGTCGCAAGTCTTTGTCACGCCGATGCACGGATTTTCCGTCACTGGGCAGATGGCGGTAGCCGTGTTGGTCACCCCGGCGCCGCACGGGCTTGTGCCGCGAGCAGTCACTGTGTTGGTGTTGCCACCGCAGACCGCAGTGAACGTGCGGCTGTAGGAGAATGAACCGCCAACTGCCAGTGTGCCCGGGAAGTTTGTGATCGCGCCTAGTATGTTGTCGGTCACTGCGACACCCGTGAGCGGCACATTGCCGCAGTTGCTCACCACGCCGCTGATCGTCTGGTTCGCGCCGACAATCGCCGGCGTGCATGCCTTCGACACCACGATGCACGGCGCTTCGGTCACCGGGCAAACCGCCGTGGCTGTGTTCGTCACGTTGACGCCGCAGATCGAGGTGCCCCGCGCCGTGACCGTGTTGGTATTTCCTCCGCAAACCGCCGTGAAGGTGGCGCTGTAGCCAAATGACGCTCCGGGTGCCAAAGAGCCGGTGAAATTGGTGATCGCGCCGATCACATTGTCGGTGATGATGATGTTCGTCAGGGTGATGTTGCCGCAGTTGCTCACCACTCCGCTGATGGTCTGGCTAGCACCAACGATCGCCGGGGTGCAGGCCTTGGTCACGCTGATGCAAGGAGTGATGACGTTCGAGCACGTGGCCGAACACTGGTTGGAAACGGTCAAACCCAATTCATCAGTGCCGCGCACAAAAATGATGTCCGTGGTAGGCGCGCAAGGATTGTTTGGGACATAGCTGCCATTGAAACCCACTGCCTGACCGGGATTGAGCGTGGCGATGTTCGTAATCAGCACCAGGCTGCCGTTGACGAAGTTGGAAACTGAAACGTTGAACAATGTTGCGTCACCGGTGTTGAGCACGCTGCCGCCAAAGGTGATCGCCCCGTTCTGGCCCACGCCATTGGTGCAACTCTTGGTGCAGGAAATGCGCGGGGTCAAAATATCCAATACGTCGTTGTTGCAGGCGGAGAACGTCAACTCGCCCGCGCCGGAAGCGTGGGACACGCCATTGCCGGTCACGAAGAAATAGACAACTCTATGCGCACCCGCTGGGTTGTTGAATGGAAAAGGACACGTGACAGCGTTGGTGACCTCGCCGGTTACATCTCCAGGTTGGATGGTGTAAACGTAAAACCCCGAAACGACTCCGTTCGTCGAGCAGCGGGGATCAGGGCCCGGGCAATTGATCACATCACCCAGCGGCGGATTGAACGGAGTGATCGCCGTGCCGCCCTGGAAAAACGCATTCGTGACAAAGACAATCGAGGTTGGCCCTGGCACACTCGTGGCCGGCAGCACGCGGCCCACGACGTTTGAGGCGCTGCAGCCGACAGAGGGAACGCCGAAGTTCAACACTTGAATCCGCGCCACCTCACCGACATGCGCCTTCTTCACTCCGGTCGGACCAACGACGTTGATGCCGGACGACGAAATATTGCCGGCACAACCCGGAGGGTCTTGATGCGCGCGGGCGGTATTGGTGAGTACAAGCGCGGCGATGGCGATCTGCGCCATCACCGAACGCGACTTGATTCTGAAGATCATGGTGGATTGACACATAGTGGGCTCCTTTTGGATTACAAACTTTATTACGTCTTGGTTCTACTTCGGCTCGGCCTTGCCCACGACAACAAGCTGGTTTGGTTCGGTTCTGTCGAACGCGGACTCTCGCCGTCGTGGTGGCAGGAGTTCTAACATGGCGTCGCAAAAAGTAAACAACAATCTTCATCGGACAGAATACGGAATTCCCAAGCATTTGGGACGGTTGCCAAAAGAGCTTTCGGATGGGACCAACTGAACCGCTGATCCGGCCTGCGGCCACCCTCTCCCCTTCGGAAGGGGAGAGGCAAAGGGTGAGGGGCGCACCCTTTCACTTCAAGGACTGGCTCCGGCAATCAGCGCGACGGCCACACGACGAATGCCCGGGATGCCTTGCGGAGAACGTTGACCGGCGATTCCGGTGCTCAAAGCAAACAGGCGGACCGTTGCCGGTCCGCCTGTTCGTGATTCGGTTGGATTCAGCGCCTTATGGATTCGCCAATCCAGGACCCGTCGGATTGTATGGATCACAATCCTTGATCGTCGGATGAATCTGATGATTCCCATGATCCAGCTCGCCGCCATCGTCAATGTCCGGCGCTCTCTGCCCAAACACGCTCACTCCCTGCGGCCCGCACGAATTCGCAATGTTCACCCCATCGCGGACATTGATCCCGTTGCACGCCGAGATCGCGTTCCGGAAGTTGAGCAGATAACGATCGGGTCCCGCGCCGTTCAGTTGATTCAACTCCGACTGCGTCAGCACCCAGATGCGGATACGATAGCGGTCTGGCACCCTGCCAGGCTTGCCATTGGCATCCTGTGCATGAGAATTACCGGGTTCACCGCGGTCTTCAATATCCACGCGGAACAGCGTCGCGCGCGAGTCCCGCCGGCCGTTCGGATCGGCCCAATCGCCCACACCTGTGAACACAATCTTGTTCGCCGGCGCCGGCCGCGGCAACGGCCCGATGTTGCGATCACCGCACACGCCCCCGGTGGTGGTTCCTGGACCATAGACACCGCCCGGCCCTACGTTCGTGTCCAGGCACGCGCAATCCAGTGTGTCAAAGAATCTCGCGTGGAAGTTGCCGCGCAGCCCGCCCTGCGTGTGGCGCACGTGCGTCCAGCGACCATGGATGCACGGGTTGCCCAGGAAGTAGTTGGGCAGGTTGGTGTCAATCGCGCAGGTGCGTTCCCCCACCGGTGCACCGACCTGGCCGCCGTGCGTCACATAGCGGACGTCGTCCGGGCAGGTGTGCTCCGGCGCTTCCTGCCGGCCACCACCCGTCACCCGACAGGCGTTGGGCTGGGTGCAGCGAATGCGGGCTTCACATTCGCTTCGCACAGAAATGCGCACCCCCTCGATGTCATAAGCGCAGATACATTCCGCTGCATTCGTTGAGCTGTACTGATTCGAAACGACACGGACGGCGTTGACGAAGTCCTGGCTGTTCGTGCAAACGAACGACGAGTTGGTGCACAAGCCCAGCGTCACTGAACCGCCGGCCGGAATCAGAGGCACCACGGTTGCGAAGCTGCAACCCAGGTTGCTGCTGACATCCGACACATGCACGTTGAGCAGGTTGGCAGAGCCGGTGTTGTTGAGTACCACACGCCACACGACGGTGTGAACGTCCTGGTCGGTGAACTCGTAATCGCTCACCCATGGACCGCCATCCACGCTGAATTGTTTCACGCAAGTGATGCGCGCAGGGATTACGTGGACCACGGCATCGTCGAACGCGTTCGTTCGCTGCCCAGTGGCCACGCTGTATCCAGCCGCTTCGACTGTGTTGGTCAAGTTCTGACCCACCTCCGCCTTGAAGGTGAACGTGCATGACTCGCCCGGTGTCAAGGTCCGGTCGGCCAGGCAAGTGAAGTTGGTCGTCAAATCCCCATACTCGTTGTCAACCACCGACACATTCGTGAGGGTAATCGTGCCGCAGTTGCGGACCGTGATCCGGTAACAGAACGCCGGGTACTGCGAGTCGCCCCTGACGCCAGTAGCCGTCTGACCAAATGGGCCGCAGTTTTCGCCCGCTTCAAGCGGCTCATACGGCCGAGACGGCGGGCAATCCGAGGAGTTCGTGCCCAGGAAGCAAGCGACATCCTTCACGACGCAGATGCGTGGCGGGCAGATCACGGTGCAAACGGCATTGGCCTGGTGCTGCACGGGCTGACCACAGATGGTTGTACCGGTGGCTGTGGCGGTGTTCGGAAAGTCTCCACAACTGGTGTTCGTAACCGCACGGCTGTAGGCCTGGCTCGCACCTGGGGCCAAAGACGCAATGGACCCGACAACGCCATACAGACTGTCGTTTACCGTGATATTCGTGATCGTGATGTTACCACAGTTGCTCACCACGCCGCTGACGGTGTTGGCCTGCCCGAGGAGGACAGTATCGCAGTTCTTTGTAACCCGGATGCAAGGTGTGATCACATTCGAACACGTCGCCGTGCAGGAACTGGTCACGGTCAGGCCCAACTCATCCGTTCCGCGGACCAGGATCGTATCGGTCGTCGGCACGCAAGGATTGTTCGGCACGTAGCTCCCGTTGAAGCCGACGGACTGGCCCGGCGCGAGGGAGGCGATATTGGTGACGAGCGTGAGCCCACCGTTCACGGAATTCGAAACCGACACATTGAACAACGTTGCGTCGCCCGTGTTCATGACACTCCCACCAAAAGTAATCGCTCCATTCTGCCCCACGCCATTCGTGCAGTTTTTGGTGCATTGAATGCGCGGGGTCAAAATGTCCAGCACGTCGTTGTTGCACGCGGAGAACGTCAACTCGCCGGCAGGTGAAGCGTGGTCAACTCCCGTGCCGGTGACGAAGAAATAAACGACGCGGTGTGGGTTGCCCGGGTTGTTGAAGGGAAACGGACAGGTTTGGGCATTCGTGACCTCACCCGTAACATCCCCGGCCAGGATGGTGTAAACATAAAAGCCGGATGCCACGCTATTCGTGGAGCAGCGCGGATCGGGCCCAGGACAGTTGATGACGTCGCCCAAAGGGGGATTGAAGGGGTTGGCAGCGGTGCCTCCGGTGAAGCTCGCGTTCGTGCAAAAAACGAGCGGCGAACCAGCTCCAGGCAGCACCCGGCCCAACACAGCGCTGGCGCTGCAGCCGACGGACGGAACACCGAAATTCAAAACTTGAATTCGCGCGACTTCTCCGACGTGAGCCTTCTTCACCCCGGTCGGGCCGACGACATTGATGCCCGACGAAGATATATTGCCCAAACATCCGGGTGGATCTTGATGCGCACGGGCCGAATTGGCGGCCATGAGGGCAATACAGCCCAACATCGCCACCAGCCATCCTGGCTGGCTTGCAAGTTGTTTTACTGGTTTACACATACGATCGCTCTGCTCCTTTTCGTTTTGATACGTCTTTTGTGACGACTTGTTTTTGTATCCCGGCGACAAGAAACAACCTGCTATGAAACCGATGGCTTCTCGTTTTCGCCGTTGAATGGATCAAGTCTTAGCATAGGCTTCCGAAAAGTAAACGAAATTGTTCGTATGGCAGATTACGGAGTCGCCGGAAAACCTGCCGAGCGGAGCGAGTCGGCAGATCACCAAGCGTCACGAAATGAGGTCGTCGTAGGACGTGGACGCGTTCCCATGAACCAACGCCTCAATCCTCCTAGGCAATGCTGCACGAGGCGAGAGAACCACGGCGGAAGAGCACATCAAACTGGCCGGCCCAGATTGGAATCAATCAGCCCCCCTTGCTGCCAAGGGCGAACGCGGCCGCAGTCATTCCGTCGTTCGGGCGCTTTTCTGATAACCTTGGAGCGTCAATTCGAGCGAGGCGCGTTGGCCACTGTCTTTACATACCGCGATCGCGTGCTTCTGCGTTGCAACAGCCTCTTCGGTTTTGCCTGAATCAAACAACGCGCGCGCATATGTGTCTGCAAAGGCTGGATTCCTGCCTGCGGTCAGTTCAAAGGCCAGTTTCGCCGCGCGCAACGCCAAATCCCGGTCACGAACCTTGACGCGGGTATCGGTCAGGATTTGCCAGGCAAAATTGTTCAGCAACCAAGGGTTGGTGGCCCCATCCGCCAGAATCCGCTCACCCATGGCTCTGGCATTGACATCGTCCGAGCCTTTGGCGGCCATGATGAAATAAGGCTGAACCATGCGTTCCGCATCGGTAACCCGCTTCGAAGTCTCAATGTCAAACCTCCCGTTTTGCAGATCCTCGATCGCCGTCTCCAGCCCCGCCAGTGGATGGCCCTGCCACGCGATTTTCCCCCGCTTGTCCACGAGGAAGGCGTGGGGGATGACAGATTTTCCGAAAGCTGTCATGTATGAGCCATACGTGGAACGGTCGTCATCCAAACCAACCGCGATGTCGAGACGTTCCCCCATTTTTTCGACGAAGGGCTTCACGACGCCAACGGCCTCGCCGCTGATGCCGAGGAAAAGGACCTTGTCTGGCTGGTATTTCCGTTGCAGTTCGGTCAGGCGCGGCAAACTGCCGACGCAGGCGTCGCAACCGGTTTCCCAGAAAACGATCACGCAATTCTGTTTCCCTTGAAGCTGGTCGAGCGAAACCGCCTTGCCATGAACCCATTCACTGATTCTCAGTGGCGGGGCAGCGTCGCCAATGTCCGCCGCCGTGCCAGCATTGGTGAGCATCAGCGTGAGCATCACCCGTAACGCTCTATGAATCCTCTTCATCATGTTGCTGCGTCTAGTTTCCAAAGTTTCCCAACCGGGGCGAATGTTAATCAGTTCCTGTTTTCGCGCAAGCGGGGCGTTATGGTTTTTGTTTCAGGCCCAAGTGATCCGCAAGCAATCCATAAAGACGATCAATTTGCCGGAAAGCTCCGAAGGTGACGTTTGTGCCGATGATCAGCTGGGGCATGGATTCATTGCCCAGTTTGGTCAGATTCTGTTGGTAAATCGCCGTGCCCGTCTTGATCAGGTCCTCTATCCAGGGGTCATGCAGCCTTTGTTCCAGCGATTGTTCGCCAACCAGTTGAGCGGCAAACCGCCGCGTTTCTCGCAGCGGCGGCGGCGACTCCGGCGCAAGCACAAAGTCGCCGAAACGCCCGAACGCCGTCGGTTCGGCCCGCCAGACGGCCAGGCCGATGCGGGCGAACTCGCAGGCGTTTACGTGGGCTGGATACGTTTGTTTGACGGCAGGATTGCAGGAAAGGTCCAGAGGCGTCGGCAAGATAACGATTGCCAAGTCGTTGGCGTACGTTGCCTGAGCCTCCAACAATTGCCCATGCATGACTCGGCAGGCGAAACAGGTGTAATCCAGCAGGCAAACAATGACATGCTTCGCGTCTGTTCTGCCGACCAGCGGCACTTCACCGAGTTTCAACTGAAACTGCCCATCGAGAATCTGGATCTGCCAGTCGGGTTTCGGCCTGGGTTCGGCTGCAATCCCCGTCGGGACGCGCTTGGCCAATTGCGTTTGGCGGCGATCCAGGCTCTGTCCGAAACCCAGAACGGTCAATGCCGCCGCCGCCACCAGAAAGTGGTTCCTCGTCCACCGCCAATTCACGTTCACGATGCTCTTGTTCGGGCTGCTTTGTTGCGGTGGGTTTCCGTGGGGCGCTTGCCAGATGAGCATTGCGGCTGCCGAAAGGCCACACGCGTGAGCGGCCAGGCATAACGGGCAGATGCGGTGAAGCACCGCAAGTTGCAGCCCGACAAACCAAAGAGCAGCTCCAAATGCCACGAAGGCGCAGACAATCAAAACGTTCCAGGCGAATCTCTTCTTGCGTGGCGGAACGTTTCCTCCAAGCCAAAACGTCCCGACCAGGAAAGTCCCGTAAACCACCAGCGCAATCAAACTCACGGGAATTCCAAACCAATAGCCCCACTTGCTTTTGAGAACTTGATCGCAATTTGAGGAGGCGCCACACCCCAGCACGGCACCGCCGCGGATCGCTGCCCACGCGAGATAACCTGTGAGCGCGATGGCGCCAGCCACAAGAGATCGGACGATGCAGAGTGCCCGAAAGGACGGGACATCGCTGCACGAGTTCTGTTTGAATTCCACCATAAGATTCAGCCCGTTGCCGGCGAGATTTCTTCTTCTGTTATCGCAGTTGTCAATGTTTTGTTGCCCGCGCTATTTGAAGCCGGCACGCTGGGCAGGGACATCCCTCCGCTCAGAGGTAAAGAACCATCGAGGGGCACTGCCGAAGCGGGGCTTGAAGATCGAGCGGTTTCGAAACCCGGGACATTGGATCCCTTGCGCCCCTTGGGACGTGCCCGCTCCCACATTCGGCGAGCAAGCCCGGGAGTTTTCCGTGTCGAGCCAGCAAAGACCGGGTAGGGTGCGAACCGGCAGTGCAGTCAGAGAATCTCCAAACGAGCGACGTTACGGCTATCCGGTCCTGTTCGCCTTAAGGATCGAGCCAAAGTTCAACGGGCCGGGTAGTAACCCGCCTCGTCATGGCCCGTATCGAACGAGATAAGCGTCGGTCCCGGAAGTCACCGAAGTGAAGGGGCCACTACCAAAATCTATCGTGTGCTGAAAGCTGCCGCCAGCCACGATATTCTGTTGGCTGTCGGTGGTAATAGTGGCACCTTGGTCATCTGCCTGTCCGTTGAGCCGATTGGCCCACTGATAAGAGCCTCCGGGCGAAAACTTGGCAATAAACGTGTCCTTGCCCCCATTGCTGAAAAGCCAACCCGCGCCGAAGTCCACCATGCCCTGCACGTATCCGGTCATTACGATGTTGTCGGCGCCATCCACACACACGTCGGTAGGGCAGTCAGTCAGGCTTAACCCCCCATACTTGCTGGCCCAGAGAAATTCACCGTTGGGGCCGTGCTTCGCCAACACGATTGCGGAATAAGGAGCCGTCGGCGTCAACAACCCTCCTCCGAAATCCACTCCCCCGGTGAATTGGCCACAGCTCACCACGTTGCCGCCGCGATCAACCGCCACGCTGAGTCCGATGTCGCTCATTACTCCGCCGAATCGCTTGGACCAAAGATGCGCGCCATTGGCAGCCGCATATTTCACGACGTAAATATCGTTTCCACCAGCGCTCGTCAGATTACTGCCTCCAATGTCCGCCGTCCCGCTGAAAGATCCCGTGAGCACCGCGTTCCCGCTGCCATCCACCGCCAGCCCCTCCACGGCCTCGGCGTTCGCGCCTCCAAGCCGTTTCGACCAGAGATGCACTCCGACCGGTGAGAACTTCGCGACGAAGACATCCAGGCTTCCAGTGCTGGTCAGTACCCCACCTCCAAAATCAACACCATATTGGAAGGTCCCCGCCACCAGGATATTGTCATTCCCATCCACGACCACTTCATACCCCACGTCTGAATTGGCCGCTCCGAACCGCTTTGACCAGACGTGCGCGCCGGTGGCGCTGAACTTCGTTAGAAACACATCCACATTCCCAGCGCTGATCAACGGCCCTCCCCCGAAATCCAGCGTCGAAGAAAAGTATCCCGTCACGATCACATTGTCCGCACTATCCACGGCGATTCCGTTGCCGACGTTATACATGACTCCGCCGAAGTGCCGAAACCAGATCAACTGTCCGCCCGCCGCGTACTTGGCCACGAAGAGGTCCTGGTAGTAGCTGCTCACCGGCCCGCCGCCAAAGTCCATCGTTCCATTGAAGTCCCCCACCACAAGCACGTTGCCCTGATGATCAGTTTTCACTCCATGAATGTTAGGTCGTTGCGTGTTGTTGGTCTTGTTGCCAATGTCTCGCGCCCACAGTAATTGCCCCGGCAGAGTCGCGGCGTTGTTCACAGTCAAGGCGTTGGCCGCTGAGGTTTTCGCGTTGCCGGCCGCATCGCACGCTACGCAATAGAAACTGTGGCTGCCGTTGGGTTCGGACGAGGTGTCGAACGCCAGATTGTAGGGCGCCGCAGCGGCCGAACCAAGCAGCACGGCGCTGTCGCGATAAAACTCCACCCGTGCCACGCCACTGCCGCCGGCGTTGTCGCTGGCAGAGGCGCTCAGAACGATCGTGCCACTCACCGTGCTACCGCTCGCTGGCGAGGTCATAGCGACGGTGGGTGGCGTTGAGTCTGCAGGCGCGACAACCGTTGCCAACGCTGAGTCGCTCGCTGTCGCCCCCAAGTTGTCTGTCACGGTGAGTGTGACCGTGTAATTACCAGCCGCGGCGTAAGCGTGTGACACACTCACACCGGAGGCTGTGATGCCGTCGCCAAAGCTCCATACATAAGAACTGACCGAGCCATCTGGATCCGAGGAACCTGCGGCGGTGAACGACACACTGGAACCGCTTGTAGAAGACACATCTGGCCCGGCGCTGGCCGTGGGGGGCTGGTTTGCACTCTGATTCACGATCACAGTCTGTTGGGCGACGACGATTGATCCTGTGCGGGGGTTTGAACTGGAGTTCGCGGAAACCGAGTAAGCCAGGTTGCCACTGCCGCTGCCGCTCGCACCCGAGTTAATCGTGATCCAAACGTCTGAAGTACTCGCAGTCCAAGCGCAACCGTTGTTCGCAGTGACGGCTACGCTGCCGGTCCCGCCTGCGGCCGACGACACGGCGCTGGTGGGCGTGATCCGGTAGTCGCACCCGCAAGCAGGCGTGGTTACGCTTGCGGGGCCGGACTTTGCAGATGTATTCCGGGCATTGTCCACTGCCGAAACCGTATAGGCGTAAGTGGTCAAAGGAGCCAGGCCGCTGTCCGATGCGGAGGTCGCGGGGGCCGGAACCCGCTTCAAGAAAACGCCGTTGCGATAGACGTTGTAGCCCTGGAGCCCTGAAGCATTCGGTCCACTGTCCGTTGAACCCGTCCATGAGAGATTGACCTGGCTGCAACCGGCCGCCGTGGCGGTCAGCGCGGACGGTACGGACGGTTCCTTCTTGTCGGCGGATGAAGCAGCAAGGCTGACAACACGGTAAAAAGCGGTCGTTCCGTACAAAATATTTGTGAGACTTGATCCAGAGGTTGGCGCGTCCACATCTTCCCAAGGACCGGTCATGGTGTTTCGGCGCTGAACCTGGTTGTTGGTGCCACCGCCCGACCACCGCAGGATCACCTGATCCTGTTGAACCTTCAGTTCCGTGATCTCAAAGCCCGTTGTGGCCTCCAAGACACCGGTTCCGAAAATGAACCATGCCGTCACTATCGTTACGGCAGCCCGGGCAAGTCGCTTCGTGCAACTTTCAGGCGAAACTTTCGGCCCTGGCATCCGTTGCAAGATTTGGAGCAGCTCGGCCGGATCGAAAGGCTTTGCCAGCAAAGGAACTCCGTCAAACGCGGAACGAGAATCCAATACTTCGGGCCGTGCGCTCGTCAAAACGACCGGCAATTCAGGTCGCGACGACCTGAAGGTGCGGAAAACTTCCCGCGCGACTCGCGCGCTCATGTCCAGATCGAGCACGGCCACATTAGCGGGATTATCGTCAAGAGCGAGACTGACCTCGTGGACGGCGGATACGCCTTCCACTTGGTAGTTTGCGGCGGCAAGAACTTCGCTCAACGCTTCACGGACAGCCTGATCATTTTCGATCAGCAGCAGTTTTGGTTGTTTTGACATCTGGCTGGCCTATTACAGGTCCGGTGCCAACCACATGGAAAGCTGCGGGCGTTGAAACTCAATGCCTTGCAAAGTCGAGCTTGAAAGATCCCTCGCGACGAGCGGCAACTCTCTTTCCGCCTCGGAAAACCCCTTTCCGAAGACCGCGGTTCGATGGGAAAACGGGCACTGACAATTCACCGTCCGCCCAAGACTGGTCAGGGTGCGTATCTGGCCAAGTAGGCGTCGGTGCCGGAGGTAACCGTCGTAAAAGGTCCTGCTCCGAAGTCGATCCAGTACTGGAATCCGCCAGCCAAAATGATATTGGCCTGGCTGTCGGTCGTAATGGTCGCACCGTGATCATCCGCCAGTCCATTGACCCGCTGGGCCCATTGATAGGCGCCGCCCGAGGTAAACTTGGCTACGAACGTGTCTTTGCCCCCGTTGCTGAAGAGCCAGCCTGCGCCGAAGTCCACCATGCCCTGCGCATATCCGGTCATTACGATGTTGCCTCCACCATCCACCGTTACCGCGCCGGGGCAGTCCGTCAGCGTAACCCCGCCATATTTGTTGGCCCAGAGGAATGAGCCGTTGGCGCCGTACTTCGCCAGCACGATCGCCGAATACGGCGCCGTCGGCACCAAGGCCCCGCCCCCAAAATCCACCCCGCCCGTAAACTGTCCGCACAGCACCACGTTCCCCGCGCTGTCCGTCGCCACACCCATCCCCACGTCCCCGGACCCGCCTCCAAACCGCTTCGACCACACATGATTCCCGTTCCCGCCGGCATACTTCACCAGAAAAATGTCGTTGCCCCCGGCACTGGTCAGCACGCCCCCGCCAAAATCCACCGTCCCGTTGAACGATCCGGTCATCACCACGTTCCCGTTCCCGTCCAACGCCAGCCCGTTCACCGCCTCCGCATTCACCCCCCCCACCCGCTTGGACCACAGATGCGTCCCACCCCCCGAATACTTCGCCACGAACACGTCCAGACTCCCGGCGCTGGTCAGCACCCCTCCCCCAAAGTCCACCCCATACTGGAACGTCCCCGCCACCACCACGTTGTTGCTCCCGTCCACCGCCACCTTGTACCCCACGTCCGAGTTCGCCGCCCCAAACCGCTTCGACCACACGTGCGTCCCGCCGGAAGTGAACTTCACCACAAAGATATCCACGTTCCCGGCGTTCGTGAGCGCCCCCCCGCCAAAGTCCACCGTCGAGGAGTAATACCCGGTGACGATCACGTTGTCGGCGCTGTCCACTGCGATCCCGTTCCCCACGTTGTAGATCAAACCACCATAATGCCGAAACCACACCAGTTGCCCCAGCGCCGTGTACTTCGCGAAAAATGCGTCCTGCGAGTAGCTCGTGACCGGACCGGCTCCAAAGTCCATCGTCCCGTTGAAATCCCCCGCCACCAGCATGTTCCCCTGATGGTCCGCCTTCACCCCGTGGATCGTCGCCCGCTGCGTGTTGTTGGTCTTGTTGCCAATGTCAATGGCCCACAAGAATTGTCCCGGCACGGTCGGCGGATTGTTCACCGTCACGGTGTTGGTCGCCGACGTCGCCGAATTGCCCGCCGCATCATAAGCCATGCAATAAAAACCATGGTTGCCATTCGCCAGCCCAGCCGTGTCGCACGGGTAGCTGAACGGGGCGGTTGCAACGCTGCCCACGAAAACACCGCCATCCCGGAAAAACTCCACCCGCGCCACACCGCTGCCGCCTGCGTTATCCGTGGCCGTCGCATTCAGGGTGGTCACATTGCTGACGACGCTCCCGCTCGCCGGCGACGTCAAGGAAGCTGTCGGCGCAGTATTATCCACCAGCACGGGAACGCTCGACGTGGCTGAGTTGTTGGCGGCGTCGTACGCCCTCGCCATAAAGGTGTGTGGTCCGTTTGAAAGCGCCGATGTATTGAACGTGGTGCTGTACGGAGCGGCATTGTTCGTCGCAAAGCCAATACCATCCCGGTAAAACACAACCCGGCTGACGCTGACGTTGTCGCTGGCCGTGGCGTCCAGGCTGACTACGCCGCGCACATTGGGACTGCCTGCCACGGTTAGGGTGACCGACGGAGGCGTCAGGTCCGGCAATGCCTCGACGGTGACTGTCGCAGTATCGCTCGCAGCCGCACCCAGATTATCCGTGACGGTCAGGGTGACGGTGTAAACGCCCGTGGCGGCATAAGCGTGCCCGACCGAGAAACCGGAGGCCACGTTCCCATCACCGAAGTTCCATTGGTAACCGCTGATCGAGCCATCGGGGTCGGACGAGCCGGTGGCATTGAACTGGGCGTTGGAAGTGACTGTGACCGAAAAGTCCGGCCCGGCATTGGCAACCGGAGGCCGGTTGCTGTTCTGGTTGACGGTGAAAGGCAAGCCGGCAACGGTCAGCGTTCCACTGCGTGAACTGGTGGCCGGATTCGCAGCCACTGAGAAATTCACCGGCCCGCTGTTAGTGCCGCTGCTGCCCGAACTGATCGTTATCCAGCCATAAGGATTCACGACGCTCCAAGCGCAGCCGTTGCTGGTGGTCACATTGACGCTGCCGGCACCGCCTGCCGCTGGATACGACGCGCTGTTGGAGGATATTGAATAACTGCAACCGACTCCGCCCTGGGTCACCGTGAAAACCTGCCCGGCAACGACCAACGCCCCAGAACGTTGATTGATGGTGCCGTTGGGCGCCACTGTGTAGTTGACCACCCCGCTGGCGTTGGTGCTGCCCCCCGAAGTGATTGTGATCCAACCGTTGGTGTTGCTGGTGTTCCAGGCGCAGCCGACGGTCGTCGTCACTGCCACCGCACCGCTGCCGCCGACGGACGAGAAGGAGGCGCTGTTTGACGAGATCGAAAAATCACAGGTCAGGCCAGCTTGATTCACCGTAAACAATTGTCCCCCCACAGTGATGGTGCCGGAACGCAGGCTGGCGCCGCCATTGGCGTCCACGGTGTAGTTCACCGCTCCGGGTCCCGTGCCGCTGCTGGTCGTGTGAATCCAACTGTGAAGCGGCGAAGCAGTCCAATTGCACCGCCCGCCCGTGTTGATGTTGAAACCACCTGGCCCGCCGGCAGTGGGGGCCGAAGCGCTGGTGGGCGCAACCGTGTAGGCGCAGGGTTTGCCGCGTTGTGTGACGCGGAAGACCTGCTCCCGCACGTGAATGGTCCCGATCCGGTCCTCGAAATCTGGATTCTCCTCCACGATAAAGCCTACGTTGGCCGACCCCGTGCCGTTGGTCGGCCCGGTCAACTCGATCCAGGAATTGTTCGTTGGCGAAACCGACGCCTCCCACGGACAGCCGGCAGCGCTCACCAGGAAGGATTCGTTCGTGGAATCCGGGCCGGTGACGGTTGCGGTAGGTTCGAGGAAGAGACAACTGTCGAATACGCTGGTCACCACCGCGGACCGATTGCCAGCCCGGTCAATGGCCGCCACTCCATAGGTATACAGGGCGGCTGCGACCGCTGACCCGTCGAGCGAGTTGGTCACCGTGGCGGGCTCTGCTTTCAGAAAAACTCCGTCGCGGTAAATCAAGTACCTGTCTAGCCCTGAGGTGAACGTCTGTCCCTGCGCGTCGGTGGTGCCCAAATCAGTCGCTGCATCCCAAAACAATTCGACCTCGACACCCGTGCCAGGCGCCGTCGTCAAGGTCGCCGGCCCGTTGGGTGACGCGCCATCCCTGCTGTTCACCGGATAGTTCGCCAGATAGGCCGGAGTGTTTGTAAAGAGTGCGACCCGAAAAACGGAGACCGGGAGCAAAGCGTGGTTGGTCGTCGTAAATGCCGCGGTGGGCGCGTCGGTGGGCAACCAAGGACCCATCGGATCATGCGCGGATTCCACCTGATACAACACACCGGTCGTGCCCGACCATCGGAGCACGGCCTTGTTGTCGGCGAAGGAAATCGTGAAATTGCCGGGTGCCGCCACCGAGCAGTCCGGTCCGACCAGCATGAGAATGGGTGACGAGGCCGACTCGTTGCCGGCGTAGTCCACCGCACTGACCTGGTAATCATACTGTGCATTGGCAGCCAAGCCCGTTTCAGTCGCGCTGGTCGCTGGCACTTGTTGAGCGAGGCTGGAGTTCCGATAGAGGCGGTACCAGCGCAGACCGGAAGTCTGCTGGTTGGGATTGCCAGGATCGTAGGACGGGGACCAAGAAAGCTGAAACTGTCCGCATCCTTCATTGGCCGCAACGAGGTTCGCGGGCACAGTCGGGGGTGTCGTATCCAGGCAGGCGGGCGTTGTGACGGCGGCGGAAATGTTGAAACCGGAGACGTTGTTGCTGCCATCCACGACCCGGATGGCGTAGAAAATCGTCGTGTCGCCCGGGACGCCGGAGTCCGCATAATTGAGCGTCGGATCAAGCACTTCGGCGATCTTGTTGCCCGCGTTCGTGCCGCCGCGGTAAATCTCGTACCGGCTGAGGCCGGAGGTGTATTCGTATGGCCGCGCCGCGCCGTCGGAGGGTCGTGGCCAGGAAAGGTTGATCTGGTTACAACCGGCAGGAGCCGCGGTGAGCGATCCCGGGGCAAGCGGCGCTGTCGAATCAGCGCACGGCGCGGTGGCGGCGGGAGCACTCGGGGAGGATTCCTTCGAGCTGTTGAATGCGGAAACCGTGTAGCCGTAGTTGGTCACCAGTAGATTCGTGTCAGTGAAAGTGGTCGTGGTGCCATTGGTGAAAATCAGGATGCCATTCCGGAAAATCCTGTAACCCACGAGCGCAGGGGAGCTCTGCGAGGGCGACCAAGAGAGATTCACCTGATCGCAAGTCGTGGTGGCAACGACGTTGGTCGGCACTGAGGGCACGGCACCCATCGCCGGGCCGACCGCGATGACGAGGATTACGAGAACTCGGAAGACACGCATGATACGATTTCCTTGATGCTACGGTGCGACCTCACGAGGCCGATTTAGCGGTTGGCGTGCCATGACTTTGATTACGAAACCGTCCGGTTGAGAGTGATCCCAACGAGCGTCGAAAGTTCCGATTACGGGTACGACCTCTGACTCGATTCGATTCAATTCAACCCAACAATTTGACATGATCCTACACGGTGCTGATTTCAACGGCAATCCAGTCTAATACGCAACGCCCTAATGCCATTCCACAAGCGCGGTTGTCCGCATCGCCATGCTCCGTGCCGGGTTTCCCCCGGGGCTGGCGGTGGCGGCATGGCTCATCGAACTCTTGCTCCAAAAATCGGACGCCGGGTCATCCGGTGGCGCAGTTCTGGACGGTGAGTTCGGTGACCTTCTCGAACAGTTGGGGAAGGTCAAGCAACGGCTTCTGAAACCTGGCTTGCGCCCGGCCCGCCATCGGATGCTGCACGCCGTCCAGCGTGGCAGTCAGCAGGATGATCGGCAGCCGCGGATTCGCCGCGTCCAACCGCCGCACCACCTGCCATCGCGCATCAGCCCCGCCGCTCACGCAGATCACTGCGAGGTCAATAGGTCGGTGCGCCACTTCGTTCAACGCTTCCTGGTCGTCGCCAGCCAGTATGACGCAATGGTTTTCCGTACGTAGCGCGACCGCGAGCGACTCCCGAACGGAGACGTCCGGGTCCAGCAGGAGGATCTGCTTTGGCCGCGCTGGCCCAGGCGGTTGAGCGGCGTTCTGATTCAAAGGCACGCGCCTTTAGCCAACGGCGTGCCAGCACGCTGATCGGCGCAAGGAGCCTTGATTCTCAAGCAACTCGGGAAGCCGCGACATCATTAGGCACGTTTCCATGAAAAAGACTTGCCGCGTTTGGAAAAACTCTTTTCAGCAGCGGGTTGCTTTTTCAAGCTGCGCGATCCCGCTGACTTTGACGACTGCGCTGGAACACGATAAGCGCACTTATTGCCGCAACTCTTCATTCCGCCGGTTGCGGCGTCCGTGCGACGTCGGGCCGGCCGGCGAAAAATCCTGTTGGCCATCCAGGCTGTTCACCGGTTAAGGTGTTTTCGACCGCGGGCTGGAGTCGTCCCCCTCGGTTGCGCGGTTCGATCACCGATGCAAACTTGTCCCGGCCAACACGAGACCCTTTGGTGAACCGGCCCCGTCACCGAGATGAAACCTGGCAACAACCTGCGTCAGCACCTGACCGAGACCGCCGCCCTGTTATCGGCGTTGGTGATCGCGGTCGCCGCCATCCAGTTCGTCCGCATGGACACCGAAGTGATCCAGCAACGCGAGCAGTTGCAGGCCATGTCCCGGGGACAGGAGGAGTATTTTCGCGGCGAGTATCTGGAGATCGCCGCGCAGATCGACATCAGTGTGAGTGACCTGCAGGACGCCCTCACCAACATCGCCAACACCCCGTCGTTCCTGAAAGGCGAGGAGTTGGCTGATTTTCGCGTTTGCACCAACCGCTTTGAACTATGGCTGGAACGCCAGTTGAAGCGTCCTCTGGAGGAACGCATCGAAAACGAAAAACTTCGCGAACGGATGGCCGCCGACCGGTTCTCATCGCCGCGCGGCCCTCAGGGGGACGGAATGAACCTGGCGGACATATTGAAGCAACTCAAGGAAGTCTATGGCGTTTACCTCGCCGCCGCCAGCAAGGTGATCGCGAACGCCGGAAGTCACGCCCAGAAAACCATCAGCTCGGAACTCGCGAAAGCCGGCCAGGCCGCCCAAGACCTCCTCGATCTGGCCGACAAGGCGCGGCGCAACGCCGACGCCATCAAGAGGTTTCTGGAAACCCAACCGCCGCCCGGCTCCAAGCGGTCGCTCGCCCACTATTACCTGCTGGCGGCTTTGTTGTTCCCGATCGCCTTCCTGGTCGTCGTGTTTCGCAGTTCAGCCACCGGTCAGCTTCACGTCGAACTGGCAAAACGGGACCTGGTCCTGGAACACCAGCAGCAACTGGCGCATTTCGGCCAACTGGCCGCCGGACTGGCGCACGAAATCCGCAATCCGCTCACCGCCATCAGCGCCCGCCTTTATGTCCTCCAAAAAGCCCTGGCGGAGGGATCGCCGGAACACCGGGACTCGATGGTCATCCGGGATGAGATGCACCGCCTGGACCGGATCGTTCAGGATTTCCTGACACTCGCCCGGCCGGCGACGCCGAAACTCGCCGCGATGTCCGCCGACCCGCTGCTCTCCAAGTTGCGCGACCTCCTCGCGCCGCTTTACGCCGCGCGATCCATCGAATTGAAGCTGGACGCCGTCGAACCGGCGCCCTTCCGCGCGGACGAAGCCCAGTTGAAGCAAGTGCTGATAAACCTGGTTCGCAACGCGGCAGAGAGTATGGAGGGCCAGGGGACGATCACCTTGCGCGCTCGAAAGGATCGCCTCCGATTACGAGCGAAGACCAGCGACGTCATCGCGATCGAAGTCGAGGACACCGGGACGGGCATCCAGCCCGAAGTCGCGGACCGGCTCTTCATTCCCTTCTTCAGCACCAAGGAAGGCGGCACCGGACTCGGGCTGGCCATCGCCGCGCGAATCGTCAACCAGCACGGCGGCGAGTTGACCTTCGAAACCAGACTGGATCACGGCACGACCTTCAAGATTCTCCTGCCGCTGTCCGAGAAAACTGCATGACGCAACCGGCTCGCATTCTCGTCGTGGATGACGCAGAGGCCGAGGCGCGTGAGATCAAAGACGCCCTGGCCGGTGAAGGTTATCTAGTGGAGCTGGCCGCCACCCTCGAGAGCGGCACCCGGCGCGCCACCCAGGAGGAATTCGACGTCGTCGTCACCGACCTGCACTTAAGCGGTTCGGGCGCCATGCATCTGAACGAAGGACTTGAAATCATCCGCGCGCTGCGTGCCGCCAAACCCCAGGTGCCGGTCATTCTCGTCACGGGCCAACCGTCCACCGAAACCACGATCGAGGCCATGAAACTCGGGGCCTACGATTACATCCTCAAGCCGGTTGACCCGCGCGTGTTCCTGCCGATGATCGAGGAGGCCACCGTCCGCAGCCGTTTCCTGCGCGGGCCCGCGCCGGTCGCTGAAGTTGTCCACGACAACAAACACAGAATCGTCGGTAACAGCCCGGCCATGCGCGCGGTTTACAAGCAGCTCGGCCAGATCGCCGCCACCAACGCCACCGTGCTCATTCGGGGCGAAACCGGCACGGGAAAGGAGCTCGCCGCCCGCGCCGTTCATCACCACAGTCACCGCGCCGACCAGCCCTTTGTCATCGTCAACTGTCCGGCGATCCCGGCGAACCTGCTGGTCAGCGAATTGTTCGGTCACGAACCAGGTGCCTATACCGATGCCAAGGCCCGCCGGATCGGGCAGTTCGAACAGGCCAGCGGCGGCACGCTGTTCCTCGATGAAATCGGCGACATGCCGGAGGACGCGCAGAAACAATTGCTCCGCGCGCTCCAGGAGAAAACCATTCAGCGCCTGGGCGGCAAGGAGCTGATCCCGGTGGACGTGCGGATCATTGCCGCCACCCATCAGGACTTGGAACTGGCCATTGTGGAGAAGCGGTTTCGCGCCGACCTCTTTTACCGCATCAACGTGGCCGCCGTCCACCTGCCGCCGCTGCGCGAGCGACGGGAGGACATTCCGGACCTCGCCAGATACTTTCTCGAAACCGGCGCCGCAGAGTTTGGATTGTACCGACCGGTGATGAACAGCGCAGCCGTCGAGTTTCTCCAGCACCTCGACTGGCAGGGCAACATCCGTGAGTTGCAAAACGTGATTCGCAAAACCCTGCTCTCCTGCCGCGGCACGATCACGCGCGAGACGATTCAGGCATCGCTATCGCCCGTGGCCACGGCGCCGGTGGTTGCGGACGCCACGCTTTTCAAACGCGTTTCCGAGCTGCTGGCCAAGGCGAAACGCGGCGAGACGCGGGACGTCCATGCCGTCCTGACGGCGGAACTCGAACGCGAGTTGTATGGCCAGGCCATCCGCCTGGCCAATGGCGACCAGACGCAGGCCGCGAACTGGCTTGGCGTGTCGCGTCCCACCATGCGGGAAAAACTGCTCCGCCAAGGCTTGCACCCGGGACGGGAAACCTGATGACTTCGATGGCGCCTGCCGCGACGCTGGGACTTTCAGCCAGCGGGAGTGCCTCGTTGAATTGCAGTCTCAGCGCGGCGCTGGTCGGCGTGAGGCGGCGGCGCCAAGTGAATATCGTGCACAAAACCGCCGGCCCGCCCCAACCACCATCCAGCACGCAAGAAGGAGCAGCGCCGCGTTTTCGACCAGCTTGCCGCAGATGACGATCTCCCCTGCCCCACAGCCGCAGTCGAACTTCACCGCGCAGAACGGGATGTCTTGCGCCGCCTGCATGGCCAGGGCGCGACGCAGCACCACCACTGTAAACGGCACCAGCATCAGCACCAGCATCGTCGCCGAGCCGCGGACGGCCACACCGGCGATGAGCAACACCCCGCAGAAAACCTCGAACCACGGCAGCGCGGCGGCAATGGAGTTCAGCAGTACAGGATTGTGAACCAGGTCGTACTGGCGGACGAGCTTTAGGAATTCCACCGGATGGAGCACCTTTACGCTGCCCATGTAACAAAAGGTCGCGCCGAGTAGCCAGCGCGCCGCGACACCGGCCCAGTCAACCGCCTGATGGGAACCGGCCTGCGTCATTGGCTGGCGGGAAGCAGCAGGCCGCTCTTGCGCGCTCCGGTTTCGATGGGCTGACGGTTGGCGCGCCACTCGTTCATGCCACCGGGATACACGAACAGTTTTTCCGCCGGAACGCCAACGTCCCGCAGCGTCAGCGCCGCGAACTCGCTGTCCTCGCATTCGCCGCCGGCGCAGTACACCACCACGCGCGCGGCCTTCGCGCACACCGGCAGCACCGCGGGCAGATATTTCGGCGCTTGATAGTGGTTGAAAGCGTGCGCGCCGGGGATGTGGCCTGCCTCGAAATCCGCATCGGGGCGTGCGTCCAAAAACACAACGGCCTCGGATTCGAACTCCGCGCTCTTGAACAACGCCATCGTTTCCTTCAAGTGAACCACCTGGAGGCCCTTTGCCTTCAAGCGCGCCGCAGTTGCGTCATCGGTTGCGACCGGTGCGCTCCCGGACGACTGGAGATTCGTGGAGGCGGACGGCATGACCGGCGTGGTCCGCGGAGTGGAGTCGCCTGGAAAGTAGTTGCGGCCTAAACCAAGCCCCCGAGGCGAAATCGCATTCGCCACGAAGGCTAACCCAAGCCCAACGAACGTCACCAGGACACATTCGGAGAGAATCGTCTTCGGGGTGGCACCCGTTCCACTCGAGCCACCGGACTGACCTGGTTCATTCACGCGTGGATGCCTCCAATACAGCCGGTCAACAGTCGGACGCACCGCGCCTTCATGGCGAGTCGTCCAATCTCAAGTTCTACTTGCCGCTCAGGGGCGTCGGATTCGGTAGCAACAGCGGGATGGTCGCCGCGGCCTGGCCCCCGGCCGTCGGCGGGAACGATGCCGGTTGCGCCGGCCGAACGCCTTGGGTGATGGGCACCCGGATCGTTTGGATCTCGGGGTAATTTGAGTTCACACGGAATTCCACTGGCGTGGAGGGGTCGGCCTTGAAGCCCGCCGGAAACGTCAGTGTGTACTCGAACAGCCGCGATGGCTCGCGCTCTTCGGATTTGATCTCCACACCGGACGAACCGATAGACGGATCCTTGAGCGCCAGTGGCCGCGAGAGCTGGCTGCGGATGGCGACCTTGACGGAATAACTGTTGGTGAGCGGTCCCTCCGGCAACATCACCCGATCCGGCGTCGTCATCACGGAGGGATGCATCATCAAAGATGCGTTTACGCTCAAGGTGGGCGTGTTCGTTGCCGAAGTCTTCACCGTGACGGCGCCCTGCACGTTCGCCAGTCCGGCGGATGGGTCCGCCTTGATGAGCAGTCCGTACGACTTGCCCGCCTCGTTGGTGACGATTTGCGGTGCGAAGAGCTTGTTGTTGCTCTCCGGCGAATGGAGCCACAAGGCGTTCGTTTCGTTGTTCACGATCTGCACCGTTACCGAGGCACTGGACACGGATTCCGCGTTGGCCTGGATGAAGGCGAATTGCGGGTTCACATCAATCGGCTTCCAGATCGTGCCCTTGATCTGGAGCACGACGGTGGGCTGTCCCTTATCGTTCGAGGTAATGGTGGCGGTCTTGGTGATCTGGCCGCTGAACTGGCCGCTGTTGAACTGCAACGGAATGATGCCCGTGTTGCCGGGGGCTACGCTCTTCGTCCACTCGCCCGCCGTGGTGCAGCCGCACGACGGCGCAACGCCGGAGATCACCAATTCCGCGTCGCCAGTGTTGGTGAAAATGAAATCGTGTTTGACCGCTGCGCCGCCGGATACTTTGCCGAAGTCGTACACCAGCGACTCGAACTGGATCTTTGGGCTGCCGACCGCAGGGGCAGCCGCTGCTGGCGCTCCCGGCACAATCCCCGCTGGGATGATCACCGGGGCGGCAGGCACAACGCCCGCCGGAATGATGACCGGGACGGCGGGCGGGTTCGCCGCGGCGGGATTCGCTTCGGCAGCGCGCAAACATGCACCGGCCGCAAGAAAAACCGCGCTGACCGCAATTCTTGTGTTCAGTGTCTTCATAGGCAGCATATTGTTACGATGATGGGCGGGGTGCGTCAAATCCGAATTCGACACCCGTTTGGCTGACCAGCACCCCACCGATCAGCTTGAACTCTGGTAATTCGCCACACCCCGCGCCCCACAACCCACCCGCTTCATAGCAGGTTCAATGACAAGTTCGTGGCCGTTTTGGTTCAAATCTCCTCAACTTTGCTCGAAAGCAGTCGGAGGATAATTCCGCCGAGCTTGACTTGATCCAAAGGGTGTCATCAACATGCGCCCCTATGAGGCCGGAAAGCGCTGCGCTCCGCACGTTGCCAGGGTTGGCTCCGCAGCCGTTCAGCGCCGATCCGGCAAAACGTAATGGAGGTCCTCAATGAAACTTCTGATGAAATGGTTCTCGCTCGCTGGAATGCTCGCCTGTCTTGCACTAATCAACCGTGCCACGCCGCTGGCCGCACAGGAAAACCGCGGTGGCGAAAGCTTCGACCGGCTTGAACGGCTCGAGCGGCAAATCCAGGAACTGGCCCAACGCCAGGAACAAATGATGCGCCGGCTCGAATCCCAAGCAGAGCATTCGGCGCCCCGCCCTCAACTTGGGGGCGGTGATCCTGGTCCTCGACTGCAACCTCCTGGCGGGTCGGGCGCGGGTCCGCACAACATGCCCGGCGCGCGAAGAGCGAAGGGGCTGCACGATCTTCTCGGGCTGCTGTTTGTCATCGGCGTCCTCTGCAACATCCTGCTGGCGATCTGGATTTTCACCGACATTCGCAAGCGCGGCGAAGGCTCGGGCATCTTCATCGCCATGGCGCTGGTGGCCGGGATACCCGCGGCGATCATCTACTCCCTCGTGCGGCTCGGGGACAAGAAAAGTTGACGCCGGGCCTGGCGCGGGCAATGCGTGCGCGGTGGTGGCGGCGGCGAAAGCGTCGGGAGCTGAAGTGTCGCCAGCCTCGGGACGCCGCCCGGCGCTTTCTTGAACCAAATCTGTTGCCCTACAGAAGCAGATCAAGGAACCAACACTTCCAACCCCTGCGGCAGCACCTCGATGCGCGCAGGCGTGTGGCCAATCGTTTCACCGTCCGCCTGCACCTCCAGCGGCGACTCCGACTCGACCGTCATTTTGCGGGCCGTGAAGTAGCGCAGTTTGGGATGCGAAAACTGCCGGCCACGGCTGATGCGCCACAACAGGCCGATCGCGGCTGCGCGTCCGACTTCCTCGCATACATTTAAGTTGAGCAGCCCGTCGTCCATCCTCGCGCCGGGGGCCAGACGCATCCCGCCGCCCGACAACTCCGCGTTACTGGCGCAAACGAGCAAAAACCGCTTCTCCCATGTCTGGCCGTCGCAGGTAACGCGCATTGGCGGAGCGCGATAGCTTAGAATCGCGCGCGCCGCGCCCACGGGGTAAGCCAGCCGCTGGCCGAAGATTTTTTTCACGAGCGGAGTGGTTTGTTTCACCACTGCGCCGATCAACCCCACGGCGCCATAGAGCAGGCTGTATCGGACGACCGGTGCGCCGGGCGCCTGGCACTCAATGCGAACCACATCGAGCCGTCGCGAACGCGTGCCATGCAGCGCTTCCATTCCCTGGACCGGGCTGTCAATCCCGCAAAGCCGCGCCGTGTCGTTACCGGTGCCGACGGGCACGATTCCCAAAACCGGATGCGCCACGCCGGAGAGCAACAGTCCGCTGGCCACCTCAAACACCGTCCCATCCCCGCCCACGGCCACGACTGCGTCGTATTCGCGAGCGGCATCCCGGGCCAGTTGGACGGCTGCCCCCGGCTCTGACGTGAACAGCACACGCGACTCGGTGCCGTCCACAGGGAATCGGTCGCGCAATCGGAACCAGCGCACCTGGCCGCGGCCGGCGCCGGAATCGGAGTTGATGATGAACGCGACGCGCCTGGACATTCTGGCTACCTGGCTCGCCTTGCAACGGCGCGCTTCCGGGTTCGATAATCCACCGGCCTCGCGACTCGCGTCTCCTTCACCGGCTGTGAGCCGTCAATAGCCCGCTTCAATTCCCTGATCTGGTCGCGAAACAAAGCCGCTTTCTCAAATTCCAAGTTGTTGGCGGCGGTCAGCATTTCGCTTTCGAGTTCGTTGATGGTCTCAGTGAGGTCCACGTCCATGCCTGCCTCACGCAACACGCCGTAAGCTTCGGCGCGTTTTTCCTCGCGGACCACGAGACTTTCCTCCACCGCCCGCCGCACGCTGCGCGGCGTGATGTTGTGCTCCCGGTTGTAATCGAGTTGTTTCTTGCGGCGATATTCCGTCACCGCCAGAAACCGCTTGATGCTGTCGGTCATCACGTCGGCGTAGAGGATGACCTCGCCATTGAGATGGCGCGCGGCGCGACCGGCGGTTTGGATCAAACTGGTCTCGCTGCGGAGAAAACCTTCCTTGTCCGCGTCGAGGATGGCGACGAGTGAGACTTCGGGCAGATCGAGGCCCTCGCGGAGCAGGTTGATGCCGACGAGCACGTCGAACTCGCCCTTGCGCAACGCGCGCAAGATCTCCACGCGCTCAATCGCGTCAATCTCGCTGTGCAGGTAGCGCACGTTCACGCCGATGTCGCGCAGGTAATCGGTCAATTCCTCCGCCGTGCGCTTGGTGAGCGTGGTCACGAGCACGCGTTCCTTCGCGTCCGCGCGTTTGCGACATTCTTCGATGAGATCATCAATCTGACCTTTGAGCGGCTTGAGCGTCACTTTCGGATCAATCAAGCCGGTCGGACGCACGACGAGTTCCACAACGCCCGGACTTCCCCGCACCCGGCCTTCGGCCACCCTCTCCCCATCGGATGGGGAGAGGGACGTGGTGAGGGGTTTGTCCATGGCCTCTAACCCATCATCGCTACCTCGCTCGGCCGATTTCCCCGCACCCGGCCTTCGGCCACCCTCTCCCCATCCGATGGGGAGAGGGACGGGGTGAGGGGCGTTCGGATTTTTGATTGCCACCGCACTTTCCCTCGCCCATTCGATTTCCCGCCTGGCCGGCGTGGCGCTAACGTAAATCGTCTGGTTTTGCATCGCCTGGAATTCGTCGAAACGCAGCGGACGATTATCCAGCGCGCTCGGCAGACGGAAACCGTATTCCACCAGCACCGTCTTGCGCGACTTGTCGCCCTCGAACATGCCGCCGATCTGCGGCACGGTCGCGTGCGATTCGTCAATTACCAGCAGATAATCCTTCGGCAGAAAATCCAGCAACGTGCACGGCCGCGAGCCGGGCGGGCGCCCGGCGATGTGCCTCGAGTAATTCTCGATGCCGGAGCAAAAGCCCATCTCCTCCATCATTTCGAGGTCGTATTCGGTGCGCTGCTTGATGCGCTGGGCTTCGAGCAGCTTGCCGTGCTTCTCAAACTCGGCGATGCGCAAACCCAGTTCCTCGCGGATGGTGAAGATGGCGCTTCGCAATTTCTCGTTGGTCGTGACGAATTGTTTTCCCGGAAACACGGTCACGTGCTCAAGCTGCGCAATTTTATTGCCCGTCAGCGGTTCGAAGCGCGTGATGCGTTCCACCGTGTCGCCGAAAAACTCGATGCGCAATCCGTCCTCGGTGTAAGCCGGGCAAAGCTCGACCACATCGCCGCGCACGCGGAATTGTCCGCGCTCAAACGTGATGTCGTTGCGGTTGTATTGCATGTTGACCAGTTTTTCGAGCAACAGTTCGCGGGTGAGTGATTGTCCGACGTGAACGTGAATGAGCATCGCTTCGTAATCCTCCTTGCTGCCGATGCCGTAAATGCACGACACGCTGGCCACGACGATCACGTCGCGCCGCGCGAACAGGCTGCTCATCGCCGAGAGCCGCATCCGCTCGATGTCGTCGTTGGTGGAGGAATCCTTTTCGATGAACGTGTCCGTGCGCGGGATGTAAGCCTCCGGTTGGTAGAAATCGAAATAGCTGACGAAGTATTCGACGGCGTTGCGCGGGAAAAAGCTTTTGAACTCCGCGTAAAGCTGCGCCGCGAGTGTCTTGTTGTGCGAAATGACCAGCGTGGGCCTGTTGACGTTCTTGATCACGTTGGCAATCGTGAACGTCTTGCCCGACCCGGTGACGCCCAGCAACACCTGATGCTTCGCGCCGGACAAAATGCCCTCCGTCAGCTTCGCAATTGCTTGCGGTTGGTCGCCGGCGGGTTGGTACTCGGAAACAAGTTCAAACATGCCCGGCAAACCTACGAGCACGGAGAAACACGGTCAATCATTGCCCGACTTATGCACCGAGTCGTGGCAAAATCGAGCAAGAAACGGCTTGCAGATTTCTGCGGAATTGCGACGATACCAGTGAAATCTAGCTGCGATTGTCGAGTGACTGTGCTCTGCCGCGTGAGCAGGTTCCAAAGCTTGGAAAGGAACCTACCCCACGACAGCCGAATCAGGTTTATGCGTCGCGTGCTAAATGATCTATTATTCTCGGGTTATGCGGATACGTGATCGGCGCGGTGGCTTGAAACAAAAAGGACACGTGACGATCCTTTGTCAGAGCGTTCGTTTCTTGATGGCTGTGGCAGGAGGGCTGATTTTCACTCTGCCCGCTCTGGCTCAGGTTGCGGGCCCAGGTTGGATAAACGCGAAAGCGGACCCTGTCAGCCCAGGGGACGCAAACGCGTATTACGCAAACAAAGCTGCTCCGGCAAGGCAGGCTCTGCGTGGACTTCAACCCGCCGCAAACCCGCCACCATCTGGAACGTGCTCCTCGACAGCGCTGACCCCTGAAATAACAGAGCTTGCACGTGGTTTGAAGCATGACCCGAAGTTGATCTTTGATTACGTTCACAATCACGTTGATTATGTTCCGCATTTCGGCTCGCTCAAAGGCGCGACTTTGACATACTATGACGGCTCGGGAAACGACTTCGACCAAGCCTCGTTGATGGTCGCGTTGCTGCGTGCCAGCGGATTCACGGCCCAGTTCCAATATGGAACGATGACCTTCCCCTACACTACTACTTCTCCACTTGCGAACCTGCTCGATAGCCCGTCGCACTTTCAAAATATTCTGGCCGCAGGTGGCATCCCATACCAAGTAGTGAGCAACACAGTGGACGTCTCTCGGGTATGGGTTACGGCCAACATCAACGGAACAAACTACCTGTTTGATCCGGCATTAAAGACCTACACGAACACTCCGAAAATCAATCTCGTTGGCGCTTTGGGATATTCCCGCGCCGACCTTCTCGCGGCGGCGGGCGGGACGGTCACCAACGATTACGTCCAAAACCTTGGCGAAGTAGCGATCCGAGCAAAACTCGTGTTGTATTCGACAAACCTGGCCGCCTTCATTCGCAGCCAGCACCCGAACAAGAGTCTGGCGGAACTTCTCGGCCGCCGTTCAATCGTCGAAACCAACCTTGGCCAGTTCTCGGCTTCCTTCCCTTGGCCATCAGTTGTCACAGCAACTTGGAATGAGATTCCGCCCGAATACACCACGACGCTAAGACTTCAGCACGTGGGGATAGATGTGACGTATTGCATGCCTGAAATAGCCGGCAAACGGTTCACGCTTACGTACGCCGTTGGGGATTTCCACCCGGAGCTACGCCTGGATGGCCAACTGGTGGCCTCTGGCACATCCACAAGTCAGGGGTCAAGCCATAATCTCACAGTGAGCGTCGATCATCCTTATGCCGCCGACGGAGGAACGTACGCAGATCAAACCTCGACTTACGTAAACAGGAGCGGTTCCACATACGCAATCATCTCTGACTTTGGTGGCACGTCGGAACGACTGATTTTGAAGCGCCAGCGAGAAGCTGAGAAGGCAAAAACCCAAGGGTCGATTGATACGTCCGAGCCAGTTCTCGGCGAAACTCTGAACATCATCGGCCTTACTTGGATGCGGGAAGGTAATATGGCCGCAGCGTTGTTGGCAGATCTGTCCGGCGGTATTGTCATTTGTCATCACCGATTAGGCCGAACGAGCCAAGAGGACAGCTATTACATTGATGTTGCCACCCAATTCTCCTCACATGGATCGAAAGACACTGGCATGACCGATTGGAGCCATTTTCGGGCCAGCGGTTTAGTTCGCAGCGCCTTCGAACACAGTGTCCTGGAACAAGTGATGGGCCCGGAAATCCCCGCTGTTTCAACCGCCCGGCTCCTTCAGTTGGCCAACAGCAAAAGCAACAAAATCTACTACGCCACGAGCAACAACTTCGTAAGCATTAGGCCGCAGCTTCACGATTACTCAACTTCGATTCTGAATGAGCTCGATTCCTTGGTTGCGGGTGGCGGCTACACAATTCTTCCGGAAAACGGTCAACTAAGTTTAGGCCAGTGGCACGGTGCCGGTTACGTCACGACAGAGTATCAGACGAACACAACTTCCCTCGGTATGAAAATCTCAGGCGGTCTCAACGGTGGTTACGGAAGCCAGTTGGGATTCATCGAACAATTGAAAGTGGAAGCAGAAATCCGATGGAACTTCGACTGGCAGTTCCGTTTGGGAAGCGGCGGGGCCATCTCTGTTGATTCTGGCCCGTTTGGAGCTTTCGATTTCGAGGGGGTCGGCGGAATGACCCGCTGGTTCTCGCGCGATCCTGTGGACATGGCAAGCGGCTCCTTCGTATTCGAACACAGGGATCTGGCCATCGGCAGTTCCAATGATCGGAGCCTCTCCATATCACGCTATTACAACAACAGCAAAAACCTTGCACCGCGCCGTTTGGGTGCTCGTTGGACCCACAGCCACGATGTGTGGTTGCGGGAAATAAGCGATGGGGAAGCCGCATTGGGCAGTCGTCAACCGGTCGAGGCCGCCGCTCTGATTGCTGCGTTGTACGTTTCCCGGGACTTGTTGTCAGATGAAACCGATGTGAAGAGATGGGTCGTTTCGGCGCTGGTCAGCAAGTGGGCGGCTGACCAACTGGTAACAAACTCAATTGCTGTTCATTTGGGGAGCCAACTTCTTCAATTCGTAAAGCTGGCTGATGGCACTTACTCGCCTCCACCGAGCATTACAACCGCGCTGACAAATAATGGAAATCGTACCTTCAGTTTGCTGGACCCGTTCGGCTCGCGCAGTGATTTCAATTCAAGCAATCGTGTTGCGTCAGTGACTGACGTGGATGGCAACACGACTATTTTCAATTACACAGGCGACAAACTCACGGCCGTCAGCAATTCCTTTGGCCGAAGGCTGATTCTGGCTTACACGGGAGAATTGCTGACATCCGTTTTGGACTCCGCAGGCCATAGCGTCTCTTACGGTTACGACTTGGCGACAAACTTGGTCAGCTTCACCGACCCGGAAGGCAAGGTGTGGAGCTACGGTTACGACGGCGAGCATCGGATGACCCGCTTGGTCAATCCGCTCGGCATCATGACCGCCACAAACTTTTACGACAGCCTGGGCCGTGTTGCGACGCAGATTACCCCACGGCAGGGAGGAACGAATGCCACGTACAATTTCTATTTTTCCGGCTTTCGGAACATCGAGGAAGACCCGCTCGGCAACCAGACTCTCTACCTCTACGACACTAACGAAAGACCCTTGGGGCAGGAAAACGCCTTGGGCCATCGCAGCACGCAGAAATACGACGGCCAAAACCACGTCATCGAAAGCACTGACCCGCGCGGGAACAAGATAACCCACGTTTACGACGGCAATCACAATCTGATAAAGACGGTCAACGCTAAAGGCGAAATCACCCGCTACATTTACGATTCGCAATTCCGATTGACCGACGTGCTTGACGCACTCGTCCATCAAACGCACTTCGATTACGACGCGGAACACCACCCGATTTCCACCCGTGACGCCGTGGGGAATCAAACCGCCGCCTCTTACTATCCGAACGGTTTCGTCCAGACACGAACCGATGCCAAGGGTGTCGTCGCCATGTTCGCATACGATTCCCATAGCAACCCCGTTTCAGCGCAGGTCACGAACCATCCCTCGGTGACATTCGCCTACGATCCAGCCGGTCGGTTGACCAATCTCACCGACCAGGTGGGTGCTTCGACAACGTTCGCTTACGATAAACGCGGCCTGACGACCAATCGCACTGACGCCTTGGGTCGGACTACGATATTCACCCGGGACGCGGCCGGGCAGCTTTCCACGGTTACGGACCGCAAGGGAGACATGATTACGAACAGCTACACTCCCAGCGGCAAGCCAGCGATGATCACACTCCCGGACTTGTCCACCATCACCTTCACCTACGATGTCCGGGATAATCTCGTGGCAATGCAGGACTCACTTGGCATTACTACAAACACCTACGACGCGGCAAACCGATTGACTTCAATGACTGATCCGCACGGTTTCACGGTTTCCTATGGCCGCGACGCGGCGGGCAACGTCACGAGCCTCACCTACCCGGGCAACAAGGTCGTTTCCTATGGATACGATGAGTTGAATCGCCTCAAAACCGTGACCAACTGGCTGGGGCAGACGGTGGCCTACACTTACGATCAGGCGGGACGGCTCGTTCAATTCATCAACTTCAACGGCGCCCAGGCCATCTACGACTTTGACAATGCCAACCGGCTCACGTTGCTGGAGAACAGAAAGAGCGATGGAACCGCGATTGCCACTTACCGGTTCTATCTCGATCCGAACGGCAACCGGACCAACATCGTTCAGAACGAGCCGCTCGTTCCGATAATCAACTCCCAAACCAACACGTACAGCTACAACCCGCAAAGAAACCGGCTGCTAAGCGCGGGCGGCACAAACTTCGGCTACGACCTCGAAGGCCAACTGGCCAGCATGAACACGAACACGTTTTCGTTTGATGCGCTTCACCGGTTGGTCGCCGTTACCGGTTCCAATCAGCTTCAATTCGCCTACGATGGAATGAACCGTCGGCTGCGGGCCACGCGCGATGGCGTCGTGACCCGGTACATTTACGATGCAGCGGGAAATCTTCTGGCCGAGGCAGACGGGACTAACGCCATCACTCATTACTACGTTCATGGTGCTGGCCTTTTAGCGATGGTTTCGGCGACGGGGAACACATACTGCTACCACTTCAATGCTGTCGGCAGCACGATTGCCATGACGGATGGCAATCAGGCGTTGGTTAACAAGTATGCATACGACTCGTTTGGGAGCGTCGCCAATCAGGCCGAGGCGGTGTCTCAAGATTTCAAGTTTGTCGGAAGTCTGGGCGTCATGGCCGAACGCAACGGTTTCTACTACATGCGGGCCAGATATTATGACCCCGGTGTTGGACGATTCATCAGCGAAGATCCGATTGGTTTTGCCGGAGGCTCTGCTAATCTTTTCAGCTACGCCGCAAACAATCCAATCATCCATGTAGATCCTTCAGGTAAGTTCTCCGACGAAGATATTTTTCAGGAATTGGCCAACATATTTACCGGAGCCGTCGGAGGGTATCATCGAGGTGGCTGGCAGGAGACCGTGCGTGCCGGGGCTGGAGCCAGTGCATTCCTCAACTGGGAATTTGCCATCGGTGGATTACCTGGAGCCAAGTTTGCAGAGGGGTTTGACAGCGGGGCAACACGGGATTGGCAGACCGTTTCACTCACATTGGCGGATACTGCGTCTGAATTCGCCCCTTCTTGGTTTAGCATCCCATACCAAGCGGGGAGAAGCTATTACGACGCATCGACTTCCCAGCCTGGCTTACATAACTCCCCACCACCCACAGGCGGCAGCGGATCGCTTCCTGGCAAATAACAAAAATGCTGCTACCTTCCTCAAAGCTGCCGCTTCGCTTGGTTTGTGCGCTCTGCTGCAGCTTGACTGTCTCAGGTTTCAGCGATTCCAGCCATCATGCGTACGACGATCTGAACCGTCTTCGTATCGTGAATTATGCAAACGGCACTGCAATCGAGTATTCCTATGATGAAGTGGGCAACAGGACATCGCTCATGTCGAGCAATTCTCCAAGCTCATTTCCAGTCTCTTTGACTGACCAAGCGACTTCGGCAACGAACGGTTCCGCCGTCTTGAATGGCTACGTGAATCCTTCCGGTCAGGCCACGACGGCCTGGTTCGAATGGGGAACCAATTCCTCCTTCGGAAACACGACCACACCGCAAAACGTCGGAAACGGGACTTCGACTCTTCATTTCTCCGCTCAGATAAACGGCGTGGTCACCAGCGTCATCCACTACTTCCGCGCCGTGGCTCAAAACCCGTCCGGCACTTCGTACGGCGAAACCCGGATCTTCAACAACACGCCTCCACAAGCATCGGACCTGAGCCAAACCCTCGCCGGCACCCAAAATCAACTTCAAGTCGCCATCATTCCCATAGTCGTCAGTGATCCCGATGCCGGTGATCATATTATGGCTCGTCTGTGGTTGGTGGACAATGCCAAAGGCAGTCTGGCTTCAACCGGCGGCGGCTCATACGACAGCCTCACTGGAATTTGGACGATCACCGGAACTGTTGCGCAAGTGAACATGGCATTGGCCCAACTGAGATTTCTTCAAGCCGACAGTTTCATGGGGACGGTTTCGATCTTGTCTCACGTCCACGACGCTGCCTATGCCGGACCTGCCGACGGTCTGATAAGCATCGCTATCGGCCCCCCTACCGGCCCATTCACCGTCAGCAACACCAGCGACAGCGGTTCAGGCTCGTTGCGGCAGGCCATTCTTGATGCAAATGCAAATCCAACCGGTATTGATTTGATCGTCTTCGACATCTCAGGGCCAGGTCCTCACACAATCACGCCCGGTTCTGCTCTTCCAACCATTACAACTCCTGTTATTATTGACGGCACCACTCAGCCAGGCTTCGCCGGGCAGCCGCTCATCGAACTCAATGGTGAAGATGCCGGAGCAAACGCCGACGGCTTGAAGATTACAGCCGGGAACAGCACGGTGAGAGGATTGGTAGTCAATCGCTTCGCCGGTTCTGGTATCTGGATTTGGTACGAGGGTGGAAACAGAATTATAGGCAACTTTATCGGAACGGATATCAGCGGTACATTCGACTTCGGAAACGGGCTTGACGGGTTATTGGTCCAGGAAGCTTCTAACAACCTTATCGGCGGAACGAGTTTAGGAACTCGCAACATTGTTTCGGGCAACAACCATTATGGGATCTTCATCTACGGGACCAACGCCACCGGCAATCGGATCGAAGGGAACTATGTCGGCCCCGACGTTACAGGCACACTCGAGGTAGGAAATTCCTGGGGCGGTATATTGGTTGCATATGCATCTGGAAATACGATCGGAGGAACGGATCTCAACTCTGGAAACATAATTTCAGGCAACCAATATCGCGGGATTTGGATCTACGGCACCAACGCCACAGGAAACAGAATTGAGGGCAACTTCGTCGGCACCGATATCACTGGCACATCCGACTTAGGGAACGCCCTAGAAGGCATTTACATACTGGACGCCGCTACAAATGTCATTGGTGGAACTGTAACTGGAGTGCGCAACATTGTTTCTGGAAACGATCGGATCGGCATTTTTATTTACGGCACGAACGCCACGGGCAATCAGATCGAAGGAAACTATGTCGGCACAGACGTTACCGGCACACTCGATATAGGTAACTTTTCGGATGGTATTCTGATCCAATATGCTTCCGGCGGTGTGATCGGAGGAACGGAACTCGGATCTCGCAATGTCATTTCGGGTAACGACCGCCACGGAATTCAAATGTATGGTGCGAATACAATGGCAAATCACGTTAAAGGCAACTATATCGGTGCACAAGCCGACGGCGTCACAGCGCTCGGCAATTCTGGGCACGGAGTGTTCATCGCAAACTCCGCTGCCAACAACACAATTGGGGGACTTGAGAGTGGCGACGGAAACATCATTGCATTTAACGGTGACCCCGGGTTCGGCGGTGTAAGGGTAACTTTCACCGCTGGCGATCGGAATGGCGTGAGAGGAAATTCGATCTTTGCCAATGAGAGTCTGGGAATAGATCTCGGTACGAATGGCGTGACGCTCAACGATACGGGCGACTCCGACACAGGCGCAAATAACCTTCAGAATTATCCCATCCTGACCGCAGCTACCGTTGGCAGCACCACGACCATGATCGAAGGCAGCCTGAACAGCACTCCAAGCAGCAGCTTTTCACTCGAATTCTTTGCCAACTTTGGGTGCGATCCGTCCGGGAACGGGGAAGGCCAAACATTCATCGGTCGGACCCAGGTAACGACCGATTCCAACGGCAATTCAGCGTTCAGTGCAGCTTTCTCCAATACTGTCATCGGGGTCAATTCTGTTACAGCCACAGCGACGGATCAAGACGACAACACATCGGAGTTCTCGCCCTGTGTGGCCGCTTTGTCTGTTCCACTGGCGAGTTTCGTCGGAAATCCCGTCGCTGGCCTGGCGCCACTAAGCGTTAGTTTCATTGATGTCTCCGGTGGAACGATCACCAATCGGTTCTGGGATTTTGGCGACGGCATAACCACGAATACGTCAGCCACCAACATCATCCACACGTACTCCTCCGGAACAAACACTGTGCGCTTGACGGTCAGCGGGTCTGTTGGTGAAAGCACACTGGCTCGCACAAATTATATCGTGGCCACCAACATTCCGCCTGCACTGATCGGAGTTATTCCCGAAAGCCTCAACTTTGGCGTCGTTCTCACCGGGATGACAGCGCAAGCAATGTTTGTTGTGACCAACGCCGGTGGCTTGATGCTCACCGGGAACGCCACGATCACCGGCGGCCCATTTGTTTTCGCAGGTGGGGGTGTAGATGCGGAAACGAAACTTTTGTTGCACATGGATGGCCTCGATGGCTCGACCAACTTCACCGACTCAACTGCCAGTTCCAAAACCGTGGCTGCGCAAGGAGACGCCCAGATTGACACAGCTCAATCCAAGCTTGGTGGGGCTTCTGTCTTGTTCGACGGAACTGGAGATCGTTTGAGTATTGGAAATTCAAGTGATTGGGACTTTGGAACAGGTGATTTTACGATAGATTTTTGGGTTCGGTTCAACAATACCTCGGGCGCCAAAACTCTTGTCTCCTATAACGGGGATGACGATTTCTCGATCAAATTGGAGAACAATGGAGCCTTGGCGGGATATGTAGGCGGAGTTTCGACCGAGGCGGCCTTCAATCCTTTAATCAACACGTGGTACCACATTGCGTTCTTGAGAAACGGAGCCACCACGCGCCTGTTTGTTGATGGAACTCAGATTGCCAGCAGTGCCTCTGGTTTCAACATTTCCGATTCGGGAGATCTGGCCATAGGACAGCAAACTTCCGGCAATCAATCTTTCCACGGCTGGATAGACGAACTTCGAGTTTCCAAAGGGATTGCGCGCTGGACGAACAGCTTTTCCGCGCCCACCACGTCGTATGCGCCGGACGGTTATACGAAACTGTTGCTTCATGGGGATGGGGCTGCCGGCTCGACGAATTTCATTGATTCGAGCGCCAATCCCAAGACTATGACGCCGACTGGTAACGCGCAGATTGACACGGCGCAGTCGAAGTTCGGCGGCGCGTCCGGGTTGTTTGATGGCGACGGTGACAGATTAACGATTCCCGCCAGTGCCGATTTTGACTTTGGCAGTGGCAACTTCACGATTGATGCGTGGGTCAGGTTCAACTTTCTCAATCAAGCTCATTGTCTTGTCTCCCACTACATCGGGGCGATCGGATGGATTGTATATTTGGATACAGCCAATGGTTGGTTTCGTCTCTACGATTCGGGAAATACTGCGGTTCATGTGACCTATTCGTGGGTGGCAGATACCTGGTATCACTTAGCAATTGTGAGGAACGGGAGCGTAATCAGATTCTTCGTGAATGGTGCACAGGTCGGCGCGGATCAACCAGCGGCCCTGACTTACAACGGTGTGGGGAATGAAACTTGGGTGGGTGCGTACACTGGGCCTTCCGCTCAGTTTAATGGATGGATTGATGAAATGAGGATTTCAAAAGCTGTTGCCCGCTGGACTAACAACTTCAGCCCGCCGACCGGACCCTATGCTGGCTCTGCCTCCAATGTTTCATTCAGCGTGCCCGCGTTCGGTTCGACCAACATTGTCATTACCTTCTCGCCGACGAATACCGGCCTATTCAGCAATGTGGTTGTGTTTGCCAGCTCTGGCGGCAACTCAACCAATGCAGTCCAAGGGCTAGCCGTGAGCGGTTTCCCGCCGACGATCTTCGGAACGACCAAAGGCGGGACCGACTTCATCTTCTCCTTCGCAACAGTCACGGGGAAGACTTATGTAGTGCAATACAAGGATTCGTTGAACGCTGTCGTATGGCAGACGAACCAATCCGTGGCGGGTAATGGAGCAATAAAGACAGTCACAAATTCCATTTCTGCAATGCAACGTTTCTATCGTTTGCTGGTGCCGTAGGCCAAACGGAGGCAACATTTAACTTTGGCGCCGCGCACGCGAAACTGGCCGCGCTCGAACGTGATGTCGTTGCGGTTGTATTGCATGTTCACGAGCTTTTCGAGCAGCAGTTCGCGCGTGAGCGATTGCCCGACTTGGACGTGAATGAGCATCGCCTCGTAATCCTCTTTGCTGCCGATGCCGTAAATGCACGATACGCTCGCCACCACAATTACGTCTCGGCGCGCGAAGAGGCTGCTCATCGCCGAGAGGCGCATCCGCTCGATGTCGTCGTTGGTTGAGGAATCCTTCTCGATGAACGTGTCGGTGCGCGGGATGTAAGCCTCCGGTTGGTAGTAATCGAAATAGCTGACGAAGTATTCGACGGCGTTGCGCGGAAAAAAACTCTTGAACTCGGCGTAAAGCTGCGCCGCGAGCGTCTTGTTGTGCGAGATGACCAGCGTGGGTTTGTTGACGTTGCGGATGACATTGGCAACCGTAAACGTCTTGCCCGAACCCGTGACGCCAAGCAGCACCTGATGTTTCGTGCCGGATTGAATGCCTTCGGTCAGCTTCGCAATCGCTTGCGGCTGATCACCAGCGGGCTGGTAGTCGGAAATGAGCTGAAACATGCAACAAATCAAAGACAAAGCGGGCACACCGTGTGGGTCACGGCCCTTCGGCGTAAGGCGATTCGAGCAACCGTCTGGGCAAATCTCGTCCGCCATAAATCAATCGTTCCGCAAACAAGACCGAGATGTCGTGACGGTAGAAGATCAAAAACCTGTGGCAGGGCTTGCGCACCCGGAAGGAACGGATCCCCGCCAACTCCGGCCATTTTTGAAATCGGGCGCGCCCTATGTCCGGCTGTTTCACCAGCACATTCAGCGTCGCTTCAACGGCGACCACGAATCGCTCGGCCACTTCCGAACTCGCTTCGTCCCGGTACCAATCCACCTGCCGCGCAAAGTCCGCCCAGAAAAAATCGGCCCGCTGGAGCAAAAGTTTCACGCTCGCGCGGGACGACGACGCGCGCGCCGGCGGAGTTGCGCAAAGTGCCGGGACGTCAGCGGTCGGTGCGGGCCGCGCACGGCGGGCAGGAGCAAGGCCGCCAGTTCCGGGGAATCGTATTCCGCCGGATCGTCCTGATTACGGAGGTCGCGCAACGCTTCGCGCACGACTTCACTCGCGTCCGTGTAACCGCCCGAACGAATTTTGCCCGTCACGAATTTTTCCAAGTCCTTTGTCAACGTGATGTCCATGGTTTTGTTAACTGCCGCCACAGATCTTTGTCATGGCTTGCGCGAAATGCTCCGCGTGCTGTTCCGGGGTCATCTTGCTGGCGAGCCGGCGGGCTTCGGCGGCCCAGCGCGTGCCGTCCGTCGCATCCGGGTAATCCAGTTTCTTCCGTTTGCGGGCTGTCCGTTTCATGACGGTCGAAAACTATCCCAGCCGCTGCGGTGGCGCAAGCGGAACGCCCGAAAGCCCGAGCCCGTGACGCCGAGCAGCACCTGATGCTTTGCGCCGGACAAGATGCCCTCGGTCAGCTTGGCAATTGCTTGCGGCTGGTCACCAGCGGGCGCGTAGTCGGAGACGAGTTCGAACATCGCCACGAAGTTAGAAGCGGGTGGGGATGGAGTCAATGGAAGCGCCGTCAGCGGGCACGGTTCTTTTGCGGCCCAGGTTCGCCTTGCAAAACAGAAATCAATTGCTATTTTACAGCCATGATTCGGCGTGCGATGACTGATTTGCTGCGCGACCGGCTGGCGCAGTTCCCGGCGGTGGCCTTGATTGGACCGCGCCAGTGCGGGAAGACGACCCTGGCAAAAAGTCTCGCCCGGCGATATTTCGACCTGGAACAACCGCCCGAACGCCTCCGGCTGGACCTGGGCTGGGACGATCTGACCGGGCGCGACGACCTGGTGGTGCTGGACGAAGCCCAGGCCTGGCCCGCCGTGTTTCCGCGACTGCGCGCCGCCATTGACGCGCGGCGCAAGAAAAACGGGCGGTTTCTGCTCCTCGGCTCGGTGTCGCCCATGTTGATGCGGCAGGTCAGCGAGTCGCTGGCGGGGCGCATGGCGCTGTTGGAACTGACTCCATTTCAGTTCGCCGAACTGCCCAAGGCCGATCCGGATTTGCTGTGGCGTTGCGGCGGGTTTCCCGATGGCGGAGTGCTGGGCGACGCCACTTTTCCCCAGTGGCAGACCAGCTATTTGTCCTTGATGGCCCAGCGCGACCTGCCCGCCTGGGGACTGTCCGCGAAGCCCGCCCTGACCGACCGCCTTTTCCGCATGGTGGCCGCCCAACAAGGAGGCATTCTCAATGCCTCACAACTTGGCCAGAGTCTCGGCATCACTTACCACACGGTTCAGACGTACCTCGAGCATTTGACGGCGGCGTTCCTGATCCGGTTGCTGCCGCCGTTTCACACCAACATTCGCAAGCGGCTCGTCAAATCGCCGAAAATCTACTGGCGCGACTCCGGTCTGCTGCACGCGCTGCTGGGTCATGCGCCCGAGGCCGACTTGTCCGCGCAGCCGTGGGTGGGCGCGAGTTGGGAAGGCTGGGTGATCGAACAAATCCTCGCCGCCCGCCAGGCCCGGGGCGAAAATCTCGAAGCCTTTTATTTCCGCACGCAGGACGGCCTGGAGGCGGATCTGTTGCTGCAATCGGGCAAGGAGCGCGAAGTGATCGAGATCAAGTTGACCACGTCGCCGGCCTTGGAAGACTTCGCCCGGCTGGAAAAAATCGCCGCTCTGACCAAGGCCACGCGGCAGGTGCTCATCAGCCGGACACGCCAATCAACCACCAAAGGAAGCCGCTGGTCGGCGAACCTGGCCGGATATTTGGACGCGGTATGAGCTTGTGACGCCGAGCAGCACCTGGTGTTTTGCGCCGGACAACACGCCGTCCGTCAGCTTCGCAATCGCTTGCGGCTGGTCACCGGCGGGCGCGTAGTCGGAGATGAGGTCAAATGCCACACGGGAACGCTAATTACGATGTGGGTTTGCGTCAATCCAACGACCTTGAAGAAGCCAGGGCGCGGTGAATCCGCCGCAACAGCCGTGCCTCCGCACCCTCTCCGCCTCGATGCCCTTCTCCGCATCGGATGGGGAGAAGGTGGCCGCAGGTCGGATGAGGTGTGCCTTTGCCGGTGGGTGAGGGCATTGGGTGAGGTGTCGAAGTCATTTTTATCTTCGCAAGCTCGTGTTCCCAAATCCGCAACACCCGCCATCCAGCGCGACGCAACGTCCGCGTGACAAGAGCATCGCGCGCCTTGTTCGCGGAAAACTTCCGCCGCCAGAAAGCGCGATTGTTCTTCGGCTTCGTCGCGTGTTTGTGGCAGCCATGCCAGAAACAGCCGTCCACAAAGATGGCGAGTTTGAGTCTCGGAAATACAAAATCAGGCCGGACACGCACTCCCTCTCCGCGCTGATTCCCTCGCTCGCGGGAGCGGGAGAGGGTGGCGTAGCCGGGTGAGGGTCGTCGGGAGGAAACAAACTTCTGCGGCGAGGGCCGGGGTGAGGTGATGATTTGGATTTGTCGCCGCCAACCCGTGATGCGATGCCCCCGCAAAAGTTTTGCCAACGCCAGTTCCGTGTCTTTGTTTCCACGTCCCCGAATCCGCGACATCACTTCCGAACGCTTGGCCTTGGTGAAAACGTCAGGCATTTTTTAACCTCCGATAAACGCAGATGGACGCAGATTCATTTGCCGCAAGAGAACACAGAGGGAGCAGAGAATTCCCCGTCCCGACCCCAACCAGTTGCAACCCTGCCCGCCTCTACGCCGGCACCGCCTCGCGCATGGCGCGCGTGGTGGCCTCGGGCAAATCCTTGCCGGCGGCTCGCAATTCCTCGACCGTTTCACGAACCAGCGCGCAGAGCTGGCGATAGGCATCTTCCTCCGTGCTGCCGTGACAAACTCCACCCCACGGGAACAGGTCCGGGCAATAGCCCACGTACAAACGGTCCTCATCTTCCCACCGGACGAATTTCAAATACTGGTCTTCGGCTTTCATTTGCTTGCTTCTCGTATGGCGTTGCGGACTTGTTTTTCCTGGTAATGATGCGCGTCGTCGCCGTCTTTGCCGCTGAGAATCACCGCGCCCGGAAACTTTGAATTACGAAACTTCCGGTGCGACCCCTTCCCGCCGGGAACGAGAACGAACCCCGTCCGTTCAAGGTCGGCGACCAGTTGGCGGATCTTTCGCGGCACACGCAAAAATCTGCCACAACGCCCACGCTCCCGCCAGTCTCAATTCCGCTTAACCACGAAACACACGAACTACACGAAAATGATTTGCCACAAAAGAACGCAAAGAGCGCAAAGGATTGCTCCCTCTGCGCCTCGGTCGGGGAGAGGGCCGGGGTGAGGTGTCGAAATCTTCTCTGCGTTCTTTGCGTTCTCTCGTGGTGATTCATTCCGTAAATCCCTCACCTTAATCTGCAGCTAGTGCCAGCCGCCGTTCCATTTCATCCGGCTCATGCGTGTGCATCCGGTCGTAAAGCCCGCTCCATTGCGCATCGCCCGGATACAATTCTTCGTCGGCGAGTTCGCCCGCGTCTGCGCGACGCCATGCTTCGGCAGCAAAGCGTTTCAACGCGGGCGGCCAGCCGCTCTCGGCATCTTCGTAACCGTCGGGATGCAGGCCGGGAAAGAGATACGCGACGGCTGACCATGCGCGAACGAATTGCTCGCGCGGCAACTGTTCAAGCGGGTGGGCGAGTGCGAGCCGCAATTCGCGGCCAGCGCTTCGCAAGGAGTTCGGAACGTGGCTGATCGTTTCATGCAATCCGGGCTACGCCCAAAGTCCAGGCTTGCCAGGAGAATAATCATGTCGCGAGTTCGCCGCTTCGCTTTGGAAAAGCACCAGCCCTTTTTCTTGACACGGATTGGCGCGGATGAACACGGGTTCAAACCGCCTTCGCGCGAAACCGATCAAATTCTTTCGTTGTCTGAAACGAATTTCTGTTCGGTTGATTTTCGGTCTGCGCCAGGGTGAAATGGTCGCATGGCCGAACAAATCGATGAACTCAAAGTTTTAGGAAGCGCGATCCAGAAACTCCGCGTTGAGCGTGGACTGACAAGTGAAGCTCTAGCAAAGAGGGCCAGTCTCAGTTCCACCCGGCTGGAGCAGATTGAACACGGTGAAGCCGAAGCCAGGATTATGGAAGTCGCTCGCTTGGCGAAGGCTCTCGACGTAACGACTCAGTTGCTTTGTGAGCGGGCTGGATTGTAGCCCAGCAATCAATCGCCTTGGAAAACGTGTTCGCGATGCCGGGCGATAAACTTCGTGTCTGGCGCAAACTTCTCCGGCGTTCGGATTGGAGCGTTGTCGAAGTCAGTTAGCCAAAAGCGAGCGGCAGAAGGCTTCGCGCGTTTCAGCGCGCCTGAGATTTGGACTTTGAAATCGAGGGTGAGAGTAATCAGCCCGCGGTCAAAAGCGCGGTCATGGGGCGCGTTCAAACAAAGCCCGTTCCTCGGATTCATTCGGTTCGCCTTGTCTTCCGCCCACGGAACGACGTGGCTCGCAACGAGCAGGTCACGAATCTCCAAGTCCGTGATGCAGCAGCGACCGTTGTAAGCAGCTAACACAGCGGCTCGTAAAAAATGTTGGTTGACCCTCTGCTTGACGAGGCGCTCGCGTTCCTTGCCTTCCCTCGGCAGTTCGGTTTCGTCTATTTCCGCAAGCCTTTCGACAGGAATGCCTGCGAGCTTGGCTGAAAGTTTTTCGCTTTCGTATGCAAGCCTGTCCCAATCACTGTGAAATTCCGCCCAAACATCGCGGTCGCCTTGGCTCGCGCCAGTCAGCCCCTTTATGCCGCGCGCTTGATGGACAGGATCGAGTGACGCAAGGTTGCACAGCTTCATCGCGACACTGCCGGGAGTTCTATCGAGTCGTTTGGCAAGCCGGATGACATCTGGATTCCGTTGGTGCAGCAGCCCAAACGGGAGCTTGCAGTAAAGATTCATTGCAACGATGAGTTCGTCGCGTGTCCAGGGTTTTCCTCTCGCCATAACTCAAGAGGGTTGTTGTTTGGGCCAGTCCAAGAGTTCGAGAACGAAGCGGCTCGGCTCGTTACTCAAAAACTCTGCTCGCTTTGAGCGAGCACGCCCAAGATAACGGAAAGGCTCGCGATGGCTTGGCCGATAAAACACATGAATCTCATCGCCGCACTGGTGAGCTTGGGCAATTCGACGATCTGCTCCATGACCTTTTTCCCCGTGCCAGTGAAGAAGGTTTCCAACCAAGCGATCATCGTATTGCTCGTCTTCGTCACGCTTCTGCTCCTTCACAAAAAGAACCTTATTGTCGTTCTGCGGCGTGAATACTCCTCGACCAAATGCGTGAAAACTTTGGTAGCCCCACAGATCGGCCAATTCCTTGCGATCCCATTCCGAGCCGACTGTGATTTTGTTGAATGTGACACCCATCAGCCTGGTTAGACCAGGCTCGCCAGGTGTCAGGCAAGACTTTTCTACCGTTCCCGAACTGCTTTGAAGGCTGCCAAGCCCGCTCGTTGTGCTTCGACGCAGTAAAATTTCCGCGCGCTCATTCTCCCGGACTTGAATCGTCGCCATGCTTCATCGGCGATGAATTCCAAAGCGACCGGCCAGCCGCTGCGGGCGAAACGTTTTGCGAGTAGCTCCCCGTAGCCGGGGAGCGGAAGCTGATCGGAACTGATTTCTTCATACTCGTGTCCGTGGTCGAGTGCGTTGTCGGGATGCAAGCCGGGAAAGAGAAACAGCAGCGCGTGCCAGCCCCGGAGGAATTCTTCCGCCGGCAAGGCGCGGAGTTCCCGGCGGTCGAGTCCGGCAAGACGTTCCAGTTCGCGCGCGGCATCTTTTCTTGTAGCAGCCGACGTAAGGAGGCTCCGTTGGATTTCGGATTTCGGATTTCGGATTTCAGATTTGAATTGAGCCTCGTTACCTCGGCTGCTATGGGCGCCTTCGGAAAGAAATTCTTTCACCGCCAAGCCGACGGCTTCGGCGATGAGCGGCGGAACGGCGTTGCCGATGAGGCGAAAGGCATGCGTGCGCGCCTTGGGAAACCGAAACCAGTCGGGGAAACTTTGCACGCGGGCGGCTTCGCGCGGCGTGAGCGAGCGGTTCTGCGTCGGGTGAATGAACATCAGGCCGTCCTTGCTCAAGTGCGCGACGATGGTGCTGCATGGATGCCAGCGGCTTTGCCGGGTGTAACGGTCCTTGAAGTGGGATTTGTCGTAGGGGAACTCGAACTCCACGCCGCGGTCGCGCAGGGCTTCCTTCGAGTTCTCACCTTCCTTGAGCCGGGCGAAGTCGCGCAGGTCGCGTTGGCTGTGCGGACGCGCGACGTGATTGGTGAGCTTGGCGGCGCGGTCAATTTCGAGCACGTGGCGCAGATAATTCAGCGCCGTGTCGCCTTGCCGTTCGACGTGGGTCACGCGGCGGCAAAAGTCGTACTCGCGCTCGTCCTCACCGCCACCGGCCCGCAGAATCGGCAGGTCGCCGATGGCCGCACCCAGGCAGGTGCGCGGCTCGGCGCGCGGGGCGGGTTTGAGTTCCGGCAGGAAGTAGCCCGGCAGGTCCGCGCGCACGCCGATGAAAAGCTGGCGGCGGCGCTTTTGCGGCACGCCCAATTCCCATGCATCTTCAATCTGACCGTGAACGCGATAACCCAACTGCCGGGCCTCTTTCTGAACGGCGGTGAAATACTCGCCCCCGGCGGCGGAGCGGATGCCGAGAACATTTTCCATCACAAAGATTCGCGGCTGGAAGTGTTCCACGTAGCGGAGAAATTCGCGGTAAAGGTGGCGGCGTGCGTCGTGTATCAGGCGACGCTCACCATGATTTGCGCCATCACGCTGACGCGCCGTGCTGAAACCCTGACAAGGCGGCCCGCCAACGATGACGTCCACATGATTGACGCCAAGATTCGCGGCCAGCGTCTCGGGCGGGAACTTGGTGAGGTCTTTGCGAAGCGCGAGTATGTCCGTGGAGAAGTTGGCTTTGAAGGTCAGGATTGCTTCTTCGTTGAAATCAATCGCGGCAAGAACGCGGAAACCGGCGCGTTCCATGCCCAAGCTGAAACCGCCACAGCCGCAGAAGAGATCGAGGCAGGTGAGCGGAGTGGGAGAATTTTCGGCATCCACACGATACGGCGGAGCGGCGTCGTGCAGGGCCGGAGCGCGGGTCTCCGGTCCGGCGCCGTGGGGCGGTACGGGATTGGAGCGCCGAACTCCGATTCGGCCTGTTCCTGCCGCGTGGGTGCGCGCCGATGCGGTGATCGGCGATCCGTCCGCGAGCGGCTGACGATCAGAAACACGCCGATTCGGAGATCGGCGCTCCTCGCGTTCCTTGCTCACGCGTCCACCCCTTTGCAAAGTTGGTCCACCGGGACGCCCAGCGCGCGGGCCAGGCGGACCACAACTTTGATTCCCGGATTGCGAACACCGCGCTCGATGCCGCTCAGGTAAGTGCGGTCGAGATCGGCTTTCTCGGCGAGTTTGTCCTGGGAGAATCCCCGCTCGTCGCGGATACGGGCGACGTTCCGACCGAAGGCAGCGAGGGTTTTATCACGAACCGGCATTGGGCGAATCATGCGCCCAATGATGCCCGCCCGTCTGTGGGCTATCGGCTACAATGTTCTAAGCGGGAACGCGACGGAAGTTGAGCCTGATGGAGAAAACGCGGAGAATTCGACACCTGAAAGAATTACCCCCTCACCCCAACCCTCTCCCCCTCGGCGGGGGAGAGGAAGAAGGCTTCGTGTTCCTTGCGCTCTTTCGTGGCGACTTAATCCGTGTTCATCCGTGGTTGAGAACTATTTCAGCCAGCTGATTTTGATTTCCTTTTCCAACGGTTTGAACTCCGCGTCGCCGGTGAGGAGTTCGACGTTCTTCGTCTTGGCCAGCGCGGCGGCGAAACAGTCGGCGTAAGCCATTTTGTGCGTGGCCTTGTAGATGGCGGCCTGCCGGGCGAGCGTGAGGTCGTCGCCCACGCCCACGATGTCAATGGGCAGCGCGGCGATCTCCTGCGCTTTTTGCTCGGCGGCTTCCTGCGAGACTTCGCGCATGGTGTTGTAATAAATCTCGCCCCAGTTCACGACGCTCAACAGGAGCTTGTGCTTGTCCGCCGCCGCCTGCGCCAGCAGTTTTTCCATCTGCTCCGCCGCCGGTTCGTCCTCGAAGAACGCGATGAGCGCCCAGCTATCCAAAACTTTCGTGGCCATAATCAGTTCAAATCAGATTTCAGCCGTTGTCCCCTCACCCCGTCCCTCTCCCCATCGGATGGGGAGAGAGTGTCCGCCAGGACGGGTGAGGGGTAGTCTTTGCGCCCCTTGCGCTCTTTTGCGGCCATCATGTCAAAGCTCCCGTTCCCGTTTGCGGTCTTCCATCATCGCCTTCATCACGCCGCTGCCCTTGAGCGAACCGCGCAGCCCGCGAATGTATTTCGTCGTGACGGGCTTGATGAGGATGCCCTGCGGCGTGGACTGGACGTAAGCCCGCGTGCCCTCCTCGATTTCAAACTCCTTGCGGAGCCGGCGCGGGATGACGACCTGCCCTTTGACCGAGAAGTAAACTGTTTCCGTCTTTGTTGCTACGTTCATGGCGAAATCCTACACAGCACACAAAGTAAGTCAACAAAACATTTGTTGGAACTTATTCACAGGGTTGGCACAGCGGATTCCGCCGCCCCTCCCCGTCTCCGTTGCGCTTTGGCGCGGCAAGTCGGGGTGTGAGCCTCCTCACGCCGGCTGCTACGGATATTGATTCGACGGAAGCAGGCGGAGATTCTTTATTCTTGAACGGCAAGCTGCGTGTTTCTTGAGACTGGAAAGCGGAAAATGTTTTTCCCATTATCACCACCCACGCGGAACTGTCTGCGCTCGAACGTGATGTCGTTGCGGTTGTATTGCAGATTCACGAGCCGTTGCAGCCGCGGAATTCGGAACGCGGCGTGCGGAATTGTGCGATTGCCGGACTCCACCCTGGATGGTAGTTTGTCCCTGCAACGATAGGAAAAGTATGCGCATAGAATTTGCCGTCGAAATGCCGGATGCCGTGGCTGCCAGGCTGCGGGAGCAGAATCCCGATCTGGGCCGCCTGGGTCTGGAGAAGCTGGTGTGCTCGCTTTACCGCGATGGCCGGTTCAGCCAGACCGAAGCCATGCGCGCCTTGAACTGCCCCAGCCGACTGGCTTTCGAGGAATTGCTGACGCGGCACAATCTGCACCGGGACTGGCCGCGTGAGGAAGTGGAGCAGGAGTTCGCCGCCGTTGACCGCCTGCACGCGCGCGGATGACGGTCGTCACCGACACTTCGCCGCTCAATTATCTCGTCCAAATCGGCGAGGCGGAAACGCTCGCCACATTGTGCGGGGAGATTCACATTCCGGCGACGGTACGGGCCGAATTGCAGGCCGCTGAAGCTCCGCCGCAAGTCCGCCGTTGGATCGCGTCGTCGCCCGGGTGGTTGCGAATTCATTCCGTCGCTGCCCAAACTTTGCCGACCAGCGTCGAGCTTCACCGCGGCGAGCGGGATGCCATTCTCCTGGCTCGCGAACTGAAGGCGGATTTTCTCGTGGTGGATGAACTCGACGGACGCGCTGTTGCACGGGCGTGCGGCTTGACGGTGATCGGCACGCTGGGTTTGCTGGAACTGGCCGCGGTGCGAGGCAAGTTGGATTTCCGGGACGCATTGCGCCGACTGCGCGGCACGAACTTTTACGCTTCGCTCAAGTTGATTGACGAGTTTCTCGAACGTGATCGGTTACGACGAGAGAAGCGCCGAGATTGATTTTCAAGCGCTGGCGGCGATTGGTTTTGCTCCTTCGGCCAAGCGTGAGTTGATTTCTGCAAGGCCGAAAAGCGGAAAGGTTTTTCCCCCTTATCACCACACACACGGAACTGGCCGCGCTCGAACGTGATGTCGTTGCGGTTGTATTGCAGGGCGATGAGCCATTGCAAACGCGAAATGCGGAACGCGGAGTGCGGAATTGATTGGCCAGCCCTCACCCGTCCTGCGGCCACCCTCTCCCATCCGATGGGCGAGGGGAAAGCATCGCCTCGTAATCCTCACGGCTGCCGATGCCATAAATGCACGACACGCTCGCCACCACGATCACGTCGCGCCGCGCGAACAGGCTGCTCATCGCCGAGAGCCGCAGCCGCTCGATGTCGTCGTTGGTGGAGGAATCCTTCTCGATGAACGTGTCCGTGCGCGGGATGTAGGCCTCGGGCTGGTAATAATCGAAATAGCTGACGAAGTACTCGACGGCGTTGCGCGGGAAAAACTTTTGAACTCGGCGTAAAGCTGCGCCGCCAGCGTCTTGTTGTGCGAGATGACGAGCGTGGGTTTGTTGACGTTCCTGATGACGTTGGCATTCGTGAACGTCTTGCCCGAACCGGTGACGCCGAGCAGCACCTGATGCTTCGCGCCGGACACAATGCCATCGGTCAGCTTCGCAATCGCTTGCGGCTGATCACCGGCGGGCGAGTATTCGGACACGAGTTCGAACATGATCGCAAGGTTGGCAACATGACCGGCTCGCGTCAAAGGATTGCCGATGTCGAACTGATTCCCACCGCCAGCACCAGTCCATCAAGCCTCCAAGTATCCTGTCCCTTCCGGTGAAAGTTGCCTGCGAAGCCTCTTAACGCATGGCCCTGGCAAGGGCAACGACGCGCCTGGCGTCCACCGGGTTTGACAGTCGGCCACCGCGCTTCAGAGAGCTGCCGACGATCACTCCATCGGCGTGTTGAAGGTAATCACGCACGTTGTCCGCGCTGATTCCGCTGCCGAGCAGAATCCTCGCCTTCGGACACGCGCGGCGCACACGCTCGAGTTCGCCGAGGTCCGCCGCCTGACCAGTGCCCGCACCCGAGACGATCAACGCATCAGCCAGCCCGCGCTCCAGCGTATCGCGCGCGGCGTCTTCGATGGAGCAGTTGGCGATCGGGACGGCGTGTTTGACGTGAACGTCGGCCAGGATTTCCGCGGCGGGGCAGAGCATTTCCCGGCCACGCAAGGTGTGGCAGGCATCCCCTTCGATCAGACCCTGGTCGGTGAGCATCGCGCCACAGTGGACGTTGACGCGGATGAAACTCCCGCCGCACGCCGCGCAGAGCGCGAGCGCGGCGCGTGCGTCGTTGCGCAGCACGTTGAACCCGATGGGCAGTTCAATCGAACCGGCAATGGCCATTCCCACCGCCGCCATCGCCGCGACGGTTTCCGGGGCAACGGCGCCTTTGGCAAAGGGAACATCGCCGAAATTCTCGACCATCACCGCGTGCGCCCCGCCGCGCTCGTAGGCTCGGGCATCGGCGATCGCCGACTTCGCGAGCGTCCGGAAATCGCCCCGCCAGCGCGGCGCGCCGGGCAGCGGCTTGAGGTGGACCACACCGATCAGAAGTCTGGCACCGGTGGAGAACAAGCTGCTCATGTCAGGGCCGCATCGCGCACGGAGCGGAAGGTTGGCAAGTGGGAAAGTGACCGGGTGGGAGGGCGGGCATTGCGGTTTCGACCCGCACTGTCCCGCTTTTCCACCGGTTCACTTTCAGTTTGCATTCGTTGGGCCGGCCTGCTTTTCCCTCGCGTCCAAAGCGGCTCGCTCGCGCAATTCCCGGAGCGCCGCCAGCGCCGCCTCGCTCTCGGCGGCCTTCTTGCTTTTGCCGGAACCGCGCGCCAGTTCGACGCCGGCGTGATGCACCGTACATTCAAAAACGCGGTCGTGATCGGGCCCGCTGCTGGAGGCGACGTGGTATTGCGGGGCTTCCGACGAGCGGGCCTGGAGCAACTCCTGCAACTCGCCCTTCGGGTTGTCGAGCATGGGGATCACGTCCAGGCCGCGGAGGGCCTCGCGGAATTCGCGCAAAATGAATGCGCGCGCCAGTTCGAATCCGCCATCGAGGAATATCGCCCCGACCAACGCCTCGTAGGCGTCGGCCAGCGCGGATTGGCGTTCGCGTCCGCCGTGCAATTCCTCGCCGCGGCTCACGATCAGATGCGCCCCAAGCCCCAGCAGCCGTCCATTCACGGCCAGCGCGCGGCGGTTGACCAGCCGCGCACGGGCCTTGGTGAGCGGGCCTTCGCCGAGGTCGGGATAGTGCAGGTACAGCTCGCGCGTGAGCACGAGTTGCAGGACGGCATCGCCCAGGAATTCCAATCGCTGGTTGTGCTGCACCGGTGCGCCCGACTCGTGCGCGACGGAGGGATGCGTGAGCGCGAGCCGAAGCAGGCTTGCGTCCTGGAAGGCGTAGCCGAGACGGGATTGGAAGGAAGTGAGATCGGACAAGGTGGGACGCGGTTGGGTCAGGATGGACCGTTAGAATCGTCGATGACTTCGCGGAGCGCCTTCGCGAAATTATGAAACCCCCGCTTGACGCCGGCCGCGACGCGCGGGTGAACCATCACGGCAGCAACGGCGAGGACAATGAACCCAAACCAAAACATGGCATCCGTCCTCGAAGGGTTCACACCGCAGCCGCAGCTTGCACGGTCGCCTGCTGAACCGAATTCGGCTCCGGCCCGGCGCTCACGTCAGCGGACCCTTCCGGATTTGGCAAGTTTGAAGCGGCGGTCGTTTCGCCAGAGGCGTTTCCGTCTGTGTTTGCTGGCGTCACGGTGCCGGACTGCAGTGGGTTCAAGCCATGCTCCAGCAACGCGGCAACGTCGCGCTGGACGGCTTCGAGCTGATCGAGACGGAGCGCCGGGTCGGCGATGGTGAACACGTCGCCGGTCCTTGGCAGGTCGTAGATGAACGTGCGTTTGCCCTCCCGGACGATCTGCTCCTTCACCTTGAGGATGCGTTTGCGTTCGAGCATGACCGCGAGGATGTAGCCAGCCGGGGCGTAACGCGGATCGTTCTCCGCGGTGAGCTTCCGCAGGAGCGTCTCGGCGGTTTCCTTGTGGATCGGATCGGTAGCGGGCGGCGGCGCTTCGTAAATCCCCTGCCAGTAAGACAAAAATCCGAGGCGGTCGCGCGCGCCCTGGCTGTACTGGCTCTGCCAACATTCGGGACAAACATCCAGGCGGCGCAGGTCCCGTTTCTCGTCGAAGAGCAGCGTGTGATAAGGCTGCCGGTCGGCGAAGGGCCGGTTGCAGGTCCCGCACGAATGCGAGCGGGTTTGAATGTTCCAATCGTTCATGAACTGCCGGGTGCTCCGCTGTCAGGCGGATTATTGCCGACGGCGAGACGAGTTCAATCCCAATTCAACCGCGCTCACGGGCGCCTCTCGGCAGTACCACCGCAGCGCGATCTGCGGCCCGCCCGGAGCGCGACCGGTCCCCGGTCGCAGCGCGTCCGCCAGGGCGAGAACGCAGGGTCTTTGAGCCGCTGGCGCATATCCACGTGCTGCGACCGGGGGACCGGTCGCGCTCCGCCGTGGTGGGACTGTCAAGATGCGCCCCGCGCTCACTGTCGCGCGCGATAAAACCTCAGGCTGGCGTTGGACGCAGAATCATCCGTGAGCAGGACTGGTGAATTGGACAGGGTGAAAGTCATCAGCGGCGTCCAAAGCGCGAGATCGCCGGACAACTCGATCGCGCAGTCCAGACCGGTGGTGCCCGCAACGGTGAGCTGCGCGCGCCGGTCCGGCAGCGGGAACAGATTTTGAAGCACCGGCGGCGGCGGCGGTGTGACGGTGAGCACCGCGTTGGAACTGGTGGCGCTGCCGGCGAGGTTGGTGACGACCACGGAATAGCTGCCCGCGTCGTTGGTCTGCGCGTTGAACCTCGTGAAACTGCTCGCGGTCGCGCCGGCGACTGGCGCGCCGTTGAGACGCCATTGGTAGCTGAACGGCTCGCTGCCGCCCACCGTAACCACAAAGGCGGCGTCCTGTCCGCGCCAGACGCCCGCGCTTTGCGGGTGTTGGCCGATGGACGGCGGGATGTTGACCACCAGAAACGCGTCGGCACTGGTCACGCTGCCGGCGACGTTGCTGACGGCGACGGAATAATCGCCCTCGTGAACCGGTTGCGCGTTGGTCCGCGTGTAACTGCTGGTGGTGGCGCCCGCCAGATTCGTGCCCTCGAACCGCCATTGGTAGCTGAGGGGAGCCGTGCCGGTGGCGCCGACCGTGAAGCTGGCGTTCGCGCCCAGATTCACCGCCGTGCCTTGTGGTTGATTGGTGATCACGGGTGGCTGGGGCGGCGGCACAAAAACGAACTTGATGGCGTCGCTGTACATGCGGCCGTTGCCGAGCGCGTCGAGCGTGCCGCTGGAGTACGTGAACGTGAGCGTGGGTACGCTCACACCCGGGCCTGCCGTCATGCGGCCCAGAGATTCCCAGGTGTTGCCGCCCGGCTGGCGGAAGATCGTTGTCGTGGCCGGCAACCCGGTGCAGCCCGATTGCGTGACCGCCACAACAATGTCGTCCGAGATGCTGCTGGCGCTGCCGTGGGTGAGAGACACATCGTAAGTCCCGCCGGCCACTGGCAAGGTCGGTTGGATGGCGAAGAACGGAGTGCCCGCCGTGGCATAGCGCGAACCTTGCGTGCTGGAGCCGGTCAAGGGCGGCGCCGAACTTTTGAGCGTCGAGTTGGCAAAGCCGGAATCCGCGTAAGGCGGATTGCTGTTCAGGCTGCCGTCCGCCAGCCGGCTCTCCACAATCAGATCGTTCACCACGCCGGGCGGGTTGCTGGTGAACGTGAAATCCGCGGAGGCGCCCTGCAAACCCGTCGAGTTCCGGGAACGCACGCGGTAATGATACAGCGTGGCCGGCGCGAGGTTGGTGAGGTTCAACGCGTGATTGAGTACCAGGGCCGCGTTGCTGATCGTCGTTCCATAGGCCGTGTTCGTCCCGAAATCAACCGAACTGTCGGCGGTTTCGTCCGTGGTCCATTTGATGATCACCGACGTGTCCGTGAGGTTGCTCGTGCCGATGGCCGAGAGCACCGGCGGTGTGGAATCGGGCGGCAGCACCAGGCTGACGGCGATGTTGCTTCCGGCGGCGATGGTCACGTTCGTCGTCGCGACGCCCAGATCGGTCGCGGTGGCCGTGATCGTGTAGGTGCCGGGCGTAGTCTCAAAGAACGCAAACTTTCCGTGCGGTTCCGTTTTCACATTGCGCGCGGGTGCGGTGTTTATCGAAACCGTCGCGTTGTACACCGCCGTCCCGCCCGACTGCCGCGTCACCGTGCCACGGACGATGCCCTTGGTCGGCGCGGCTTTCCAGGGAATCGCCGGCACATCCACCCAGGCCGGCTGATGATGGTCGCGGATGTAGGCGAGCGTCGCGGGAATGTCCGGCGTGCCGCTGTTGGGCGTGCGATAACTGTAAACGACCGAGCCGAAAAACGGTTTGGCGCGGATATAATCCAGTTGCCATACAGTGTTGGCCGCCGTGTTCAAATAGGCGCCCTGGCCTTGATACACGCGGCGAACCCCTTGATGCGTGAACGCGTCGTCCACGCGCGGCACGAAGATGCCGGTGTTGTCGCTCGTGTAGCCCATGGGCATGCAGATGTCCAAGATGCCCTCGGTATTCCAAGCAGCCCAATCCTGGAATCGCGCATTGTAGGCGTCGCTTCGGCTGCCGAACACGTCGCACGAAATCACGAGGTTCGGCTTGTAGGCGAGCAGGTCCGCGTTGACCCAGCGCAGAAAATCCGTGACCTGCCGCCGGCGCCAGGTGGAGAACTGCGCCGAGGATGAAGACGGCTGGCCCGTGAGTCCGAACTCGGCGTTGTAACGTGCAATCGCCGTGGCGTTGTAACCGGAATCCGTCGTGGGATACCGGATGTAATCCCAGTTGAACCCGTCCACGTCGTAGCGACGGACGATGTTCGTGGCCATGACGTAATTCCACAGCGTCGCGTCCGGGTGCCCCGGATCGAGGTAGTAGCCCTCGCTGATCCAGTTCGTGCCGCTGGAATCCTTCATCAGGTAGTCAGGGTGCAGGTTGAAGACATGGCCCGCCTGCGACGGCGGCGTGGTGCTGCTCCAGATCACGTGCGTGGTCACCCAGCAATGCACCTCGATGCGTGGCGAGCCGGAATGCGCCTGGGTGATGATTTCCTGCAAGGCGTCGAAACCGGAGGCGATGGCGGTCGTCTTCGGATCGTTGCCCGCGATGCCCGGCGTGTAGAACGCGTCGCCGCGCCGGCGCATCTGAACGACGATGGCGTTGAAGTTGTAAGCCCGGCAGTCGGCGATGAGTTGTGTGGCCTGCCCCGCGTTGAGAAATCCCGTTCCCCACGCGTCCACCCACAGCGCGCGGAATTCATTGGACTGGGCGGACGCACGAAGGCTGGCGGCGGCCAGGCAAACCAACAGCGATTTGCACCAACCGAATCTTATCATTGTCCCAGCGCGCATGGCCCACCAAGGTAGCGTGACCGCCTCGCGCGTCAACGGCCCGGTCGCACCTCGGGCGGTGGCCGCCGGAGCTGATGGAAAGCGAACCTCGCAGGACGCTGGCTTTCCGCGTCCAACTCAACCGTGAGGAACCCGCCGCATTTGTCGCTCCCCGTCCACCTTCGTCCCGCCCGTTCCCACCGGCTCAACCTCCCGTGCCGTGGGCCGGCAGCAGAATGCTGAAAGTCGTTCCCTTGTTCACCTGGGTCTGCACGGTGATGTCGCCACGGTGCTCCTGGAGGATGCGCCGTGCGATCGGCAGCCCCAGGCCGGTGCCGTGCGGTTTGGTGGTGAAGAACGGCTCGAAAAGCCGGCGCGCGGCTTCCGGGGCGATGCCGATGCCGGTATCGGCGATCACGATCCTGACGTGTTTCGCGCGGCCCGCGGCGCCCGGCGGCGACGGCCTGCCCGGGATCAGTTCGGTGGCGACGGAGAGCGAGCCGTTCGGCCCCATGGCCTCGATGGCATTGAGGAAGAGGTTCGTGAACGCCTGTTCGAGCTGGTAGTCGTCGCCTTTGATCGCGTCCGGCGAGGCGCCAAAAGCCCGGTGCAACGAAATCAATTTGCTGTCGAGTTGGTGCTGCACCATGCGGAGGGAATGGTCGAGCACGCTGTGGACGCCCACCGGGGAAAAGGCCTGCCGGGCGGGCCCGGCGTACTTGAGCATCTGGCCGACGATGGCGTTGATGCGCTGTATTTCACGCTGCACCAGATCCGCCAGTTCCGCGTCGCGATTCTTCTCCAGCAGGGTATCCAGAAAGGTCCGCACTGCGACGAGCGCGTTTTTGATCTCATGGGCGAGGCTCGCCGAGAGCGTGCCGAGGTTGGCCAGGCGGTCCAGGCGGCCCATCAGTTGTTCGACCCGCGCGGCGCCGGTGATGTCGGTGAGCACCACGGCAACCGACGTGCGATTGGAGGCCTCGAGCACCGGCACGGCGGTGACGTGCAGCGTCACGGGGCCGCCGCCGGCGCGCCGCAGCGTCACGTTGCGGGGCGTTGGGGACCGCTTCGCCGAGCAGGCTTCGCGGATGACCTTGCGGAGTGGCGCCGGTAGCGAAACCAAGGGTGCGTCAATGCCTTTGCCCGGACTCAATCCAAGAAGCCGCTCCGTCTCCGCCGTGCTCACGGTGAACCGCCCGCGCGAACCAACGACCAGCGCGCCGCTGCCGAGGCTGCCGCGCAACGCGCTGGCGAGGGAGAGACTTTCGCCGCCCCCGGTCTCCAGGTTGGAACCGTGTCGGGACATGTTGCCGGATTCAACCGGCCGCAGGTCGAGCGCGCTCCCAAGGTGCCGGCGGTCAAACGGCACTCGGCGTCGCGACCGGCTGACAGGGTTGAACTGTGCTAGACAATCCGGCCTTCGGCCTGGAAGCAAACAAAAAATTCAGAAAGGCGGTGTTCCCGTGATGGCAAGCAGAGCGCCGGCCTCCGGGCGCAACTCGCGGCTTGAAATCCCCCTCCGCCAACCTAATCTCTCTTGCCGGCGGTCGCGCGAGCGGCGCGCCGCACGGCAGCGAAGACCGTTCGCCAGATTTCAACGATGCCAGTCAACCGCCGCACCTGGGCCACGTTCGAGGAAATGCGCAAAGCCGCCGAAGAGGGCGACGCGCACGCGCAGTGTTACCTCGGCGCCTGCTTCCAGACCGGCCAGGGGGTCGCCCTGGATTACCAGGAAGCCGTGAGGTGGTTTCGCCGCGCGGCCGAGCAGAACGACGCCGTCGCCCAGTGCTACCTCGGTTTCTGTTACCAATCCGGCCAAGGCGTCCCGCAGGAATTTGGCCAGGCCGCCAAATGGTTTCGCGAGGCGGCGGAACAAGGCGATCCCGCGGCGCAGTTCAACCTGGGCGTGCTCTACGAAACCGGCCAGGGCGTCACGCAGAATTACGCCGAGGCGGTCAAGTGGTATCACGCCGCCGCCGAAGCCGGCGAGCCGCAGGCGCAATTCAACCTCGCTGTTTTCTACGAGCAGGGCCAGGTCGTCCCGCTTAACTACGGCGAAGCCGTCAAGTGGTATCGCGCCGCCGCCGAACAGGAGGTCGCGCCCGCGCAGTGCAATCTGGGATTGTGCTATCAAACCGGCCGCGGCGTGCCGCAGGACACCAACGAGGCGGTGCGCTGGTTCATTCGCGCCGCCCGCCAGGGCGACAAGACCGCGCAGCACAATCTCGGTGTGCATTATGCCACGACCGAGCCGACCGGGACCGGCGAACCGGGCGCGGCCTCGGAAAACGCCTGGCGGGCGCAGTGATTTGTTGCCACTCGCTCATGGTGTCTGCTGTGGGCCAGCCCAAATTCGAAGTTCTGGCACCAAGGAAGGACCATGCTCAATTGCCACGGATCGTTTGATCGCATCGAAGAGATCGAGGCGTTGGTCGCCGGCTTCGAGGCCGGAACGCTGAAGCGCGAGGAATGGACGCATCGTGCCCACCTGACGATGGCTACATGGTATCTCTCGAAGCATCCGACACCGGCCGCGACCCGGTTGATCCGGGACGGCATTCTGAAAATCAATGCCGCGCTCGGGATCGTCAGCAACGGCGACAGCGGCTACCACGAAACCATCACGCGGTTTTACATCGGCATGATCGGCCATCACCTGGGCCTCGACGGCCACGGGGAAGCTCTTTTGACTTCTGTGAACACGCTGCTCGCCACGCGCGGCCACAAGAACCTGCCGCTGGAGTACTACAGCCGCCAACGCCTGATGTCGCGTGAAGCGCGGGCGGGTTGGGTCGAGCCGGACTTGAAATCCTTCGAGTGGAATGGCGCTTGACCGAGGCGGCGGACAGCGAGCCGATCAAGAACGCTTGACTCTCCGCTTCACCTGCCGCAGCCGCGCCTGAATCCGGCGGCGGATGCGCTTGCCCACTCTTTCGAGCTCACTCTCGGGCGTTTCGCGTTCCAGCACGTAGGTTACGTGTGGCGCTGCCGCGCGGGAGATGTCCTCCGGCGTCGTGTGCTTGTCGTCCACACCGGGCGCGAGATTCAATCCGATCTTGCGGAAAAGATTTTGCACGAATGCCGAGCAAAACATCGAGCGCTCGCGGTCCAGCAGGTTTTTCCTCCTGCGCAACGCGGGATGGCGCAAGGCGATCAGTGTGCCGAGCAATTCCCGAAGCGAGTACCGGGCGCGGCTGGCCACCAGCTCCAATCCTTCGCGCAGCAACGCCCCGGTCTGAGCTTCGGACAACCCGAAATCAAGCACGGCCAGCGTCGTGTAAAGTTTTTCGTCGAAGTATTTTGTGATCCGATTCTCCTGCACGCCCAACTGGATGTGCTTGCGGTGAAACTGGAGGTCCGACTCGATGATCCAGTGATGGCCGTCGGCCCGCACGCCTTCGAAGATGAACGCGTGCGACCACGTGCCCCAGCGCTGGTCCGCATCCAGATGCCGTTCGGCGCGGCAGATGGCCTTGTCCACCAGCGTGATTCCACCGGACAAACCAACCCGGCCCGGCTGCGCGTATTGCTCCAGGAACTCCCGGTTGGAAAGGCCGGAGACGACGCGGGTTTGATTCTCGGGCACGGGCGGCATGATCCGGCGCGGAATGTAGAACCGGCCGGAGCTTGGGCAAGCTTTTCCCCGGTGTAGTAGGGCAGCCGTCCCGGCTGCCAGAGTCCCGGCGACCGTGCCGGTTGCCGTTTGAGGCGCAGCCGAGACACCCGCTGGGACTTCCGCAGGCGGGAGGCGTGCGCCACTACAAGAAAGGCCCGACAATTCCCGCCGGCCGCTTTTGCGATTTGTTTTTTGGCCGGGCCGAGTTAGTGTCCGTTCGAACGATGGCCAAGCCCGCAACCAAGACCGTCCTGATCATTGACGACGATTCCCAATACCGGCATTTGCTGGGCGAGTTGTTGCAGACGCACGGCTGGCGGGTGTTCGAGGCCGGCGAAGGCCAGACCGGCTTGGACGATGTCCGCCGCCATCGCCCGGACGTTGTCCTCTGCGACCTCCTCATGCCGCGGGTCAACGGCTTTCAAGTCTGCCGCAACATCCGCAGGGATGCGACGCTGCGCCACACCAAGATCGTGGTCACCTCCGGCCGCGACTATGAAGCGGATCGGCTCGCGGCGCGCGAAGCCGGCGCGGATGAATACCTCATCAAACCCGTCCGCTCCGAATCGCTCATGCGGGTGTTGGACCGCCTGCACGGCGATGGCGCGTCCGGTTCACGCGCGGCCGGAGCGCCGTCGGGCGACACGCAGGCCGGGACCCGGCTGAAATTCTGGGGTGTGCGGGGCTCGATCCCCACGCCCGGCCCGGCGACCGTCCGCTACGGCGGCAATACCTCCTGCATCGAAGTCCGCGCCGGCGGTGAGATCATTATCCTGGACGCCGGAACCGGCTTGCGGCCTCTCGGGCGCGAATTGCTCGATGAATTTAGCGACCGTCCATTGAACCTCACGATCCTGCTTACTCACACCCACTGGGATCACATCCAGGGCCTGCCGTTTTTTCTGCCGATGTATCAACCCCAATGCCGGCTGCGCATCCTCGGTTACGAAGGCGCGCGCAAGGGGCTGGTCAGCGTCCTCTCCGGCCAGATGGAGAGCCAGTATTTCCCGGTGCCGTTCGGCGAGTTGCCCAGCAACATCGAAATCGAGGAGCTTAAAGACCTGGAGTTCGAGCTCGGCGCCGTGAGAGTCGGCGCGTCCTTCGCCAACCATCCCGGGATCTGCGTCGGCTACCGGCTGTTCACGCCGGACGGTTCGATCGCGTTCTTCCCCGACACCGAACCTTACAGTCGCACCCACAATCCGCTCCCGGGACAGGACGCGGATTCCCGTGCGGCGCTCGATTACGCGCGCCAACAGGAGGCGAAGATGATCGAATTCCTTCGCGGCACGGACGCGCTCATCCTGGACGCGCAATACGACTGCGAAGAATACGAAAACCACGTCGGCTGGGGGCACGGCTGCGTGGACGACGCTGTAAACACCGCCATCCGCGCCGAAGCGCGCCGCTTGTTCCTCTTCCACCATGACCCCGACCACGACGACGCCAGGGTGGAACAGATGGTAACGCATGGCCGCAAACTTGTGGCCGGCCAAAACGCCGCGCTGATCGTGGAAGCAGCGCGTGAAGGAGCCGTCGTCGAACTCGCCGCAACCGCGACCCTCGCCGCGGCTTGAAAGAAAAGGTAACCTGCTTGAAAGCCCAAGCCATGAACCGGCGCCGATTTCTGCGCTGGAGCGCCGCACTGGCCGCCGGCGCCCCGCTCGCCTGGCGCCACGGCGCCGCGGCAGCGTTCGGCGCCGAAGACGCTGCGCTGCGCATCCCGATGGCCGCGGCGCACCGCGCCAACGCGAAGGTGGCGATCGCCCAATGCCGCGCTTACGGCGCGGAAGCGCGGGCAGCCCTGGCGAAGTGTCTCGATCTGCTTGGCGGCATCGGATCGCTGGTCAAGGACAAGACCGTGACTGTGAAGCTGAACCTCACCAGCACAAACTTCACGCCGTTCCTTGGCCGGCACGTCGGCGAGACGTTCATGACGCATTACGACACGGCGCTGGCGCTCGGTTCATTGCTGTTCGCCGCGGGCGCGAAACGTGTCCGGTTTGTCGAGTCCACCCAGAGCAAGAGCGCCTTGCAGAGTTCCCTGGCGCTGGCTGGCTGGGACGTGAAGGCCCTCGAAGCGTTGGGCCGCGTCGAATTCGAAAACACGCGCAACCTCGGCTCCGGCAAGCGTTATTCCCACACCAAAGTCCCGTTCGGTGGCTACATGTTTTCCGCCCTGGACCTCAACCATGCCTACGAGGAAACCGACGTCATGGTGTCGCTGGCCAAGTTGAAAAACCACATCACCGCGGGCGTGACCCTCTCGATGAAAAACCTGTTCGGGATCACGCCCAACTCGCTCTACGGCGACCAGGCCGGCGACGAGGACGCCACCGCCGGCCGCGGCCCGATCCACAATCCGCGCGGCTTCGAGAAAATCCAGTTGCCCGGTCTGAAGGATGGCATCACGCAGACCGATCCGACGTGGCGCGTGCCACGCTGCACGGTGGACGTCTGCGCCGCGCGGCCCATCCATCTGGCGATCATTGACGGCATCACCTCGATGAGCGGCGGCGAGGGGCCGTGGTGCAAGGAGGCGGCGGAATTGAAGTTCACTTCGCCGGGCGTGCTGATTGCCGGCCTCAATCCCGTCTCCACCGATGCGGTCGGAACGGCGGTGATGGGCTACGACGACCCGCGCGCGGCGCGGGGCACGAGGCCGTTTCATTTCTGCGACAACCACGTGTTGATGGCCGAACAGGCGGGCCTGGGCATCGCGGACCTGGCGCAGATTGACGTGCGGGGATTGCCGATCGCGAAGGCGAAATACAACTACGGCTGAGATTCGGCTGCATCCTTGCTCCACCGCGCTGTGGACGGAAGATGGTGGGCGCTGAGGGATTCGAACCCCCGACCTACTCGGTGTAAACGAGACGCGCTAGCCACTGCGCCAAGCGCCCACGCAACAGACACCCTCTGATACGACATCCCATCCCGGTTGGGCAAGGACGGACTCGAGGTGAACAGTCAACGACCGCACGCCCGCGCCCGTGCCGATGATGATGAAGACGAAATGGTCGTTCATGACGGCTGTTGGTCGGGGTGGAATGGAAATCCTTACCAGGTGGAGGAAAACATCGAACATCCAACATCGAACGCTGAACATTCGGTTGAACGCAACGCAAGGAATTGCCTTTGTCAGCCTGTAGCTTGCGGCTATATCAAATCGAAACCGGAACGATGAAAACGCGGCCTGAATTCAACGAGCACGGCGACCTGCCCGTTGGCATTCACCAGACGACGTTGGACGAGATTGTCCGCCACTTCAGCACTACGACCCGACGAGCTACCGTCGCGCGGCGATTGGAACGGATTTATCAACTTGCGCGTTCCACGGGACATCTGGCTCGTTTCATCATCTTCGGCTCGTTCGTCACGGCGAAGTCCGAACCCAACGATGTTGACATCTTCCTGCTGATGGAGGATTCATTTGACGTGCGACAAGTTTCACCAGAGGCACGATTGGTTTTTGATCACGCCGCAGCGCAGAATCTGCTTGGCGCGAGCGTGTTTTGGATTCGCCGCGCCGCCGCGTTGGGCGGCGAAGAAGCGACCATCGCCCATTGGCAGGTCAAACGCGATGGCAACAAGCGCGGCATCTTGGAGGTAATTGACCATGATTAATAGCGACCGAGAGCTTGAGATCGCGCAGGAGCGCATCCGCCAGTTCGAGCGGCAGGTGGCACAGATTCGCAAGACGGAAACCAACGGCGAGAACTATCGCATGTCCGCAGCGGGCTTCCTCGCCGAGATTGACCGGATGAATCTGGAAATCCGGGATTATCTTTGGTCGCTCCCTGCCGAACAGCCCGCCTCCGCAGCGTAAGCTGCCAATTCATTTCCGACCACTCGGCGCGAGCCGATGCGGCAACGTCCCGCCGCCTGCGCCCGTGCCGATGATGATGACGTCGAAGTGTTCGTTCATGGCGGGAGTTGGTTGGGGTGTGGAGGGAACCTTACACGTCGCCACGTGAAACCGGACCGAACCGTCGGGACGCGGATGGGGGAAAAGCGACCAGCTACAGCAATCTATACCTCTTACGGAATTAGTTTCGCGGCCTTCAACTCATTCTGAATCTCAAGAAACTTGTCCTCGACGTTTTCGCCAAAGCGAATCTGCGAGACTCCGTCCAAATCAGAATGAATTTTTGTCACGGCCTTTAAGATCAACGTGACTCGTTCTCGTCCGAGTCGTCCGATGAACCATCCAACTTCGTAGATAACGTTCGGCCTCGCTTGGTTGTAAGACACGTTGGGTTTAACCACCTCATCGTCTGGGGTAAACAGTGCAAACGCAAAGGAACAAGTTCGCGCTTCGTCCTCGAACTTGTCGGTCAAAGGCCGACTCATTCCAGGCTTCGCAAGCATCGCAACAGGGTTCAACCCAAAGTGGCCGTGCAAAAGCTGCAACAGACGTCGCGTATTTAATTCGTCGTGCCCGTGAATGATGAAGACATCCTTTGTCGAAGGCGCTCGCGAGGTTTGGGAAACGGGGCAGGCCAAAGGATAGCCACCGAGTCTGTTCAGGTAATCCACAAGAGATTCCACATCCGCCAGCCTTTGTGCAAACTGATCGCGTGATAACCCCTTCGATTGCGTTTCCTTCACGAGCACATCGAGGTCTTTCACAATGGCTGTATCTTTGCCGAACATTGAAAACAGCGCGAATCTCACGCGCCTCACCCATTGGAGAATCGCATCCTTCGCCGCCTTGTTGGTTTCGAGAAGTTTTCTTCCTGACGTGACGCAGTCGTGAAGTTTGACAGCTGGGCTCTTTTCTGGAGTTTGTGTTGAATAGCTTGGAGGCGTCGTCCCTTGCATTGCCCGGATCAGAGCATCGCCCGGTGACGGCGCTGGTGGCGTAAACTTTGGCAAAAGCCAGTCAGGCGGTTCGGGATAATTCGAGAATGGGTCGGCCATAACCGTCATACCCTATGCTTCTCAATCTGCTTCTGCATCAACTTTTCGGCCCGCTCTCACTGCGGCGCTCTAATCAAATTCCAACAGGATTCCATCCGTTGGTAGGCACGGCGCGCTGCGCCGTCCGCGGCGCGCAGCCGCGGCGCAACGTGAGGCGTGATTCGCCCGTCCCGCGCCCTTTGTTCCGCCCGCCTGCTTCCGGCGCGCGGCGTTCACGCCGCTTCACCAACCGCATGAAAACACGCGCTCGAAATTCCCCACGCCTCACACCGTCGCACGTTGAAGCGACCTGAAGGTCGCGCTCCAATTTCGTTCCGCCTGCTGCGCCACACCAGAGGCGCGCTCCGGAGCGAGGACCTGCGACCTGCAGCACGTCCCCACACCACAACCGCAAAGAAGTTTGTGTTCACGACCTCCCTCACCTCGGCCCTCTCCACAAGGAGAGGGAACAGTCATCGTCCGTCTCCTGTTTGTTCGCCGCTGCTCTGCCATCTCCGCCGCACGATATTCCAAGAAACCGGCGAACGATTCTCCTTCTCCCCGGGGAGAAGGCCGGGATGAGGGCGAGCGTTTGAACTGTTCTCCTCTTTGCCGAGTGAACAGCGGTGCTAACGAACATCCACCAACTGGGTCTTGACCGTCTTTCCCTTGAGTCCTTCGATATACACCAAGCCCACGCGCGGAGCGTAAAACTTATGTTCGATGGCGCCCGGGTTGAGCGGTGTCCACTCCTTGGTCTTCAAACAGTTCTCGAAATCCCCAAACTCAACCGAGACGCTTTCACCCAGATTGACCACCTGCGCCATGTCTTCCGCCACGCCGGCGTAATACTCCTGCCGGTACGAAGTTCCGGGTGTGGGATTCGCCAGCATGAGGAGGCCCGGTTGCGCGCCGTCCACGCCAGCCTGCCAGGAGCCAGCTTTGCTCGTGCCGGTGAGATTCCAGTCTTCGTCGTAGAGAAACTCGGTCGTGTCTTCGCCGAAATACCACACGTTGCCGAACTTGTCCCACGCGATCCAGTCGGTCGTCTCCTCAGTCTTGCGCACGCCGACTCCCTCCACGATGACCCACTCCACGTCGCGAACGATGGTGGTTGCAACCCCCAGAATCTTTTTCTTTTTGGACGTGTGTGTGATCTCGTTGACGATCAATCCATCCTCCTCCTCTGCCATATAGACGTACGTTTTCCCGATCGCCATCGGCAGATAAGTGTTGTTCCGCGGCGACTTGAAATTACTGGCGTTGAAAGGAAGCGAAAAATCCCCCGCCTGCGCCGTTCCGCCGAAAAAGCCAATCAACATGGCTGTCGCTGCGGGCGGAGCCAACCAATCCAGTGCGCTTTTCATGGTCTTCATGACTAACCTCCGTTTCTCTTTGGGCATCGGCATGCAAATGCCCTTCGTTATGATCTTGTCGGGCATGACGGGAGAAACTAGCACGTCGGGCGAACTTCGGCAAAATTCCTCCTTCGGGTTTGGGGCAGGGTTTGGGTCTTCCCGCCGTTGCGTTGCATGATAGTTCGCGTACCTCTCTGCGGCGCGGCGCTTATTTCGACTTGGTGCCCGGATGGCCGCAGAAGATGCAGCGTTGGCGCGGGTCGTGATTCCATTTCGCGCAGGCGACTTGCGAACCTTTGCGCAATGCGCGGTAAAGCTCCACGGCGAGCAACATCCCGCCAATCGGCGCGACGAAATCAATCCCGCCCGCCGTCCACCTGCCGTTGGGCAACGCGGCCGCAACGGTGCGCGCGGGGTTGATGTTCCAGCTCGCAATTTGGAAGAATAATTTGAAAAAATACCGTTGACACGTCGCCGGAGCGGACGGAAGCTCGCGCCTGAATTCACATTTCAGGAGCGGCCACTTGAAGATTCTTTGCATCTCGGCGGCGCTCGTCTCAATCTTCGTCAGTGTGTCGTGTCATCGCCACTCCGGGAGTGAGACCCAACAGCAGAGCGCCGACATTCCGGCACGCGATCCCGTCGCGCTCGCCGTCATAGGGGAAAAGCACATCACGCTCGCAGATTTCACGGCGGAACTGGATCGTCGCTCGCGCCTTCACGACCGCCTTTACGAGACGGAGGAACAGCGCGGGAAGCTGCTCGACGAGATGATTCAGTTCGAAGTGCTTCTCGCGAAGGCCCGGGCCGCCGGCTACGATCAGCATCCCGAAATCAAAGCCCGTTTGAATCAGTTCATCGTGGCCAGGTTTCAAGAGGATCAACTGGCCGCTCAGCCTGCGCCAATCACTCCCAGCGAAACGGAGGTCCGCTCGTTTTACGAGCAGAACCAGGAACGGTTCACCACGCCGGCGGCGATCAGAGCGGCGTTGATTCATTTCAAATCCAGCCCCAAGGCGACCGGTCCCAAGCGCGAGGAGTTGAAACAGAAAGCGGAAGCGGCGCGGGCCGAAGCGAGGGAGAGTGATGCCGCCGGTTTCAGCCGGCTGGCGCAAAAGTATTCTGAGGACCAGGCCACGCGTTACGCTGGGGGTGACATGGGATGGCTCACGCGCGACTCCGTGGCGGGCCATTGGGAGGAAGCGGTTTTGAACGCGGCGTTTGCCATTCCCGAACCGGGGCACTTGTCTCCGCTGGTGGAAACGCCGCAAGGATTCTACATCATCCGGCTCATGGAGCGGAAGCCGTCCGCGGTTCGTCCGCTTGCGCAGGTGAAGGACGCCATCACCTACGAACTCGCGCAACGGCAGCAGCACCAGCGACAACTCGATTTTCACGAGGAAATGAAGCGCGGGCTAAAGATCGAAACCCATCCGGAGTTGCTGAAGCTCATTCCTGCACCTGAGCAAACCTCGGAAGCCAGGCCACCGCCACTTCCGGGAAGCTGAATCCGTCCTCGCACTGACTATGAAAACCGCACCACCAACAGCAAAAGCCAGAGACTGGGAACCGATGATGCCTGTCTGCCTGGGCGCGCAGGCCACCGAGAAAAAGGACCGGAGGACTATCATGATTGCTCACTTGTTTTGGCGACCGGCGGCGCTGGCCGCGCTCCTCTGGCTCGTCCACCTGTCCGTGGCGCGGGCGCAAACCGTCACCCAAACCCTAACGCTCCAGCCCGGATGGAACGCGGTCTATCTCGAAGTTCAGCCGAGCAACAACTCGGCGAACGCCGTTTTCGGCGGATTGCCGGTTGGCAGCGTCTGGACGCGCGCGGAGCGGTTGTCGGCGGTGGATTACATTCAGAACGCGTCCGAAGCGGCGTTTAATCAGGCGGGCTGGCTGGGCTGGTTTCATCCCTCGCGACCCGAGGCGTTCTTGAACAACCTGTTCTCGGTTACCGCCAATCGCGCGTACCTGATCAAATCCACCAACGCCACGCCGGTGGTCTGGAACATCAGCGGGCGACCGAGCCTGCGCCAACCGGCGTGGGTGCCGGATTCCTACAACCTGCGCGGCGTGCCCGTGGACACCAACAGCCCGCCCACGTTCCTGAATTTCTTCCGGCACTCGAAAGCGCACTACACGGCGGCAACGGCGCAGTTGCAGAAGATTTATCGTCTGAACGGTTCGGGGTTATGGACGCAGGTGGCGACGAATGACGCGACCAAGTCCGGCGAAGCCTATTGGATTTACACGCAGGGCGCGTCGGACTACGTCGCGCCGCTGACGCCGACCGTTGAACTTGGCGACGGCCTGGACTTCGGCGTGGAACTTACGGAACTCGATCTGCGGCTGGCCAACAAGTCCACGAGCGCGATGAACGCCCTGGTCAAGGAGATCAACGCGAACGGACCCAGCGCCGTCTCCTATTATCAATTTGTCACCAACCTTGGCGGACAGTGGCCGAACCTGCCCGGCATACTGGTGCAAACTCCGGCGGCGGGCACCGAGACGCGCGTGCGCCTCGCCATCCGGCGGCAGAATTTCGGCACGAACGGATATGCATCCATCCTGGAAATTCGCGACGGCGCAGGGACGCGGTTGCTCGTTCCCGTCATCGCTTCGGGCGGCGGGAACAGCGTGCTTCCCGGCCCCAGCAACGAAGCCAGAGGTCACGCGGGTTTGTGGGTTGGCAGCGCCACGATCAATGCGGTGTCGGAAGCACATTCGGCGAACTCGACCAACCCCACGCCCACGAAGTCCGAGCTGAATCTGCGCCTGTTGCTGCATGTGGACGCCAACGGCCAGACGCGGTTGCTCAAGGAAGTGATCCAGATGTGGCGCAACGGCACTTACACCAACGACGGCAGCGGCAATCTGGTCGTGGACAAGCCCGGCCAATACGTCCTGCTCACGGACGACACGTTGATCGGGCAGTTCCAGGGCGCGACGTTGCGCGATGGCGAACCGGTGGGGCGGCGCTTGAGCACGGTGGGCTACGATTTCCCCAGCACGTCGGGCAGCAACTACCTGAACGTCGCCGGTTTCTTTGCCGCCGGGCAGACGTTGGCCGCCACGCTGATGCTTCCGCACGATCACCCGAACAATCCCTTCAAGCACAAGTTTCATCCCGATCACGACAACCTGAACGCGCGGTTCGACGGGCCGGCGGTCGAGTCTTTCACCGTCACGCGGCTGGTGCAGTTGCAACTCACCGCGGCGCCGCCGCCCGGCCCGGCGGTGCCCGACTACGGTTACAACGAACTCGGCGGCAATTATTCCGAAGTCATCACCGGCTTGCACAAAAATCCCGTTCACGTCGCCGGCACGTTCCGGTTGCGCCGCGCCGCCTACATCGCGGTATTGAACCCCAGTCCGACGCCCTGACCGCCAACGCTCGAACTATTTCAAGATGAAAACTACAATCGAAACCGCGCGGAAATCCGAAATCCGAAATCCGAAATCCGAAAGAAATCCGAAGACCGAAATCCGGAGCGCGCGGGAACAAATCCCCACCAACGCGAGACTCACGCGGGCGGGCGACGCTTCCGGTTTGGGGCTTCGGAATTCGGGCTTCTTTCGGATTTCGGGGATTCGGACTTCGGCTTTCACCGTGCTGCTTGCGCTGACCGCTTCCGCCAGCACGCTCAAGTTCAACGGCACAACCTCCTACGTGTTGGTGGAGAACAGCGCCACGGGCCTGCGGTTCGCGGGGACAAGCCCCTTCACCATTGAAGCCTGGGTGAAGCCCAACTCGTTGAGTTCATTCCAAACGGTCGTCAGCAAGTGGAACGGGAACGTTGCGGGCGAATACTTTCTCGGCATCAATGCCAACGGCACACTGGGGTTCCATCGGGAAGTCGGTCCGAATTTCGGCCTGTCTTCGATCGGCAGCGTAGCCACTGGCGTCTGGACGCATGTGGCGATTACTTACGCGAGCGGGATGCGCAAGTTCTACATCAACGGCCAACTGGATCCCATGGTTGACCCCGGATCGGGCAGCACCGTCGCCCAGAGCACCGCAGTGCTGATCGGCGCCCGGTACTTTTCAAACCTACCGAAAGATTTCTTCAATGGCGACCTCGACGAGGTGCGCATCTGGAGCACCAACCGCAGCGCCACTGAGATTCAGCAAAACATGAAACATCCGCTCTCGGGGACGGAGGCAAACCTGGTGGCGTATTGGCCGGCGGACGAAGCCGGCGGTGCGCGCGCGCCGGATTTTTCCGGTCACGGGTTTTCGGGGCTGTTGCAGGGCGGGGCGGTGTTCAATCGTGCGGCGGATGCCACGCAACCGGTCGCCCTCGCGGATGCCGCCACCGGCGTGACGACGAATGCCGCCACGTTCACGGCGTGGGCGGACGGTGCCGGGTTGCCCACCACCAACCAGTTCGAGTTCGGACCCGGCTCGACAGCGCTGCGCTTCGACGGCGTGAACGACTTTGTGAACGTCACGAACAGTCCGAGCCTGGCCAATCAATCCTTCTCCATCGAGTTGTGGGCGCGGCGGGCGCAAGCCGCCACCACGGACAACTTCCTGCTGAGTCTCGGCACGACGGCCGCCCTCAACAGTTACCTGCACCTGGGCTTTCGGAACAATTATTTGACGTTCGGTTTTTACGGCAACGACCTCAACGTGCATGCGGGCGGGGATGATTTGCAGTGGCACCACTGGGCGTTCACTTTTTCCAGCGTCACGAAACAACGCCGGATTTATCGCGATGGCATCCTGGTGGGGCAGGACATTTCGGTCGCGAATGCCACTTTCACCGGCAGCGGGCCGCTGTGGGTGGGGTATTTACCGTTTACCGGAGCCTATTTCAACGGCGCGCTGGATGAAGTGCGCATCTGGACCAACATCGTCCTGAACTCCGCGACGATCACGGACTGGATGTTCAAGGAAGTGGACAATACCCACGCGAATTTTGCCGCGCTTGGCGGCTATTGGAAATTCAATGAAGGCGTCGGACCGGTAGCCGCCGACAGCAGTGGCCAGGGTCGTCACGGCGCATTGGTGAATGGTCCTCTCTGGCAAACCGGCGTGCGGCCCGCACTCACTCAGACCACGGCGCCCGTCGCCATCACCGGCACGAACGCCGCGCTCGATCTCAATGGCACGAGTGCCTACGTGGACGTGCCGGATGCCGTCTGGTTCAATGGCAATTTCACCATCGAACTCAAAGCGTTTATCCGCGCCTACAGCCATTGGGGGCGATTATTGGATTTCGCGAATGGCCGGGGCGTGGACGAAGTGATCTTTTCGCAAGACGGCGCAGGGCGTCTGGCTCTCTACATGGTGAATGGCAACTTTGGCACCACCACCGCCCTCTACAGCACCAGTCAATTGCCGTTGAATCAATGGCTCAATCTGGCGGTGACGGTTCAGGGCACCACTGCCACGCTTTACTTGAACGGCAACGTCATCGGCAGCGGAACGGTCGCCGCGCCCGTCGGGGTCGTGCGCACGTTGAACTGGATTGGCCGCCCGCACTGGCCTGGCGAAACCTACGGCAACGAAATCCTCGACGACATCCGCATCTGGAACGTGGCGCGCACGGCTTCTGAAATCCGCGACGGCCTGACCGAGGCCACCGATCCCACGCATCCCAATTTGCTCTTGAATTACCGGGGCGATGGCGACTCGGGAACAACGGTCGTGGATTCGCGCACGAGCTTTCCCCGGAACGGCACGATGCTGGGCGGCGCAACGCGCGTCGCGTCACCGGCTCCGGCGGTCCTGCCGCGCGTGATTGCGTCGCAGAACGGCTTGGCCACCGGAGCGCGTTATCATTTCCGCAACGTGGCGCAGAACACCAACGGCACCACCGCCAGTGCCATCAGCAGTCTGGCGACGCTCGCTCCGGGTCGGGGCACGGCGCTGGATCTTGACGGCAAGGACGACTACGTGCGGGTTGGCGGCTTTGGGGCGCACGCACCCACGACGGAAGTGACGGTCGAGTTCTGGCAACGGGTCCGCTCGATAAAGTCCACGTCCACGTTCAGTTTGGAGCCGGACGTCACCGGCAATCGCATGCAGGCGCACATACCGTGGTCGGACGGAAATGTTTATTGGGATTTCGGCAACATCAGCGGCGCCGGGCGGCTGACCTACACGCCCCCGGATTCGCTCGTGGGCCAGTGGAACCATTTCGCACTCGTGGCCAGCCAGCAGGGCAATTTCATGCGTATCTATCGCAACGGCCTGCTCGTGGCGTCCAAACCCAGCATGGACGCCTGCGAAGCCGGCAGCTTTGATCTCATCCTGGCTCGCAACACCCTCGATAACATCACGTATGACGGCGAACTCGATGAGTTCCGCATCTGGAACGTGGCGCGGAGCGAGGCGGACATTCAGCGCGACTTGAATGAACGGCTGACGGGCACTGAGCCTTTGCTGGTGGTGTATTACCGGATGGACGAAGGGGCCGGGTCGGTCCTGCTCGACTCGGGGGGAAATGGTTTGCACGGCGCGCTCAACGGCGGCGCGGACCGGCTGCCGTCCGCCGCCCCGGTAAGTGTGCCGATCGCCACGACGCTGGCAGCTTCCCAGATCGGGTTCGGGTCGGCGCAACTGAACGGCGCGGTCAACACCGAGAGTTCGATGCCGAGCCGTTACTGGTTTGAATACGGCACCGGCGGCAACTTCAACCTGGCGACGCCGGAGCTGTCGCTGCCCGCGGGCGCCACCGTGGTGAGCGTGAGCGGGATCGTCACGAGCCTCGGCATCAGCCCCAATCACAATTACCGGCTCGTGGCGGCCAATGACAACGGCACGAACACCGGCAGCGCGCAGTTGTTCGTGATGCCGGTGCCGGGCGCGCAAACCGCGCTGCTCTTTGACGGCGCGAACGATCAGATCGTCGTCGGCAACAGCACCGCCTACGAAGCCACCACCAACCTGACGGTGGAGGCGTGGATTTATCCCACCGGCCCCGGCACGGTCGGCAGCGGCATCATCGTCAACAAGGAAGGCGAGTATGAGTTTGCCCGTTTTGGCGACGGAACTTTGCGCTGGGCGTTGGCGATCAACGCGCCGAACAACTGGGCGTGGATCAACACGGGCGTGATCGCGCCGCTACAGCAATGGTTGCATGTGGCGTTCACTTACGACGGGACCGCCGTACGGCTTTATACCAATGGGTTGCTGGCCAGTCAGATTGCCGCCACGGGCCTAATCGGCGATGTTGATGCGTATGACGATTTGCGCATCGGGGGCCGTCAGGCTACCAGCCAGTTCTTTCAGGGAGCGCTGGATGACGTGCGTGTCTGGCTGGTGGCGCGCAGCCCGGCGCAGATTGCCGCCAGCTTCAACCGGAAACTAATTCCGCCGCAAACCGGTCTCGCCGCCTACCTGCGCTTCGACGAGGGAATTGGCTCCACCACGGCCAACGCGGCCAACGGGAGCACTGCCACCTTGTTTAACGGGCCGCTCTGGATTTCATCGGGTGCCGGCATCCTTGATCCGGTCGTCACCACGCTCACGCCGTCGCCGGTGCTGGCCGTTTCCGCCAAGTTGCGCGGCACGGTCAATCCGTCCGGCGACTCGGTGACCACTTATTTCCAGTTCGGCCCGACCATCGCCTATGGCAGCGCCACAGTGGCCGCGAACTATCCCGCGTCGCTCACGACCTTGCCCATCAGCGCCGACATCACGGCGCTGGAGCCGGGCACGACGTATCATTATCGGCTGGTGGGCTACAATCCGGTGCAGACCAATTACGGCGCGAATCAGACTTTCACCACGCTGGTCCTCGGGTCGGGCTGGCCCGTCTCCACCAAACTCACCGGCGGGGAAGCGCACTCGCCGTTGCATGTTCCGGATGGCCTCGGGAACACTTATGTCGCCGGCATCTTCTCCGGCTCGGCGTCCTTCAAGTCGCCGATCACGCCGATGGGTGGCGCGACGGCCAATGCGTTTGTCGGTAAAATGTCGCGCACCGCCGACTGGCTGTGGGCCATCAACATACCGGCGAGTTCCAACGGGTTCACGACGATCAAGGCCATCGCCGTGGACACCGACCGCAACGTCTATGTGGCGGGCCAGTTCAGCGGCACGAACACATTCGGCGGCACAAACCTCGTCTCCAACGGCGACACCAATCTGTTCGTCGCCAAGCTCGACAGCTTCGGCACGAACTGGCTTTGGGCGCGGGCGGTCGGCGGAGTTGGAACGGACAGCGCCAACGCAATGACCGTGGCGGGCACGAACCTCTTCGTTGCGGGAAGTTATTCCGGCACGGCGACGTTCGGCGCTACCACGCTGACCAACGCGGGCGGGACCGATGTGTTCGTCGCCAGCCTCGGCCTGGACGGCAACTGGCGTTGGGCGAATCGCGGCGGCGGAACGGGCAGCGAGACGGCTAACACTCTGGCCACGGACAACATCAACAATGTCTTTGTGGCGGGCCAGTACTCCGGCACCGCGACGTTCGGGACGATAACGCTGACGAACGCGGGCGGGACGGATTTGTTTGTCACCAAGCTCACCCCGGCCGGCGCATGGTTGGAGGTCCGGCGCGGCGGCGGCCTCAACAACGACACGGCCACGGCGCTGGCGCGCAATGCGGCGAATGAGTTTTATCTCGTCGGCCAGTTCGGCGGCACGGCGGATTACGGCGGCACGCTCAACAATGTCAACACGGGCAACAGCACGAACATTTTCGTTTTGAAACTCAACAGCGATGCGGCGTACGCCGATTACTTCCAGGGCGGCCCGGGCAACGCGCGCTCCGTCACGGCGGATTCGCTGAACCGGGTTTATGTCGGCGGCGATTTCACTTTCGCCACCAGCTTCGGCACCAACTCGCTGATTTCCTCAGGCAACAGTGATGTGTTCATCGCGCAGCTTGTCGGCGGCGACTGGACCTGGGCGCAGAAGATCGGTTCGGCGGGCACGGAAACCGGCGGCTCGATCTCGGCGGACGCGGACAACAGCGTGGTGATTTCCGGCACGTATCAGGGCACGATCCAGATTGGTTACGTGGCGCTGAGTTCGCCGAACAACCGGGACCTCTTCGTCGCGCGCCTCGGTGCCGATCGCGTTTATGAGCACAACAACTACACCGTGGGGCTGGAGATTCCCGTGCCACAGGATGCGCAGGACCCGGCTTATACCAACGGCGCCTATGGCCAGCCAATCATCACCATTCTGGAGAAAGATCAGGCGGACAGCGACGCGTTGAACTCGTTCGTGTGGAGCATCGCGGAACACAAGCTGTTCCCAGTGCGTCAAGTCACGGCCATTCTCAAATGGCCGTTGACGACCAATCCGACGAACACGACGGCCGTGGTGACGGCGGTCGGACGCATCGCCTACCCGACCAATCCCGTGGTGCATATCGCCAATACTCCCGCCGAGTTGGAGCCGGCGGTGGCGGGTTTCCCGCTCAAGTTCCTGAACCTGTCCTTCACCACCATCAACGGCGCGAGTGTGGACGCGAGCACCAAGGTTTTCACCGCGCCACAACCGGGCTGGTCCGTGCTGCAATTCCTCGACACCGGGGGCGTGTTGCCTGATCCGCTGATTCATCCGAGCAAGTTTGAAGTGGTTCGCACCTACAACTGGAACGACGCGGCCTACCTGCTCGACAATCGCCCTGCCGACATCGGCGCGGCGTTGACGTTTACGAACCACACAGATCCCACGGAAAAGAACGGCTACGTCTATTTTCAAAACGCCTTCTACGACGGCGCGGGCGATGAACGCGCCCACGATCGCGCCAGCCGCACCGGGCCGATCATTCCGGTCAACGAAGACACGGCTTCGGCCACGGATGATTTGGTGGTGGTCTGGTATCAGGTGAGCGGCATCGGCATCGCCTGGCCCGGCACGCCGGTGCGGTATGTGGCCGAGTGGCCGACCAATGCCGCCGAACTGGTGCTGGCCAGCCGCCTCGGCTCCGGCCCGCTGGGACTGGTGGAATATCCGTCCAAACGCGTCTATCGGCAGCCCGACCGGAACCTGCCGGGCTTCAATCCGAACGAGGAGCACGCGGCGCTTTACGGCGACACGCTTTACGCCCTGCGCAACGATCTCAACGATGTCGTCAGCCCGCGCGCGTCCGACCCCTTCACGCTGCTCAAATTCATTGATCCCAACTCCGGCCAGTGGGGGATGCGCGTGTTCAAAGTCGTGACGGCCAGCGCCACGTTCCCGCTGACCTACAACGGTGTCGCGGGTCAGCCGTTGCCCCTGCCCGAGCCGTTGTCGTTCCTGAACCTGTGCAATCTCAGCAACCGTTTTGTTTCCGGCCCGGGCTTCCAGGATCACCTGGGCCGGCTCTACGCGCGCGGCGCGGGACCGGGCGCGAGCGGGACGAACATCGTCGCGCGATACTGGTATCCGTTGCAGCCGGGCTTCGATGGCATGACCAACTTCGCCGTCGGCGCCTGCGTTCCGTGGCTGGATCGGCGTCCGGGTGGAATCGCGGGTACGCCGGTGGACATCACCTACAACATCAACTGGCCGGTGGGAGCGCCGACGCTGCAAATCGGCGAGACGTTGTTGAACGCAAAGTTGGGTCTGCCGAACGTTCGCAATTTTGCCAGCGCGGAGGTCATCTACGACCAGGGCGATCCCTACGCCACCAACGCGCTTGAATCATTCGTCCGGCTGTTCGATCCGTTGAGCGCGCGGACTCTGCCACTCGCCGCGAACTTCGTTCTGCCCGCAACCATCGTCACCGCGAATGACGCCGGAAAACTCGTGTTCACTGATTTGCCGTTCGCGCTGCGCTCGCGATTGCGCTACGACAGCTTGAACAAGCAACTCAGCTTTTCCGGCCTGCTCGACGAGAGCGTGGCTTACGGCGGGCCCAACAATCCGCTGTTGCTCCTCAACGTGCTCAGTCCGCGCGAGCGCGACCGCATCAAGCAACTCAGCACCGCCCCCACGTTCCTCCAGGCGATTGACGACCTCTACCACCTCACGCGCAATCCCAATCGCATTGACCGGAACGGCGATAACGTGCCGGAACAGGAATTGTTGATCGGACTCACCGCACCGAATTTGAACACCAATCTCAACCTCCGCACCGGGCCGCTTCAAACCGAGAAGTTGGGCGACATCCCGAAAGCGTTGACCGCGGGAGGACAGGCCGGAGGCGCTGTCCCACAGGGCGCCGGGTTTATCACGCTGGTCGAGAACAACGATCCCAGCCTGGGCGGATTGCCGGTGACATTGCATGTCATCCAGATCGCCGACGGCCCGTTCCGTGGCGACATCAAAGTGCTCTATCCCGACAATGTGTTCGACGAGAAGCTCACGCTGCGGCACAGCGCGGACTTCGGCGGCGAACCGCAACGCTTCGAGTTTGAATGGTATTACATGCCGGATGATCCCGGCTTGGATCACACGATCCTGCCCGCGGTGGACGGTGATGGCGACATCACCTCGCTGAACAACTGGACGCCGTACCCCAGCGTTCCGCCCGGCACGAACAACGGCTTCAACGACGTCACCATCGGCGACGGCGCGGTCGGCGGTCTGCTCACGCTGGCGGACAATTGGTTTCTCTGCCGCTATCGCGGTTACTCGATCAACGGCGAGACGAACTGGACCGACTGGGTTGGCGTCATCGGCGGCGGCGGGCCGCAACTCGCCGAGGGTTGGGTCAAGCGCGTGGTGTTCGGTCTGAATCCGTTCGAGGCGCGCACCGATGAGTTTCACGAGAACGAAACCGTCACCTTCGCCAGCATGTTGCAACAGGCCGGGGCGCGTTACGAAGGCGACATTGCCTTCAATCCCAGCGGCGCCAACCTGAACAGCATCGGATTGATCCCGGCGTATCAAACCGTCCTCAACCGCGCGCGAAACCTGAGCATCAACGCTGGCATCAATTATCCGCCCGCGAACAACGCCCTGTTGCTCGCCGCCAGCCGCATCAGCGATTTCTACATGCTGCTCGGCAACGAAGCCTACGCGGATGCCGCCGACCCGACCATCGGCTTCCGCACCGATAACGCCGGCTACGGCACGCTCGCACCGTCCATCTTCACGTTCCAGAACCAGCTCGATTCCCTGCTGGAGGAAGAACTTGTGTTGCTGCGCGGTCGCGATGATCGTTACGCCACGGTGCGCAGTGCGCCGGTTTACAACCGCTTGTTCTGGAACTTCACGCATGACGAAGGCGAGGTCGCCTACGCGCAGGCTTACAACCTCACCGACCAGAACAGCGACGGCTTCATCACCGCGGACGACGGTCGCATCCTGTTTCCGCAAGGCCACGGCGATGCGTGGGGACATTACCTGACCGCGACGAAGACGTATTACTTACTGCTGCAGAACACGAACTTCGACTGGATTCCGCGCAGCGAATCCATCCTGCTCGCGGGCGTGCCGGTGGAAGTGGACTATCTCGACGAACGCAAATTCGCCCGCGCCGCTTCCGCCAAGGCCAAGACCGGTGCCGAACTGGTCGGCCTGACGTATCGCATCAATTACGTGGACGATCCGGCGGGACAATACCAGGGTTACAAAGACACGGACGCGAATCGCGCGTGGGGGCTTTCCGAATGGGCGCATCGCGCCGGCTCGGGCGCGTTCTTTGATTGGGTGACCGCCAACGCGGTTCTGCCTGCCACCGATCCGAACACCAATCACGTCGGCATCGAAAAGATTGATCGCACCACCGTTTCGGAATTGGTGGAGATCGTGGCCGGCTACGATGCCGTCCAGGCGCAAATGGACAAGGCGGACGCGGGATTGAATCCACTCGGCCTCGCCAAGAACGTCGTGCCATTCGACATTGACCCGGCGCAGATTTCCGCCGGCAAGACGCACTTCGAGCAAATCTATGATCGCGCCATCGAATCCATGAAGAATACCGTGACGGTCTTCAACCATGCGAACCAGTTGTCGCAGGCGTTGCGCAGTTTGCAGGACAACGTGACGGATTTCTCGCAGAACGCGACCCAGCAGGAGCGGGATTACAAGAATCGTTTGATTGAAGTTTTCGGTTACCCGTACGCGGGCGACATCGGCGCGGGCAAAACCTATCCGTCCGGTTATGACGGGCCGGACCTTTACCACTACATGTACGTCAACACGACGGAATTGAACGGCGACACCGCGCCCGCGAGCCAGACGTTCAACGCGTTCTTCAGCCGGATTGCGGATCTCGATTCCGGCGGTTTCTATTTCCCCGAGGACGCTCCCACCAATCCGGGCACGAATATTCTCCAGGTGAATTATCCGCTGACCGCGTCGGATTACGGCTTCGTGGCTCCGGCCACCTGGGGCCAACGGCGCGCGCCGGGCGAGTTGCAGCAGGTTTTGTCCGCGCTCGTGCAAAGCCAGGCGCGACTGCAACAGGCGCGGATCAATTACGACAACCTGCTGCAGCAGATTGAAGACAACCTTGATCTGCTGGAAGCGCGCTACGATGTGCAACGAAACATCGTTCAGATCCGCGACACGGAAACCCAGCAAACCATCGGGCTGACGGTCGGCATTCTGGCGGCGAAAACGGTGCAAAAGGCTTTGAAGAAAAGTTCGGAGAAAATTCAAAAGGCCTCGGAGATTTTGATCGAAGGCTTTCCTAAAATCGTCGGTTTGGCGAATGATGTTTTCTCCGCGCAACGATCCATCGTCAAGGGGCTGGCGTTCAGCGGCACGGCGGCCCTGGACGCCGGGGCGATCGCGGCGGAACTCGCCGAGGAATCACTCAAGGCGGCAAAGGACAAAGCGCGCAATCACGCGCGTCTGGAAATCGAGGAGCAAGGGTACAATTTCGAGGTGCGCCAGCACTTTGCCGAATTGGAGCGCCTGCTGCGCCAGGAAGCCGTGTTGCGCGTCGAAGCGTTTGCCCTGGCGCAAACTGTGGATCAAACCGCGGGCGAATATCAGGCGGCCCTGGCGAGGGGACAGCGCTTGATCGAAGAACGCGTTGCCTTCCGCAAGCTCGCCGCTGCGGATACGCAGGCCAGTCGCTATCAGGACATGACCTTCCGCATCTTCCGCAACGACGCCATTCAAAAGTACCGCGCGCAATTCGATCTCGCGGCCCGATACGTTTTCCTCGCGGCGGTGGCCTACGATTTTGAAACGCAATTGCTCGGTGACCGTCCCGGCGCCGGCAGCGCGTTTCTCACGGACATCATCCGCCAACGCGCGTTGGGCGAAGTGGTCAACGGCGTGCCCATCGCCGGTCGTCACGGTCTGGCCGATCCGCTGGCGCGGCTGAACCAAAACTTCGGCGTGCTCAAGGGCCAGCTGGGCTTCAACAATCCGCAAACCGAAACCGGTCGCTTCTCGTTGCGCAATGAACTCTTCCGCCAGCGCGATACTTCGGATGAACAATGGCGGGCCGAGTTGCGCAAGAGGGTCGTGGCCGATCTCTGGCAAATCCCGGAATTCCGGCGGTATTGCCGGCCATTTGCTCCCGAGTCCGCCGGCCCGCAACCCGGACTGGTGATTCGTTTTCCAACGACGATCACATTTGGATTCAATTACTTCACCTGGCCACTCGGCGGCGGGGACAGCGCCTATGACTCGACGCTGTTCGCCACGAAGGTGCGTTCTGCTGGCGTGTGGTTTGAGAACTATCTCGGCAGCGGTCTCTCGCAAACCCCGCGCGTTTATCTCGTGCCGGCCGGCGCGGACGTGATGCGTTCGCCGTCCGGCAACAACCTCGAAACCCGCGAATGGCGCGTCGTGGATCAGAAGATTCCCGTGCCGTTCCCCATCGGCTTCTCCAGCCTGAACAGTTCCACCTGGATTCCAATGAATGATTCATTGAGCGACACGTTTGCGGACATCCGGCGTTTCTCCAGCTTCCGCGCCTATCACGACAGCGGTGTGTTCAATCCGGCGGAAACCATCACCGACAGCCGGCTCATTGGCCGCTCCGTCTGGAACACCGATTGGATGCTGATCATCCCCGGCGGCACCTTCCTGTTCGATCCGAACGAGGGATTGGACACGTTCATCAACTCGGTGGGCGACATCAGGATCTTTTTCCAAACTTATGCCTACTCGGGGAACTGAAGGCGTGAAGCGTGAAACGTGAAAGGTGAGACAACATGAAAAGAAGCATCGCCACTCCAGCAACCGAAAAGGTGAAAAGGGGAAAGGGCGAAAGGGAGCGAATCCCCTTTTCCCCTCTGCCCCTTGTCCCCCTCTCCCTCATCCTTTTCGCAGCGCTGCTTGCCCTCTCATCCGACACCCACGCCACCCTCCCCGAACCGGACAACCTCCTCTACGGCAACATCACGCTGGACGGCGCGCTCGTCACCGCGGCTCGGACCGACGTGATCATCCAGGCGCGGCGCACCACCAACGGCCCGGCCATCGCGAGCTATCGCATGGGAGCGAATCCGGCGCTCGGCAACTTCTACTCGCTTCGCCTGTTGCTCGAATCGGTAACTCCGATTGCCGGTACCAACGCCTCGCAAATCGCGGAGAGCTTGTTCATCGTCGTAACGGATGGCAGCGGCCTGCGCACGCAGACCAGTTACACCATCCCCGACCGGGGCGTGGCCCAGCGAGTGGATTTTGGTGCCGCCGCCGTGGACAGCGACGCGGACGGCTTGCCGGACGCCTGGGAACTCCAGCATTACGCGAACCTCAGCCAGTCCTCCGGCTCAGTCGCGCCGAATGGCCACACGGCTCTGCAAAACTTTGTGGCCGGCGCGGTGCCCAGCGATCCGGCCAGCTTCTTCAAAGTCAACGTGGCGCTGGTGGGGAATGAGCGGCGCGTGTCCTTCAACGCGCTGCGCGCAGCGGGTGCGGGCTATGACGGCCGACTCCGGCACTATGCATTGGAATCGAGCGCGAACCCGTCTGGACCGTGGGCCGGCGTGTCGGGTTTCTCGGACATCATTGGAGACGATCAAATCGTGACCCTTCAATCGGTCAGTTCGGCTTCGCCGGTCTATTATCGCGGGAGAGTGTGGCTGCAACCCTGAGCCCGGATGCCCGCAGATCTGCGATGTTGACATGCCGGGAACGGTTTTGCCGCCGAGCGTGCTGCGCCCCACGGAGCCGCGCTCCGCTCACGCCGGCGCGGCGTCGCGCGGTTGCGGTTTTGGCGAACGAGTGACCAGCACGGTGTCATCCGCGTGGCGCGATTCGCGCCGCGGCTGTAGCAGTTTTGCCACCAGCCCCGTCCATCCGGTCTGATGCGAGGCGCCGACGCCGCGACCGGTGTCGCCGTGAAAGTATTCGTGGAACAGCACGTAATCCTTGAAGTGCGGATCGGTTGCGAGTTTGGGGTGATATTTGAGCACGGGACGCTGGCCGTCTTCGCCCTTCAGGAATAAGCGAGAGAGGCGGCGCGAGATTTCATCAGCGGCTTCGTTGATCGTGACCAAATCGCCCGAGCCGACGGGACACTCGATCTTGAACTCGTCACCGTAGTAGTGATGGAATTTCTGCAACGACTCGATCAGCAGGTAGTTCACCGGCATCCAGATCGGGCCGCGCCAGTTGGAATTGCCGCCGAACAAGCCGCTCATGGATTCGCCGGGCCAGTAGGCGACCGCGTGGGTCATGCCGCCGCATTGCAGGCGATACGGCTCGCGTTCGTGGACTTTGGAGAGAGCACGCACGCCGTAGTCGCTCAAGAATTCCGTCTCGTCGAGCATCCGGCGCAGGAGACATTTCATGCGGTGGCCGCGCAGGAGCGAAAGCAACTGCCGCTCGCCTTTGCCGTGTTCCTCCCAGCGCGAGACGAGCTTCGCGAGGTCGGGGCGATACTTGAGATACCATTGCATCCGCGCGGTGAAGTCAGGGAGCTTTTTCAGCAGCGCCGGATCGAGCACTTCGACCGCAAAGAGAGGAATCAAACCGACCATCGAGCGCACCTTGAGCGGAATCTCGCGTCCGCCGGGCGTGCGGAGTTCGTCGTAATAGAATTCATCCTCTTCGTTCCAGAGGCCCATACCGTCTTCCGTGCCGTTGATGGCGGCGGCGATGTCGAGGAAGTGCTCGAAGAATTTCGTGGCGATGTCCTCATAAACCTTGTTGTGCTGCGCAAGTTCCAGCGCGATGCGCAGCAGGTTCAGGCAATACATCGCCATCCAACTCGTGCCATCGGCTTGGTTGATGTAGCCGCCGGTGGGCAACGGCGCGCTGCGGTCGAACACGCCGATGTTGTCGAGACCGAGGAAGCCGCCCTGAAAAATGTTGCGGCCCTGCGCGTCTTTGCGGTTCACCCACCACGTGAAGTTCAGCATCAGCTTGTGGAAGACGCGTTCGAGAAATTCCAGATCACCCTTGTCAGTGGGATTGATTTCACGGCGTTCCTTGCGATCCATTTGAAACACGCGCCACGTCGCCCACGCGTGTACGGGCGGGTTCACGTCGCCGAACGCCCACTCGTAGGCGGGCAACTGGCCGTTGGGGTGCATGTACCATTCGCGCGTGAGTTGCGTGAGTTGATGCTTCGCGAATCCGGCGTCCACGAGCGCGAGCGGGATGCAGTGGAATGCCAGATCCCACGCGGCATACCAAGGATACTCCCACTTGTCCGGCATGGACATCACGCAGGCGTTGTTGAGATGCGTCCACTCATGGTTGCGACCGTGTTTGCGCTCGGCGGGCGGCGGTGGACAAGCGGGGTCGCCGTTCAACCACTCACGCACGTCGTAGCAAAAAAACTGTTTCGACCAGATCATGCCGGCGAACGCCTGGCGTTGGACGTGGCGTGCATCGGCGTCGGCGATGTCGTGCTGCAATTCGGCGTAGAACTCGTCAGCCTCGCGCAAGCGCGCCGCGAAGATTGCGTTGAAGTTGGCGAAGGGCTTCGCGCTCGTGGATTTGCCGAGGCGCAATCGGACGCTCGTTGAACCACCCGTTGGAATCGTCAGCTTGTAGAGCACTCCAGCTTTCGTTCCGGTGCGCTTGGGATTCACCGAAGACTGATTGCCATGCACAATGTATTCGTCAAAAGCGTCCTTGAAAAATCCTTTCGCGTCGGCCTGACCGTAAAGTCTGCGTGCGTTCGTCTCGTTGTCGCAGAATAGAAATATGGGTAAACGCTCGCCCTTACCCCGGCCCTCTCCCTCGGGGAGAGGGAGGTCATTTGCGCCGTCGCGGGAAAGATCGTGGCGCGCAGATTTACCTGACGCCGCCGAAGTATTCTCCCTCTCCTTGGGGAGAGGGCCGGGGTGAGGGAGGTCGTTGCACATATTTTCCACGAACAACTGATACTCACCCAACTCGGAGTGCCTGGCGACAATCGCGCCTTGATTCAAGAGCGAGAGTTCGGGTTTTTTCGCATCGGGTTTCCACGACCACGTGTTGCGAAACCACAGTTGCGGCAGCAGATGAATCGTTGCCTCTTCCGGCCCGCGATTGTGGACGGTGACGCGCATCAGCAAATCCTCCGGCCCGGCCTTGGCGTATTCGACAAAGACATCCCAGTAGCGGTCGTCGTCGAAGATTCCCGTGTCGAGCAGTTCAAACTCCGGCTGGCGGCTGTCGCCTTTGCGCCGCGCGTTTTCCTCGACGAGTTGACCGTACGGATACGCGCGTTGCGGATACTTGTAGAGCATCTTCAAGTAACTGTGCGTCGGCGTAGCGTCGAGATAGTAATAAAGCTCCTTCACGTCCTCGCCGTGGTTGCCTTCGGAATTCGTGAGGCCGAAGAAGCGTTCTTTGAGAATCGGGTCTTGCCCGTTCCACAACGCGAGCGAGAGGCAAAGCCGGCATTGCTCGTCGCTGACGCCGGCGATGCCGTCCTCGCCCCACCGATACGCGCGGCTGCGGGCGTGGTCGTGCGGGAGATATTCCCAGGCATTGCCGTGGGGCGAGTAATCTTCGCGCACCGTGCCCCATTGGCGTTCGGAAAGATATGGGCCGAAGCGACGCCAGGGTTCGGTGTGGGCGTTGGCGGCGGCGAGTCGGCGGGATTCGGCGGATTGGTTCATGGGTGGTGACATGGATTCGGAATTCAAACAGTTACAACAGCGCGTGGCCGCCGCTTCTTAAGCCTAACGTTAATCTTAATCGCCCGGACCAAAAAGGATTAAGAGAGAAATTTAACCGCCCGTTTCAAATCCCGGATAAAGCGTCATGCCGCCGTCCACGAAAATGCTCGCGCCGTGGATGTAGTCCGAGTCATCGCTCGCGAGCCACACGCACGCACGACCGATGTCGTCCGGCTCGCCGATGCGCTTGTAGGGGATGAGCTTCATCAATTCACGATACGCCTCGGGCGTGCCCCAGGCTTCCATGTTGATGGGCGTGCGGACCGCGCCGGGACAAACTGAGTTCACGCGGATGCGATGCGGCGCGACTTCCTGCGCGATGCTTTTCATCATCAACATCACGCCGCCCTTGCTCGCGGCGTAGTTCACGTGGCCGGCCCACGGGATGACTTCGTGTACGCTGCTCATGCAAACAATCTTTCCGGCGGCGCAACTCACTTCCTTGCGGATGCCGCGGCGTTTGAATTCGCGGATCGCTTCGCGCGAGCAGAGGAATTGTCCGGTGAGATTCACGTCGAGGACGAACTGCCAGTCGGCGAGCGACATCTGATCAATCGGCGCGTCCTTCTGAAGGCCGGCATTATTGACGAGAATGTCAATCGTTCCGAACTCCTGGATCATCTTCTTGAACATCGCCTGCACCTCGGCTTCGTTCGCGACGTTGGCTTTGTGCGCATAGACATTCGCGCCGCAGCGCGACGCTTCCTTCACGACTTCCTCAGCGGCTTCGGGACGCGAAACATAATTCACCACCACATCCGCGCCCGCGTGGGCGAGCGACAGCGCCACGGCTTTGCCGATGCCGGAATTCGCGCCGGTGACGAGCGCCTTCTGGCCCTTGAGCACTTTGTTGATCGGGCAATACGGCATCACCGCCTCAGGCAGATTCTCGTCGCGAAGATGCTGCTGCATCAGGTCTTCGTGTTCGGTGGGCATTGGCGTCATCATGCGACCGGGCGGGAGTTTGATTTCAGGCATCGTGTTCATGGTTTCAAATTGGGAATTCGTTCATCAGTGCTTTGCGCTCTGGTTGGTCGGGAGAGGTGGATGGGCCTTACAACAATTAGGCGTGGTGGAACGTTGGTGGTAGAAATCCTCGCGCTGCGAGGATTAGCGCCGCGCAGTAGCGGCGCAACGGACTGGCGATTGGTCCGCTACCTTCCGTTCGTGCCGCCCGCTGGTGCGCGGGCGGAGTGGTCGCAGCGCGACCACTGCTACCTGGGTGGCGGTTCTCGCGCTGCGAGAACCAGCATCGCGGGCAGCGGCGCAACGGTTTCGTGTGATTCACGCGTCTCGCCCGCTCGTTCCGCCCGCTATTACGCGGGCGGGTTTGTCGCAGCGCGACAAACGCCACCACTTCGTCGCCGACGCGACGAAAGGGGACGGCACAAATCAATCGGTGAACCTGGGTTTCTCGCCGTCGCCGAAATAAACATAAGGCCAGTCCTCGGGTCGTGAAACAAGTTTTGCCCGAACCGGATTTGCCAGGATGTAATCCGCCTTTTGCCGACGGCTTTCATCGTGTCGAAGCCGGTGCTCGAAGAAATCATCCTGCCAGACGATGCCAATGTCTTTGTTCGTCCATTCCTTCCATTTGCTGACGATTCCCCGGATCGGTTTGTCCGACGGCGGAAACGAGAGCAACGCGTGCAAATGGTCAGGCATCAGCAGAAACAAATACGGCCACCAAAGAAATTTCTCCTGCCGATGCTGGATGGTTTCAAAGATTTGTTCCGCTATTTCTGGTTGAGCAAGTTGGTTTCGGAAGCGTTGCTGGCAATTGACGGTGATGAAATAGGTTTCCTTGTGCGGATCAACCCACAGCGGAATCTCATGGGGAAGACGTTTGCGCGGGCGGAATTTCATGGGCGGAGAATAATCAGCGAGGGAAAGAGAGCAAATCAGGAAGTCGCCATTTTGGCGAAATGGTGGAAATCCTCGCGCTGCGAGGATTAGCGCCGCGTGCAGCGGCGCAACGGACTTGCCGATGTCGTGCGTCTTGCTCGTTCGTTCCGCCCGCTAGTACGCGAACGGGTTCGTCGCAGCGCGACGAACACCACCAAGATCGGCAATAGTGCTTTGCAATCATGAAACACGTGTAAGGTTTTCCCCGCGCGTACGACCAAAGGTCTGCCAATCGCTGGCGCTCGCTTTAGCAGCCCAGTTTGCGCAAACTATGAGCGTTGAAAGTCAAATAGCCGCAGTCCCGATGCCCGAATTACCCACATCGCCCGCGCCCGCGACGATGCCGTCGCCGCGCCTGTCCGACCCAGAACGCTGGGTGGATGAGCATGGTGATTATCTGTTCAAGTATGCGTTGTCGCGGCTGCGCGATCCGCTCAAGGCCGAGGACGCCGTACAGGAAACGTTTCTCGCCGCGCTCAAGGGCGGCAAGAGTTTTCAGGGGCGCAGCGCGGAGAAGAGCTGGCTGGTCGGCATCTTGAAGAACAAGATTTGCGATCATTTCCGCAAGGCGGGCCGGGAGACTTCGTTCACCGATCTGGAGTTTTACAAGGACGAGGAGAGTGACCGCTTCGTGCAGGAAGGGATGTTCAAGGACGCGTGGCTTCACGAGGTCGGCCCGCAGGAATGGAACAGCCCCGGCGCGAGCCTCGACAGCGAGGTGTTCTGGCAGACGTATCGCGATTGTTCGAACAAGCTGCCGAAGAACATCGCAACGGTGTTCACGTTGCGCGAAGTGGATGGCGTCGAGAGCAAGGAAATTTGCACGATGCTGAACACCTCGGAGAACAACCTGTGGGTGATGCTGCATCGGGCGCGGATGGCGTTGCGGCGTTGTCTGGAGACGAACTGGTTCGCCAAACAGGAGGGCGCGAAATGAAACTCTTCGCCTCGCTCAAAACGCGTTTGGTGGTCTGGGTCTGGAATCACACGCCGAGTTGCGCGGAGATGTCGCGGCTCACGTCGCGGGCGCTGGAGCAACCGCTGACGATCAAGATGCGGTTGAAGATGCGGCTGCACTTCGTGATTTGCGCGTGGTGCCGGCGGTATTTCGAGCAGATCAATTTTCTGCACGAGGCCGCGCCGCGGCTGGGTTTGCAAATGAGTGAGCCGGCGGGGCGTGGAATGTCCAGCGCGGCGAGGCAACGTCTTTTGCAGCGGTTGCGATCGGGCCGATGAAATTTGTTGGCAAGGACGCGGGCGCACCGGCGACGAATTTGAGAGCGAAGCTGTCGGTTACGACGGCGAGGCAATGAATTGATGAAACGGTTGGCGAACATGTTGAAAGCACTCGTCCGGAGGGCGGGCGAGTTGTCGCCCAGTTGCCGCGAAGCGTCACGGCTGCAATCGCTGGCCCTCGACCGGCCACTGCCGCTCGCGCAACGTGCGGGACTGCGGATCCACCTGTTCCTGTGCCGCTGGTGCCGGCGTTATGGAAAGCAAATCCGCTTCCTGAGATCCGTGGCGCAACACCACGCGAGGGAGGCTCCTCAGCCGGCTCCGCAAAGGCTTTCGGGCGCGGCAAGGGAACGCCTGCGCCGGCGCCTGGAGGCAGCGAATGAGTGAGGACCCGCGCGGCAGGACGCCGCCAAAACGAAACTGAAGGTCAGTCGGCCGCCTCAGCGAAAGTGGCGGGCATTTGCGGTACGCGGTTCAAGCCGAAACAAACTTCTTTCGCAGATACTCCAGGTGATGCCGGCTCTGCGTCGGCTCGCCGGTCGCGGACTTCATCAACTCCTGCGGGCTGAACCGCGACCCCTGGCGATGCACCTTTTCCCGCAGCCAGGCCAACAGCGGCGCGTATTCCCCGCGCGCCAGCGCCGCTTCAATCGTCGGGATTTCGTCCCTGGCCCGGCGCATCAACTGCGCGGCGTTGAGATTGCCCATCGTGTAGGTCGGGAAGTAGCCGATGGAACCGATGGACCAGTGAATGTCCTGCAAACAACCGTCGGCGTCGCGCGCGATCTTGAGGCCGAACAGCTTTTCGAACTCCTCGTTCCAAAACGCCGGCACGTCGGCCGTGCTCAACCCGCCATCCACCAGCCGCAACTCGATCTCGAACCGCAGGAGGATGTGCAGGTCGTAGGTCACCTGATCCGCCTCCACGCGGATGAACGACAGCGACACGCGGTTCACCGCGCCGGAAATCTGCTCCGCCGTGAACGCCTTCAGGTTGGGAAAATGCTCCGCGGCGACTGGATGCCAGTGCTCCCAAAACGCCGCGCAGCGCCCGACGTGATTCTCCCAGAGCCGTGATTGCGACTCGTGAACGCCGAGCGAAACCGCCGTGCCCAGGGGCGTGCCGAAACGCTCCCCGCCCAGGCCCTGCTCGTAAAGTCCGTGGCCCGCCTCGTGCAGAATGCCGTAGAGCGACTGCGTGAAATCGCGCTCGTTGTAACGCGTGGTCAGCCGGCAATCGCCCGCGCCCAGCGTGCTGCAAAACGGATGGGTCGTGGTGTCAATGCGCCCGGCCTCGAAGTCAAAGCCGATCGCCCCGGCGACTTTCCGGTTGAACGCCGACTGCGCCGCGATGGGATAATCGCCGTGTAGAAAATCCTTCGGTACGCGCGCGGAGCGCTCGGTCGCCGGCCCAAGCACTGAAACAATCGCCGGCCGCAACTCGGCAAACAATCGCCGCAACTGCCCGGCCGTCACGCCGGTTTCGTAGCCCTCGACGAGCGCATCGTACGGCGACTCCGCGTACCCCCAGCAATCCGCCATCTGTTTGGTGATGGCCAGAATCTTGTCGAGATGCGGCTTGAACCGGCGAAACTTCGATTCCTGCCGCGCCAGCCGCCAAGCCTCCCGGGCGTGGGTGCGGACGCGTTCGAGCCTCTCGATCAGCCTGGCAGGAATCTTGGTGGCCCGGTCGTGGTGGCGGCGCCACTCCCGCACGTTCGCCGCTTCGTCGGAATCGGGTGCAAATCCATGCTGCTCGCATTCCGCAATCAGCGCGCCGACGGACTTGGCCGTGAACCGCCGGTGCGCCTCGCCGCTCAAGAAGGCCATCTGCTCGGCGCGATAGCCAAGGGCCTTCGGCGGCATGTAGGTTTCCTGGTCCCACGCGAGCGCCTCCGCCGTGCTGGACAGCAGGGCGATGGCTCGGGCGCGTTGGCATAGCTTTCGATACGCGGCGAAGTCGGCGGACATGGCGCGCAAAGTTGACGCCAGAAACGCGCCGGAGGCAATGCGAATTCGGAGAATCTGGCGGATTCAATCCAGCGCGACCGGCCGGCGCGCGTGCTTCTTCCGCGAATGCCGTGATTTTTCCGCGAGCATCCGTTCCTTCGCGGCGCCGCTGCGCCGGCGGTGCTGGCGGCGATGCTTTTCGACCCGGGCGCGCTCGGCGTCAGCGCGGGCCTTGCGAGCTGCCTCCAGCTTGTCGAGCAACAACCGGCGCGCGATGAAACGATTCAATCCCTGCTGGCGGGTTTCCTGGCACTTCACCTGAACGCCCGTGGGCCGGTGCAACAACATCACGCAGGTCGAGGTCTTGTTCACGTTCTGCCCGCCGTGGCCGGCAGAGCGGACAAAGGTTTCCTCGATGTCCGCTTCATTCACGCCAAGCGCGGCCATGCGTTGCGCGAGTTGGTCCTCCCTTTCGGAGCTGACGGGAAAGGCACTCATGCCAGTGCCGGGTCAATCTCGTCAGACCGCCAAAGCGTCCGGCCCTCCATGCCGCCGGCGATGACGAGCGTCTGGCCGGTGACGTGGCCCGCCAGGTGATCCGACGCAAGGAACACCACCGCATTGGCGATGTCCGCGGGACGGGCGAGCTTGGGCAGCGCCATCGTGGCCGCGACTCTGCGGATCATGGCTGCGTCGCCGAGTTGCGCGGAGTTCCGCGGAACGATCGTCCAGCCGGGGCACACGCAGTTGATGCGCCCACCGCAGTAATCCCTCGTGTGCGGCGCGAGCCGGGCGATTTCGTTTTTCAGCGAGCGCGTAAGGCCGAAGGCGATTGCCGCCTTGGCCGACGCGTAGTCGGCGTGGCCTGCTTCGCCGAACACCGCCGCCGTCGAACCGATGAACACCGCGTTGCCGCGCTTTTGCTTTGCCACGATGCGAAAGAATTCGCGCGCGCAGAGGAACGCCGAGGTCAGCACGCCATCGAGCGTCTTGCGCCATTGGGTGAGCGACATGCGGTGCAAGGGCACATCGCGGGTTTCCCACCAACCGGCATTGGCCACGAGCGTGTCCACGCGGCCAAAGCGTTTCAGCGCGCGGCCAAACAGCCGCCGCGCGCCGGATTCCCTCGTAAGGTCTGCCGTGACGGCGAGCGATTCGGAACCATTGAGACTGCGTTGCAGTTTTTCCAACCCGGCGCGATTGCGGTGGCCGTGCAGCACCAGCCGGGCGCCCTCCGCCGCAAACAGCCGCGCCATAGCCGAGCCGATGCCGCCTGATGCGCCGGTGATGAGGATGACTTTGCCTGCGAGTTCGGTGTTCATGTCATTTCGTAGCAGCCGAGGTCACGAGGCTCTGACTTCACATTCTACAACACGCTGCACCCCACACTCAGTTAGAGCCTCCTCACGTCGGCTGCTACAAACTATTTCGCCGGCGGGCCGCCGAAATGCGCGGCCCACGAATCGTAGGCCGTCTGATCGGCCAGTTGCGCGTCCAGCGCCGCCGCCAGGGGCGCGAGTTGCACCGTGCCGGAAAAAACCGCGCGGTCGCCGATGGCGTTCTCAATGAGGAACGCGGGCCGTTGCGTCACTTGCAACGCGTCGAACTCGGCGCTGGATTGCTTCACCCGCTCGGCGACCGCTTTGGATTTCGCGCGGGCCAGCAGCCGCGCGGCGTTCAGCCTTCCCGCCCTGGCCGCGATGGGGACACAGACGTTCCAGCGGCCGACTTTTTTCCCCTCGCGCACCGCCGCGTGCTGGATGGCCAGCCGCACGCGGTCATCCGTCGCTCCGAAATCTTTTGCCGCTTCGGCGACCAGGTTCGGCACGACCATCTGGATGGTTTCCGGATCGAACCACTCCGCGCTCAACATGTAGGGCGAGCGCATGATCGAGCCGCTGCGGCGATAGAACCACTCGCACTGCGACTTGCTCTGTGGATACGCCGCCTCCGGCATCTGGGCGATCTTCCAGTCGAACGCGACGCGGCCCGCGTAACGCCGCTTCAATTCCTCCCACGCCGGTTCGCCCCAATGGCACCAGGAGGAAATGACTTCGAGGTATTGGGTGATCCGGACTTTCGGTTTCGCGGTTGGCATGGCGCGAAGTCTTTGCATTGCGGCGCGGCTCTGCAATCCTAAACCGCGATCATGGCCGCGCGCATCCTCTTCGTCACCGGCACCGACACCGGGGTCGGCAAGACCGTTTGCGCCGCGGCAATCGCGCGCACACTCCGGGAACACGGCGTGGTGGTCGCCGCGCTCAAACCGATCTGCTCGGGGGACCGCAGCGACGCCCGCACGCTGCGGGCCGCGGCGGGCTGCGTGTTGTCGCTCGACGAAGTGAATCCGTGGCACTTCCGCGCGGCGCTCGCACCCAAGCTCGCGGCGCGCAGGGAAAACAAACGCGTGCGCCTCCGCCATGCGGCGGCGCACGTCCGCCGTGTTGCGCGGCGGTTCCAGGTGGTCATCGTCGAAGGCGCGGGCGGCCTGCTGAGTCCACTCGGCGAGGATTTCGATTCACGCGACTTGATCCGGTCGCTCGGCGCCACACCAGTCGTCGTTTGCGCAAACCGGCTGGGCGCGGTGAACCAGGTCCGTCTGGTGCTGGCGGCCTTGCCGCGCGGCCTGGCACGGCAGGCCCGCGTCATTCTGGTGGAGCCCACGCGGCCAACCGCCGCCAGCCGGGCAAATCCCAAGTTGTTGAAGGAGTACCTTGCGGCGAAGCGGCTCTACGTCACGGCTTGGGTACGAAGCCGGCGGCGACTACGCTGACACCCTGGACCGCGTGGACGCGGATCATTCGCCGTCGTTCATTTTCCATTTCCCGCCAGCACCAGCCACCGGCGGCCGATACCGGTCAAATCCGGTTCGGGATCGCCGTTGCGCTCGCGCGCGAAGAAATAGGCCTCGAGCCGTCCGATCGTCTGCGCCAGTTCCGTCCGATCCGTTTCCTTCCATCCCAACGAGGCGTCGCCGTGCATGCGGCGCAGCATCCCGATCACACCGAACGGTGTCGCCGGATCGGGCAGCAGGTAAGGCGATTCTGCGGGCGCCACCTGGGGTCTGTGCCGGCTCACCCACCAGACCACCGCGCAGGCAATGGCGAGAATGACAACCGCCAGCACGGCCCAATGCCACCACGGTCGAGCGCGCAACGACAGCCCCGCGAGCGCGAGGCTTGGTTGCACTTCGACGAGATCGGCGTCGGCATAGCGCTTGAAGGTCATCTTCGCGCCGCCGGCGGCGGCCTCCGGAAACTTGAACGTCAGCGACGCGGGAGCGGAATCCTCCACGCGCAACTTGAACAGCCAGTTGCGCTCGCTCACCGGCCGGATGTCGTCGCCCTCGGTGTCAATCTGGGTGACGGCGACTCCCTGGTCGGTGAACTCCTCGACGCGGAGGCTCGTGAAATTCGTCCGCATCAGTTCGCCCAACCGCGGCACAAGTCCTTTGGCGCCCGCCTTGATTTCAAGCGTCAGCAGACCCTGTGCGATTTCGCGATCGTCGAGGACCTGGGTGATTTCGACGTCGGCCACGGGCCGCGCCGGCACGCGCTCCGGGCGGGCGTCCAGGAGCGTGATCTGCGATTCGACCGGCAGCGTCACCTGACCGCGCTGATCCGCGAAATCAAGGTCCATCTCCAGCACGGGAATCTGATCGGCCGAGCCATCTTTGGCCTGGAGCAACAGGTAGGCGAGCGGCGTCGCGCGCCAGCCGAAGCGTCCGTAACCGCGCGATTGCACCTTGTCGTCGAGGAACGTGATGGACTTGATCTCGAACTTGTCGGCGAGCTTTTCGCGCACCTGCCGGTCGAAGTCCTCGACAAAGTTCCGCTGCTGTTGGGCGTAGGGATTGTAGTACGCGGAGGAAGACTTCTTGAGGTTGCGCAAATAGCGTCCGAACCCGCCGGCCTCCCGCTCGACGTCCGCCGTGTGGTTCAAGGTAACAAACACGCCGAACGGTTGCTTGTGGCCGATGGCCGCGTCGCCGTCCAGGCGGACGATGAGTTCGAGTTCCTGGAGCAGATCGTTGTAATAGGTGGCCAGCTTGCGCGCGTCCTCCGCCTCCGGGTGATCGCCCACGATGCGCAACCCGGCCCGCAGGTAGCGGGGCTTGAGTTCGGATTTGAGCATGTTGGCGCTCTGGCCGAGCGTTTTGGCAAACGTGGACAGATGTTTTTCCGCCGCGCCGCCCGGGAGGGAACGGATGGCCGACTGAATGCGCTGAAGCTGGTTGGTGTCCGGCTCCTGCTGGCGCGTGACGTAAGCGAGGTCGCTCGCCCCGAGGCTGGCGTTGAACCATTGTTGAAAAACTTTTGGCGATTGGTCCTTCTCCTCGATTTTGGGCAAGGCCGACGCATAGAGCGACGCGGCGCGCTCGAAGCCCTTGAACGCCTCGTCGCGTTTTTGAACGTACACGGAGAGGTCCACCTTTTTGCCGTACTGGTATTCCGCGAGATCGAAGTTTGCGGCGGCTTGCGCGAGATGCAATTGCCAGTGATCCGGCTCGCGTTCCAGCCCGGACCCGATGAGGCGCATGACCACTTCGTAACCGCGCAACATCTCGGCCGCGATCTGTTTGTCGTTGCGCTGGGTCTTCGCCTCCTGCTGCACGCGCGGCTGCCGCCACTGCGAGGCGAGCCGCTCGCGCATCGTTTGCGCCAGGCCCGCGAGAGATTCCAGTTTGATGCCGCTCAGCGGACCGAACACTGTCTCGATGTCTTCCGTGCGATACACCTCGGCGGGGCTGTGGGCGGCCGAGAACGCGCCCACCACCGCGTCGTCGTTGAGAGCGGGCAGTTTCAGGTTTTGCAGGCGTCGCAGGATACCGGCCAGCTCGCGGATGTTGCGCGCCTGCATCGCGCGCGTGAGGGGGATGCCGCCGCCGCGCATCCCGTACGGGCTGCCGGCGCCGTAAAAGATCGGGCCGTACGGACCATAGACGGTGTTGCGCGGTTGAGGAGCCGGGCTTCGGGCCTTGGCCCAGCCCCGCAGGAAGTCATTCGCCAGGTCGGTCGCCGCCCGCGGCTGCCGCGCCGCGAACGATTCGATGTGTGGCAGCGCCTTGTCCGGTGCTTCGGCTTTCAAGTGGAGGTCGGCGATCAAGGCGAACGAGGCGAGACGGAGGCTTTCGTCCAATTGCGCCAGCCACTGTTCGCCGGGGGCGCACGCGGCAGCCTGATCCACCGGCACGGGCGGCAGTTGATTGCCGTCGTAGGACTGCGGTTGGAACTGCTCGAAGGACGTCATATTGCCGAACTCGTCGTACTGCGGGCCGTAAGTGCGGCGGGGTTGAAACCGCTGGCGCGAATACGTTGCCTCCTGCATCCAACCCTGGGCCAGGAGATTCAACGCCGCGCGCCAGTGAGGTTGGGTCGGATCAGCCACCCCGAGGAACGTCTCGACGACCTGTTTTTGCAGGTCGAGATTCTTATGCCGCATGTCCGCGGCGCGTTCGTTCGAGCCTTGTTGGATCATCTGGCTCACGGCGGAAAGAATGATCAGGCCCTGCGCGGGCGAATCCTGGAAACTCCGCCGCAGCCAGTTCGTGCCGACCTCGCGGGAGATCTGCGGCATCAACTCGAAGGCCCGGCGCAAGGCCGGCTCGCGGTTGGTGGCCGGGGTGTTGGTGGCCGCGAGAATGAACTGGTTGATGTCCCAGGCCTCCGTCAGGACCTTGGAATCTTTTTCCTTCCGCCCCAGCGCAATGAGCTGCCGCGCGCGTAAATCGAGCGCGGCCCAGTCCTGCTTTTCCCGCGCCGCCTCGACCGGCAACAGGAACGGCCCCGTCTCGATCAAACGGTTGGCAGCCACCAGCAGATCGGCGGCGCGGCGGCGATCCGCCGGATCGCTCCCACCCAAACCCTTCACACCGGTTTCGAGTTTCGCCAGGAACGGATCGAGCGCGTCGCCCCGAGTCAGCAACTTGCCCAGCAACTGCCCAAGCAGGCGCGTGTCCTGTTCTTCCAGTTCATGCGGGGCATTCGCGGCCAGCGCGAGTATGTCGTCCGCCACCAGCGTGGGTCCGGGGGTGCGGCCCGGCCCGGACTGGTTCTGAACCATCATCGGTGGTTGATCGGGCGCGCCCGGTTCCGATCTGGGTTTCGCCGTGTTGGGTAACTCCCGCAGCAGATAGCGATAGACCTGTTTGCCGTGATCCTTGGGCAGGCCGCGCAGGAACCTTCCCGCCTCCGGCCAGTCGCCGACGATGACGGATTGCCGGAAGCGCTCGACCTCGTTAGTCGCGCTCTTGCCGTCAAGGCGATCCGCCATCGTGTCGAGAATGGAAGCAGCGGAACGGTCGAACTTGAGTTTTAACAATTCCTGAAGCTGCTTGTCTTCGGGCGACTTTGGCTGGGCGGCGTCATTGGTCGCCACGGCCAATCCCAAGTTTGGCGGAATCAACACGGGCGGAGCATCGGCAGGGGTCACTGTTGGCGGCACCGGTGTTGCGGGTGCGGCAGTCTGGGTTGGAGCGGGAGCGGCGGCCGGCCGCAGCGCCCGGATGGGGGAGACGCGGCGATTCGTCTGCACCTGTGCCGTGCAGGAGAGACTGGCAACACCCAAAACCGCGAAGATGCCGGACACGAGTCGAAACGAACGGCTCAAGTTAGACGAAGCGAACCGGCTCATGTCTTGGTGCAAGCAAAGCATCCGCACAATGCCCAGCCCTGCAAGTCGGCGGCTGCGGTAGAGTTGTGCCGATCGCCGATCGTTCATCTTGGCTCCCGAATGCGTCCGTCGCTTACGAGCCGCCTTTCGGCACTGCGTTGAAACCGGCACCGCGCGCGTCCTTCTTTTCCTCCGGCTTGTTCTCGGCCTTGCTTTGACATTGCGAGCGGCACTTCTGGCTTACGTTCTTGCAGCCGGAGCAGCACTTCGGGAGCGGGCACAGTTGCAGCGCGGCCAGGTCCATGCGCGCGAGCCGGACGGCGGCTTCGAGATTCTTCTCGTAATCCTTCGCGGCAGGAGTGCCTTTGGCTTCTTCGGCGAGCAATCGGAAATTCTGCCGGGCGCTGTCTGCCGGCGGCAGCCATTCCTCGGCGGTGGCGCCTTCGAGTCGCATCAGCCAGGCGGCGTAGTATTGCGCCGTGGCCAGTTCGCCACGAATCTCGCGTTGCAGGGCGGCCTCCGCTTTGCTCTGCCGTGCCTCAGCGAGCAAGCCGTCGAGATCCTGCATGGCCTCGGGGAGTTCGCCGGTGAACATGCGGGCGTGAGCCTGGGAAAGGCGCAACTCCATCCGGGCGGCGCTCCGTTCCGGCGGCGTCGCAGCCACCGCCTCGCTCCAAGCCTGCCACGCGCCCTGCCAATCCTCATCGGCTTCGAGCGCGCGGGCCTCGGCGATCTTCTTCGCGGCGCGATCCATGGCCATGCGGGTCTGGCCGGGGCCGTAATGATACGCCAGTAACACCACTGGCACCAAGAGCCAGAGGGCAAACAGAATGGTCTTGCGCATGATTCGTTTTCTCCTGTCCGGTCTGGTTTACCGGCCGGGCGGCACCGGACGGCCGCTTGAACTGGCCGAAACTCTTTTTGACTCGGGGGCAGTCTGCCATCCGCAACCGGCGAATGCAAGCCCCACGGGGATCGCGGCCAGAAGCAGGCCGCCCAGGCCGATGGCCACCAACGCCAGTTCCCGACGGCCCCGCGACCGAGCGTCGCTCAAGGGCAGCGTCCTCGAAAGCGCGGTGAGCAGTTCCGACGAAAGATGCCGGTCGTTTGCGTCGAAATACTTTCCGCGCAGCCGTCCGGCCAGTTGCCGCAGCGTGGCGACATCCTGCCGCGACTGATGGCCGTCAATGAAACTGCCGGAGCGCGCGTCGCCAACGCCGACGATGATCGTCCGCTGAATCGAGCGGGGCATTTCCGGCATGCCGCTGTCGGGAATCGTGTCGCCGTCGCTGACCACTACGAGCGTGGTGCTGTCCGGTTGCCAGCCCTTGGCAAGTTCGGCGGATTGACGGATGCCCTGGAGCAACGCCGTCTTGCCCACGTCAAACGCGATGTCAAGCGGCAGATCGTCCAACGCGTTCTTCACCACCTCCAAATCGAACGTGTCCACGACCACCGGCTTGGCGTCCGTGTAAAAGGCCACGATGCTGATGCGCACCTGGTCGGTGGCGACGCGTTGCAAGAGAGACGAGAGGACTTCGCCGGCGCGCTTGGCGCGGGTTTGCTTTCTGCCCGGGCCGGCGTCCGTCAACTGCATCGAGGGCGAAACGTCGAGCGCCAGCACCAGATGCCGGTAGCCACCCTCGGGGACTTTCTCGGAACGCACGGCGCGCGGGCCGAGGTGCAGCAAGGTCGCCAATCCCCAGGCCAGCGCGCTCACGGAGACCACGCGGAGCCAGGGCACGCTCCGCGTCCATTCGCGGGCCTGGCCGCTGGGTCCGAACGCCAGCCGTGCGACGCGCCGGCAGCGCCGAACGTGCAACCACTCAGCCAGCGCGGCGAGGAGCATCACGCCAAAGGTTGAGAGCACAGAAGTCATGCGACAAAGCGTCGTTGGTGAAACACTGCATTGGGGGATAAGTTGCGGGGCGCGCGCGTGAACCCCCTCACCCTGACCCTCTCCCCCTCCGAGGAGGAGAGGGAACAGCATCCCACGCCGCGCGAAAACTTCAACGCCAGACACGCCAACCGACTGACGCCGATTCTCCCTCTCCCCTTCGGAAGGGGAGAGGGCCGGGGTGAGGGGTTGGTCAGCAAGCTTACGACTCTCAACGCCGTGTTCCCATTGGTGCGATGCGTTTTCATTTCCATTTCACCAGGGCGTGAATCTCAGCCCGAACAGGCTCAACACTTTCAACCCCAGCAGGCCCAAGCCCGCCACCGCAAACGGCCAGAACCAATCCGCCGGTTGCGGCGTGGACGGTTTCAACTTCGCGGGCTTCATCGCGTCAATGCGCTTGAACACCTCCCGCAGCGACTCCGGATCGCCCGCTCCAAACGCTTCGCCGCCCGTCAGGTTTGCAACCGTGTGCGTTTCATCCTGCGGGCTGCCCTCCGCGGCATGAATGTAAAAGACCGTGATGTTATCCGCGCGAAGTTCCTCGCCCAGTTTCTGGGCCACGCCGCCGTTGAGGTCGAAGCTCATGCCGTCGGAAATCAGCACCACCAGGCGGTCGCCCTCCTCGCGCGACCGCAGGATCTTTTGCACGGCCTCCAGGGCGTGGGCGATGCGTGTGCCGCCCATGTGCGGCGGCATTTTCTCCGGGCGCAAGAACGGCGCCGCCAGCCGCAGCGCAGTCAAGTCCTTGGTCAACGGCACCCAATGCACCACCTCCGTACCGAAAATCGTCAGGCCAAACGCGTCCCCTTTCCGGAACGACGTAAAGTCCACGATGGCCTCGAACGCCTTGTCCGCGCGCGTGCCGCCGCCGAAGGGCGTCATCATGCTGCCGGAGACGTCGAGCACGAATTCGATGTTGGTCAACTCGCGCTCGTCCTCGGGCCGGACGAGCCGCTGGGGGCCGGCGAGGATGAGGATGACCACGGCGAGCAGCAGGGGCGTGAGCAGGTTGGCGGTCTTGACGATCCGTTCCAGCCAGCGTCGAGGTCGGCGCGTGGAATGATCGAGCGGCAACACTACCGGCCGTCCGCGGCGGCGCCATTCCCACCACGCCAGAAGCAGTGGAACGATGAGCAGCAACAGGACGATTGGGCGGGCGAATATCATGCTGTGACCCGGACCAAACTCCAAACACCAAACTCCAAACTCCAAAGAAGCGCCAAACACCAAACTTCAAAAATGCCCGGTGGCTGGATTGGTGTTTGGGGCTTGGAGCTTTTTGGGAGTTGGGTGTTGGGTGTTTGGTGTTTCATGCCTTCGCCTCCACGGGTTCGTCCGCAGGCAAATCGCGGTACGGCGCCAGCACGGATTCCACGCGCACCTGAACGCTGCCCGGGGGACGATGCAGCCAATCCTCAAGCGCGCGCAGCAACACGCCGGCTTCCGCGTGCTGCCGCAGGCTGGCGATCATTTCATCGCCGCTCCTGCCCGCCAGACCGAGCCGCCGCTGCCAATGTGTGATCAGCATCCGCTCCAGACGCGCCTTGTCATCGGCCGACAACTGACCGGCCGCCGCGCGCTCGATGAGCGGACGGATCAATTCCGCAAACGTGGGCGGCCGCTCAACCGGAGCTTCAGCGGCGACCGCTTTTCGCTTTCGACTGAACCGCAGAATGACAAAGAAAGCGAGAATCCAGAGCGCCACGACGACGATGGAGATCCCCCGATAACCTCCGAACAACGCGGGCACCCGGATGGCCTGTTCCTCCAGCCAGCCGTTGTGTTGTGCCGGCAACACGCCCGCGATGGACACCGGCAGCGGAGGCAGATTCGTCGCCGGCTCGCCGTTGGTGCGGACGAGGTATTCACGCAAATCGTGCTCCCCGGGCACGCGGCCCACGTAACGCAGGTCGTAATGCGTCAGCGTGCCGTGCGGGCGGGTGTAGGCGATCCGCAGGTGAATCAACGAAAGACGTTCGGCCGCTTTGGCGCTCAATCCTGCTTCGGGGAGGATGACCACCAGTTGCCCTTCCATTCCGACAGTGAGCGGTTGGCTGTTTGAGGAAATGATGCTGATGGAACTTTGGCCGGAGGCGCTCGCCGTGAGGAGGAAAACCAGGGCCAGTCCCGTGATTCGAAAGGCGGACGTTCTCATCTCGTCCCTTTCCCGAGGCTCTTGCGCCTTCGCAAATAGCCGCGCAGCCGGGGCAGGAACGTTTCGTGAGTCGGCAATACCAGGTGATCAATGCCGCCGTGTTTCAACTCGTTGGCCAGCGCGTCCGTGTCCAGCCAGCGGCTGCGGCCCGTGGCGACGAATCCCCGGCCGGTCTCGGCCTCCTCCGCTCGGAACACGCCGCCTCCGATGCGTCCGCGTTCCGCCGGGTCCTGTAATTGCAACGCCACGCAGTCGTGCGCCTGGGCCAGAAGTTTCAGGGCCGGCAGCGCCTGCGGATCGTGGAGATCGCTCAACACGATCACGAGCGCGCGGGCTTCGAGCACCCCCGCAAGCTGGCTCAACCGCCGGCCCACGGTGGTTTGCTCGTCGAAGCGATAGCGGCGGAGACGATGCAACCAGAGAAACACCCGACCGCGGGAGAGCGTCGGATGCGCGTCCAGCTCGCGTTCGCCGCCGCCGATCAATCCTACCGGGCTGATGCGGGCGAGCGACGCCAGGGCCAGCGCGCCGGCAAGTTTCACCGCCCAGGCGTACTTGCTCACCGGTTGCGAACTCACGCACATCGAGGCGGAGGTGTCCACAACCAGATAAACCGGCATGCGCTTCGGCGCCTCGTACTCCTTGAGATGCACCTTGCCGGTGCGCGCCGTGACGCGCCAGTCTATCGCCTTCACCGGATCGCCGGGGAGATACAGCCGCGACTGGACGTACTCGATCCCCGATCCGAGGAACGGCGACGAGTCCGTGCCAAAGCTCAAGCTGTCGGCCAGACGTTTGATCTCGAGGGCGAACTGACGCTCGTCCAGGTGATCACTGGCTTGGAGTTGGAATTCCATCGGGCCGGGTTGCGGGTGGCGTCCAGCGGCCGGGAGCGCGCCCATCAATACTGGACGCAACGCGCAATACGCAAGACGCGCCCTCACCCCAACTCCGTCCCGTTCTCGCGCATCACCGCCGCGCCAGCCACGCCGCCGGCCCGCATTCACGCGAGGAGGATGGCGAGGCGAGGCGCCGTGGTCAATCGAGTTTGGCCCGATGCACTCCCGTCTTGCTGGTATCCAGCAAGAGCGGCGGGTCGAGGTGGACTTCCAACCGGTGCCGATCCTTGAAGTGCTTTTCGATCTGGCGCAGATAACCTTGATGAGCCGGTGCGCGAAACTGTTCGGGCGTAACATTCGCATGTTGGAGGTAGGCGGAAGGGGAGAACCCCATTTCTTTCGGATGCGCCTCACCGTAAGCTTGAATGAGCAGGACGGCAACGGAGGTCTTGTTCCCGTGTGGGTCTTTGAAGATTTGTTTTGATTCCAGTCGTTTGGCGAATGGTTTGAGCGACTCTGCATCGTTCAAGTAAAGCAGATCCAGGGCGGCCTTGCGGACGGCGACCAGCGAGGCGGCGTTGTCAAATCGAGCGATGACGCGATCACGGGCCTGCGGGTCGCCGAGCCGGGCGCGGACTTTGTCCGGTGTGAAGGGCGAACTGAGCACCGCCTGCTTCCGGTCCGGCGGCAGATCCACGGCGCCCAGGAGAATGGCGTCTTCCTCGGACCTGACTTCGGTGACGGTTCGCAGAATGTCTGCGCGGTGTGCCGGGACTTTCGCGAAATGCTCCGGACGCAGGAGTTGGAGTTTGGCCCGCCGGCTGACTTCCGCATCCGGGTGATGCAAATCCATTATCGCCTGACGCAACTCCGCCTCGACCGCACCCGGTCCGGCGTTCGCGGGAGTGACGATCCAGGAGGCCGCCAGCCCGAGGATCAGTGGTAAAATCGGTTTCATTTTCAGATCTCCTTCAACGCGTCGGTGTTTCCCACTGGTTGTCCTTCGGGCTGCCCGGTTTGGGATCGGGAGTGCCGGTGATCACCTGGACCAGTTCCTTGAAGCGGAAGGGTTTCATGGGATTCACCGCCATCTTAACCCAATGCATTACATTTCCGGCAAGGTTTACGTCCGACAATCCCTGGCCATGCATGTGTTCGTGCGACGCGAGCTGCCCGACAACCGCCGCCGTGGAGCCCACCAACAGGGCTGGCCGGTCGGCAGCGATGTTTGAACTCAAGCCGATCACGTCGCGCGGGCTTCGGACCGCGTGCGAAGCCGCATCGTCGGCGCCCAGTGGATGCGCGCTCACAAAACCCTGGTTGCCCGGAGTCACAGAATCGGTGTCAATCGTGATCACCTGGCCCGCGCGGGCGGTGATCCGAAACGATTCCGCACCGGCGCCTGTCGGTGAGCCGATGGTGAAAGCCTCGGCGGTATTGAGATCAGCGGCTCCGCCGGTCAGGGTGATGTTGGTGTCACCAACCGCGACCGCGGAGGCGATTCGCCAGACATCCGGGAAAGAATCCTTCAGCAACACCGCATCGGTGTAGTGAATTCCGTCGGCGGCGAGATCCGTGTAAATCTGTCCGATCTCCGGATTGTTGCCGTCGTTGTAGAAATCCACTCTCCCGTTGCCGTTCTTGTCGAAGGCGATGCCCTTCGTGCTCTTGGCGGAGATCGTGTACTTCACGACCGGATACTTCAAATACTCCTTGGCCTTGGCCTCCACGTCGGCAATCTCGACATCCGGCGCAATCGTGCCGGCCTCGTCGCCGGTCTTGAAGACGCGGATGAGCTTCCCGCTCACCAGGATTTCCTTGTAGCTGTTGACATTCATCTCCGCGCAGATCGTGCCGAGCGTCGTGAACCCGCGGGCTTGGAGCTTGGTTTCGCCCTTGTCCGCCAGGCCGGACACTCTCAGCAGAAAACTTGCGTTCGTGGCTTGCATGGGAGACACCGTCACCTTCCCGGCGTCCCCGGAAACCAGGAAGATCTGGTCGTAATTCGTCGTGCCAGCGATCGTCACGCGAACGAAAGTGTTGCTGCCGTTCTTGACCGACACGTGGTCGTCGCTGAAATCCCCCGTCGTGTCGAATTCCTCGTAGCCGTACGCATTGCCGGCGGCATCCTCGGTCTCCGCCCGGGAGAATCTCACACTGATCACCTTGATCTTGATGATATCAAGACAGTGGACTTTGCCGTCGGTGTATTCCAAGCCGAGCACCAGTTCTCCGAAGTTTACGCCTTCCATCAGGTAGGTTTCGTCCCCGGCTTTCAACGTGGTGAACAGGGCGGTGGCCTGCGCCTCCGTGGTCGTGGAGGTGGCGCTGGCCGTGGTGAGAATGAGGGCGTTGTCCGATTCCTTGAAAAGCCGCACGTTGCCGTCACCGCTGATTTTCTTGAGGTACACTTTGCCGTCCGGTACGTCATCCGGCACGAGTTTCTTGAGCGTCAAACTGACCATGTCCGCCCTGTCCTTCGCCTGCTGCTCGGGCGTGCCGGTAATGGCGGTATCGCTGTTGTCGGCGGCCGCGTTCTCGTCGTCATCATCATCGTTTCGATTGAGCAGCCCGCCGAGGCAGTCCTCGTCAAACGCCTCCACGCCCGCCATCTGCAGGTCCACCTTGATCGCCTTGATGGAGATCGTATTCGTCAGCATGGCGTCGGGGGCCGGCGACCCGCTGTCCTTGATCACGACGGTGACCGTGTCGTCCCCGCCTGCGTCCGGCGCTTTGTAGATGACCGACGTGCGCCGGCTGTTCGAGGTGGGGTTGCCACCATAATCCGGGAAACCGCCTTGCACGGCGCTCCAGGCATAGTTCATTTCGTCCGCGAGAACCAACGCGGACGTGGGCGCGCCGCAGTTCGCGCTCGTGCAAGCCAGTTTCAATTTGTCAGCATCCTCGCCGTGTGCGTGGAGAATCACCCGCTCGCCGGCGCAGACAATGACGGTTTTATCGGCATCGCCCGTCAATACCGGGTCCACGATCCAATCCTCGGGCAGAGGGACACACACGCAGGCGTCAGGAACCACGACCGGGGTGCCAGGGCCCGGCTCGGGGGTGATCGTCACCACGCGACGGTAGGAACACTCCGCAAGCCGTGTCAGTTCGAGCGAGTAGTTCACGGTCGCCTTCGTGTCGTTGCCCCGGGAATCCGGGATCTCCACCTTGAGCGTGATCGTGCGCTGCTCGCCGTTGGTCAGGCTGGGAGGTTGATACAATGTCGCGGGGCCGTCCGCGCTCAGGTCGCCGCCTCCGGAGAGGAGCGACCACTTGTAATCCAGTGTGTCCAGACGGTCTATGACCTGGCCCTTCACACAGATGCTGAGTGGCTGGATGCAAACACATAGATGGACCACTTTGTCCAGGTCGCTGGCGTTGACAATAAAGGGGATGGCCTCGTTCGATTGGTTGGTGGTGGTCCCGGCTGGGGGGGCCAGCGGCGTGACCGCGATGCCGGGACCGCCAAAAACGGCTTTGGGCAGGAGGCAGTAGCCCCAAGACCAAGGGTTCGTGGTGGTCGTAGGAATGGTCGGCACGGTTGTGATCCGGTAGAAATACTCCTTCAACGCGGTCGTGAGTTGATCCGCGAAGGTCATCGCGGTGTTCGTCGCCACGATGTCCTGAGGCGACTCGAACCAAGGACCCGAGAGATTCGTCGCCGTCAGCAACCGGTAGATCGTTCCGGGGATGGCCGACCAGGTGAGGAGCACGTGCGGCGGCTCATACTGGATTCCCAACATCTCGGGCAGGCTGTCAAGGACGATGTCGAACGACCAGGTGTCGCTGAGCGGCGGGGCGCCGTTGTCCGTGACCCGCACCGTGACGGTCCGCGCCTGGCCGGCATCCCCGGCAGTCGTTTGCCAGAGGAGGAACCCGCTCACCGGATCAATGCTCATCCCGGCTGGAGCGCCCGGCTCCAGCGTGTAAGTGAGTTGGTTGGGCGGTTGATCGGTATCGGTGGCACTCACGGGCACCTGCAACAGCGCCCCCGCGTGCAGCACCTGGGTAAAGATCGGATTGAGTTGGGGCGGAGAATTGGTTGGGACGGGTGCCAAATCCACGAAGGCCGACTTGCCGAACGGCACGGTCGGCACCACATCCCATCCGCCGGGGCCGAACGTGTGGATACTGGACGCCTGATTCGTAGGCTGGGGCACGGAGGGATAGGTGCCGTTGTATTGGATGACCCGGTCTCCCACGATCGGTGGATACCCCATCAAAACCTCGAAGCTGGCCGGCTCCGGCGTTGGACTACTGACGAAGTAACGGCCCGCCGGCAACCGGGGCCGGGGCGGAGGCGGGACATTGGTGCCGACAAAGTTGAGGGTAAAGGGGGCCGGGCTGAGCATCCACGCCCCTACACCGGGGTGCAGGGATTCGAGCGGATTCGGAACCCACCCTCCCATCGGCGGATTGAACTCCTGGAAGTAATAACTCCCGGACCCCGTGTCGAACTTGAAGACCCGCGTTCCCGGCGGGACATTCGGCAGCACCTCCGCAATCGTGTTCGAGCCGCGATGGAGGTGATTGGCGATCGTGCTTGCGCCCTGTGGCACCGGCAGGCTGTAACCTCCGGCTTGCCCCAGACACGCACACGTCCCGCAGAGGACGGCCCCCAACTGCAATCCGGCCGACCACCAACGGCCTGCTTCCTCCAGGTGTTGAGGCTGCAATCTGGCTGAACTCAAGACTCGCATCATCGCTTTCTGGGCCGTCGGCGCGCGGACTTCCGAGGCTGAACCCACGAAGTTGAACCAAGCCTCAAGGACGATCGCCGATGGTTTCGCACCAAACCACAACCGATCCTCGGTTTCAAACTCGAACTCCAGCCGGTGGATGGGAAACAGTTGTCTGAATCACGGGATTAGTCAATGCGCGAGTTGTGGGAAATCGGGGTATCGGGGTAATCAGGTCCGGACAAATCGGCATGCGCTTGGGCGCTTCGTACTCCTTGAGATGCATCCGGCCGGTGCGCGCCGTGACTCGCGAGTCAGTCGCTTTAATCGGATCGCCCGGCAGATACAGTCGCGATTGAACGTACTCAATCCCCGAGCCGAGAAAAGGCGACGCATCCGTGCCGAAGCTCAGGCTGTCGGCCAGACGCTTGATCTCCAGCGCGAACTGGCGCTCGTCCAGATGATCGGAAACTTCGAGTTGGGCTTCCATTTGGGAACGTTTTGTGTGTTGCGCCAATTGGCCCGTCATGCAACGGCTAAGTTAGTCTGCGTGGTTTGTAACTTTGTAATCCATTCTTCGTCTGTGAATAAGCCTGCTGATACCAGCGCGCAGCAGAACGAAAACAACCAGCACAAGTGCCATGTCAAGAAGGAGCAGCCACAACCAGAAACTGTGCGGCTGCTCTCCGAGCGTGACGATTTCCTGTCGAGTGTGCCATGTGAACGGGAATCCGACAGCGAGGTCGTGCATACTGAGGCGGGTCGGGATAGCAGCAATGAAGCTCGCTACCGCGATGGCCACCATCCATCTCGCTACGCTTCGGAATCGGTGGGAATGCCGCATGTCATTGAACACGCAATAAGCAACACACCGCGCCTCACCCCACTTCCGCCATGATCTCCCGTAACACAGCGGTCCCGCTCACGCCACCGGCCAATGCTTCGTATGTAAGCCGCATCCGGTGCAACAACACGTCCTCCGCCAGGGCGTACAAATCCTCCGGAACGGCGTAGTCGCGGCCATGAATGAAGGCCCGCGCGCGCGCCGCCAGCGTCAGCGCGATGCCGGCCCGCGGACTGCCCCCCACGTCCACCGACTTGTGCCGGCGCGTCCGCCGCACCAGTTCCACGCAGTGCTTTGTGAACACATCGCTAACGTGGACTTTTTGCACGGCCTCCATGCCCGCGACCAGTTCCTCGATGGTGGTCACCGGCGGCTCGTTCAGCAGGTCGAAGGAACTTTGTGGCACAGCTCCCCGATCCTGATGACGCAACCGCAATTCCAACTGCCGCCGGAGAATCTCCTCCTCCTCCTTCACCGCCGGGTAATAAAGCCGGTGACACAACATGAAGCGGTCGAGTTGCGCCTCGGGCAGTTCGAAGGTTCCGCTCTGCTCAATCGGATTCTGCGTGGCAATCACCAGGAAGGGCGCCGGTAGCGTGAAGGTGTTGTTGCCGATGGTCACGCGGCGTTCCTGCATCGCCTCGAGCAGCGCGCTCTGCACCTTGGGCGCCGCGCGGTTGATTTCATCCGCCAGCAGCAGGTTCGTGAAAACCGGGCCGCGATGAATGCGGAACTCGCCGGTGCGCTGATCGAGGATTTCCGAGCCGAGAATATCCGAGGGCAGCAGATCAATCGTGAACTGGACGCGGGCGAACTTGAGGTCAATGGCCCTGGCGATGGCATTCACCAGCAGCGTCTTGGCCAGGCCGGGCATTCCCTGCAACAGGAGGTGGCCGCCGGTGAACAGCGCGATCAGCAGCCGCTCGACAACCGCGTCCTGGCCGACGACGACTTCGGCCACGCGGGCGCGGACGGCATCCACAATCCCGTGCGACACAGCGGGCGGCGGCGCGGTTTGGGTCATGTCTTGAGCGTGTTACGCGGATCCAACACCCGTTGGACCGCGATGTTCCGGATTTGTTAGAACCCTTGCGCGAAAAAAGCAATCTCCGTCATCGCAGCGGATACCGGCCAGCTTTGCTGTGAATCCGATCACGACCCGCATGGCGAGGCGAAACCACCACGAGGCAGAACGACACCGGTCGCCGGGCACGGTGTGCCGTTCATTGATTTCCCCGGCTTGCGTCCGTGGCCCTGCTTCCGCTTCAATCCCTGCATACCGTTTGCGCATGAAAACAACAGTCTTCGCCACTTCGCTTTTCCTCGCCGCCGGATTCACCTGCCCGGCCCAGCCCGCGCCGCCCAAACCCACCGGCGGACCGTACACACACCACGTCGAATCCGCCACCAGCAAGGACGGCCTAACGTGGTCGCTCGACAACCGCGTCCTGCTCGAACACGCCTCCGTGCCCGCAACCATCCTGCTGCCCGATGGCCGCATCCGGATTTACTACGTGGACGCATCGCGGTTGCCGGAAACCGCGAACGTGGCCGAGTCCACGGACGGCGGACGCACCTTCACACCGCTGGGCCTCACGATCACGAACCGCGCGAAGCAAAAGGCGCTCGACCCCGCCATCGTCCGCCTGCCTGATGGCCGCTGGCGGTTATACTATTTCGCCTGCGAGCGGAATCCCGACACGCGTGAGGCGCATGAAATCCACGCGGCGGTCTCCACCGACGGAGTTCATTTTACTCAAGAGCAACGGGTTTTTGGGTACGCCGGACTGGTGGACCCGGACGTGTTTTGGAACGGGCACGAATGGCTCATGCTCGTGTTTTCGTTGCCAGCCGGCGAAACGATCCTGGCGCGCAGCATCAATGGCCTGGACTTCCGATACAGCGGCACGGCCGGATTGAAGGGTTGGGGCACGACCGCGCCGATCAAACTCGACGATGGCCGCCTCCGGCTCTACGCTTTCAATCAGCGCGGCATGGCGAGCGTGAGCAGCTTCCTGTCCAGCGATGGATTGAAGTGGTCGCCCGAAGAAGGCGAACGCCTCGCCGCCCCGGCGGGAAAGGAAATCACCGATCCGTTTGTCATTCGTCTGCCTTCCGGAGAGTGGAAGATGTTTTTCAAAGTCTCCTCCGCACCGGCGCGGGCGAATCAACCTGGACTCCCCGCGCTGGGATTCAATTCGCTGCCGGACGCCCGGCCTAATCGCAATCAACCCGGGCCATGGGATAACGACGTGCTGGTCTTTCGCGTGAGCACCAATGGCCAAGCCGAAAAGCTCACGACTTTCCCGCGCGCCGGTGTGCCGACCGTGACACGGCTCAAGGACGGACGATTGCTCGCCGCGTTCCAGCATTTCCCGGAGGACGATGACCGGAACTTCGACCGCGTGGCGGCGCAGTTCTCCAGCGACGAAGGCCGGACGTGGACGCAGCCGCAGCCCATCGCGGTCGCGGGAATGGAAGCGGGTCTCGCGCGTCCCTTCGATCCCACGCTGGTCGCGCTTCCCGACGGACGCGTGCGGCTTTACTTCACGTCGAATCGCAGCCCGGATTTCCGCCACAGCACGCCGGCCATTTACTCGGCGGTTTCGACCAACGGCATCCACTATGCCTTCGAGCCACGGGTGCGGTTCGCGCTGGAGGGCCGCATCGTGATTGACTGCGCAGCGGTGCTGCACGGCGGGCTGTTCCATCTCTTCGTTCCCGACAACGGAACGGCCGGCGAATTCCAAGGCGGCCAGGAGCGCCGCGAACCGCCGCGTCGCGGTACGGGCTATCACGCCACGAGCCGCGACGGCCTGAACTTCACACGCGCCGCCGACGTGAAGATCGAGGGCGCGCGTCGCTGGCTCGGCAACGCGCAATCCGACGGCCAGGCCATCACGTTCTTCGGCACCGGCGATGGCGGCGCACCGGGCCGGCGTGGCGGCGGCGTCTGGATGGCAACCAGCGCCGATGGCCAGATGTGGAAGCTCACGGACAACGTGCTGGACATCTTCGGCGCGGACCCGGGCGCCGTGAAATTGCGCGACGGCAACTGGCTGCTGCTGGTGACCAGCCCGCCGCGAGCCGGGACGCCCAGTGACCGCCAGCGGGGCCGCCGACCGCTTTGAGCGAGGCCCGCAATTCGGCGTCTCATTTCAACGCCGCCCAGACGCGATGCACGTCATCGTGATCGTCGAGCGATTGCAGGAACTCGCCGGCCTCGGCGCGTTGCTGTTCCGATAGCTCGGGAAAAGTTTTCGGCACGTAGCCCAGTTCGCTGGTCACAACGGTCCATCCATTCTGTGAGAGCCACCTGGAAACCGTGTGAACCGCCGCGCGGTCGCAGATGAACCGCGCGCCCGCCGCGCCGTCCGGGATGTCGTCGTTTTGCGCGCCGGTGAGCGGCTCGACTTCGTTGGCGCCAGCTTCGATGGCAGCGGCTTCGCGGTCCACGCTGGCGTCAGGATGATGCGCTTCGACCAGACCGACGTGGTCGAAGAGAAACTTGTTGCTGCCCGCCATGCCGAGCTGGCCCTTCTTGAACAGCACGCGAACTTCCGGCGCGGTGCGGTTCACGTTGTCGGTATAGACCTCGACGATGACCGGCACGTTGTGCGGCGCTTTGCCTTCAAAGACGACGTGCTCCATGATCAGCTTCTCATCACCGAGGCCGGCCCCTTTCTTGATCGCGCGCTCGATGACATCGCGCGACACGCTCTCCTTGCGCGCCTTCTCGACGGCAGTCGCGAGGCGCGGGTTCATGTCCGCATCGGCGCCGCCCATTTTGGCGGCGACGGAGATTTCGCGGACGAGTTTGCTGGTGGCGCGGCCTTTCTTCAGTCCCGCGACCAGTCGTTTGGCATGCAACCATTGGCGGCCCATGCGGCCAGACTAACGGCAACCCGCCCGCGAACTCAACCTTGGGAACCGGCCCTTTCCGGATGCGGCGCGGGGAACAATCAGTTGAGCCGCGAGGCGTTCTCATCTGCTGGAATTTTCTGGTGCAAACCGGACAGGCGCCCGGCAAGATGGCGGCGGCACGACCAAGCCAGTTTGCTTACGACCTATGAACGCGATGCACGAGATTGACTACAAGATTTTCGGCGACGACATGCAGTTCGTGGAAATCGAACTCGACCCCATGGAAGCGGCCGTGGCCGAGGCCGGCGGCATGATGTACATGGACGACGGGATCGAGATGGAGACGATCTTCGGCGACGGCTCGCAACAGAACAGCGGCTTCCTCGGCGCGCTGATGGGCGCGGGCAAACGGTTGCTCACAGGCGAGTCCCTCTTCATGACGGTGTTTCAGAATCGCGGGCAGGGCAAAAAACGCGTGTCGTTCGGCGCGCCGTATCCGGGCAAGATCATTCCGGTGAAACTCTCCGAAATCGGCGGCGAAATCTGGGCGCAAAAGGATTCGTTCCTTTGCGCGGCCAAGGGCGTGAGCGTTGGCATCGCGTTCAACAAGAAGATCGGGGCCGGTCTGTTCGGCGGCGAAGGCTTCATCATGCAGCGATTGCAAGGCGACGGTTGGGCGTTCATGAACGCGGGCGGCAACATCTACGAGCGGGTGCTCGTTCCCGGCGAACTGCTGCGCGTGGACACCGGCTGCGTCGTGGCCTTCCAGCCCAGCGTGGATTTCGACATCCAGTACGTCGGCAAGATCAAGACCGCGCTTTTTGGAGGCGAGGGCTTGTTCTTCGCCACGTTGCGGGGGCCGGGGCGAATCTGGCTGCAATCGCTGCCCTTGAGCCGGATGGCCAACCGGATCATCTCCGCGGTGCCCGGGAAGCTCCGCGGCGGTCGCGAGGAAGGCTCGGTGCTGGGCGGCATTGGCCGGTTGCTGGACGGGGATAATTCCTGAGAGCCTGTTTGAAAACTCGATTTCCAACAACCGACGAGAGGCGGGCAAAAGTTTGGTGCCAACGCTTTAGCGTGCTTTCGCGCCATGGCAGCCTAAAGGCTGGACACCAAACCGGAGTTTTCAAACAGGCTCTGAGCGCGCCACCGTCCGGAGACGGGACCACCGGTGGGAAAGTGGGATGGCAGGAGAGTTGGGATCTCAAACGAACGCCGTTTCCCGCGCTCCCGCTTTCTCACTTTCCCCCCGGCGACTCTTTGGCGCGCGCGGAGTGCAACACCGACGCGCCGACTTGCGCCCGGAGAAAAGGCTTGCCTTGGGCTTCCAGGAATTCCTAGAAGTGCGCCGCACGCGCCGCCTCTTGTCCCTGCTTCAATCCGCGGCGCGGCGCGGCAAATACTATGATTCTATTCCTGTTCTTCTGCTCCGGTGCGACGGCGCTGGTGTATGAAGTGGTCTGGTCCAAATATCTGTCGCTGATGCTGGGCAGCACCGTGCAGGCGCAAACCGTGGTGCTGGCGGTGTTCATGGGTGGGCTGGCGTTGGGCAACCGGTTGATCGGCGCGCGATCGGATTTGTTGAAGAAGCCGCTTGCGGTTTACGGCTATCTCGAAGTGTTGATCGGACTGTATGCGTTCTTCTTCCACGACATTTTCGGGCTGGCCGACCGCGTGTTCGTGGGCGCCGGGTCGCGGCTGTTCGAGCACGCATTCGGCATGTTGGTTCTGAAAAGCGCGTTGAGCGTCGGCTTGCTGCTGTGGCCAACGCTTTTGATGGGCGGGACACTCCCGCTGCTGTCGGCCTGGCTGCAAAAGCAATCTGACGACGCCGGACGCTGGTCAGCGCGTTTTTACTCCACGAACAGCCTGGGCGCGGTTTGCGGATCGTTCATGGCCGGCTTTCTCCTGATTCGGTCGCTGGGTCTGGTCTCAACGCTGCAAGCCACAGCGTTGGTGAACGTGATTGTCGGGATTACCGCCGTTGGCTTGGGGCGGAGGTTCGCGGAACGCGCCGGGCCGGATCGGGCGGCGGACGCGGCGGTTCCGGCGTCCGGGGCCGAAAGTCCGGCATCGCCCATGCGTTTGCTTTCCCTGTTGGTGGCCCTTACCGGCGCGGTTTCCATGGGTCTCGAAGTGCTCGCCTCGCGATCACTCGTGTTGATCTTCGGCGCCTCCCTGCAGGCCTTTGCCGTCGTCTTGATGGCGTTCATCCTGGGGATTGGTGTCGGGAGCGCGGCGGTGGCTTCACCGCGTTTGAAACGCTGGCGCGGCGAGGGACCGATCATCGCCCTGCTGCTGGCAGCGGCGGCCATCGTGGGGTTGTTTGTGTTGGGCATCGAGGAATGCGTTGAAATCTATCGTCGCGTGAAGGTTGGCCTGGCGCCGACGACCATGGGCTATCGTTACTACCAAGCCATCACGGGCGGGTTCTCCCTCGTGATTCTCGGAGTCCCCGCCGCATTGATTGGCGCCGTCCTCCCGTTAAGTCTGCGGCGGGTGTCCGACGATGCCAAAAACTTTGGCGATCGCGTGGGCCGGTTGCTGACGTGGAACACGTTGGGAGCGGTGGTCGGAGTGCTGTTCACCGGTTTCTTCCTGATGCCCACGGCCGGATTGCGAAACGCCTTCAACATCCTGGCGCTGGCCTTGTGTGTTCCGGCGCTGCTCTTCGCCTGGCGCGCGAGACGATGGGTGTGGCTGGTTCCTGGCGCCACGCTGGTGGCCGCGTTGATCGTCTCAAGCGTGGCCGGCGGGGAAGGTTGGCGGCAGGTCCTTAGCTCGGCGGTCTTCCGCAACCGCGAAACGGTCGTGGACCCCACCGCCCTTGAGCGGCGCAAGCAGCATATCAAGATTCTCTTTTACGAAGATGGCCCGGACGCCACGGTGACCGTGGAGGAAGGCGATGAAGTGTATCTGAACGGCGACCGCGGACTCCGCATCAACGGCAAGCCTGAAGCCTCCGCCAAGGGCGACCTGACCACCCAACTGCTGCTCGCTCACCTGCCGATGCTGGCGCGGCCCGGCAGCCAGGATGTCTTTGTGCTGGGCCTCGCCAGCGGCATCAGTTGCCGCGGCTTCCTGGCCTACCCCATCCGGCAGTTGACCGTGGCCGAGAACTGCCGGCCTGTGGCCCGCGCGGTGGATTATTTTGCCCAGTGGAATCGCGGCGTGCATACCAACCCCGTCACCCGCGTGCGCATCGAGGACGCCCGCACGGTGCTCAAACTCGAGCCGCGGACTTATGACGTGATCATGAGCGAACCGTCCAACCCGTGGTTCGCCAGTGTGGGCAGTGTGTTCAGTCGAGAGTTTTACGAGCTGGCCGCCAAACGTCTCAAACCCGGCGGCCTCATGGTTCAATGGTTTCACGTGTACGAAATGCATGACAGCATCGTGGACATGGTCCTGCGCACCTTCGGCTCCGTCTTTCCCGCGATGGAGATCTGGGATACCAACGAAGGCGACATGGTTCTGCTGGGATCCGACCGGCCATGGGAAATGTCGCTCGAATCCTTGCGCACGACCTACAAGAACGACACGGTCCGAAGCGACCTCGAATCCATCGGGTTGAAATCACCGGAAATGCTTCTCGCCCGGCTGTTCGCCTCGCAACGCACCGCGTCCGCCATCGCCGGTCCTGGCCCGATTCAAACCGACGGTTTCCCGGTGCTGGAATACGAAGCGCCCATCGCCTTCTTCATCGGCGCCAAAGCCACCCGAATCCTGCTCTTCGACGAACGCACCTGGCAATCGGGTTTCATGGCTGAAGAACGTCGCCGCGCTCTCGCTGGTCTCGACGGCCAAGCTTTGCGCAGCGTCTTCGACCACGAGACCATCAACCGCGATCTCTGGCTCGCGGTTGCCGAGCGTCTCAAACGTTCGCGCATCCCCCTCGGCAAAGGAAGTCTTCAGAAACCCCCGATGCCCTGCGTTTTCAATCCCACCACTGGTGCCATGGATAGCTTCGTTCCGGCGGGCGCCAGCGCCTCGCTCACGGCGCTGATCGAAGCCCGGGTCGAACTGCAGAACGGCGTCGGTGACCTTGAGAAAAACGTCGCGACCATCCGCAACACGCTCGCCGCCCAACTCGCCGCCGCCGGCTCGAAAACGCCCGAGCGCGGCTCCGCCAATTTCGCCGCCGTCGCCGCGCGCGCCTGTCTTATTGGCGGAAAACATCAGCTCGCCGGTGACTTGATCGCCTTGGGCTTGAAATTCGACGCCGACGACCGGGAACTCGGCTACCTCTCGCGCTTGCTCGAACGCGAGTCTGACGCCGCGAAAAAGCCCGCCGGCTCGTAGGCATGTCACGGCGCCAGCTCGCGCGTCGCCGGCCGCCATGGGCCGTCGCGGCTTCCGAAGTGTTTGATGCCTTGCCCCGCTGGCTTGCCGCACTTGGGGGCGGGTGTTACGCTCACCGCCGGTGGACAAAAACCTCTTCGCGCTCGCGCTGGCCGTTTCTCTCGCGGCCATCGGACTGTCCTGCAAACCGAAGACCAACTCCAACTCCGTTTCCGGCACAATCGAAACCGACGAGGCGCGGGTGGCCTCTCGCTACGGCGGCCGGGTTGAAAACATTTACGCGCAAGAGGGTGACGCGCTCAGCAGCGGTCAGATCATTGTCGCCCTGGACGCGGCGGAACTTCGCGCGCGACGGGAGCTGGTGGCCGCGCAACTTGCCGAGGCTGAGGCCGGCCCGCGCCGGGAAGAGATCGCCGCGGCGAAGGCGGAATGGGAGGCGCAACTCGCGCAACTGGAACTCGCGCGCCTCGAACGCAAACGTGCCGAGGAACTCTTCGCCGCCAAGACCATTTCAGCCACGGAACGCGACCGGGCTGTCACCGGCGCAGCGGCGCTTGAGAAAGCCGCCGCCGCTGCGAAAAGCCGCCACGAACTGCTGCTGGCCGGCACGCGCCCCGAGCGTCTCGCGCAAGTCCGCGCCCAGTTGGCCGAACTCGACGCGCAGCTCGGCGAAATGAGAATCGCCGCCCCGGACCATTGCGTGCTCGAAGTGCTGGGCGTCAAGCCGGGTGACGTGCTCGCGCCCAACCAGCCGGTCGCGACGCTGTTGTTGACGAATCATCTCTGGCTGCGCGTGTTCGTGCCCGGTCCCTGGCTGGGATTCATCAAGCCGGGCGCCAAGGCAGGAGTGCGTGTGGACTCATTTCCCGAAACCGAGTTCGCCGGCGTGGTCGAACAGGTCCAGCGCGCCGCCGAATTCACGCCGCGCAACGTGCAGACGGCGGGCGAACGCGTGAAGCAGGTCTTCGGTGTCAAAGTCCGCCTCGACTCCGGCGATGGCCGCTTGCGCGCGGGGATGTCAGCGGACGTGACCTTTCCGAATGTTCCGCGCTGACTTGGAGCGCCTTCTGCCGTGAAGTGCGCATGAGTGACGGCGGTTTTGAAACGCGCCGGGCGCGGGAGCCGGCGCTCCATTCACCAGGGAGTCCAGTGGCTCAACCGGGCGCTCGCGTTGCGCTTGCGCGGCGCGGGCGAACCGGCTATCAGAAGCGCCCATCGGCACGATGAACCATCCCCACTGAGCTCCGTAATGGAAATCAGCACCATAGGCCGTCCCCGCAACGTCGGCTGGGTTCGTGCCGCGGCCCTGCTCTATGGCGATTGGGGGACGAGCAAGGCTTACGTCATCGGTCTCGCGCTCTTCGCCGTCGGTTACGCCGCCCTGCCGCATTTGCTCGCCGTCTGCCTCGTAACGGCCGTCGTCGGCATCAACTACATCTGGGTCTGCCGCTGTTTCGCCACGGGCGGGGGCGTGTACGCGGCGGCGGGGATGCACTCGCGCCGGTTGGCGATGGTGGGCGGCCTGTTGTTGCTGGCGGATTACATCGTCACGGCGTCGCTCAGTTGTCTGGACGCATTCCATTACCTCGGCTTCGACCAGGCCGCCGCCAAGAAATACGCGATCACCGCCATCTTCCTGATCGGCGCGGTGAATTTCTTCGGGCCGAAGCACACCGGCAGCATTGCCGTCTGGCTGGCGATCCCGGTCGTGGTCACCGTCATCGTGCTGATCGGCGCCGGCGTGCCGCACCTGAAGGATTTTCATCCGCAACCCGTCACCGGCGGTCTGTGGCACAACTGGATTGCGTTCGTCGGAATGATTCTCGCGTTGTCGGGTGTGGAAGCCGCCGCAAGCAACACCGGGGTGATGAAACTTGATCCGGAAGCGACGCCGGACCGGCCCTCGGTGCGGCTGACCTCGCGCCGGGCGGTCACCGCGGTGATGCTGGAGGTGGTGGTGGCCACGGCCTTGTTGAGCGTGCTGGCGATGTGCCTGCCGCTGACGGCCGAACAACTGGCCGAGCACAAGGAGGACATGCTGCGCTACATGGGCGAGGCGTTCGTGGGAAAATGGTTTGGCAAGGTAGTGGGCGTCGTGTTCGCTCTGCTGTTGCTCTCGGCGGTGAACACCGTCATCGGCGGCACGATCGCGCTGCTCTACGTCATGGCGCGCGATGGGGAACTGCCCGACACGTTCCTGCAACTGAACCGCTTTGGCGTGCCGTGGGTGCCGCTGTTCACGGCCACGGTCCTGCCCGTGATCGTGCTGGACCTTGGCGATTCCGTGGAATCGCTGGCCAATCTCTACGCCATCGGCGTGGTGGGGGCGCTGGCGCTGGACATCGGCTCGTGCGCGTTTGCGAAATCGCTTCCACTGGTGCGGCACGAACGGCTCGTCATGAAAGCCACCATGCTGCTCCTGGCCGCCGTGTGGCTCACGATCGCGTTCAGCAAACTCTACGCGCTCCTCTTCGTGGTCATCGTGTTGGCGGCGGGCCTGGTGTTGCGCGAATTGACCGCCCGTCACCGGCGCGCCGCCCCACCCGCTGCCGTCGAGGCTGTGCCCGCCGCACCCAGCCGCGGGTCCAGCGAGGAACCGTTCCTGGGCCGCACCCTGCTGGTGGCGGCGCGGGGCTGGACGCCGGCGGTGCAGTTCGCGCTCGATGAGGCCCGGTCGCGCAACGCGCACTTGTTGGTGCTCTACTGCCGCGAACTGGCACTGCCCATTGACACCGGCGGCACCTGGGAAAACGATCCCGACGCCAGGGCGCTGTTCACGCGGCTGCAAACAGAGGCGCAGGGCATAAACCTCCACAAGCTCTACAGCGTGAGCGATTCGCCCGCGGACACCATCGTTGACATCGCGGCGACGTTCGGCGCCGACGCGGTGATCCTCGGCGGCAGCAAGCGCGCCACGCTGGTGAATCTGCTCAAAGGGAACATTGTCACCCGCGTTGCCGCCAACCTTCCTGAGCCGATGCGGTTGATCGTGGTGGGTTGAGCGCCGGGCGGCCGGCAAACTCGTGGGTGACAGCGGATCATTGCCGCCCGTGAAGGTCATTCCGCGGACCGTCCGACCAGGTCAAGCGCCACGCGTTGCCCTGCATTTGGCTTGCGCACCGGCCGGTTTCCGGGGAAATCACCTCATGCACAAAACCCTTTGGCTTGCCTTCGTGTTCCTCGCATACACCCGTTACGAGGCCGCACCAGCCTACGACCTGATCCTCCGCAACGGACTCGTTTACGACGGCGGCGGCGGGAAACCCCACGTCGCGGACGTGGCGGTCGCCGGCGACAAGATCGCCGCGGTGGGCAAACTCGCGAAACGGAGGGCGGCAATCGAACTGGACGTCAACGGTCTGGCCGTCGCGCCGGGTTTCATCAACGTGCTGAGTTGGGCGAACGAATCGCTCATCGCGGACGGCCGTTCGCAGAGCGACATCCGCCAGGGCGTCACGCTCGAAGTCATGGGCGAGGGCAACTCCATGGGGCCGCTCAACGACGCGATGAAGCGCGAGATGGTCGAGGAACAGGGCGACATCAAATTCGACGTCACCTGGACGACCCTTGGCGAATATCTGGATCACCTGGTGCGGCGGGGCATTTCTTGCAACGTCGCGTCCTTCATCGGCGCCACGACAGTGCGCGTTCACGAGCTTGGCCACGCGGACCGCGCGCCGACCCGGTCGGAATTGGAAAGGATGAAGCAACTGGTCCGCGCTGCAATGGAGGAGGGCGCGCTGGGCGTCGGCTCGTCGCTGATCTATGCGCCAGCGTTTTACGCCAAGACCGACGAACTGATCGAGCTTTGCAAGGTCGCCGCCCGATACGACGGGATGTACATCTCGCACCTGCGCAGCGAAGGCAACACGTTCCTGGAGGCGATTGACGAACTGATCCGGATCGCGCGCGAGGCACGCCTGCCCGCGCAGATTTATCATTTGAAGGCGGCGGGCAAATCCAACTGGCCCAAGCTCGACGCGGCCATCCGCAAGATCGAAGCCGCCCGCGCCGCCGGCTTGAAGATCACCGCCGACATGTACACCTACACCGCCGGCGCGACCGGGCTGGACGCCGCCATGCCGCCCTGGGTGCAGGAGGGCGGTTACAAGGCGTGGGCCGACCGGCTCAAAGACCCGGTCACGCGGGAGCGCGTGCTCAAGGAAATGGTCACTCCCACGGATAAATGGGAGAGCCTTTACCTCATGGCCGGCTCGCCAGACAAGGTGCTGCTGGTTGGGTTCAAAAATGATCAACTCAAGAAGTTTACCGGCAAGACGCTCGCGGAAGTCGCACGGCTGCGTGGCAAATCACCCGAGGAAACCGCCATCGAACTGGTGATCGAAGACGGCAGCCGCGTGGACACGGTTTACTTTCTGATGTCCGAGGAGAACGTCCGCAAACAGATTGCCCTGCCCTGGGTCAGTTTCAACTCCGACGCGCCTTCCGTCGCACCCGAAGGAGTGTTCCTGAAATCGAATCCGCATCCGCGCGCCTACGGGAATTTCGCCCGGCTCCTCGCCCGCTACGTCCGCGACGAAAAAATCATTCCACTCGAAGAGGCCATCGGGCGGCTGACTTCGTTTCCCGCGCGAACGCTGAAACTGGACCGGCGGGGCGCGCTCAAACGCGGCCATTTCGCCGACATCGTGGTCTTCGACCCGGCGACCATCCAGGATCACGCGACCTTCGACCAACCGCACCAATACGCGACCGGCGTACGGCACGTCCTCGTAAACGGCGTCCAGGTGTTGAAGGACGGCGAACACACCGGCGCCAAGCCCGGCCAGGTCGTGCGCGGGCCGGGATGGAAGGGACGGAAATGACTGGCCCGCCGAATACGCCGAACGGGCGTTCGACGCTCCATCACGGCGCACGCAGCCAGCGGATCAAATCCGCCATGTCTTGCAGCTGGAGCGCGGACTCGAAGCCTGCCGGCATGAGCGAGAGTTGCGACGGCGTCATGGACACGATGTCACCCCGCAACGCGGCGTGCTCGATGCCGCCGGCCATGCGCAGCACGAGGTTGTTGGCGGTTTCAGCGGAGACGAGGCCGGACAATTCCTCTCCGGACTTGAGCGTGATCGTCCACGCACGGTAGCGCGCTTCGACCGCCTGGCTTGGGTCGAGGATCGCGGTCAGCAGCCAATCCACCGGTTTGTCGGCGGTCATCCCGAGGTCCGGGCCGACTTCACTCCCCTCGCCCCGCAACCGATGGCACGGGATGCACAATGCCTGGAACTGCTTGTGGCCCCGCGCCGCATCGCCGGCCAACTTCTCCACTCCGGCGTAATTGGCAATCACCTGCGCGCGATCCGCCGCCGACGGTTTCAACTCCACAGTGGCCGCGGGTTTGAGAATCGGAGCTTTGGAATCGAGTTGGCGGAACAGTGCGCTGCCCGGCCGGAGCGACGACCTGATGGCGGTGCGCAGGAGTTCGTCGGCGTCGTCGCGGGAGGCGAGCGCGCGAAGCACCGGCTCGGATTCTTCCGGCTGCCACGCGCCGAGGGAGAATGCGGTTTGCAGGCGGACGGCGGCATCGCTGTCCGCAGCCAGCGCAGAAACCGCGGCAAAAACCGCATCCGACGTTCCGACCAGCGCCTCGCTCTGGCGCAGCGCTTCGCAACGAACCGCCGGATGCGGATCCGCGAGCGCGTTGCGGAGCGTCTCCGGCGCGAGCACGCCGAGCAGGCCCAAGGTGGCCAGCGCTTGCAGCCGGACCTGCGGCGCGTGCGCGGCGTCCAGGAGTTTTGTGAGCCGTTCGCCCGCCGCCTTTTCCGCGCGCCCGACCAGGAGACGCTGCGCCATGTCGCGCTGCCAGCCGTTCGCGTTGTCCATGGCCGTGACCAGTTCATGCGAATTCATTCCGGCCAGATTTGGGATGGGCCGCCGCGGTCTGTTTTCCGGCGTGATGCGATAGATGCGGCCCTTGTCCTCGCCGGCGCGCAGATCGAGCCGCGCCTGCGTCGCCTCCGAAATCCACTCCGGATGTTCCAGCACGAACCGATACATGTCGGCGACGTACAGCGCGCCGTCCGGGCCCGTCTTGAGGGTGATCGGGCGGAACCAATTGTCCGTGCTCGACAGGAACTCGCTGCCCAACTCGCCCGCGGCCCGTTGGCTGGTGAAGCCCGCGCCGTCGCGCGCCAGCACCTCGCGATGGACGGTGTTGTGGACCGGCTCGCTGATGAAGACGCTGGCGCCAAACTCCGGCCCGAACAGATCGTCGCGATACGGACACGGACTGCACGCACTGGTGACGTGGTTCAGCGACCAAGGCTGGTTCGGGCGGACCATAGGGGCGCTGGCCGGAAAGACGCGGGTCGAATTTTCGTAATTGGCCAGCACGTGCAACACCCGTTTCACCGGGAGACGGGGATTCCGGCGCAGGTAATGTTCAGGCGTCGTGACGTGCCAGAGCCAGGTGGGATTGTTGTTGCCGAACCAGTTCCCCCAATCGTCGCGACGGCGGCCATACTGCGTTTGCGCCGAAACCGTCTCCATTTCTCCGGTGTCGGGACGAACGCGGAGGTCGCGGCCACTGATGGAGAGTTTCTTGCCGGTCAAAACCGATTTCACCGTGCCGCCACTATCACCGTTGGCGACGTAAACCCAACCATCCAATCCCCACTCGAAGCCGTTGAAGCGATGCTGCTGGTTGCCGGGATTGAAACCGGTGAACAAAACCTTGCGCACGTCAGCGCGACCGTCGCCATCGGTGTCCTCGGCGTAGAACAAATCCGGCGCCGCGGCGACCAGCGCGCCTTTCTTCCAAGGCATCACGCTGCTCGGGAACGCAACCCCTTCGAGGAACATGGTTGCCTCCTCGTAGCGGCCACCGCCATCAGTGTCTTCGAGAATCTTTACCACGCCTCCGGGCCTGCCCTTGCCGTCGAGGCCCATTGGATAATCACGCATCTCCACAACCCATAGCCGGCCATCTGCGCCCCAATCGAACGCGACGGGATCCACCACAAGCGGCTCGGCGGCCACCAACTCGACGCGGAAACCGGGCCGCACGCGAAAGCTCGCCAAAGCCTCCTGCGGCGATTTCGGCGGCGGCACGTCGAAAGCAATCAGGGCCCTGGGGTTCAGGCGTTCGACTCGGGCCGGCAGCGCATTGCTCGCGGGCCAGGAGACGATCAACTGGCCATCCGCGACGCGCACCTCGGCCCCGACGAGTGACGGCGGTTCGTTGGCCGCGCCGGTGCGTTCACCGGCGCGCACGAACTGCGACCAGCCCTTCGTCCAGCCGAGGTCGAGCCGGACGCTCTTGTTCCAGAGATGGATCGCATGGCGCTGCGGATTGGAAAGCAGAATGTCGTCGAAGCCGTCGCCGTTCAGGTCCACGAAGCGCAGGCCGGCGTCGTGCCCCGCTTCATCCACCAGCGCCACGCACTCGGGCAGCGCGTAGCCGGCGTTCTCCCATTCGCGGTTCTGGAGATTCCGACGCTGGATCAGGTTCACGCCCGGGCCGCTGACGAGTTTCTCCTGAACGCCATCATGGTCGAAATCTCGCAGCAACGTCCCTGGCGCGGCGGTTTGCGCTGCGGACGCATGAAGCAGCGCCACCGCCAAACCGGCGGGCACGACCCTCAGCCGCTGGCGTCGCGAGAGAATGATTTGCAGGTTCAACGGCGCGGAACGTAGAACCCGTCGGCGGCAATGACAAACATTTCGTCGGCGCCAAGCGGCATAGGCTCGATCCAAAGTGGAAGCTGCTCGACATGGTGCTGCCAGAATCCGGAATGAATGACCTCGGCGATCAGTAAGAGGTCGAAACCAACTCGCCGTGGTTCACGCAACGCGGGTGGGCGAGGATCAAGCCGGCCAAGGATTCTCCCGCTCCCCGGACGGAGGGTCGGGATGAGGGCGTGTGTTCAAGAACTCCTCGCGATTTCATCGGTGTTTCGCGTTTGGTGACTCACCGGTTGTCGCACGTTGGTGACTGGAGTTTTCCCTCTCCTTCCACCGCTCCCGGAAACTCTGCTTCGCAATGGGCGGCAAGTTGCGGGTCCCGGTCCACTCGCGCGCGGCGTCAAGGTGGTTTTCCAGCAGTTGGTGGTGCAAATCAGTTATCGCGGGACAAATCTCCGTCCAGGCGCCGCAGAGCGGCGAGGCCAGCCGGCGTGAGAAGGGCGCGGCGACGATTTTTGTCACCTCGCGCGGACACGGTCCCCTGATGCGCGCAGTCCGAAAAGTCTTCACGCAGACTGTCACGCCGGCGGCTGCGCAATTCACTTCGCGGTCTCGCTGGCTTGGAACCGCCACAACTTGGCCACTTCCGAATGGCGGCGGACGGTCTTTTCGCTGACTCCGAACAGCGCCGCGATTTCCTCGTGGCTCAACCCGCCAAAGAAACGCAGCCAGACGAGGTTCGCTTTTTCAGGGTCCTCAGCGGCCAAGGCCGCCCGCGCCTCGTGAACCTGCGAAACTTGTTCGTCCTCGACCGGCGCTTCGCCGTCCCCCAAGGCCGGGAGCATTCGGGTGATCGCGCGCATGCGGTGGCCAGCAACTACGCCGGTCAAACGCCGGTGGCGAAGGCGAACTTCAACTTGGGCTTCGCCGGCACAAGCTGGTCTGCTATGTTTTCAGCATGTCACGAGACGATCTTTTTGCCGACAAGGCCGGGCCATCAACACCCCGCTCAGTTGAATTGGCAACGGCCACACCGCGCCATCAGCCGCTCGCGGCGCGCATGAGGCCGCGCGACCTCGGCGAGTTCGCCGGGCAGGCGCACATCCTCGGCCCGGGCCAGTTGCTCCGGCGCGCCATCGAGGCCGACCGTATCCAGTCGTTGATTTTCTACGGGCCGCCGGGCACGGGCAAAACTTCGCTGGCACAGATCATCGCCCGCCACACCCGATGCCGATTCGAGCGACTCAACGGCGTGGAATCCAACGTGGCCGACATGCGCCGCGTGCTTTCCGGCGCGGCGAACCGGCTCGAAAACACCGGCCAGCCGACGATCCTGTTCATTGATGAAATCCACCGCTTCAACAAGGCGCAACAGGACGTGCTGCTGCCTGACGTCGAGAGCGGCGTGGTCCGGCTGATCGGCGCGACGACGCACAATCCTTTCTTCTTCGTCAACTCGCCGCTCGTGTCGCGCTCGCAGACTTTTGAATTGCATCCGCTGACCGAGGTGGAATTGCTGGGCCTGTTGCAACGCGCCTTGAGCGACCCGGAGCGCGGGCTGGGCTTCATGAAAATCCAGGCGGACGAAGCCGCCTTGCGCCACCTCGCGAAACTGGCGGATGGCGACGCGCGCAAGGCATTGAACGCGCTGGAAATCGCCGCGCTCACGACCCCGCCGGACAGCGCGGGCATCATCGTCATTGACCTGGCCGCCGCCGAGCAGAGCATCCAGAAAAAGGCAGTTGTTTACGATGGCGACGGCGACGCGCACTACGACACGATTTCGGCGTTCATCAAGTCCATGCGCGGCAGCGATCCGGACGCGGCTTTGTATTGGCTGGCGAAGATGATCCACGCCGGCGAGGACCCGCGGTTCATCGCGCGGCGGATCGTGATTCACGCGGCGGAGGACGTGGGCCTTGCGGACCCGATGGCACTGGTACTGGCGAACGCGGCGTTTCAAGCGGCGGAGTTCATCGGCTGGCCCGAGGCGCGTATTCCGATTGCCGAGGCGACGCTCTACATCGCGACAGCGAACAAGAGCAATAGCACCATCAAGGCGATTGACGCCGCGCTCGAAGATGTGAAGTCCGGCCGGACGCTGGCCGTGCCGGAGCACCTGCGCGACGCGAGCTACGAGGGCGCGAAGCGGCTCGGCCACGGCGAGGGCTACCAATACGCTCATGCGTTTCCGGGACATTTCGTCGTGCAGGATTATTTGGGCGCAGAGAAGCGTTACTACGAACCGAGCGATCAGGGGGTCGAGAGGAAAATCAAGGAGCGCGTCGAAAAGTGGCGGGCAATCATCGCGCAGTCGGCTGCTGCGAGGCCTTCGTCCCAGGTCCCAAGCCCTGCGTCCGAGGCGCACGATTCACCCAGTGGCGCGGCGGAAGTTGGAAAGTGAATGGACGCCGACTTGCAAACCCGCAAGGCCGACCTTCGCGCTCAAACCCGAGTCCGGGTTCGCGCTATGGAGGTGCAGGCGCGCATCGCTGGTTCCCACGCGATCTGCACCCGATTGAAGGCACTCCCCCTCTGGTCAGCCGCCAAAACCGTGCTGATGTTCAGTTGCATGCCGGATGAACCTGACCTCATGCGGCTCGTGGATGAAGCTCTGGCCTCAAAGGATGTCATTGCCTTGCCGCGCTACTCAGCCACGAACGATTCATACGTCGCCGCACGCGTCCAAAATCTCCTGGGCGATTTGACCCTCGGGAAGTTCAATGTTCTTGAACCCCGCGCCACTTGCCCCGAAGTGCCATTAAATCGGCTCGACTTGGCGCTCGTTCCCGGGGTAGCCTTCGACCTGCATGGTCGGCGGCTGGGTCGGGGGAAGGGGTTTTATGACCGGTTGCTGGCAGCCGTGCGCGGCACGAAGTGCGGCGTCGCCTTTGACGAACAGATCGTGGGCGAGGTTCCGGCCGGGCCGCTGGACATTCGATTGAACTGCATCTTGACGCCGACGCGCTGGATCGAGACCTGAACGGCGCGCGGTCTTGGAATGATTCTGGTCCTGGCCATCGTTGAAGCGCCGATCGGCTTCGTCGTAGGCGTGTGCCTTTGCTTTGGGTTCCTCGCCTGGAAGCAACGCAGGGCGCGCGACCGCGCCGATGCCCAGACGCAGTCGCTCCTCACCCAGGCGCGCCGGGATGCCGCATCTCTTACCCAGCAAGCGCAACTGGCCGCGAACCAGGAGGCCCTCAAACTCCGCGAGCAGATCGAGCAGTCCTTCGTTGAGCGCCGAAAGGAGGCCGCGGAAATGGAACGCCGACAGGCCGAGCGCGAGGCCCTGCTCAACTCGCAGCTCGCCCGAATCCTCGAGACGGAAAAGGAACTAAAGCAACAACGGGATTCACTGGACCGCAAGGCCACTGCGCTGGAGAACGCCCAGCAGGAGTTGATCGAACTGACGCGCGAAGGCCGGGCCGGCCTCGAACGGCTGGCCCAAATCTCCCATGCCGAGGCGCGCGAGGCTTTTCTCAAGGAGATCGAGCAGGAAACCCTCAAGGACGCCAGCAACCTGAGCCGGCAGATTCTCGACGATGCCAAGGCGCACGCGGAGGAAAAGGCCCGCAAGGTCATCGCCGCCGCGATCCAGCGTTACGCCGGGGAGCACACGTTCGAGCACACCACCGCGACCATCGCTCTTGCCGACAATGACATCAAAGGCCGCATCATTGGCCGCGAGGGGCGGAACATTCGTGCCTTCGAGAACGCCACCGGCGTGACGGTGTTGATAGACGACGCGCCAGGGGCCGTGATTCTGTCCGCCTTCGATCCCGTGCGGCGCGAGGTCGCTCGCGAGGCGATGCTCCAACTCATCCAGGACGGGCGCATTCATCCACAACGCATCGAGGAGGTCGTCGGCCAGGTGACGCGGGACATGGAGGAAGTCGTCCAGCGCCGCGGCGAAGAGGCACTGGCCCAAGTCGGCCTGCCACCCGCACATCCCGAGGTCGTCAAACTGCTGGGCAAACTCCATTTCCGCAACAGCTACGCGCAGAATCTCCTCTGCCACTCCGTGGAGGTCGCGCACCTCATGGGCCTCATGGCGTCGGAACTGGGTCTGGACGTCACCGCGGCCAAGCGCGCCGGTTTGTTGCACGACATCGGCAAGGCCGTCAGCCACGAGGTTGCCGGCCCGCACGCCGTGGTTGGGGCCGAGTTGATCCAGCGCCATGGCGAACCGGAGGCGGTGGTCAACGCCGTGGCCTCGCACCACAACGATGTGCCGCCCATCGGGCCGCTCGGGATCCTGGTGAGCGCGGCGGACGCCATCAGCGCCTCACGGCCCGGCGCGCGTTCCGAGAGCATGACGACTTACCTCAAGCGGATGGAGGACCTCGAAAAAATCGGCCTCGCGTTTCCCGGGGTGGACAAATGCTTTGCGGTGCAGGCGGGCCGCGAGTTGCGCGTGTTCGTCCAGCCCGAGCAAGTCACGGACGAGCGGGCCTTTGGCCTGGCGCGGAGCATTGCCTCGAAGATCGAGGCGGACCTTCAATACCCGGGGCAGATTCGCATCACGGTGATCCGCGAAACCCGCTGCGTGGAAGTGGCGAAGTAAGCGAGGCGGGTCCGAACAGCAGCCGCGAATTGGCGGGAAGTTCTCCGGAAACTATCTGCCTTCCAGAATGTTGGTGGGAAGGCCCGTCTCCCACGACTTGGGAGTGTTCCAAGGACGCGCCGAGAGGTTGTCCGGGTCGGTGGTGGCGCAACCTGAGATTCCCAAGGTGGCGAGCGTCAGCAACAGCAAGGCGGCCCAGCGCAAAGGGATGAAGCAAGGATGGCTCACGAGGCAGGAATGACCAGGTCGCCTTCGTACACCTCGCCGAGCTTCCAGCCCGGAACGAGATTCGCGACACAACGATCCTTCTGCACGCTTTGGACGCGAATCTTGGCGACCAGCTTGCCGTTGCGGTTCACCAGCAGCTCGCCGTCTTCGAGCACACCCTGATCTGCTCCGACGTTGAGAATCACGAACTCCCATTTCGGGTCGGAGGCGAGAACTTTGCCTTTCAAGCCAACCGGCAAAGGCGGCGGGCGATAATCCTCCTTGGTCAGCTTGTCGAGTTCGTTCTGGATTTTAGTGTTTTGCCGAACCAAAAGCACTTTTTCCTGAGTAGCCACATCGAGAGCCGTCTGCGTCTGTTTGAGAACCTTGTCCACTGCCAGAATCTGCTCGGGAGTATAACCGGTGACTTTGTATCGCTGGAGCTCCTGCTGGGCGACATCACGGGCTTCGGTGGCCTTGGCGAGACGATCCGTCAAGTCGGCGGCGCGCTTCGTGGCGGTTTCGGCTTCGGCCCTGGCCTTGTCGCGTTCCTCGGTCGTGGTGGCGAGGGTGGTCTTGGTCTGCTCGAGATCCTTGCTGGTCTTGTCCAGTTCGCCCTTCGTGCGGGTCAGGTCTTCGTCGGTCTTGGTGAATTTGCCGTGCCAGTCGTCACGCTCGGTCTTGAGCGTTTCGATCTTCCCCTTTACCTGAACGAAGTTGAGAACCCCCACGGCCAGCGCGGCGACAATGGCGATGATCAGACTGACGCGAATCAACATGGCTTGGTTTCGATTGGTTTAGTTGACGACGTCAGACTAGACGGCGGACCAAAAGGTGTCAACGCTCCACTGGCTTGTTTTTCTGACACCCGAATCCTTGGCGAATGGAGCGCGGCGACTCCACCTCGCAGCGAATGTTCTGTTCAGGTCCGCAAGGATTCGGGTCTGACCTTGAAACTCTCAAAAATCGGTTCTCTGACGTTTTCGGTGGGTAGGAGTGTCGGCAGGCAGTCGGTGGCGGCATCCCTCTCCCCTTCGGAAGGGGAGAGGGACCGAGGGTGAGGGGCCAGACGCGTCAAAGCGACCTCGACGTTTTCCCAAAGTAAATCCGCACGGGCATTGAAGCATGGTGAGGAGGCCAACGGTGGCTGAACTGCTCTCCCCTCACCCCGGCCCTCTCCCCATCCGATGGGGAGAGGGAGGCGCTCGCACGTCTCTCAACTTTCCACGCCAGGTTGCCTGCTGAAAACGTCAGAGAACTCAAAAATCATTGGACAGAACCGGCTTTCTGGGCTTGGCTGGGTTGAACACAACCGACCAACTCCGGAAGACCATCCGCAGAAAGCAAAGTCTCGTCATGAAAACGCTCCGCCTGTCTCCACCCGTTTTGCTCCTCATCGCCGCCATCACGCAGGCTTCGGCCCAGTCGCTCTACTGGGACATTGACGGCGCCACCGCGGGCGCGGGCGGCGCGACGCCTGCCGGTTTCTGGGACGCGGTCACCGCCAACTGGAGCACGGACTCCCTCGGCGCCAGCACCGGCGGAGTCTGGACCGACGGCTTGACCGCTGTCTTCGCGGCGGGCACGGACGCCACCGGCGCTTACACCGTGACAGTCAGCGGGACGCAAAGCCCGGTTGGGATCAACTTCGAAGAAGGAACGGTGACGTTGAACGGCGGTGACATTCACTTTGGCGGAAGCGCGGTGATGGACGTGGCGTCCGGGCTGACCGCGACGATTGGATCCGTCCTCAGCGGTGGCTCGGCGCCCTTGTCCAAAACGGGCACCGGCACACTGGTGCTCAGCGGCGCAAACACCTTTTCCAACACCTTCTCGATGGCGGGCGGGACTTTGCGAATGGGAGCATTGGGTGACATTCTTCCGGCGGCTGCGCTTTCGCTGGCAAGCGGCTCGACGCTCGATCTGAACAGTCTGAGCACCGGCATCGGGTCGCTCGCCGGCGTGAGCGGGAGCAGCGTCACGTTGGGCAGTGGCACGCTGACCAATCTGGGCGTCGGGGCCAACACGGTCTTCTCGGGCGCAATCAGCGGCAGCGGCGGCGTTGTCAAGGCGGGCGGAAACTTCCTGACGCTCAATGGCGCAAGTTCGTTCAGCGGAAAAACCGTCGTCACGGGCGGCCTGCTGGCCATCAATTCCGACGCGAGCCTCGGCACGGCGCCGGGTGCCTACGTTGCGGATCAACTCGTTCTCGACGGCGGCGCGCTGAGGCTGACGGTGAGCGCGGTTTCCATTCCTGTGAACCGTGGCATCACGGTGGGCGCCGGCGGCGGTGTCCTTGAAGTCAGTTCTGGCCAGACCGCAACCAACAACGCCAACATCGTCGGCCCCGGCAGCCTGACGAAAGCCAACGCTGGCAATATCAACCTGAACGGCACGAACACCTTTGCCGGCAACTTCAACGTCACGGGCGGCGGCATCCGTTTCAACACCGACATCGCCGCCGGCACGGGCACCATCGTTGTCACGCCGGCTTCGATTGTGACGCTGCGCAACATCAGTCCTTTCGTCACCGTCTCCACAGTCACCAACCCGATGACGTTGAACGCGAACGGCGCGTTTGACGTGGATCTGACTGCCGCCAGCGGGAACACTTTCATCCTGAGCGGCCCGATCAGCGGCGTGGGTTACCTGACGCGCGGGCGGGCCACGGGCGCCGGCGGCAACGTGGTTCTCTCGGGCGACAACAGCGGCTGGAGCGGAGGCCTGGCGCTGTTCCGCCGCGGCACATTGACCTTGGGGCACAGGAACGCCCTGGGCACCGGAGCCACCTACATCACACCCGGCGACAGCAACCCGCTCGCGCTGCAAGCCGCGACGCCACTAACCGGCGCAAACGCGGTGGCCACGCCAATCAACATTGCGATCACCAACGCGCATTTCTCGATTGGCGGAACCAACGCGCTGGAGCTGTCCGGCCCGATCAATCTTGGCAGCGCCAGCGTGACGATCACGAACGTCAACACCGCCCCCACGATCCTCTCCGGCGTTATCAGCAGTGGCGCGGGCGTCGGGCTGACGAAAGACGGCGCGGGGACGATGACTTTGAGCGGCGCCAGCACGTATTCCGGCGCGACGACCGTGAACGCCGGCACGCTCCTGATCAATGCGCCGGGCAGCATCGGCCCAAACAGTGTCACCGTCAAAACGAACGCCACGCTGGGCGGCAGCGGAACGGTCAGCGGACCCGTGACGGTGGAGAGCGGCGGCAGCATTGGCGCGGGGGCGAGCGCGGGAGCACTGACCTTGACCGGTGGACTGAACCTGAGCGCCGGCGGCACGAACGTCTGGGAGCTCGCCGCCGACAGCACCAGCAATCCCGGAACAGATTTTGACCAAATCGTTTTGACCGGCGGCAATCTCGCGCTGGGCGGCTCGTCGCGGCTGCTGGTCAAGTTCAACGCCTCGTTCCCTGCGTCCTCGAACGCCTTCTGGCTGGCGAACCACAGTTGGACGATCATTTCGTTGAGCGGCGCGGCGACGAATCAGGGAAGCACGACGTTCGCGTCCCTCCTTGGCACCAACGGCATCACCGTCGGCGCGTTCTCCACGTCGGTGGATGGCAGTGGCAGCGTTTTCTTGAACTACACGACATCGGCTACGGCACCCGCGCCGCCCCCGCAGATCATCTCCATCGCCGGGGCCGGCACGACCAGCGTGACCGTCACCTGGAGCAACGTGGTGGTGGGAACGAATTACGTTCTCCAGTTCAACACGAATCTGAGCACGACCAACTGGACGGGTCTAAGCCCGGTGACGGCGATGGGGTCAACGGCCTCGAAGACTGACAACCCGCCTGCCGGCGACGCCGCCCGTTACTACCGCGTGCTGGTGCAGTAGAGGAAAGCAGCCACCGCGGTAACGAGGCGAAATCTGCGTGAAACATCGCCAGGAAGCCGCTTCACGCCGGCGGCGGCACAATCACCTGGTTTTTTTGACGGCCCGATCCAATCCAACCTATCTCCTCAGCCGGTAGTACAGGCTCGCGGCGCCCGTCGAGTTCGTCAGCCACCGGCGATCACCCACGACGGTCCCCGATCCCGCATTGGTCCAGGTCTGCGGAGGCTCGAGTGACGGCGCGGCTTCCAGAATCAGACCGGTCACGTTGGTCGTCCAGCAAAGGACTACATCACTGCCCGACCGCGCGACGGTGAGCTTGGGACCCTGGATGGTGAAGGCGACGATGCCGTTGTTGCCGTTCAAGGCGTAAACACGATTGCCGGCGAAAACCACCGCGCCGATGAAATTCGCGTTCCCCTGCTGGTTGACCGGAAAGTTGTATTGGCCGGCCAGCAACGGTTTGTCCAGGTCCGCCACGTCGTAGAGGTCAACCGTGTCCGGCCGTGTGCCGGTCGCGCCGTTGAAGTCCACGCCCGCCAGCAAACCCCTTGCGGCATCCAGCGCCACCGGCCCCATCGTTCTGGCGAATCCGCCGTGGCTGGCGAGCTGGGCGCTGGAATGGTTGGTCAGGTCATAGCTCGTACGCCGCAACGCCGAAGCGGTCGCGCCACCGCGCCGTTGCCAAACGCTGTTCGTGTCACCGAACTGGGTGCTGCGTCCGATGGTCGTGCCCTGCACCGTCAGGGAGAAGTATTCATTGGTGAACGCGGTCATGGATGCGTCGGTGGGTTTCAAGACGGCGCCCCAGTTGCCTTGCTGCGTGTCCAGGATGATTTCCGTGTTGGTGCCCGCGCCGCGCACGTAGAGGACATCGCCCCAACGCAAGGCCGTGGTCTGACCAGCGGGATCGCCCTCGAAGACCTGGACGGGCAGGGTGTTGCTGCCGGCGTCGGCCCAGCGATAGAGGCGGAACAGCGAATCAACGCTGCCGCTGGCCGAGCAGCCGCACGCATCCGGGGCTTCGTTGCAGATATAGATCGCGCCGTCTTCGGCCACGCCGATGCCGACCAGGCCGATGCCGCCCTCGGCGACGGCACCGCCGTTGTAAATGCCGTTCGTGTTCAACGTCGCCACCACGGCCCCCGTATCCGCGTCGAGCGCGAAGACGACGAAGTTGGACGACGAGTTACCGCCGCGGCTGACGACGTACACATGATTGGAGAGGGCGCCATACGCCAGGGTACGCTGGTTGGGTGTGCCCGACGCGGCGCCCGTCGAACTGACATAGGCCGCTCCGCCCGGCGCAGCGGCCCAGAGCGGCTGCAAGGAGTATTCATCCTCGGGCAGGATGACCGTCACCGTCGCCACCGAACTGGTGGTGGCGCCGGAGAACACGTTGGTTGCCACGGCTCGGTAATTGGCCGCGTCGGCCAGTTGCGGATTCGTAATCGTGAAGCTGTTGCTTGTGGCGCCGGGGATGTTGGTGAAACTGCCGCCGCCGGGCGGTTGCTTCTGCCATTGGAACGTGGCCGCTTCGAGGGTGTTGACGGTAAAGCTGCCGCTGCCAACGCCGAGCACGAAGCGCAGGTTCTGGGGTTGCTGGATGAAGAGCGGCGGATTCAACGGCCCGGTCGCCAGCTTGAACACCATGATGCCGTTATTCGCGTCCAGGCTGAAGACCAGCACATCGGTGCCGTTGCTGGCGAAGAAAGTGTGGCTGACGGCGTTGACGTTGTTCGAGCGCGGGTTCTGCGGGAAACTGTACTGGCCGAGCAACACCGGGGCGTTGGGATTGCTGATCTCATACAGATTGAGGCTGTCCGGCACGCTGGCCGGCGTGTTGGAGAAGACGCCCGCCGCCAGGTTGCGCGGGAGATCCAGCCCCACACCGTAGAGCGCATTGTTGGTCGGGAAACTCGGATAGGCCGCCGCCGGCGTCGGCGCCGTGGAATAAATCTGGGTCAGCGGCGGGCTGCCGCCGATCACGTTGGAGGGATCGAACTGCGTTTTGACCAGCGCGCCGGCTTTTTTCCGCTGCCAGATGAAGTTGTTGGTTCCATCGAATTCCAGGCTCCGCCCCAATCCGCTGTTGTTGGGGGAGTTGGTCGTGAAGAACCACCAAGCGTTGAAGGCCGTCAAGGAGGCATCGGTGGGGACGAGGATGGCCGCCTTCTTGAGGATCGTGTTCCCGGTGTCGGCGGTGGCCTTGTCGAGAAGGATTTGCGTGGTCGTGCCCTGGCCACGCACCGTCAGGTTGTCGCCCCAGCGGTTCGACACCGTGTCCTGCGTCGGCTCTCCCTGCCAGATCAGCGCCGGCACGGTGTTGCTGCCGCCGTCGGCCCAGCGAAACACCTTCAACATCTTGTTCGTATCCACCGTGACGCCGCCATACGAATCCGGGGCTTCGTTGCAGGCGTAGATCGCGCCGTCCTCCGCCACGCCGATCCCCATCAGCGCGATGCCGTTGGCGCCGGGGACGTCGGAGATGACGAAGTTCGGGAGGCCGTTTGTGTTCAGCGTGTAAAGCGAGTCGCCGTTGGTGGCGTTGACGACAAAGACCGCGTAATTGGAACTGGCCGGTCCCGAGACGGCGCCGCGGGCCACGATATAGAGGTGGTTGGACAAGGGATTGTAGGCCATCTGGCGCTGGTTCGGGGTGTTGGCGTTGCCGGTGGCGACCTGGAAGTAGGGCTTGCCGTCGAGCGGTCCCGCCCGCCACAGCAAACTCAGATGGAACAAATCCGCGGGGTTCACCACCTCAAGCCGTGAGGTGACGGTCACGGAGCCGCCAAAGTTGGTCACCAGGCAGGTGTAAAGCGCCGCGTGATTGGTCGTCACGTTCGAGAGAGTGAAGGTGCCGTTGGTGGCACCCGCCACGTCCACCTCGTTGGACCGCCATTGGTACGTGACGGCGGGATAAGCGACGATCGAGAGCGAGAGGGTGGCGCCGACCGCGAGCTTGTTCGTCGCTGCCGGCTGGCTGGCGATGGTCGGCACCGGCGTGGCAACGGTATCCACACTGAAGGCCATCAAGCCGTTGTTCATGACGTGCGAGTAAAGCCGGCCACCGCAGAAATCGAGGTTGCCGGGAGGCGCGGTGCCCGGGCCGACCGGCGGCGCGAACGTGTAACCTTCGATATCCAACAGGACCGGCGGACGGTTGGTGTCGGAAATGTCATACAGCCGGACGAATTTCGCCGCCGTGCTGTTGGGCTGGGCTTCAAGCGCCGCCAGCAGGTTCGCGTTGGTGTCCACGGCAATCGGCCCCAGGTTCGCGCTGGCCGGGAGCGCGCCGGAATCGAAGGACTTGACCGTCGTCGCCGTCGCCGTAACGAGATTGAAGGTCAGAAGCCGCAGCGGCGCACCATTGACGTTCTTGGCCCAAAAGGTGTTCCCGGCACCGAACGCGATCCCGTCGCTGAAATTGGCCGTGGCTGCATCCGTCGCGAGCCGGGTCGCACTAAAGTTGGTGCCGTCAGTGGTGGTGAAGATGACCACGTTCGTGCCGGTCGCGCCGGAGAGTTGGGAGGAGCCAATGATGATCTGCGTGTTGGTCCCGGCGCCACGAATATCCATATTCATGCCGTAACGCATTCCCGGTGTGATGGTGTTGGAGAAGGCGATCGAAGGCGGATCGGTCGAAGCCACGCTGGCCCAGCGGTAAAGGATCACCGGCGAACCTGAGCTGCTGTTGGGCGCGTTCATCACATACACCACCCCGTCCTCCGCCACGCCCGCGGCGGAATCGGCATAGCCGCCACCGCTGATCCCGCTGCTCATGCCATTGGTGTTCAACTCGGCGACGTTGGTGCCGTAGCTGCCTTCGAGGATTTCGATCGTGCCTTGAATGTTGCCAAGACCACCGCCGCCGCCGGAGGCGGTGTTGACGAAAACCAGGTTGGTGGCGACAGGATCGCAAGCCATGCCACGCTGGTTGTTGCCGGTGTTCACCCACGCCGCGTCGCCGGGTTGAACACTCCCATCGCCGTGGAGGCCAAATGTGGTGAGCGGATTGAGGGTCTTGACCGTTTGCGCGCGGAGCAGGCAGGCACATCCGAGGAACAGCAGGCAAGCCGAAGCACGAAGGATGAAGTTTTTCATAAGTATGACGCCAACTGACCGTGGGTTGTCTGTCAACGTTTCGTTTCCCCGATGAATCCTGTCAATAGTTTTTTCCTCCGGGTTTTGCCGCCGGCAATGATGCACCGGATGGGACCGAACAAATCTGTTGACGGGCTTTGAACGGGGTGAAAGAGTTCACGTTGAAAAGCACGATTTCCCGCCGTTGCGGAATGGCGTTTCCGCCCGCGTTTGAAATCGAACCGTATGAAAGCTCCAACCGCACGAGCCGGCGCGTTCACGCTGATCGAGCTATTGGTCGTCATCGCAATCATCGCGATTCTCGCGGCGATGCTCCTGCCGGCGCTGGCGCGGGCCAAAGACCGGGCCAAAAGGATTTCCTGCATGAACAACTGCAAACAGATGGCCCTCGGCAGCCAGCTTTACGCCGATGACGATTCCCACGGCTATCTCCACGGCTCGCTCAAGACCGTCCCGTCCCAGATCCACGACGACGACGACCTCAACTGGCTGTTCGGTTTCGGCTACTCGTTTCCCGGTTACATTCAGAACCTCAAGTCCTTTATCTGCCCGGCCACGGTCAACAACGTGGACCCGAACCTGACGTACATCACGCTCAGTCCGGTCAACGGCAACCAGATTCGCAAACTTCAGGACCTGGAGAAGTGGGCCACGGGCCGCGAGGGCACCAAGGGACACAGCTACGAAGTGTTCGGTTCCTGGTACAATCCCACGCCGGGGCCGAACACTCCGGCCTATGAGCGGAAAACGTTGCGGTCGTTCCCGCATTTTCACACCGCCGGGCCGTTTTACGGGCAACGAACCCAACCCAGCGACACGTTCCTGCTCCTGGACGCGATGGAGCCGGCCCCGCCCGGCGCGGTTCGAGCGCCCTACGACAAGCAGAATTTCCCGAATCCCTACTGGGGTCACGGCGCCGCCGGCGCCAACGTCGTTTTCTGCGACGCACACGCGGAATGGATCACGCGGAAGAAGTGGAACACGCGCTACGTTTTTTCGGAGGACCCGAACTGGCCTTACGCCACCGTGGATCCGTTTTATTGAGCCAGGTGTCGAGGGAGGGCGCTGTTTGAGTTTTTCCGCGTCCGGGAGGAATTGCGAGCCGCTGCCGAGACGGCGCGATCACATGCTGGCACCGGGGATTTCCAACAGCACGAATGGAGCACCATAGCCCCGGGCCGGCTTACGTCAAAACAATCTTGTCGCCTTCCTTCAGCGTCACGATCGCTTTCTTCCAATTGGAGGTCACGCCGGCCTGAGGGGTGCGCTGGCGGCGCAACTTGCCGCGGACGTTCAACGTGTTCACCTTCGTGACCTTCACCTTGAAGAGATCTTGCACCGCCTTGCGGATTTGCGTCTTGTTCGCGCGGCAATCCGCCACGACGGTGTACTGGTTGAGTTTCTCCCCCTGCCGCGTGCCCTTTTCAGTCAGCCGCACGGTCTTGATGATATCGAAATTGTTCATAACTCGTCGGGTTGCTCGATGCTTGAATCATTGAATCGCCAGGTCGTGTCCTCGCCAGTCCGCAACTAGGACGCAGCACGCCCCGGCGGCCTGGCGGCTACTTGGCGGCCAGGCGCGCCTCGACCTTCTCGAAGGCGGTGCGCGTGAAGACCAGCTTGTCCGGCCGCAGCACGTCGTAGGTGTTCAGCGCGTCGCTCGTGGTCAGCGCCACCTGCGGCACGTTCCGCGAGGCGAGCAGGAGGTTCTTGTCACTGCCGGGCGCCACGATGAGCGTCGAGCCTTTCAATTGGAGCGCGGAAATGACGCCGACAAACTCCTTCGTCTTCGGCGAGTCGAGTTTCAGATCGTCCAACACCAGCACGTCGCCGGCCTTCAAACGCTCGCTGAGGGCCTTGCGCAACGCCAGTTGTCTGGTGCGTGCGTTGACCTTCTTGCCAAAGTCGCGGGGCTTGGGGCCGAACACCACACCGCCGCCGCGCCACAATGGCGAAGCAAACGAACCGGCACGCGCGCGGCCCGTGCCTTTTTGCCGCCACGGTTTCTTGTTCGAGCCGGCGACTTCGCCGACGTTTTTGGTGCAAGCGGTGCCCATGCGCTGATTGGCCCGGTGCGCCACGACCGTGTCATGCACGGCCTGCGTGCCTTTGCCGTCCTCGATGAGCGCGAACTTCACTTCAAGCTCGCCCTGATCGTTTCCTTTGCTGTCTTTGACTGTAAGTTTCATTTCCTGTCCTTCTCGCGCGTCGGCGGGTTCACGATTCAACGATTTCGATCCGCGACGCCCGCCCGGCTCACTTCTTTTCCTCTTTGGCCTTGGCCGACGCGGCTTTCTTGCCGACGAGGATCTTGGATACGGGCGGTTTCCAACCCTTGGGCCGTTTCTTGGATTCGCGAATGATGACGTAATCGCCCTCGGCGCCGGGAATCGAGCCTTTGATGAGCAGGAGGTTGTCGGCCTCGCGAACCTGGATCACTTCGAGGTTTTGGGTGGTGCGCTGCACTTGTCCCATGTGTCCGGGCATTCTCATGCCGCGCATCACGGTGCCGGGAAACAGGCGCTGCCCGATGGCGCCGCCCCGGCGATGCCAGCCTTTCGCGCCGTGCGTCGAATCGCCGCCGGCAAAACGGTGCCGCTTGACCACACCCTCGAATCCGCGTCCTTTTGTCACTCCGATCGCGTCCACGAAATCACCCGGCGCGAACAGCGTCGGCCCGACAGTCTCGCCCGGTTTCACTTCCCTGGAAAAATTGCGGAACTCGCGAATGCGTTTGACCGGTTTGCCGCTGAACTTTTTGATGTGACCGAGCAGCGGTTTGGTCAGGCGTTGCTCCTTCTGCTCGCCAAACCCGAGTTGCACCGCGTTGTAGCCGTCCTTGCCTGCCTGGGTCTTGACCTGCAACACGTGGTTTGGCCCGGCGAGCACCACGGTCACCGGCGTGACGACGCCCTTGGCGTTATAGACGCGGGTGTGGCCGAGTTTTTTGGCGATGAGTCCGAGAGGCATGGTTCGGTAAAGGGTTGAATCGTTGCTTCGGTTGAGGACCTAAATCTTGATCGTGATGTCCACGCCCGCCGGCAGGTTGAGCTTCTTGAGTTCGTCCACCGTCTTGGCGGTCGGCTCGATGATGTCAATGAGCCGTTTGTGGGTGCGCTGCTCGAAGGTCTCCTGCGATTTCTTGTCCGCGTGGGGCGACCGCAACACTGTGAAGCGCTCGATCCGGGTGGGCAGCGGGATGGGGCCGGCGACGCGCGCGCCGGTGCGCTTGACGGTGTCGGCGATCTCGCGCGCCGATTGGTCAATGACCCGGTGGTCGTAAGCCTTCAGTCGAATCCGAATGCGTTGTCCAGTCATGCAAAGAACAATTGTCGGTTGACGGTTTTGCCCCGCTCCTGCCGCGCTTCCCGGGAAACGGGGGCGCGCAATCTAGCAAATTACTTCGCCCCCGCAACAAGTATTTTTGGAATGTTTCCTGGCGTCCTTGCGCGGTGGACTTGCCGCAGATGGCATTGAATTCCGCTGCCCAAGGCCGTTCGCGGCGAGGACGAAAATGTGGTTCGCCTTGCAATCACCTGAGAACGGCCGAGTGAATTGCGATGGCGTGGTCATCGCCTGCTCCGGCGACAAGCACAGCGACGAGAGCCAGGATTTTTTTCACGGTGACCGGCGACGATTCAGAACCTGCCAGCCAAGAAGCAGAGTGCCTAAGATGGTCAGACTAAACACGCTGGGTTCCGGAATCGGCTGATTTGAGAACGCGATTGTGTCCAGATAGAAATAGGTGTCACCCAAATGCGGCTGTTGCGCGACAGCCGTGAAGGCAAGTTCGGCAACCTGCCCTGCCCATTGATGAATGTCCGCACCATACGTCGTGTATTTGGTCGTCGTCAGCAACGGCGCAACGGGCAGCGTCTGACCTCCAAGCCTCACCGTAAATGAACCGGACACACCGACGAAATCCAAGTACGCTCGAAAGCGCAACGACTGCGCGTCCGCCGGCACCAATGCCGTTTGGGAAAGAGTTGCATCGGCCGGTTGCTGCATGGGATCGCCGAGGCCCGCGATCAGAACGGGTGTGAAGCTGCCTGTGATCAATCCGCCACGGGTTTGGGGAAAGTTGTTGCTCACGCTGTTCCAGCCTTGATCCAAGATGCTGATCGCGGCGGAATCCAAGAACACACTGTTATACAGGGCGCCCCCCTGCGGAATGCCTCCGAGGGCTCCTGTCCAGCCCGGAAATGCCGGAGCGAACTGAACCCGCCCGTACGGGTCTCCGGGGATCGGAACGATGGTCGCAGATTCAAAACCAAGATTTTGAAAAGTGCCTTGTGCATTTGCTAACGGCGAGATCGAGAGGAGGCACAGGCCGAGGAATGAGCAGATGAGTGCGCGCATAGAACTCATTTGGTTACGAGTGGATCACCAACAGCCTGAAAAAAGGGCGCGTCTGGCTTCCGGGATGCCCAAGCGCAAATTCCGAAGTTCTTCGAGGAAGCCCACAGAGCAAAGTATTCATTTGAGTCAGTCTCAGGCACGCCCGGCTCCTCTACATGTGAAACGGCACCTACTGGCGTGTTTGCGTAGTTTGTGCCTCCAAACGCGCCGCTTGAGAACCACTGTACAAAGTTGCCCTGAGTGGTGCCATAGCGTTGTCCGTTGAAGGACTCCGCCGTTGCGATGATCCACCAAGCACTGCTGCCAAACCACTTGACGTAACCGTTGATGGCATAGCTGTTCCCGAGGAAGCTGTGCTGCCCTAAGGAATAATACGCTGTGACATTTGTGGCCATGGAAATGTGGACGGCTAGGTTCGTGTTGTAATCACTGCCGCTGGCGAAAGTCACGAAGCCCGCCGGGTCCGCGCCCAACACGCGCTCGGTAAGTTGGTCCCTGATGTCGAACCAATCATTCCCGCTAAATGCGGCAAGGTCGTAACAGTAATTCGTGTTCGAGAAACCGCCTGCCCTGGCGCTCAACAGGATCTTGCCGGGTGAGTGATTCGTCCCAATGTACTCGAGCTTGTTGATGTAAGCCCTGCAAGCATTGGTATCTCCCATATTGAGGTGCGTTACGAAGGGCCGCCAACCAGTAAAGTTGGTGTGTAAGGCGCAACTGACGCTTGGTCTTGCCCCTGCGATCGATCCGGTGCTGTTGTTCGTGTTAACTCGCTCGGGAATACCTGCAAACAACACCACGTACTGCGGGCGCTTCGTCGGATTTTGCCCAAGCCAACCGCCCACCGGAGCGGCAAGATGAACCGGGAATTCCTCAGGCAGATAAATGTCATTCGTCGGTCCACCAAGCCCAAGCACGTTGGCGCCGCTCACCATTGGGCGATGCTGCATGTAATACGACCAGACGTTGGAACTGTCGAGCGAGTTGGTGTTGTAAATCAGCAGCAGGTCCTTGGTCACGTCCACCGCATACGAGACGAGCGGCGAGAACACGGCGGCGAGCGAGTGGTCGCCGCCCGCAGCAATCAGTTTCACTGGTGGCAGGTTGGTGACGACGGTGGTCTGCCCATCGCCGTTGCTGCCCCAAGCCACGAGCGTGCCGTCGTTTTTGAGCGCAACACTATGCGCCCAGCCGGCGGCCACGGCCATGACGTTGCTCAGGCCGGTCGGAACCGTGCATTGTCCCGAACCGTTGTAGCCCCACGCCGTGACGGTTCCGTTCACCTTGAGCGCCAGGCTGTGTTCTCCGCCTGCCGCAATCGCAACGACGTTGGACAACCCGGACGGCACGTTGGTTTCGCCGTTCGGACTGTAGCCCCACGCCACAACGGTCCCATTACTCCG